>Ga0137379_10005238_pt1 | contig 12221 bp, 10 predicted proteins | sample SagtaG_18_FD_104812 | JGI IMG/M metagenome (GOLD analysis project Ga0137379, IMG submission 104812) | Vadose zone soil microbial communities from Sagehorn Ranch, Mendocino, California, USA - Sage2_L_80_16 metaG | ecosystem: Environmental > Terrestrial > Soil > Vadose zone | place: USA...
ACGGCGAGAACCCAGCCCCGGCCACCCAGTCCCAGTCGCGCCTGGTGCTCGGGCCGCTGCTCGCGCTGCCCGCCGGCGGGGGACCGCCGCTGCGCGTGCCGCTCGGCGGCTGGCGCGGGGTCGGCGCGGCCGCCACGACCGCGGGGAAGGGGGCAGGGGAGGTGGGTGGGGCCGTCGCGGCCGTCGGCTTCTCCGCGAGCGGGGCACCCGGGGTGCTCCGGCCGCCGCAGCCGAGCGACACCCGCCCGGTCCCTGTGCTCGCCGACCCGCAGGCCGCCGCGGCCGCGGGGCCAGGCGGGAGCATCGCGCTGGCCGTGGACGGCCTCCCGGTCACCGCGCGCGTGGTCGGGGTGCTCAGCCGTTTTCCGGCGCTCCCGCCCGACGCGGCCGGCTTCGTCGTCGCCGACGAGGCGACGCTCGCGGCGGCCCTGGACGCGCAGCTCCCCGGGCAGGGCCGGCCCGACGAGCTGTGGATCGGGACCGGGCACCCGGACCGGCTCCGCGCCGCGCTGGGGAGCGGGGCGCTCGCCGGGCTCGACGCCTCGTTCCGCGCCGACCTCTACCGTCGGCTGCGGGACGCGCCGGTCGCCAGCGGGGTGCTCGGCACGCTGATCGCGGCGACGGCGCTGTCCGCGGCCCTGGCGGTCACCGGGCTGCTGGCGACGCTGTCCGGGGGAGCCCGCGACGAGCGGGTCGAGTCCGACCTCGAGGAGCAGGGGGTGGGCCCGCGCGGACGCCGGGCCGAGCTGCGCGTCCGCCTCGTCCTGGCGAGCGTGCTCGGCGTGCTGGCCGGCCTGGGCATCGCGGTGCTGCTGACGCGGCTGGCCGTCGCGAGCGTTCGCGCCGTGGGCACGGTCGCCGACCCCAGCCCGCCGGTGCTGACCGTGGTCCCGTGGGCGGCGCTGGCCGCGTGGGTGGCCGGCCTGTTCGTGGTGCTCGCGCTCGCGGGCTGGCTGGCGACCCGGGCGCTGATCGGGAGCGTGGCCCAATGAGCGACACAGTGAGCGACCCAGCGAGCGACACGGTGGTCGAGCTGCGCGACGTGTTCTGCGTCCACCGCACGAATGAGGGGGACGCGGCGGCCCTGGCGGGCACGAACCTCGAGCTGGCCCGCGGCGAGGTGCTGTGCGTGCTCGGTCCCAGCGGCGCCGGGAAGAGCACGCTGCTGCGCGTGGTCGCCGGGCTCCAGCCGCCGTCGGCCGGGGTGGTCCGCGTGCTGGGCCGCGACATCGGCCGGATGCCGGAGCGCTCCCGCTCGCGGCTCCGTCACGAACTGGTGGGGTTTCTCGGGCAGCACACCGAGACGGCGCTGAGCCCGGATCTTCGCGTGCGTGACGCCGTCGGGCTGCCGCTGCTGCTGCGCGGAGTGCCGCGGCGCGAGCGCCGGGCCCGGGTGCAGGAGCTGGTCAAGGCCGCGGGACTGGCCGACAGGGCCGACGCGCGGCCCGGGGAGCTGTCCGGCGGCGAGCGCCAGCGGTTCGCGCTGTGCGCCGCCCTCGCCCACCGCCCGGCGCTGCTGCTCGCCGACGAGCCGACCGGCGAGCTCGACGACGCCAGCGCCGACCTCACCCGCGCGCTGATCGTGGACCTCGCCCGCACCAGCGGCACGAGCGTCATCCTGGTGACCCACGACGCCGCCACCGCTGCGGTCGCGGACCGCGCGCTCCTGATCAGGGACGGGCGGATCGCCGGCGACCGGCGTGACGGGCAGGAGACGCTCGTGGTCGACGACGGCTGGCTGCGGCTTCCCGCCGATCTGCTCACCCAGGCCGGCATCGGCCGCCGGGCCCGGGCCCGGGCCGCCCGGGACGGCCTGGTCGTGACGCGGGCGGCCGGCGATCACGGCCCCGCCGCCCCTCCCTCGGCGCCGGCCGAGGCGCAGCCGCGCTGGGATCCGGTCCGGGTCGCGCTGTGCTCCGTGGCGCGCAGCTACGGACACGGGCCCGCCCGCCGCCACGTGCTCGGCGGGCTCACGCACGACTTCGCGCCCGGCCAGCTGACCGTCATCACGGGCCGCTCGGGGGCGGGGAAGACGACGCTGCTCAAGCTCGTGGCCGGGCTCGACCGGCCGACCTCAGGCCAGGTCATGCTCGACGGCCACCCGCTCGGCGAGCGCGACGGCGAGCAGCTCGCGAGCCTGCGCCGGCAGCGGATCGGCTACCTGCCCCAGGAGCCCGCGCCGATCGGGTTCCTGAGCGCGCAGGAGAACGCCGTGCTGGTGCTGCGGCTGCGCGGCTGGGACGCCGGCGCCGCGGCCGAGCGCGCGGCCGCGGCGCTGACCCGGGCCGGCCTGGCCGACCGGGCCCGCCAGCGCGTCCTGCGGCTCTCGGCCGGCGAAGCCCAGCGCCTGTCCCTGGCCCGGGCGCTCGCGAGCGCGCGCGGCCTGCTGATCGCCGACGAGCCGACCTCCCGGCAGGACGAGAACAACGCCCGCGCCGTCGCCGCCATGCTCGCCGCCGCCGCCCACCAGGACGGCCAGACGGTTCTCTGCGCCACCCACGACCCCACGGTGATCCGGCAGGCCGACCACGTGGTCGTCCTGGACGGATCCGGTCTTAATACCTCCACGGTCGCCAGCGGGACGTGATGCTGCCCGGCGTGCACGTCCCGGTCGTGCAGGCTGCCCTGCACGACCGGACGCGGGAAGGACACCTTGACCACGTGCAGGTCCGGGAGGCGGAAAATCTGCAGTGCCGCGGGCGTGACGTGGTACAGCTCGCTGATCAGCTCCGCGGTGATGAGCGCGTCCGCGATGCGGTAGCTCTCCTCGTCCGGCATGAAGGCCTCGAGCGTCATCCAGAACGGCCCGGCGTTCTTCGATCGCACCTCGAGCGCGAGTTCGCCCAGCGTCCGGGGCGCATCGCCCGTGTCAGCCATCACGGCGCCCCGTAAACTCCAGGCGGAACATGCCGGTCGGCGAGTCGACGTCGACGACGTGGTTGAGCACGAACTCGTACGCCGGGCCGCGGTCGATGTGGGCGGGGGAGGTGGCGAACGCGAAGCTCGGCAGGTAGGTCATCGTCGGCAGCGGCAGGTGCAGCAGCAGCGGGTTGGCCAGCTTGGAGATCGCCGTCGCCGTCGGCTGGTCCTGCGCGCTGACCACCAGCATCACCCCGACCTCCGCGGGCGTGGCGGGCTGGCGCTCCAGCTCGCCGAGGACGGCGTTGTAGCCGTACAGGCGCAGATCGGCGCCCCATGAGTCGGCGGGCAGGTCCAGCGTGTCGGCCACCCGTTCGGTCAAGGTCTTGTCGAAAAACTCGGCCCACACGTCGATCGAGGCAAGGATCTGCGGATCCCGGATCCCCGCGAAGGAGACCGTCTCGTATCCCGTCACCGCCGCGCCCTCGAGCTTGACCGTGTACTGGTCCGCAGGCTCGAAGCGCGACCCCTCGACCCGCACGATGCGCTCGTCGACGGCGGTGTAGCGAGCGCCGGCCACCTCGATGGTGCCGCCTGGTTCGCGCATCGTGTACGGGTTGACGGTCTCGTACAGCATGTGCGCGGCGACCGATGTCGGCGTGCAGGCCGTGTCCGGGTCGAGCGGCTCGACGGTGAAGCCGCGGTGATCGATCCGGGCGAACACCCCGCCAGAAGCCGGGTTGGTGGTGCACTGCCCGCCGCACTCGATGATTTTCGCCGCGTGCCAGGCCGGTCCGGGCGGCATCCCGCGCATGAGGGCGAAGGCGGCCGAGACGGCCGTATCGGTCGCCCTCCCGGCGAGCACGACGTCGGCGCCCTCGCGCAGGGCCTGTTCGATGGGCTCGTGGCCCATCATGGCGACGATGTGCGCGCACCTGCGCAGGGTCGCCGCGTCCAGCGTTTCGCTGGGCGGCAGCGCGTGAACGCGTCCGCGCTCCAGGTGCGCGATCAGCTGGCCGGCGTCCTGCTCGCTGAAGATCTTCGCGATGGTCAGGTCGAGCCCGTCCTGGGCACAGATCGCGGTCACGATGTCGGCGACCCAGTTCACGCCGGAGTCGGTCCCGCTGGTGCCGCAGGAGCCGACGATCAGCGGGACGCGGGCGCTGCTCGCGGCCGCGAGGAGCAGGCGCAGGTCGCGGCGCACCGCGCCCTCGGCCGTCTTGGCCGTGCCGGCCCCGAGGTAGTACGGTCCTGAGTCGGTCGAACCGCCGTCGACGGCGATGACGTCGGCGCCGAGACCGATGCCGCGGGTGATGGTCTGCGGGCTGAAGCCGCCGCCGAGCATGCCGCTCGGCACCAGGATGCCCACGCTGTCTGGCGGGCCGGATGGGTGAGGCATGTGCCGCCTTCCTGGACGGGACTCAATCGACGAACGTGGCGACGCCGGGCGGGATGCGCAGTCGCACCGGCCCCGGGGCCAGCGGACGCTGCGAATGCACACTCAGCTGCATCGCTCCGACCGCGACCCGGTAGTGGTAGTGGTCGCCGAGGTAGGAGGCGTGCAGGACGCTGGCTTCGGTTCCCGTTCCCGGCGCGTCGAGCTGGATCCCTGAACTGATCTCGATGTCCTCCGGCCGGACCGCGATGGTCGCGCTCGGGCCGTCGTGACGCCCGTGGACCGTGATGCCCTCGCTGAACTCCGCCGTGGTCAGGACCGCGTCGCCGTCCGGCCCGGTACCGACGGCGCCGGTCAGGAAGTTGCACCGGCCGAGGAACTCGGCGACGAACCGCACGCGGGGCTGCCGGTAGACCTCCTCCGGCGTCCCCTCGCGCAGGATGCGCCCTGCGTTCATGACCACGATCCGATCGCTCATCGACAACGCCTCGTCTTGGTCGTGGGTCACGAAGACCGTGGTCAGCCCCAGGGTGTGCTGCAGCTCCTTGAGCCAGTCGCGGGCGCGTTCGCGCAGCTTGGCGTCGAGGTTCGAGAACGGCTCGTCGAGCAGCAGCACCGCCGGCGCGTAGACCAGCGCCCGGGCCAGGGCCACCCGCTGCTGCTGCCCGCCGGACAACTCATGCGGATACCGGCCGGCGTAGCCGGCCATCTCGACCAGCTCGAGGGTTTCCAGGACCCGGCGGCGCAGGGAATCCTTTGTTACCTTCCGGATCCTGAGCGGGAACGCGACGTTGCCGAACACGGTCAGGTGCGGCCAGATCGCGTAGGACTGGAAGACGATCCCCAGGTTCCGGTCCTGTGCCGTCAGGTCGACCTTGCTGGCCTGGTCGAAGAAGACCCGGTCCCCGCAGGTGATGGTGCCCTCATCGGGACGCTGGAAGCCGGCGATCGACATCAGCGTCGTCGTCTTCCCGCACCCGCTGGGTCCCAGCAGGGTCAGGAACTCCTTGTCGTGCACGGTGAAGCTGATGTCGTCCAGCGCCCGTTCCTGGCCGAAGGCTTTGCTCAGGCCGGCGACGGTGATGTCAGGCATGACGGTGTCCCCTGATCCTGGTGGCGAACAGCCGGCCCGCGACCGCGATGGCGGCGATCGTTATCGCGACTTGCACCATGGCCATGGCCGCGACCGGTCCGGTCGTGCCCCCCTGGAGGGCCTGCAGCATCGAGACGCCCATGATCTCGTGGCCTGGGGTGACGAGAAACAGGGCCGGGTCGTAGTCGTTGAGGATCGAGATGAACAGCAGGACGAACGACACCAGCAACGCCGGCCGCAGGATCGGCAGGGTGATCCGGGTCATCGCCGTCCACCAGCTCGCGCCGCCGGAGCGGGCCGCATCGTCCAGCGACTCGCTGACCGTCGCGAACGCGGCCGACATCACGAAATACGCGATCGTGAGCGAGCGGACGCTGAGCGCCAGCATGATCCCCCATATGCTGCTCCGCAGCGCGCTCCCTGGGGGATTGACCAGCAGGAATGTCCAGAAGAACCCGATCCCGATAATGATCCCCGGGATGGACCGGGGGAACAGCATGAGGAACGGCAGCGAGCGGCGCAGCCGGAATCCCGACCGGTGCGCCACGGCCGTGGCCAGCGCCACGACCGCGGCGGTGACGACGGCGCCGGCGAGCGCGATCTCGACGGTGTTCAGGATCGAGTGGGCCAACGTGCCCTGGCCGATCGTCTGCCAGTTGCCGAGCGTGAACAGGTGCCAGGGAGCGATCAGCGGGGTCAGTTCGGTTACCACCGAGGACAGCGCCAGCGCCGCGATCGGAGCGAACGTCGTCGCCGCGAGATACAGCCCGAACAGCGTGCCCAGCACCCACCTGGGCAGCGTCCCCAGGTGCAGGCCTGCGGCTGCCGTGGTGCCCCGCCCCCCGTTCGACACGAAGCGGGCCTGGGTTCCCAGCAGCCTGCCGCGCAGTACCAGCAGCAGGCACGCGGCTGCGAGCAGGACCGTCGCCCCGGCGCTGACCACGGGCGGATCCGGGGTGAACCCGCTCGACCAGGTGTTGTACAGGTAGCTGGCGATGAAATCGTGGCCCTGCGGTGAGCCGAGCACCAGCGGAATTCCCAGCGATTCGATAGAGAGCGTGAAGACCAGCAGCCCGGCGTTGAGCAGCGCCGGGCGCAGCATCGGCACGGTGACCCGGCCCAGCACCCGCAGCGGCGACGCGCCCACGCTCCGGGCGGAGTTCTCCAGCGCGGCGTCGGTGCCGGCCAGCGCGGCCTGGCAGATGAGGAACACGACCGGCACGGCGACCGCCGTGCCGAGCACGGCCATGCCGGGGACGCTGGTCAGGTTCAGCGGTAGGTGCAGGGTCGCGGTGACGAAGGCGTGCGCGTACCCGCCGGGCCCGTACAGCGCGTTCCAGCCGAGGATGAGCCCGAGCGGGGGAAGCAGGATCGGCGCGATGAACAACCGCGAGTACACCCGGCGGCCGGGGACGTCGGTGCGGCTGCACAGGACCGCGAACCCGGCGCCGAGGACCAGCGAGCACGCGGTGGTCATGGCCGCGAACTCCAGTGTGTTCAGCGCGGCCGTCCGGAACGCGGGATCGGTGAACAGCTGCCGGTAGGCCGCCAGCGTGAACACCCGCCCGGGCGCATAGAGGGGCTGGCTCTGCACCGACGCGTACACCAGCGGGACGACCGGCGCCAGGACGCAGGCGCCCACGAGCGCCCAGATGGCCGCCTGGAGCCCCGTCTCGGGGACCAGCCGGCGGACGCGGCCGCGCTCGGCCGGCGGGTAGCCCGCCGGCCTGAGCGTCGCGACGGTGCAGACTCCCGGGCCGGAGCCGGGCGTGGCCGGCGAATTCACTGGCGGAACGCCTGGCGGAAGCGCGCGGTGAACGAGACCTGACCGGTCGCCACCTGCTGGCTGAACGGTGTCATGTAGGTGTGCTGCGCGCCGCCGACCGCCGCGTACAGCGCCTGGAGCGTGTTCGGGCAGCCGTTGCCCGGCGTGAACGTGTTGCTGCTCGCCTCGAAGCCGGCGTCGCACAACGCCTGCTGGCCCTGGTGGCTGAACACGAAGTCCAGGAACAGCCTGGCCGAGTCGGGGCTGGCCGCCCCCGCGGTGATCCCGATGCCCCGGGGGATCAGCGGAGTGAAGTCCTTGGTGTACTCCCATCCCAGCAGCTTGCGATCGGCGGGAACGGTTTCGATCGGCCCGCGGACGAGTCCGGATTCGAACACGGCCACCGTGAAGCCGCCCCGGGCGACGTCCTGCGCCAGCGTGTCACCGTCCCCCGGCGTCTGCGCCGTCTGGCCGAGCTTGTCCAGCGCCGCCCAGCCCTCCTGGTGCACGTACCCCCAGAACGCCGAGTAGCCGAAGTTGTTGTTGATCGTGTACGTCGCGACCTTGTACTTCCCGCTGATCCCGTCCTGGGCGATCTGCGCGACCGTGGCCGGCGGCGCCTGCCCCTTCAGCAGGAGCTTGTTGTAGATCGTGACCGCCGGATCAGGCGACAGGACGTACAGGCCCTTACCCTGTGAGCTGAAGGCCGGGAAATCCGAGATCCCCGCCGGAGTGAACGGCTGCACGTAACCGTGGGCGACCGCTCCCGCCCACAGGCCAGGGGCGCTGGCGATCAGGATGTCTGCCGTCCGCGCGCCGGTGCCGTGTTCGGCGGCGTACTTGGAGAATATGACCGGGTCTTCATCGTCGGTGACCGTGACGTTGATCCACGGGTACGCCGCCCGGAACGCCTTGGTGACCTGCTGCATCTGGCTCAGCAGCGCGTTGCTGTAGATCACCAGCCCTTTTTCGTGCCTGGAACCCGCGGCCAGCGCGGCCTGACTCAGCGGTGCCGCGGATGCCGCGGATGCCGCGGATGCCGCGGATGCCGCGGACGATGCTGACGATGCTGACGATGCTGGCGACGACGAGGATCCGCCGCCGGCGGAACAACTGGTCACGGCGGCCGTCAGAGCGGCCGCGGCGGCCAGCACACCGATCTTCACCGAAGCACGCACGTGATGCCTCCTGTTCGCTATAGCGTGCTTGCTATAGCATTAATGGTTGAGATGAGCATGTTACGGTCAACACAGTGTGTCTGAGCGCCGGGGCCGGAGAGTGGCCCGCGTCCTGGCTCGGTCAGCGGGCGGTATGGCCTGCTGGCCGCGTGCAGACGTTCGTGGGCCGGTGCCACGCTGTCGGCGTGCCGGTACCGGGAAAGGGTAGGTGGATGAATTAAGCTGTATGCTATAGTAAACATGTCATCGTTGTGACGGCAAGGTGTCGTGCGGAATTAATCGGACCTACTCGCCCGAGATGCAACGTGCCATAGCAACTGGTAGCATCCAACCCGATGTGGTCGGCGCGACTGTTCAGGGAGCATCATGACTACGGCACAGGAACTGCCTTCCCTGTTTCGCGCGGACTCGCTGGCCGAGCAGGCCTACCGGGCGATCCGGGAGGGCATCGCGACCGGCCTGTTCAGCGCCGGCGAACGTGTCACCGAACGCGGCCTGGCGGCCCGGCTGAACGTCAGCGCGACCCCGGTACGGGAGGCGCTGCGGCGGCTGGAGCAGGAAGGCCTGATCGAGCGCGTCTCGGCCCGGCAGCTTCGCGTCGTCGATCATTCCGCCGGCACGCTGCGGGAGCTCCTGCTGGCTGGTGCGGTGCTCCGGGCCCTGGAAGCCCGGTTCGCTACCCACAAGATCACCGAGGCGGCCCTCGACCGGATGGCGGCCATCGTGGAAGCCCAGTCCAGCGAACAGGGCATCGATATTCCCGAACGGCTGCGGATCGCACGCGAATTCGACATGGAGATCGAGCGCGCGGCCGACAATCCGACCCTGCGGAGCATGATCCTCAGCCTGTCCATCATCGGCCAGGAGCGGCGGGCGCAATATGCGGAATCCCTGCTCCTGCACCCGGAGGTGGGCCGGCGCCGGATCCAGGGCCACCACGACATCCTGGCGGCGTTCCGCCAGCGCGATCCGGATCTGGTGGAGCAGGTCTTCCGCCGCCACGCCAGCGCCGGAGTCGAGCTTCTCCTCGACGACCTCGATTAGCCCAGCGATCTGAGCGTAGATCTGCGGTCTGGCCGTAGTTCACGGATTGCCCGTGTTGTACAATCGGTACATGAGTGCACAACCGGTCGGCCCAGCGGACGAGTGCGGAGTGATGGAATTGCCCGCATCCGAAGCCAGGTCCAGGATCTCCGAGCTGCTGGACGCGGTGGCGGACGGCGGGTTCGTCTACCTCACCCGCCGCGGAAAGCGGGTCGCCGCGCTTATGCCTGCCGACATCGCCGAGAACTACGAGAAGATCGAAGATGAGTACTGGGCCCGGCGCGCCGAGGAGGCTAGAGCGCGGCTGGCCTCCGGCGAGGACGACGTCATTCCCTTCGACCAGCTGATCGCCGAGGCGGAGGGTGCGAGCGGTCAGGTATGACGTACCGCGTCGAGGTTTCCCGCCGTGCCGCCAAGGCCGTCACCAGCCTGGACAAGCCTCTGCGCCGGAAAGTCCTGGCGGCAATCGACGCCTTGTCAGCCGATCCCCGGCCTGCTGGCTGCAAGAAACTAGCCGACCAGCAAGCGTGGCGCATCCGGGTCGGCGACTACCGCATCATCTACGAGATCCACGATCAGGTTCTGCTGATCATCGTGGTCGATATCGGGCACCGCAGGGAAATCTACCGCTAGGGGGGCCGTCGGCCGTGTGATGCCGGGTGCCAGGCTTGGTCTGGTCAGAAAGACCACCACTAGGAGGTGGAGAAGACAATGCCCGACAACCTGCCCTCCGGCCGGGCCGCGCCTGGCCCCGGGCCTCGCAATGCCGTCGCGGTGCTGGGAACCGGCATCATGGGCTCGGCGATGACCCGCAACCTGGTCGCGGCGGGGCTGCGCACGACGGTGTGGGACCGGTCGGAGCAGGCCACCACGCCGCTCGCCGGCGCGGGCGCGCTGGTCGCCGCGTCACCACAGGACGCGGTCCGTGACGCCCGCGTGGTGATCACCATGCTGCCGACCGCCGAGGTCGTGGACTCGGTCATCTTCGCCGGCGGGGTGGCGGAGGCGTTCGCCCGCGGTGCGGTGTGGGCGCAGATGGGCACGATCGGCCTCGCCGCGGCCGTCGGGATCGGTGGCCGGCTCGGCGGGCTCCGGACCGACGTGATGTACGTGGACGCCCCGGTGTCGGGCAGTAAGGGTCCCGCGGAGGCGGGCGAGCTGCTCATCCTGGCGTCGGGTCCGCGCGAGGCGGAGGCGATCGTGCACCCGGCGTTCGCCGCGATCGGCCACAAGACCGTCTGGCTGGGCCAGGCCGGCCAGGGCAGCCGGATGAAGCTCGTGGTCAACGCGTACCTGTCGGCCCTGATCGAGGGCGTGGCCGAGGCGCTCGAGCTGGCCGGCGACCTCGGAATCGACCCGGACAGCCTGGCCGAGGTCATCGAGGGCGGCCCGCTGGACGCACCGATCGTCGAAGCCAAGCTGCACAAGATCGCGAGCGGTGACTTCGCTCCGGAGTTCCCGCTGGAATGGGCGCTGAAGGACGTGGATCTGGCCATCGCCGCCGCGGGGACCAGGCTGCCGATGCTCGAGGCCCTGTCCGGCCAGTGGCGTGCCGCCGTCGAGGCTGGTTATGGCCGGCAAGATGTCAGCGCCGCGCGCCTGGCGCTGGCCCGGCGATGACCTGCGAGGTCTCCGATGAACCACAAGGCTGGGGGCCCGGCGGTGCTGACGCGCCAGAACCGCAGCATCGGGAGGAGCACCGCCAGGCCAACTGGCTGCGTGACGTGATCCTGGGAGGCCAGGATGGCTCCATTACCGACAGGCCGACGCGACGGACCGGCGCGATCTTGATCAGCGCGGTGTAGGTGACGACGGCGATGGCCAGGTGCATCAGCATGAGGATCGCCACCGGGCCGGCGGGGTTGCCGGGGGTGCCAAGCAGCAGGAAGTCCGGGATGAGGAACAGGGCCGTGACCAGCGCCGCGAGCCGGGTGAGCAGCCATGTCGGCCGGGAGCTCAGCCTGGTCACCGCGTCCCAGGCGAGCGTGGCGCCGGCCACGCCGAGCACGGTGAGCAGCGCGTAGGTGCCGAACGCGAACTTGTCGAACGACGCGGGCACGGTGAACGCCGCCCGGCCGATGGCCACCAGCACGACGTCGGCCGCGAGCGAGAGGGCCGCCGCGGCCAGGCCGGCGGTCATGACGCGCCGGTGCGCGGGCGGGGCCGTGCCGGGTGCGGGGCCGGTGACGGTGAACCGGGACGCCCGCTGGGTGAGGGAACTTCGCTGGGTGGACATGAGGACTCCCCGGTCTGGACAACGGGATGAGACAGCGAACGGTGCGGCGGAGGCCCGTTTCTGGCCGGGCCTCCGCCGCGCGGTTTACGGTGCCGCGGCGTGGTCGAGGCGACGTTCCGGCGCGGCCCGGCCGGGGTCCTCGCCGCCTTCGAGGCGCAGGCGGGGCAGCCGCCGGTCCAGGAAGCCGGGCAGCGCCCAGTTGGCCTGGCCGAAGGCGTGCATGACGGCCGGGACCAGCACGGTCCGGATCAGCAGGGCGTCGATGAGGATCGCGACGGCCATGCCCAGGCCGATCATCTTGATGGTGCGGTCGGTGGTGATCACGAACGAGGAGAAGACCACGATCATGATGGCGGCCGCCGCGCTGATGGTCTTGCCGGTGATGGCCTGGCCGATCCTGACGGCGGCGTCGTTGTCCCGCAGCTTCAGCCATTCCTCGTGCATGCGGCTGACCAGGAACACCTCGTAATCCATGGACAGCCCGAACAGCACCGCGAACATCAGGATCGGCACCAGCGGGGTGATCGGCCCGGTGTGGGTCACCCCGACCAAGCCCTTCAGCCAGCCGAACTGGAACACCGCGACGATCACCCCGAACGCGGCGGCGGCCGAGAACAGGTTCATGACCGCCGCCGTGGCCGGGATGACCA
>Ga0137379_10005244_pt1 | contig 12215 bp, 13 predicted proteins | sample SagtaG_18_FD_104812 | JGI IMG/M metagenome (GOLD analysis project Ga0137379, IMG submission 104812) | Vadose zone soil microbial communities from Sagehorn Ranch, Mendocino, California, USA - Sage2_L_80_16 metaG | ecosystem: Environmental > Terrestrial > Soil > Vadose zone | place: USA...
GTAAGGATACCGCCACAGGAGGTGATTTGCCATCACAGAGCGGTCACAAAATCTCTTGAGCAGGTGCAGCAGCGGAAGGACACGGCTTTCCAGCATGGGGCACCCACAGCAAACAAGCTTCCTGCCACTGTCCCTCCTGCTGGAAAATGAGAAGCAGGTTAGTCCGCGCGATCTAGCTCGTAGTAAGCCAGGAACATCCACTCGCCCTGTGGCTCTCGCGTGGTCAATTCACGCTGAAAGGCGCGCCACTCCTGCGGGGAGTGAAGCAGACGGGAAAGTAAGGTGCACCGTCCGATCTCCAGACACTGATAAAACTTGACTGCAACGGGGAAGGTGCTGATAGAGTAGTCCTTCCGAAACGAAATCAGCTCTTCAGACATCATCGTGCTCCTCCTTCACTGCTCAAGACGACCGCTCTTCAGGACACAGAGGGTGAATGTGGTCTTCATCCAGTCGCAACGGTTCAGACCAGGCCCTCCCACTCAGAGTTAGTAGGAGTATAGAAGCAACACATCACGACCGCATCACGCGGCACGCGAAAAGAATCACAGTTGCATCACGGAAAAACAGGCGTTCCTTCCTGTGGAAGAAGGAACAGCATGGTTGATCGCTTTGAGGGTGTGGACCCTAAAATGGCTGCATGTGTGCTCCTCTTTTACCAGATGGAAATGTTGAAATTAAAAGGCTCTTCCGTGTAAATTTTGAAATTCCATGGCTCTTGCGCATCCTCGCTACTATTGGACATAAACTCTACGGTTGGGAATGTGTCAATCTGCTTCATAAGCCGAAGTGCTTTTTGACATCATCTAATCCATTTCTTGGAATCAGCGAACTTGATACTGTTGGCGAACCTTCCTGAATTTGGAATCAGCGAACTTGATACTGTTGGCGAACCTTCCTGAATAAGGTGACCAGAAAGTAGAATGCTTCTCAGAAAGAGATTACCAGGCATGTTTTGAAGGAAAGAGAAGGAAGAAATGTCGCTGAAACCGCTTCCCATTGGCCCAGTCCCCCAAGAAACGGCACGGCTTGCCAAAGCCGTTTTCCCAGAAGGCAGTCCCTTTATCAAGATGCGAGATGAGCTCGGAACGCTCTATCAAGATGAAATGTTCGCCGCTCTCTTCCCCAAAGAGGGTCAGCCTGTGCTGGCTCCATGGAGATTGGCCCTGGTCACCATCATGCAATTCGCTGAAAAGTTATCGGATCGTCAAGCAGCCCATGCCGTGCGCGCGCGTCTGGATTGGAAGTATGCACTGGGCCTCGAGTTGGACGATCGAGGCTTTGATTTTTCCGTGCTTGTCTCCGTTTCGCTCACGACTCATCGAAGGCCAGATGGAGTACGTGCTGTTCGAGACCATGCTCAACTGTCTCAAGCAACGTGGGCTCCTCAAAGCTGGGGGGCGGCAGCGCACGGATGCGACCCATGTGTTGGCGGCCGTGCGTGCGATCAACCGGGTCGTGTGTGTGGGCGAAACGATGCGTGCAGCACTTAACACGCTGGCGGAAGTGGCCCCGGAGTGGTTACGCTCCTTTGCTCCAGACGAGTGGTATGAGCGATACGCCCATCGCGTTGAGGAATATCGGCTTCGCCATCCGAGCAGACGCGCGCGCACGGCCCTGGTCGCGCACGATAGGAGCCGATGGCTATGCCCTGCTTGATGCCATTTCCACCACCCCCGAACTGAACTGGTTAGGGCACGTTCGGGCGGGAGAGATCTTGCGGCGCGTGTGGGTCCAGCAATTTGAACTCGTCGAAGGCAGACCCCACTTCCGCGCCAACGACAATATTCCTCCCCCACCCAAAATGATCGGCTCCCCGTATGATATCGAGGCGACCTACGGGCGCAAACTGACCACGTGGTGGGTGGGGTAGAAGGTGCACCTGAGCGAAAGTTGTGATGAAGATGCTCCCCGACTGATTACCCATGTCGAGACGAGTCGAGCGGGCAACGGGGATGTGGATGTGACGCCGATAATCCATCAAGCGCTCAAAGAAAAGGATTTGGTGCCCGCAGAGCATCTCACCGACACCAATTATGCAGAGGCTAAGCAATTTGTCCAGAGTCAGCAGGAGTATGGGATCGATTTGATCGCGCCAACGCGGGCTGACCACAAGTGGCAGGCCAAAGAGCAGCAGGGCTTTGACGAAAGCCTCTTCCAGATTGATTGGGAAGCGCACAAAGCGACTTGCCCAGCCGGACGAGAGAGTTTGAGTTGGACTCCAGCCGTTGATCGCTGTGACAATCAGGTCATCAAGATCAAGTTCTCCATGAAAGATTGCAAGCCGTGTCCGATGAAAGTGCACTGTACCAAAGCGCAACGCCGGGCCATCTCAGTCCGTGTCAAGGAGCACCATCAGGCGTTACAAGCAGTCAGAGTGCGCCAAAAAGACCCTGCCTTTTGGGGGAAATATCGAGCCCGATCTGGGATTGAAGGAACAATCTCGCAAGGGGTACGAGCGTTTGGGATGCGTCGGAGCCGCTACCGCGGGATGGAGAAAACCCATCTCCAGCACTTGATCATTGCGACGGCAATCAACTTGGCGCGAGTCTTGGCGTGGCTAGAAGAAGAGCCACTTGCCAAAACACGCACCTCGAAATTCGCGGCTTTGGCTTTGACTGCTTAAGTCCAGGGTTCGCCAACAGTATCAGTATCAATTCGAGGAAGAGCCAGTCAGGAGGGATTTTGCCAGATAATTTGGCGCAAGCAGACAAGCGATGAATACTACTCATATTTCGTCTAAGACCGCTTAGGTGAAAGGGAAAATGATATACTACAGAAACAACTTGCGAGAGTGTTGTTTGTCTTAATTCCAGTCGCTTTTCCGCCATGATTATTATCGCCCCAGGTGGTCACGCCGAGGATGGCCCACGCCTGGTAGGCAGGAGGGAAAGTTTGCGCCCCAGCCGAGCAGGGGAAGCAGGGGAACAGTTCGCTGCTTTCCCCGATCTGCACAGAGGAAACACATCAATTTACTAGAGCAGAGGAGGAAAAGAACATGACCATGCATGCAGAAAAGACCCGTCGTTCCGGCTGGCTGGCAGTGGCCCGCATCGCCGGTCGGCTCTTGCTGGCCCTGGGCATCGCCCTCGCCATGTATCTGCTCATCTATCGCCCCCAGCAACTGCGCTGGGGCGCCACCGACCAAGAAGTGGCCCGAGCTATGCCCGGCGACCAGATCCAGCCCCAGCCCATCTTCAACGCCACACGCGCCGTCACCATCGATGCACGACCCGAGCAGATCTGGCCCTGGCTGGTGCAAATGGGCTACAAGCGCGCCGGGTTTTATGGCTACGATGCGCTCGACAATGCGGGGATTCCCAGTGCCGACCGCATCATCCCGGCGTTGCAGCATGTGAAGGTCGGCGACGCTTTCCCGATCTGGGAGGGAGTCAACTACCGGGTCGTGATGGTCGACCCCACCCATTCCCTCGTGCTGGAGAGCAGTGACCACAGTACCATGGCACTGGGTCTGTACCCGCTTGACGCCAGTCACACGCGCCTGGTCTGGCGCATCCATAATGCTCCCTACAACTGGGCCTCGCCCTATGTTGTCACCCAACTCTTCACCGATGCTGCCGACTTCTTCGCGGTGCGGCAGAACATGCTCGGCATCAAGGCGCGTGCAGAGGGGGTGGCACCGATATCTCAGGCGCTCCTCAACACCGAGGCGGCCCTCTGGGCGGTCATGTTTCTGGGCTTCCTGGTGGCCGAGACCGGGCTCGTCGTCCGGCGCGACTGGCTGCGGCCACTGCTTGCTGTCTCGGCCACCGGCCTGCTCATGGTCGGCCTCGTACTTATCAGGCCACCGGTCTGGGTGGATGGGCTGGTCACACTTGGCGTCTGCGTGGGGCTGTGGTGGATATATCGGCCGACTGCCCACAGGGCAAGCGTGAGGGAGCGGGTACCCCAGCCGAGCCGAGGGCGTAAGAGGGAAGGGAGGTGAGGAGAACGAATCTTGTCTGGTGTTTGCTCACCAAGGCACGAGCAGGATTCGGCCTCCCGACCGATTGCGGCGAGCGAGAGCGGAGGATGTGGAAATGCACAAGCGTCAGCAAAGCTGAACGTGGTACATTTCATCGGCGGGCCTCATAGGCCAATAGAGAAGCATAGAGCAGACCAGAGGTGATGCCTTCTCCTCTCTTACTGATGAGGTATGTCAGGGCTTTTTTCAACAAGCTGATATGTTAGGCGGCGCGGAGGCTCGTTTAGAGGCTACAATGCCGGTAGGAAACGTCCCTGGTTCAGAACAAGCAGAAACCCACGAGGTTGTCTCGTGGGTTCTTTGTGGCCCTCTAGTCCCAAACGGGAAGGGTGAGTCATTCCGACATTGTGACCAATTCAGTTTTCCTAAAAGGAGAAAAGAATAAAGCCAATAATAACAGTGATCCTGGTAGGGTTATACCCCAAGGGAAACTAAGCAAGAGTAATCCGTTAGAAAAATTCGGATAAAAATAGTACACAGCAACCAGCGGAGTAATAAGGCCATTCGCCAAGAAAAACCCTCTCAGCCACCTCTGTACACCTTGTTTTGCAAATACAGGGAAGGCAAATAACGTCGCTAAACCCATGAAGATATAGCCTAATGCGTCAACATCCCAGAAAAGAGAGTGTGGCGTTTGATTGAGAATACGAATTTCGTCCGCAGTAGCTGTCATGGGAATCACTGTCCCCAATTGAACAACATAGTTCAAAGTGACATATACGGTATAGATAACGGCAAAAAGGAGCGCCGCATGGCTCCAGATTTTCTTTTCGTTTGGCACGGTGTAGTGAAGCGCAAGAATCGCAAGCATAAAAGGGGTTGCAATACAAAGCGAGAATCCGAATATGAGTATGCCATCCCAAGGAAAGACAAGAACGCCTCCCACTTGCAGTATTAGAGCAACACTGAATCCAACAGCTGCAACAAAAGCCACAAGCGCTGACCAAAAACCGACTTTATAAATAGTCTTTTGCATAGATTTGCTCCTTTTATCGTCTTTATTCAGTCAAACCATTTACCGATATAATTATACTCTCAAATTGAGAGGAATGAAAATAGCCTGAAGGGGCAGTCAACAAGGGGTGGGGGAGTAGTTTTGTGGCTGCAAGGAGGAGCATACAAGCAATAAGGCAACGTGAAGAGAAGAAAAAATGATCTCCTTGCATGTGAGGAGATCATTTCAGTTTTTAGAAAACCCCATTTCCCTACGAAGCTAAATGCTTCCAGTGAATAGTTGCGGAATCGGCGTTGTCTACAACGGCCTGGCACAAAGTCAGGAGTATGGTTCCGGACAACTATTCCACAAGCTCAATATGGAAGCATATAGCTTCAATTTCTGCCATAAAACATGGTTCTCGGACCGGTTTGGTGATGACAGATAGCTCTCGATTGGCTCAAGAACGGGTACGGAGAGGTCAGAATGGTACTAACTCGTATCGCGTAGAAAAAGATGTGTGATACCTTCTGAGAAGCAGTTTGTTCGGGAGAGTCGATCACCAGACCAGTCGAAGAGCCGCGTTTATGAGTCAAAGCACAACTGCGTCGGGCGCGGGCTTATAGATCGCGCCCCACAGCGGTGTTTGTGCTCCTACGGTTATTGGGTATAGCGTCTCATCAAACGACTCTTAACCAGTTGGACCAGCAGTAAGTAGATAGTCGTCATTACGACCAGGAAGAGGAAGTAGAGAGCTGGTAACGGTGTGAAGCCGAGTAGTCCGGCGAGCGGGGTGTATGGGAGCCAGATGCCAATAGCGACGATCAGGAGCGTGGTGATCGTCAGTGGACGACTGGGGCGGCTGCGCAGTGGATTGCCTGCGGTACGGATGATAAACAAGACCAGCGTCTGTGTGGCCAGCGATTCCACGAACCAGCCTGTGTGGAAGAGCACCGCTCCAGCATTGAAGATCCGCAACATAATAAAGAAGGTCAGGAAGTCGAAGATCGAGCTCACTGGTCCGATGAAGATCATAAATTTGCGGATCAGGCTGATGTCCCAGTGCTGCGGCTTTTTGACGTAGCTCTGGTCTACATTATCGGTGGGGATCGTTACCTGTGACAGGTCGTAGAGGAAGTTGTTGAGCAGGATCTGCGTTGGCAACATGGGCAGGAATGGCAGGAAAACATAGGCACCCGCCATACTAAACATATTGCCGAAATTTGAACTGGTGCCCATCAGCAGATATTTGATCACATTGCCAAAGGCTTTACGTCCCTCCAGGATACCGTTGTGCAGGACCTGCAAGCTCTGTTCAAGCAGGATAATGGAGGCTGCATCCTTAGCGACATCGACGCCTGTGGAGACCGAGATGCCCACGTCTGCCGCGTGTAACGAGGGGGCGTCGTTGATACCATCGCCTATGTAGCCGACCACATGTTTGCGGCTCTTGAGTGCCAGGATGATACGGTTCTTCTGTGCCGGAGAGACGCGTGCAAAGACGTTGACCTGCTCGACTACCTGGGAGAGCGCTGCATCGGACATATGATCCAGGTCGCTGCCCAGAACGATTCTGCCGCCATCCAACCCGACCTTTTCGCATACATGGCGTGTGACCAGCTCGTTGTCGCCCGTCAGGATCTTGACCTGCACGTCATCGCTCTTGAGGGCCTGCAATACCTTGGCCGCGTCCGGCTTAGGAGGATCGGCAAAGGTCAGGAAGCCAAGCAAGACCAGCGTCTGTTCGTCCGTCTTAGGGTAGGTTGTTTGTTGGGTTATCGGGCGATAGGCTACAGCGAGAACACGGTAGCCCTGCGAACTGAGATCTTGGTAGATCTGCACGAACTTTGTGCGTACCTCGCCATCGACGCCATCCAGCGCTTTGCGCTCGCCGTTAACTTCGTACGCGGAACAGAGGTGAAGGATACTTTCTGGTGCGCCCTTTGTAATCAGCAAGAGTTCGTTCTCGTGTCGCACGATCACCGAGAGGCAGCGCCGTTCAAAGTCGAATGGAATCTCACCAGCCTTACTATATCCAGTAATATCTACACTGCCATGCTGTAAAATGGCTTCATCGAGTGGACTTCTGATACCAGTCTCGTAAGAACTATTCAAGTAACTGAACAGCAGAACACGGTCAGATGTTTTCTCTTGTAGATCGAGATAGCCTTCGAGTTGCGTTTCGCCGCTGGTCAAGGTGCCCGTCTTATCGCTGCACAGGGTATCGATGCTGCCAAAGTTCTGGATCGATTCGAGATGTTTGACGATCACCTTTTGCTTTGCCATACGCAGTGCCCCCTGTCCCAGCGTTACCGTCGTAATCATGGGCAGGAACTCCGGTGTAAGACCTACGGCAAGCGAGATAGCGAAGAGCACCGTCTCGAATGGTTGATGATGGCCCAGGATGCCGACCAGGAAGATGAAGAGGACCAGGAAGAAAACGGTCTGCATGATCAGCATGCCGAACCCCTTGATACCACGCTCAAACTCGGTCTCCGGCGGACGGCTGGCCAGGCGTGCGGCGATGTCGCCAAAGGCCGTCTTGCGTCCCGTCGCAGTAATAAGGGCGGTGCCTGTGCCACTGACCACTGAGGTGCCCAGAAAGACACTATTGTGTGCTTCGGCGAAACTCTCTGTTGGAGCATCCAGGTCGTCCGCACTTTTCTCGACCGGTAGCGATTCGCCGGTCAGCGCGGCTTGTTGTACATGTAGATCGGTTGCTTGTACCAGGCGTGCATCAGCGGGTACCAGGTCGCCAGCCATGAGACGAATCATATCGCCGGGTACCAGGTCGCGGCGTGGAACTTCAATCCATTTGCCATCACGTAGCGCAGTCGCCGTGGGTGCCACCCCGGCCCGCAATTTCTCGACAGCGTTCTGTGATTGGTATGTCTGCACAAAATTGAGAATGTTACTGAGCAGTACAATGGCGATGATAATGCTGGCGTTGATGCGATCGCCTAGAATTGCCGAGACAATGGCAGCGAGGAGCAGGATTGCTACCAGCGGATTCAAGAACAGGCGTAGAAATTGTACCAGTCCTGAACTGCGCTTAATGCCAGTCGTCTCGTTTGGACCATATTTATCCTGTCGCTTGTGCACCTCCTGGCCTGTAAGTCCCTGTTCGCTGCTCTGTAGCTGCTCAAACAGAGTTTTCAGCGGGATCGTGTGTGTCCCAGCTCTACTGTCACCAGGGAGAGCCTGTGTTACCTGTGGAGTGAGTGATCCTTGCATAGTGCGCTCCAAATTGTCTTTCAATAACGGGTGCGTTTCATTTTTTGCATGGCTGGGGTAGCTGCGCGAGCCCAGCCACTACTCTACGGCGAGTACCCTTTGCGTGGTAGAGTAGTGGCTGGGCTCGCGCAGCTACCCCAGCCATATTCGCCACCTTGCGCTCAATGCCAAAAAATGAAACGCACCCTTCAATAACACGCTCGATATACGAGTCTATTCTACCACCTCGATGAGCCTCTTTATACAAGCAAGCGAGCAGCGCTAAATTGGCGGAAGAGCCCATCAGGTGTGCGTATCTGGACGCCTATCTGCCACTTGCCTGCCATACTGAGATCGCCATTGGCACTGAAGTGACCTTTCCCATTCGGAGTGACATCCAGGTTGTTGATGGTCAAATACCCCCTCTCACCGCAGAGATTCATGCAGTATAGAGTGTAATGCCTGGAGATCACGGAGTGGTCACATTTGGGGGCTTTCCTCTCACGAATCGGTCACGGTGTTTGTAGATGCCCTAATTCAGGGTCGTAAGGGATTGATTTTTTCTACGTATATGTGCTACTATTTCCATCAGGAAAAAATAATTGCATGCATGCATACAACTTTTGAGAGGGCATAAGAAAGCATAATGAACGACAAAGAACTGCTTGCCCGGAGCATCAGCCAGTTTCGACGAACCATCATACGCGACTTCATCTTCGTAGTCGTCCACACCTTTGAGGATTTTGACTATTCACTCCCTCAAATGGCGACGCTGCTTTTGCTGGACGAAGAGGGTGAATTGACGATTAAGCAGGTCGCCGAATTGCTGGGGCGTTCCGTTTCGGCCACCAGTCGTCTGCTCGATCAGTTCGTGGTGCGAGGCATGATTACCCGGCGTGAGGATGAACGTGATCGGCGAGCAAAACGCGTGGCGATTACTGAGCGCGGGCAAACACTTATTGCAACGCTCGAACAACGGCGTGCTGATGCACAGATAGCCGTTATGGAATATCTCTCGGCTGAAGAGCAAGCAGAAGTGAGGCGAGCAATGGCTTTGCTTGCCGAGGCCGGGATGAGAAGGAGAAAACAGGATGAGTCTTCAGAAGCAGGAACTGGAGCGCGGTGAGCTGAGCCGCGCTACCGACATCGTTGTACCCTTGACTGCTCTTCGTCGAGATGCGCTGGCACTTGTCGGCGGTAAGGGAGCCAATCTGGGCGAACTCACCGCCGCGGGACTGCCTGTGCCGCCAGGATTCTGTATTACCACCGTGGTCTATGAGATGGTTGCATCAGAGGCAGGTCTCGAGGCGATTCTGGATGCGTATAGTGCTGGAGATAGCGGGCATCTGGCGGAAGCGGCTCGTAATTGCCTGCTAGGGGCATCTATACCAGCGAGTGTGGCCGAGGCCATTACCGAAGCATATCGCGTTTTGGGCGCAGGAGAACCTATCCCTGTGGCTGTGCGTTCTTCGGCCACGGCTGAGGATCTACCCTTTGCCAGTTTCGCGGGGCAGCAGGAAACCTACCTAAATATTGTTGGCATCGAGGCGGTGCTGGATGCAGTCCGCTGCTGCTGGGCCTCACTCTGGACTGATCGCGCCGTCAGCTACCGTGCCAGCCTGGGTATCGATCAGCGCAGTGTACAGCTCGCGGTCGTCGTCCAGCGCATGGTCGAATCTTCTGTCTCAGGTGTACTCTTCACAGCTAATCCGCTCACTGGCAAACGGCGTCAGGCGGTCATCGATGCCAATCCCGGTCTGGGTGAAGCGGTTGTCTCAGGTGCGACCAATCCTGATCACTTCGTCGTCAATACTACCACCGCTGAGATTGTTGAGCGGCGTATTGGCGATAAGCGGGTCATCATCCGAGGGAGCGAGGGCGGTGGTACCACACGCACTGAAACCAGCGATGGCAGCGGCGAAGCCTGTCTCTCCGACGAGCAAGTATGCGCCCTGGCAGCACTGGGAGCACAAGTCGAAGCGCATTATGGAGCGCCGCAGGATATTGAGTGGGCCATTGATCCCTCAGGGAAACTCTGGCTCGTGCAGTCGCGCCCGATCACTACCCTCTACCCGCTACCTGACAATGCGCCGAATACGGATGATGTACTGCGTGTCTACTTCTCCCTCAACGTTTTTCAGGGGGTGTATCGTCCATTAACTCCTATGGGGATCGCTGTGGTCCGACTCTTGGGCTCCACTATTGCCGGGCTGTTTAACCTGACGCCCCGCGATCCTCTGCGCGGTCCGAGTATCCTTGTCGAAGCTGGCGGGCGTCTCTTCTTCGATGTCACATCTGCCCTGCACACAGCGATTGGACGCAAGTTTCTGCTCTCAGCAACACAGATCGCGGAAGCACGCTCGGCTGCTCTGCTCCAGCAGCTTACGACAGATCCGCGTCTTTCCCTGGTACCTACGCCGCGCTGGCGTTTGATCCGCGCTTTCAGCTCGTTCCTAGAGAAAACGCAAGCACCAATCCATGTCATTCAAGCATTGCTGTGGCCATCCACTGTCCAAAAGCGCATGGCGCAGGTGAGAGCATCGTTGCAGTTACTCAATGACGAAGTCGCAGAAGCTTCGGTACAGCATAGCGCTGATCTTAATGATCGCCTGACTGCTCTTGAGCAACTCTTACCGGGCAGAGTGAAGTATATCTTTAGGGCCATTCCGCCGCTGCTGATCAGCGGATTGGGTTCCTACGCTCTGAGTAGCAGGCTGCTGGAAGGTATTGCCACTCCTGATGAAATGCAGATCGTGCTGCGTGGACTGCCGCATAACCCCACCACAGAAATGGACCTCGAACTGTGGGCCCTTGCCCAACGAGTGCGGGCCGACCCTGTTGCTGCTCAAGCTGTTCGCGAAATGCCGCCCGAGCGACTGGCCCAGCAGTATCGTGAAGGCACACTACCACCGACGCTTCAGCAAGGTTTAGGGGAGTTCCTGCACGATTACGGACATCGTAGCGTGGCTGAAATCGACCTGGGATTGCCGCGTTGGTCCGAAGATCCCACCCATATCCTTGGCGTCCTTGCCAACTATCTCCAACTGAAAGATCCTGATCTAGCGCCGAATGTACAATTCCATCGTGGTGCGCAGGAGGCCGAAGCCATGGTCGCCACACTCACCCGACGTGCCAGGCGCAAAGGCTGGTTGCGCGGCATGCTGGTGGGTTTCTTCTTGAAGCGCGCTCGCGCGCTAGCTGGTTTCCGCGAAATGCCAAAGTTCTGCCTCGTCTTGCTCCTCGCATATATACGCCGCTCTCTCTTGTCTATCAGCAAGGAAATGGAGCAGGCTGGATGGTTAGAGAATGCCGGGGACATCTTCTTCATAACGCTCTCTGAGGCGCGTGCTGCACTTACGGGCGAGGATATGCGCCAGAAGGTACGTGAGCGGCGTGCCAGCTACGAACACGAGTTGCAGCGCCGCCATATACCACGTGTGCTGCTCTCCGATGGTACAGAGCCAACCGTAGAAGTCCAGGCAAGCGGGTTAGCCGAAGGGACGCTCAAAGGCACTCCAGCTTCCCCTGGAAGAGTCACGGCTCAGGCACGTGTCATTCTCGATCCAACCGGCGCTCGACTGGAACCGGGCGAAGTGCTGGTCGCTCCCTCAACCGATCCCGGCTGGACACCGCTCTTCCTTACCGCTGGTGGTCTGGTAATGGAGATGGGCGGTTCCATATCCCATGGAGCCGTTGTGGCGCGCGAGTATGGCATACCGGCAGTCGTTGGCGTAGCAGGAGCCACCGAGCGCATCACCACCGGACAACACATCACCGTCGATGGAGCAGCCGGGACGGTGATCATCGAGGAAGACGTCCCCACCGACCCGAGGACGCGATAAATCGCGTCTAATACGCATCAACCTAAGCGAAATGCTTGGTCTCCCGCTAGGGGTGGGGGCTCTTGTGGCCAATACATTTCAATTAAGGACAGATCTCCAGGGGAAGAGGGTCGAGGCAAGCTCGACCCCTACACCACGTAGGGCTGGCTTCGCTCGCCGTTTCTTCATCAGGAGGTCAGTTGGGTCTGATGAGTCCAATAGGTCAGTTGGGTCTGATGAGTCCCATTGCAAAACGGCTTGA
>Ga0137379_10005250_pt1 | contig 12212 bp, 6 predicted proteins | sample SagtaG_18_FD_104812 | JGI IMG/M metagenome (GOLD analysis project Ga0137379, IMG submission 104812) | Vadose zone soil microbial communities from Sagehorn Ranch, Mendocino, California, USA - Sage2_L_80_16 metaG | ecosystem: Environmental > Terrestrial > Soil > Vadose zone | place: USA...
ACCATCGGTATAAGCGTCGTGCCGCGATATACGGGTTCGTCGTGATTTCTCATTTTTCTCGAGTATCCGTGATTTCTGGAAGTGGATTGGTAAGGCGGCCACAGGCCAGTTGACCGCTTCGCGGTCACCCTTCAAATGACCGGTTTCCGGTCACTCTTCAATTGCCTGCTGCTGCAGCCGCAGTACGAACATTGGCATTTTGCGCTAGCCAATCGAGAGTTTTATCGCTCCGCAGCTTAGCTCTCATCCTATCCAGCGCTCCCTGCTTTGTCAAACGCGCGCGAATTGCCTCTACCGATTCGCCACTATGGCTCGCGAGATGCTCCAGTTCGCGCTGGACTTCCTCTTCGGTCACGTCGATCTTTTCCACGGAAGCGATGCGGTCGATGATCAATTCAGCTTTCACGTCATCCTTTGCGCGATCGGCTTGCCGGCCGCGCAAGGCTGCCCAATCCAGATTCACGGCGCGCGGATCCACTCCTTGCTGTGCGAGTGATCTAACGACTCGCTCCAGCCGCACGTCCATTTGCTGCTGGACGAGCGAATCGGGAACAGGAAAGTCGTGCAGCTTCAACAGCTCACCGATAACTCGTTCTCGCTGCAGTTCCTTTTGCCGGTGATCCCGCTGATGCTCCAGACTCTCGCGAATCTTGGTTTTCAGTTCGTCGAGGGTTGTAGCGTCGCTTACGTCTTTCGCAAAGTCGTCGTTCAGCTCGGGGAGTTTCTTTGTTTTGATGCCGGTTACGTCCGCGGAGTAATGGAATTTCTTTCCCGCGAGCTTCTCATCCGGATAGTCGGCCGGATAGTCAACGTCAAATTCCTTGTGATCGCCGATATTCGCACCACGCAAGTTCTCGTTGAACGGCTCCATGGTCTCTTCGGCGCCGACGTGGCAGAGCACGCTGTCTGCCTGTAACGGCTCGCCGCCATCCTGCGGGGTTCCGATCAGTTTCAATTGCGCAAAGTCTCCGTTTTCAACGGGTCGCCCTTCCACGGGAGCAAAGGCCGCGGCGCGTTCCCGAGTCTCCTCAAGCGCTTTGTCGACGTCTTCATCCGTAATGTCCATCGGAGGCATTTCGATCTCAAGACCCTTGTACGCACCCAACTCAAAGTCCGGCAAAACGTCAAACACGGCGCGGAACTTCAGCGGCTGGCCCTCACTAAAGTCCAGTTTGTCAACCTGTGGCTGCGACACGGGATTCAGCTTCTGCTCTGCCACAGCTTTTTCGACATGTTCTGGAACCAGCGACTGCAACACTTCTCCCTTGATGTCCTCTGCGAACCGTCGCTTGATCAGTGCCACTGGCGCCTTCCCCGGACGGAACCCAGGAACCCGGGCAACGCGCGCAATCTCTTTCGCCACGCGTTCTGTTGCCTTCGTTACGTCTTCGGCGGGAATCTCCAGTTCCAGCTCACGCCGGCAAGTTGCTTCAGCCATGCCACGTTCCTCATTTCTATCGGATGGTTCTGTTCAGGGCAAATCAGGTAAGACGGGCGAGAAGTTACCCTGCAAATCGAAATACAAGTATAAGTTACGCTGCAGAAACGGTCAATTCAGAGCTGTCCATTCGCTACGTTCACCGCCGAATTTGCAAATCGTACCTTAAGAAGGCGGCATTTTTAGTTACACTGACTCGTTCCTTCGGAGAGCGCGTCTTGAAGAATTCTGCGGTCCTGCTCGTTCAGTGTCCCGATCAAAAAGGTCTCGACGCCGCGATTGCCGATTTCATCTTTCAGCACGACGGCAACATTCTGCATTTTGAACAGCATCAGGCTGGCGAAGAGCGCTTTTATCTTGCTCGCGTGGAATGGGACCTGAGCGGATTCCGGTTGCCACTGGACCAATTCGCGGAGAAATTCGCACCGGTAGCAAAAAAATTTGGAATGCAATGGAGCGTGGCCCTGAGCAGTTATCGTCCCCGCGTCGCGCTTTCGTCTCCAAGTACGATCATTGCCTTGTGGACCTGCTCTACCGGCAACGTAACGGCGAGCTGGCTTGCGAAATTCCGCTCATTATCAGCAACCATGAGGACGTGCGACGCCACGCCGACTTTCACGGCGTTCCTTACCACGTCATTCCGGTCTCAAAAGGCACGAAAAGAGAAGCGGAAGTCGCTCAACAGCGGCTGCTTAGTGAACACAAGATCGATTTGATCGTCCTTGCCCGGTACATGCAAATCCTCTCACCAGAGTTCATCGAAAATTTTCCGCAGCGCATCATCAACATTCACCACTCGTTCTTGCCCGCGTTCCTTGGCGCCAAGCCGCACCAGCAAGCCTATGACCGTGGCGTAAAAATTCTCGGCGCGACTGCCCACTACGTCACGGAAGTTCTCGACGACGGACCGATCATCGAGCAGGGCGTGGTACGCATCTCGCACAAAGACGACTTGGATGACCTGGTAGAAAAGGGCAGGGACCTCGAAAAGGTCGTGCTATCTCGTGCCGTTCGCTGGCATATCGAGAATCGTATCTTGCTCTACGCAAACAAAACCGTGATTTTTGAGTAGTTTTTTTTCTTCGAAAACGCAGCTTTGTCTAATCTGCCGCAGCGTTTTCGGTTTGGTACGTTCCTCGCGTAAGATCCGCGTGCAGCAACCTGTGAAAGAGGTGTTCACCTGCTTCGCGACGCACAGATAGGCGCCCCGCCAGGTACGCGCGTGATGCCAAACCCTTCTGCACGGCATCGCAAATTGCCATGTCTTCATCCTGCACGACTTCACTCACACGAATGCTTTGGCGATTCCGCTCTTCCGCCGCCGCGCTGGTGTCACCAAAGTAGTAGTCAAACACTACGGCACACTTGTCTACTGCCAGCGGCAGAACCAGATTTGTGTCCATCACTCCTTCATACGCATTGATCATGAAATTTGGGTACAGCCAGAGATAGAACGCTCGACCGAGCCGCGTATTCGCCACGCTCGCTTCACTGCCTGAATCGGAGGACAGCGGGCTCGACTGCAAACAGGCCCGATCGAAATTTTCAATTGTGTAGCTGGTGTATTCGATCACGCTGCTCAGGCCTTTATGTGCGTGCGGCACGTGGTACCCGCCGTCCAGATAGTTGTCCACATACACTTTCCAGTTGCAGTTGAGTGTGTATATGCGGCGATCGAGGAAGTTCAACTTTTCGGTTAGCCGAAGCGGCGCGACGAGGTCCGGTACGTTGGCCAAAAAATCCTTCAACGATCCGGCCGAGCCATCGAGATTCACAAAAACAAAATTTTCCCAGGTGTCCACTGCGATCGCTACCAACCCATTTTTCGTGCGGTCGAAATCGCAAACGCCCTCAAATTCCACCATTCCTTTTAGCGTGCCATCATTTCCGTATGTCCAGCCGTGGTACGGACAACGAAATTGTTTCGCGCAACCCTGCACCTCGGTCACAACCGCAGCAGCGTGATGCCGGCACACATTGTAAAATGCGCGCAATACGCCATCTTCTCCTCGCACAACAACGATTGGTTCATCGCCAAGTTCGACAGTGAAGTATTGGCCCTTCTCGCGAACCTGATCCACGCGTCCGGCAACCTGCCAGGTGTGCGCAAACACCCTCTCATTTTCCAGGCGCGCGATCCGCGGATCGAAATACCAGGGCGACGGAATCGTCGATGCCTTCTCGAGTGGATTCTCGGGCCGGTAAAGGCTTAGGAGTGAGTCGACACTGCGCTCCATGCTGGCTCCTTTGAATTGTTGCAAGCCGCGTCTGTCGCCAACCGCAACAAGTCAGAAGTTTCTGCGGCAATTTAATCGTGAATAAGGGGAATTGAAAAGAGGAAAGACTCCAGGCCCGCGCGAGGCAGTCCGATGAGCACGGTCTCGCCAGCAAGGGTCAAGAGATGGTGCGGGAGAGAGGACTTGAACCTCCACGGTTTTTAGGCCACAAGATCCTAAGTCTTGCGCGTCTGCCAGTTCCGCCACTCCCGCACTGTTGAGTACAAATGATTTATCGGTTTGTTTGAATTCAACAACCTGACAGTTGTCCCCAAATTGCGCTTCTTTCGATTTTGCATGACCTTCGCGGTTGCCGCAAGCTCGGTTTCGCTTCGCTTTGTTTTTCTATCTCTTGCGAAGGACTCCGATCACCTCGTCGAGAACCGTGTTGACCGCGGAAGTCTTGGGTTTCGCGTACAGGCGTACCGCGAGCGCTTGAAGCATGTAGTTGTTGTTCTGAAACGTCCTTAGTAAATCGTCCTTGGGAGGAGACTCATTCCACACCTTGCGATCGTTTTCATCAAGACTGGCAAGCCAGCGCTGAAAGCCCGGCGAGTCAAAATCCTTGCGGGCCACAGTTGCGACGATCGCGGCAGCGAGACGGTCCTGTTCTCCATATGAAAAAATTTGCTTTGCCGACGAGAGACGCTCCGAAATCGCCTGCAGCACGCGCGCTTGGTCTTCCACTTTGAAAAGCGGGTTGGCAGCCAAGGCGGCGAGCAGATCGGCAGTATGGGCAGTCGAGTGAATCCAGCCCTTGACGGGGTCGAAGCCGCGAAGATCGCGTTCTTGTCTCAAGTAAATGAGTGAGTCATCGAGCAGCTTGCGATAGCCCGTCTCTCCGAGAAAAGGCGACTTGAGATCGCGCTCGGCCAGAGCTGCAAGACACAGCACGGAAAACGAGCGCCGAAATACGCTGTCTGTGCCGGTTTCGCCGATACCGGCGCGTAGATTGTTCTCCCACTCGGACTCCAGCGAATTGAGCTCAGTTGCAGAGAGCTGATTTCGGTAGACGATCCAGACATCAAGAATGGAATACGCGAGATCGTCGCGAAGTTCCGGATCTGGAGAGCCAAGATATCCACTGAGTTCACGGACCAAGGAGAAAACCTGCTGTCCTTTCGGGATCGCGTAGTGATTCTTGGCGATGTCGCGCCAAAACTGGCGATCGTGGACAGGTTCGCTCTGTAAGTGGCGATCGGGAGCAGTTGCCAAGCTGACGGTGGCTGCAAGTAAGAGTGTGAGAGCGGCTGCAAGAAAGTGGCAGGTCCACTTCATGTGTGGAGGCTCCGGATGTGTGAACGTCGAGTGGGACGGCTGATTTCACGTTAGACGCGACATTACCGGAAAAGGGAGCCACGCTGGCGTCGCGTTCGGAAAGCAGCTCAGCGGGTGGAACAGAGAGCCGAAGTCCATTGGGTGACCGCGTGGAGGTGCGTTCGTGCTTCTTCAAGGGCGGCGCGGCGGGCGAGCAGTGCGATACTCGCTTTTTCGAGTTCGGAGCGAAGATCCGTAGGGAGACGCAAGTAGTGGCCCCGAATTGAAACAATTTCCGCTTTGTGATCGCATATCTTTTGAACAATTCGTCAGTCTTACTTAATTCTGTTATTGATACGGTGGTTTCCTAGCGGGACGCGTAGGCTGATTTCACCTTCAGCACGCGAATTTCCGTACAGACGCAAAAAAAAAGCGCCCCAGAACGTCGGGGCGCTTTTTCTGCTTTTGACAGAAATGATGTTACCGGGGCTTTTGCATCCCATTCGAATCGGGCGCCAGGGATGACATACCCATAGCCTCAGTCGCTGAATGAGCGCTGCCATCGAGGGTGAAAAGTCCCTCGGTTGCAGAAACGGCAAGCAGCGAACTGCTGCGGCCTGCACGTACGAGAGGGAAGTAACCTTCGGCAACAGGATCGTTCACCTTTTGCCAGGTTTTTCCGGAGTCGAATGAGGCAACCAGTCCGCGCTTTTGTAGCGACGCCAGCCGGGCATTGCCGGCCCCGGCCACATCCTGGAATTGCAAGTCGTGAATATCGGCACGGCTCCAGGTACGCCCTGCGTCGTGCGAAGTATAAAGGCCCATGTTCGAAGTGACGAAGAGATTTTGGTCATCCATACGGCGCAGGTGAAGATTTCCAGCTGAGGCAAAGGAGAGTTCCTTCGCATCCCAGTGCGCTCCGCCATCGGCTGAGTACATAAGGTTCTTCTGAGAGACGGCCCATACTTGCGAGCCGTCGGCGGAAACCTCGAGCGATTGCGCCGGCTGTTTTACCAAAGCTTCGTTGGACACCTGCTTCCAGGTTGCACCTTTGTCCCTTGAAACCAGCACTCCACCCGTGGTCGCCGCAAACCATTGATTGGCGCCGAATGTGAGTTCGTTTACCTGAAACGCCAGGAGTTGCGGCACGACTTTTTTTGCCAGCGGTTTCTTGGCAACGGGCGCGGTTTTCTTTCCCTTTGCGGTTTTCGCGGAGGTCTGCGCAACCGGCGTAGCAATGGCTTCGGGAACGAATAGCCCCGCTTTCACCCATTTACCAGCGGTCTCTTCGTATTTCATGAAGCCGCCGTTAGCGAGCGAGGCCCACCAGCCATTCGGCATGGCATAAACGTGGCGAACGTCGGAGCGCTTCAGTCCTGGTCCAAGCGTGGTCCAGCTGGCGCCGCCGTCCTTGGTAACAAGGAACGCATTGGTGTCGAAAGTCAGCACAACCAACGAGCGGTCGGGATGTTCGCGATCAATCGCGACATCCAGGATGTGTTGATGATGGAACCCGTTGTTCGACGCAACGAAGCTTGCGCCGCCGTTTTCGCTGATCTGCACGCCTTCGCGTTCCGTGCCCAGAATCACCCGTTGCGGATTTTTCGGATTGATCAGAATTGCGTTGACAACCCAATCGCCCGGCGTAGTGCGCTTCCACTCTCCACCTTCATTGGTCGTCTTCCACAGTCCGCTCGTGGTGCCGGCATAGAGAGTATCGGGATGCTGCGGATCCTGCTTAATCAGTTGCGTGCGCCGAAAAACAAACGGAATGCCGCTATAACGCTTCCAGTTCTGTCCCGCGTCAACGCTGTGGTAAATGCCGGAACAAGCCGTGGCGTGCACGTTCGAAGGATTCGATGGATCGACGACGATGCTCATCACGTCTGAATCGTCGATCATGCCTTTGACCACTGGCGACCAGTTTTTCCCGCCGTCCGTAGTCTTCCAGGGCAGGTGATAGGTTCCCGCGTAAATAATATTTGCGTCTCTAGGATCGAATGCCACGGAATCAAAGTTTCGCAGGTCATCGTGATTTGCTGGCGTGATTCGCTCCCACGTGGTTCCGTCGTCAGTCGAACGGTAGACCCCGGTAAGCGAGCCGGCAACAAACAATTTGGGATTCGTCGGGGCTTGCGCAAGCGCGCGCACTGTCTCCTTCCCTAGACCGACTAGTTTCCAGCTGCGGCCCGAATCATCGCTGCGATATACGCCGCCCCCACCCGAGTACAAACTCCATGTGCTTGCATAAAGCCGCTTGGAATCGCGCGGATCAACGATAATGTGCGTGATGACGTCATCCTGACCGGCGCCAATTCTGCTCAAAAGATTCCAGTGTTGCCCCTCATCGTTCGAAACGAAAACGTGGCCGTCCGACGTTCCCAGATAAACCTTGTTTGCATCGTGCGGGTCAGCTTCAAGAGAAATGACCGTACCGCCCGCCGGGCCGACCTGCCGCCACTGTTGCGCAGATGTGGAAACCGTTGCAGCCAGGCTCAACGCTAAAATGCCCATCCACTTTGCATTCATATGAGTTTTGATTCTCCCAGAGCGCAGCTGCGCCCACAAGACAGGAGTCTAGGCTAGGACTCGCTTCAGTAGCGACTGTCCTAACGGTCAGATTTGGGGCATGTTAGTTACAGTCCTAGTACTTTCGGAAGCCAGCGAGTTTTGCTGGGCAACTTAATTTCCACTTCTGTGTTTTACTCCGCTAGAGGGCGGTTTATCCTCCATCGGAGCAGCTTCATCAAATTAGGGAAGCGGGTCCGATCGTTAGGGGATTAGGCTTATGAATATTAAACGGATTTGGACTCAAACCAGGTTTTACCCGCTGCTGCTGGCAGGAGCTCTCGCGTTTGGCGCGACTGCCGTTCTAGCTCAAGACGCCCCATCCAACGACCAGAGCGGAATTTACAACGAGCAAGGCAATGAAAATTACGACGCCCCAGAGAACGGTCAGGATCCACCGAGTCGCGTCGCGCGCTTGAGCTATGTCGATGGCTCGGTTTCGTTTCAACCTGGCGGACAAGGGGATTGGGGTCAGGCAACTCGCAATCGTCCTGTGACGATCGGCGACAAGATCTGGGCGGACAATAATTCTCGAGCGGAACTTCAGGCGGGTCAGGCTTCCATCCATGTTTCAAGCAATACCGCGTTGTCATTTTTGAATCTGGATGATCAGACCACACAAATGCGCTTAGCCGAGGGCTCCATCAATTTCCGGATTCGTGAGCTGCGCGAAGGCGATGTCTATGAAGTCGACACACCGAATCTTTCGTTTAACGTGACTCAAGCGGGCGCATTCCGCATTGACGTAAATGAAAATGGCGATGGCACTCGCGTCACGGCAATTCGCGGCGAAGGCGAAGTTACCGCAAACGGTCAGACGTATACCGTTCACGCGGGCGAGCGCGGAGAATTCAATGGCACAGACCATGTCACCTATTTCATCTCGGGCGCGCCACAACCCGATGAATTCGATCGTTGGTCGAACGATCGAGATCTGAAAGAAGATAATTCCGTTTCTGCGCGTTACGTCTCGCGCGACGTTCCGGGCTACAGCGACCTCGACGACAACGGCTCATGGAATGAAGAACCGGACTACGGCCCGGTTTGGTATCCGTCGACTGTGGACGTCGGCTGGGCGCCTTACAGCTACGGTTATTGGAACTACGTTGGCCCGTGGGGATGGACGTGGGTTGATTATTCGCCTTGGGGTTTCGCTCCATTCCACTATGGCCGTTGGGCCTACATTGGTAGCCGATGGGGCTGGTGCCCCGGTCCGTATTACGCGCGTCCGATTTATGGACCGGCGTTCGTCGGTTTCATCGGTGGCTCGCATTGGGGTGTCGGTTTTGGCGGGGGATTTGGCGGCGGAATCGGTTGGTTTCCACTTGGCCCACGCGAACCATTTCATCCTTGGTACCACGCCAGCGGCCGCTACTACCGTAACGTGAATTTCAACAATACGTTCATTCGCAACACGACAATCATCAACAACCGCAGCAGTAACTTTAACTACGCGTACGCGCACAACACGCGCGCTGTGACGGTCGCCTCGCACAACAACTTCGTGAACGGCCAGGCCATCAATCGTGGCGCATTTCACGTGACCGAAGCCTCATTGCGCGGCGCGCAGGTAAGCAATCGCGCGAATTTTTCGCCTAACCGCCAGAGCTACTTCGGCGCCGCGGGCATGCATGGCAATATTGCTCGTCCTTCGGCCGCCATTCAAAACCGTCCGGTGATGGCGCGCACGTCGCCTGCAGCGGCGGCTCATATGCCAGTTCGCACGTTTAGCGGAAATTCTCAAGGGGGCCGTGGCGCGTTTAGTAATGGTAATTTTGGCGGCGCGCGCGCACCAGTGATGGGCCGCACCGCGGAAACGGGTGCTGCGGCCAACCGTAACCGACCCTCTTTCGCGCAAGGCGGACAGCCTAACGCGGCTGGATCTTCCCGCCAGCGTGAGCTGTCAAACGACAAGCCTCAATCGCATATGCGTAATGCTCCTGCCGACTCCGGATTTAACGGAGGCACTCGTGGCCAAGCCAATGCCGGTAACAGCCGCAACTGGTCCGCGCAAGGGACTACTACAGATCGCGGCCGTGCGCCTTCGGGTTTCGGCTCGAACTCTCCGCGCGGTACATCGATGAACCATTCCGATCGGCCATCGTGGGCCTCCGGCTCAGGTGGCAATGATCGCTCCGGTTACTCGGTGAGCCCGCGCCCGAGCAATTCGGGCAACCGGCCTGACCGCACGAACTCTAACCGTGGCAGCTCCCGTTCGTTCGAGGCTCCGCAACGGAGTTCCGGACCTTCGAATAACCGCCCCTCATATAACCCGAATTCGAATCGCGGATTCTCTCAGCCGCGTTCCTACAGTCCACCGCAGCGAACTTACAGTCCGCCGCAACGCTCTTACTCTTCGCCGTCGCAACCGCGAACCTACTCGGCCCCGTCGGGCCCGTTACGTACTTACTCCCCTCCGAGCCGCGGATATTCAGCGCCGAGTCATAGTTCCGGCGGCGGGGGCACGTATCACGGCGGTGGTGGTGGCGGTTCCCAAGGCGGCGGAGGCGGACCACGTGGCGGCGGGAGTAGCTCGCGCAGCGGTGGAGGCGGCAATGGCAATAGCCACGGAGGCGGTTCGCCTCGCGCTCGTTAAGTTTCCCATTCAGCAGCTACAGTTACCGGGGCCTGCTCCAAAGAGCAGGCCTTTTTTTCAGTGTTTCGTTTTAATGTGTCCCTGAGACGTCCTCTTGGGTACACCCGCCTGGCCGCAACTCCTTCCTATGTTTCGGGTTAGATCAAGTATAGGCACCCTACCCATCAGGTGATTCCGGCTTGGAAACTCAAGCAATCTCCGGATGGCACAAGTGCAGGAGGCGGGTGGTATTGTGAAAGAAACTCGCGAGACCCAAACCCATTTTACAAGTTGCGAGGTAGCTGACCTGGAAATTTATTGTGCTTCAGGAGAGATCGAATATGAGAAATAACGCCGCAAGATGGTTAACGCTTTTCACGGCCATGTTGGCACTTTCTTTTCTGGCAAATCCAAGGATCGCTGCCGCCGCGGACGATGATGATCCTCCCGCCCGTGCGGCACGTTTGAGCTTCGCAGGAGGAGCGGTCTCCTTCGAACCAGCTGGCACGGACGAATGGGTCGATGCTGTCGTAAACCGCCCGATGACAACTGGAGACAAGCTCTGGACCGACCGCGATGGGCGCGCCGAAGTTCGCATCGATTCCTACGGCCTTCGCCTTGGCCCGCAGACAGGATTTTCCTTTCTCAATCTTGATGATAATACGGTGCAGATTCGTCTGACCGAAGGCTCGCTCAACATCCGCGTCCGGCGCCTTGAGGACAACGACACACTAGAGATCGACACGCCCAATTTGGCGTTCAACGTTCTGCGTTCCGGTTCTTATCGCATTGACGTAAACGAAAATGGCGACACAACTGTCGTCTCTGTTCGTGACGGCCAGGGTGAAGTTACCGGCGGAGGCTCGGCATATCCAATACACGCCGGAGATTCCGTGACCTTCAGCGGTACAGATCAACTCAGCGCCGATGTGCAAAACTACGAAGGCAATGACGATTTTGACCGTTGGTGCAGTGACCGCGACCGGCGCTGGGATCGTTCGACGGCGCCAAAGTATGTTTCCGACGATGTTGTTGGCTATGAAGATTTGGACGAATATGGCGGTTGGAACTCCGTGCCGGAGTACGGCACAGTTTGGTTTCCTCGCACCACGGTTGCCGGTTGGGCACCTTATCGTTACGGCCACTGGGTCTGGGTTTCGCCTTGGGGCTGGACTTGGGTGGATGACGCACCTTGGGGCTTCGCCCCGTTCCACTACGGTAGATGGGTTACGGTAGGCGGTGTGTGGGGTTGGGTACCATCTCCCCCGCGTCCAGCGGTCGTAACCGTGGCGTATGTACGCCCCGTTTATGCTCCTGCCCTTGTCGCCTGGGTTGGAGGCTCTCATTTTGGAGTTGGCGTAGCGGTTGGCGGTGCTCCTTCCGGTGTGGCATGGTTCCCGCTCGGCCCTCGTGACGTCTATTGCCCGTCCTATCACGTCAGCCCGCGTTACGTGGAACGCGTGAACGTTTCGAACACCGTGATCGTAAACCGCACCCAGGTCACCAACGTCTACAACAACGTTTACGTGAACAAAACAACGAACGTGACAAACATCACCTATCAAAATCAACGCGAGAACAACGCCGTGACCGCTACATCGCAGGCGTCGTTCACCTCCGCTCAGCCCGTGGGCCGGAATATGGTCCGTGTGAATGCGCGTGAAGTCGCCTCGGCACCTGTCGCCCCGATGACAAACGTTGCTCCACAGCAGCGTAGCTTTGCTGGCGCTACTGGGCCGGCGAGAGCCCGCCCGCCCGCCAACGTGGTTGCGCGCCCGGTCGTGGCCAAAGCCACGCCCCCGCCGCCTCCAGCTTCCGCTGCAAAGCAGGTGCAGGCGGTGCAGGCGAATGGCGGGCGTCCTCCGGCTGTGTCCCGGATTCGTGAAGCTCAGCCGGAAGCAGCGAACCCTAACGTGAAAATTGCGGCGGCCGCGAAACCAGCACCGCTTCCTGCCCGCGGGAATCGGCCGGCTCCGAATACAAATCAACCTCCGGCGCAGCCCAATGCGAATCAACCTGCGGCGCGGCCGAATGCAAATCAACCTCCGGCGCAGCCCAATGCGAATCAACCTGCGGCGCGGCCGAATGCAAATCAACC
>Ga0137379_10005252_pt1 | contig 12211 bp, 16 predicted proteins | sample SagtaG_18_FD_104812 | JGI IMG/M metagenome (GOLD analysis project Ga0137379, IMG submission 104812) | Vadose zone soil microbial communities from Sagehorn Ranch, Mendocino, California, USA - Sage2_L_80_16 metaG | ecosystem: Environmental > Terrestrial > Soil > Vadose zone | place: USA...
CTCGTGCGGCCGGTGGGTCGACCGGTGTCCCAGCCCGACCCGCTCCAGAGCCCGTGCTGCCCGTTCGCGCCGTTGCCGCAGGCTGGCGCCGGTGTAGAGCAGCCCGTCGGCGACATTGTCCAGAGCGGGCACCCCTGGGGCGAGGTGGAATTGCTGGAAGACGAACCCGATGCGGCGCGCCCGTAGGGCCGACAGCTCACGGTCGGACAGGCCCGCGACAGCGAACCCGTCGATGACGACCTCCCCGGTGGTCGGCCGGTCCAGGGTGCCCATTACGTTGAGCATCGTCGACTTGCCCGACCCCGACGGCCCGACGATCGCCACCATCTCGCCGCGGTCGATGTCCAGGTCGACGTCGCGGAGCGCGGCGACGCCGCCCGGATAGTCGCGGCCGACCCCGCGCAGCGTCACGATCGCCTCGGCCCGGCCGCTCACTTGGGCACCCCCACGGTGACGCCCTCGGCGATGCCGTCGCCGCCGATCTCGACTCGCCCGGCGGCAAACATGCCGGTCTTTACAGCCACGATGCGGGTCGCACCGCCCTGGACGATCTGGACCCCGTAGCCGCCTTTGGGCAGCGCGAGCAGCGCCGCGACCGGCACCGCCAGGACGTCCTTGCGCTCTTGGCTGACGAAGTCCACATCCACCGGGGCGCCGTCCAGCGAACCGAGCTTCTTCTGATCGGCGATCGTCACCGTCACCTGGATACGCGCGTCGGAGGCGGTCGTGCTGCTCCCGCCAGGCGCGTTGCTCGCTTGGTCCCCAGGCGCGCTGCCGGTTTGTTCCGGCGCCGTGGCGACGGTGCCGACCTGGGCGATCTTTCCCTTCACCGGGCCCTGGCCGGGAACCGTGACCGTGACCGTGCGGCTCTTGGCGGCGAGCGCCTGGTCGGCCACCTCAAGCTCGACGGTGACCAGCCGGGTCGTGCCGGTATAGGACAGCACAGACGCGCCGCCACCGGCGTCGCCGCCGATCCTGTCACCGACGCGGGCGGTGTGCTCGGCGACTCGCACTGCGCCTGGGGTGACCACCAGTTGGCCCGGCTCCACCGCTCCGGTCTTGGGCAGGCCAAGGTCAGCCTGCCAGCTCCGCGCGGCCTCGGCCGTGGCCGCGGTGTAGGTGTCGTCGACGGTGAACCCGGTGTAGCCCAGCTTCGACAGGTTCTCCTCGAACTGTTTGACATCGGTTCCCTCGACACCCACACGCAGCGTCCGATACAGCGGCAGCGATCCATAGACCGCGACGACCGGTCGCTCGTCGAACTTGAATAGCGGCTCGCCCCGCTTGACCGTGGAGCCCTCCGGCGCGATCCAGGTGAGTGTCCCGGTCTGGGCCGTGCTGACCGGCACCGCATCGCCGTAGCCGAGCGTGCCCGACACTTTCTTGGTTTCCACCAGCGTGGTCCTGGTGACCTTCGCGGTGGCGGGAGGCAACGCGGGGTTGGCTGCTGGTTGCTTGGCGGCCGATCCCCAGGCCAACGCCAATCCGGCGACCGTGCCACCGAGGATCACCGCCGCGGCGCCGGTGATCAGGAGCTTGGGCCTCATCGATGGTCGCCTCCCCCCGGCAGCTTTTGGCGGCAGGTCTGCATCGCGGCTCGGAACGTCGGGTTGTCTTGCTGCTCGTGGCTGGCGCCGCGCAACCGCCCGTCGGGATCCGGGTCGGGGAAGTCGGGCAGACCGTTGTCGCGCATGCACTGCGAGAACTTGCGCATCTGCTCCACAGTGGCTGGGTCGGATCGTTGATGTTCGCCGCCTGGGGCCAGGTCGCGGCATTTCTCCTGCGCGGCTCGGAATTTCGGGTCGCTTTCCTTTTCGTGGGCGGGGCCGCGCAGCTCCCCGTTGGCGTCCGGGTCGGGAAAGTCGGGCACACCGTTGTCCCGTATGCACTGCGCGTACGCCCGGCCCGCCGCCGCCTTGTCGACCGGGGCGGCGCTGTTTCGGTTGTTCTGTCCGCACGCGGCCAGCACCAGCAGCGGCACCACCAGCAGCGCCGGCACCAGACGTCGAGCCTGCCGCTTTCCTGTCATGCGCGTCCTTCCTGTGGTGCATGTCTCTGTCATGCACCAGTTCACCCGACGGGCCGTTAGCGCGGCGCGAGGGATTCCCTAACACCGCCCTAACGCCCCACCAAGGCATGATGGGCAGATGCGGGTGCTGGTGGTGGAAGACGAACGGCTCCTTGCCGACACGATCACTGCGGGTCTGCGCAACCACGCGATGGCCGTCGACGTGGCCTACGACGGTGATGCCGCGCTGGAGCGGCTGGCGGTCAACGACTACGACGTCATCGTGCTTGACCGCGACCTGCCGGTCGTGTCCGGGGACGACGTGTGCCGCACGCTGGTCGAATCCGGCACCGAGACCCGGATCCTCATGCTCACTGCCGCCACCGCGGTGAAAGAACGCGTCGCCGGTCTCGGGCTCGGCGCCGACGACTACCTGACCAAACCGTTCGCGTTCGCCGAGCTCACCGCCCGGATCCAGGCGCTGGCGCGCAGGGCGCGGCCCGCCGCGCCCCCTGCGCTGGAACGCGCCGGCATCCGGCTCGACCCCCATCTCCGCACCGTCACCCGCGACGGCGAGCACATTCCGCTGTCCCGCAAAGAGTTCGCCGTGCTCGCCGAGCTGCTGCGCGCCGACGGCGGCGCGGTGTCCGCCGAACAGCTGCTGGAGAAGGCCTGGGACGAACACATCGACCCGTTCACCGGTGTCGTCCGGTTCACCATCATGATGCTGCGCCGCAAACTCGGCCAACCACCGGTCATCGAGACCGTCCCCGGCGCCGGATACCGCATCCCATGAAACGCTGGTGGCGGTCCACGATCCGGGTCCGGCTCACCCTGCTGTATGCCGGGGCGTTCTTCCTCGCCGGCGCGATCCTTGTGGCCTTCATGTACCTCTACCTCGGGCTGTCGCTCGACCACCAGCTGAGCGGACGCGCGGCGTCCACCGAGCAACTGCGGTCGCACCAGGTGCCGCCCGAACTTGCCGATCAGCTCCGAACCCAGTCCGAACAGGCCCGCGACGACACTCTGCGCGCGATGCTCATCGCCTCGCTGGTGGCCCTCGGTGTCATCGGCGTCGCCGCCGGAGGGTTCGGCTGGCTGCTGACCGGGCGGGCACTACGACCGCTGCAGGACATCACCGCCACCGCCCGCCGGGTCGCCGACCGCAGCCTCCACGAACGCATCGCCCTCGACGGGCCCGACGACGAGATCAAAGACCTCGCCGACACCTTCGACGCCATGCTGGAGCGGCTGGACCGGGCCTTCGACAGCCAACGCCGATTCGTCGCCAACGCCTCCCACGAACTGCGCACCCCGCTGACCATCAACCGCACGCTCATCGAGGTCGCCCTCGACAACCCGCAAGCCAGCGAGTCGCTGCGTCAGCTCGGCACTGCCCTGCTCGCGGTCAACCAACGCCACGAACGCCTCATCGACGGCCTGCTCACCCTCGCCAGCAGCGAACAACGCATCACCGACCCCATCCCCGTCGACCTCGCCGACATCATCCGGCGCATCGCCACCGAGTCCCAAGCCGCCGCCCGGCAAGCCGGTGTCGAGATCCGTACCGCGCTCGCCTCGGCACCCGTCGCAGGCGACCCGGCCCTGCTGGAGCGACTCGTCCAGAACCTCATCGACAACGCCATCCGCTACAACCAAGCCGAACACGGATGGGTCGCGGTGACCAGCGGCCTCGATGACGCAACCGCCCAGCTCACCGTGGAAAACCCCGGCCCTCCTGTGCCGACCTACGAGATCCCGAGCCTGTTCGAACCGTTCCGTCGACTCGCCACCACCGAGCGACGCGCAGCCGTGAGCGGCAACCACGGGGCAGGACTGGGCCTGTCCATCGTTCGCGCCGTGGCCCACGCCCACGGCGGCGACGTCCACGCCGTACCCCGCCGCGACGGCGGCCTCACCATCCACGTGCGCATACCAGCCCTCGCCACGGACAACCGGATCAAGTCCCCGGATCGGAATCCCACACGCACGTCGGCGGCATCGGAACCAGTCAGCGCGGAGGGCGCAACCCAGCCGGAATGACCATGTTCCAAAGGTGATCGGCGCGAGTTGGGCATCCGGCCCTGGAGCACGCGATGTGCTGCCGGTGCACGCGGCTCCCCAGTGATTGCCAGTGCCCGGGCATCACCAACCCGCCGAGGGTTGCCTCGCGCTCGACCTCGAGCACGTGCAGGAGCCGCCGGACGAGGATCCCGACTGCGAGTGACCGGTCAGCCCATCGTCAGCTGACCTGCCGTCGTCGCTCGTCTTTGGACAGGCAGTCAAGCGCTCCCCGGACTGGGTCATCGGTGAGGCCGTCAGAGCGGCGCTCCGGCTCGAACCCCCCAAGGGCCCGGAGCTGATCGGCCTCATACAGAAGGTGACCCAAGGGCGAGGAGTCGAGCTTGACCACTGTGGCTCACGTCCACGCGCGCATGAGCAGGTGCATCGCGAACCGGCGCATGGCGGCGGGCGAGCGGCGCGGCATCCTGAGCCGGGAGCGGATCTTGGCCACCGCCCTCGAGATTGCCGACGCCCACGGCCCCGACGCGCTGACGATGCGCCGGGTCGCCACCGAGCTCGGCGTCGACCCGATGGCCCTCTACCGGCACGTCCGTAACAAGGACGCCCTGCTCGACGGTGTCGTGGAACGACTCTGGGACGAAGTGCCCCCACCCCGCCGCGACGGCAACTGGGTCGAGTCGCTCCGCGCCTTCGGCGTTGGGCTCCGGGCGGTCATCGACGCCCATCCGCGCACCTCGACCCTGCTGCTCACCCGGCGCATCCTGCCCCGCCGCCCGCTCGAGGCCTACGACACCCTGCTGGGCAACCTCCGCGACGCCGGCTACGACGACACCCGCGCCACGCAGATCCTGCGCTCGGTCATCTCCACCGCCTACGCCGACGCCTTCGCCACCCTCACCTACCGGTGCCTCGCCGCTGCCCGTTCCGACGCCGACGCGTTGATCACCATGTCGCAGCTGCTGCCGCCCGACACCCCGCCTCACCTCGTCCGTACCGCCCACACCATCTGCGGCACCTGCGAACCCGGCGCGGACTTCACCTTCGTCCTCGATCTCATCCTCGCCGGCGCCCAGGACCTGCCGCGCCACCACCAGACCGCCAACCCGCCCACCCCGAGTCCAAGCAGGCGGTGAGGCCGTCGAGCGGTTTGCCGCCCCACGACGCTGGGCGCATATTCCCTCCTCCCGGTTGACAAGCTTCTACAGTTTTGTAGAAGATCGGCCCACCTGGTTTCTACAAGACTGTAGTAGGTGGTGGGTGGGTCATGACGCGGCTGTCCGGCTGGCTGCTGCGCCACAAGCTGGTTGTGCTGGGCGTGTGGCTTGTCGTGCTGTTGCTGGGGGTCGTGCTCGCGCCAGCCGTCAGCCAGCGGCTGTCGACGGACTTCTCGCTGCCCGGCCAGCCGGGGTACCAGGCCAATCTGGCCATCGCGGAGACCTACGGCAGCGGCGGCCATGCGCATCCGATCGTGCCGGTTATCACCCTGCCGCCTGGTGTCACCGTGGACACCCCCGGTGTGCGGGAGGCTCTTGGGCGCGGTTTCGCTTCGGTCGCGGCCGCACTGCCCGCTCGCGTTGTGTCATATGCCAGCAGCGGTGACCGGCGCCTGGTCTCTGCCGACGGCCGGACCACTTACGGCCTGGTGTTCCTCAGCGACGACGGCGCAGTCGACCGTGGCGATCCGGCTGATGCGACCGCGGCCGCGCTGAGCGGGGCGTTGCCGGCGGGCACCGCGCTGGAGGTGACCGGCATCGACCAGCTCAGCGCCCACGACGATGGCGGGTCGGCAGGGGCCGAGTTGGTCAACCTGACGCTGATCGGCGGGCTGGGCGCGCTGGCGGTGCTGCTGTTGGTGTTCGGCTCGGTGCTGGCGCTGGCGCCGCTGCTGGTCGCCGCGGTGTCCATCCTGGCGACGCTGCTGCTGGTGGGCCTGTTGACGGTGCTTACCGAGGTGAATCTGATCGTGGAGTACCTGGTCGCGCTGATCGGCCTGGGTGTGGCGATCGACTACTCGCTGCTGCTGGTGACCCGTTGGCGTGAGGAGCGGGCAGCCGGCCACGCCGGCGACCAGGCGGTCCACCGGGCGATGGCCAGCGCGGGCCGCTCGGTGGTGCTGAGCGCGTCCACGGTCGCGGTCGGCGTGGCGGCCGTGGCGGGGCTGGCGATCCTTGGCGGGTTCACGCTGCGCCTGCACCCGTGCCGGCCAGCAGGCCGTCCAACGGGTCCGCGCCACCGTGCAACGCTTGGTGCCCGGCGCGCGGGTCGGCGGCGTCGGCGCCGAGAACCTCGACTTCGCCCGCGCGGTCTACGGCCGCTTCCCGCTGATGGTGGCGGTCATCGCGGCGATCACCTTCGTGCTGCTGGCGCGGGCGTTCCGGTCGCTGCTGCTGGCCGCTAAGGCCGTGGCCGTCGACCTGCTGTCGATCGGCGCGACCTTCGGCGCGATCGTGCTGGTGTGGCCGCTCGGGCATGGCGCCAGGGCGCTGGGCGGGGTGGGCGGCACCGGGGCGCTGGACAGCTTCGTGCCGCTGTTCGTGTTCGCGTTCCTGTACGGGCTGTCGATGGATTACGAGGTGTTCCTGCTGGCCCACATACTGCGAGGCCTACGACGGCACCGGCTCGACCGTCGACGCTGTCCTCCAGGGGGTGGGCCGTACGAGCCGGCTGGTGACCAGCGCCGCGCTCATCCTGTTCCTGGCGTTCGCGTCGCTGGCGGGCGCCCGCGACACCGTGACCAAGATCTTCGCGACCGGGCTCGGCGCGGGCATTCTGCTGGACGCGACCGTGGTGCGCTGCCTGCTGGTCCCCGGCCTGGTGTCGCTGCTGGGCCGCTGGAACTGGTGGCTGCCCGCCTGGGCCGCCAGGCCGCTTGCTGTGGCCCCCTCCGCCGCCGCGGCGGAGCCCACGCCCCGCCAGCAGCTCGCGACGCCGGACCTCACCAGCACCGGAGGGTGACCCAACCATGTCGACCGTGCTCGCTTTCATCCCGGCGCCGCCGACCAATGGGTTCCACCTGGGTCCGCTGGTCGTGCACCTGTACGGACTGCTGCATGCGGTCGGCATCCTGCTGGCCGTGTCGCTGGCCAGGCGCCGCTGGGCCGAGCGAGGCCGCGACCCGGCCGAGCTGGACCGGCCGGTGCTGTGGGCGGTCGCCGCCGGCTACCTCGGCGCCCGCGCCGCCTACGTCTCGACCCACTCCGGCCAGTTCCGCGGCCGCTGGCTGCACGTGGTTGCCATCTGGGAGGGCGGCCTGGCCCTGTACGGCGGCCTCACCGTCGGGATCCTGGTCGGCACCTGGGTCGCCCATCGCCGCGGCCTGCCGGTCCTGGAGGCGCTGGACGCCGCCATCCCGGGGATCCCGCTGGCGCAGGCGCTGGGCCGCTGGGGCAACTACTTCAACCAGGAGCTGTTCGGCACGCCGAGCGGGCTGCCGTGGGCGCTGCGGGTCGACCCCGGCCACCGGCCGGACCGGTACCTCGGGTTCTCCACGTTCCATCCCACCTTCCTGTACGAGTCGCTGTACGACCTGCTGGTGGTGGGTGCGCTGCTGTGGCTGGACCGGCGTCACCGCCTGCGCACCGGCTCGATCGCGCTCGCCTACCTGGGGCTGTACGCGTTCGGACGGTTCTTCCTGGAGCTGCTGCGCACCGACACCACCTACCGCCTGCTCGGCCTGTCCCGCAACGGCTGGGTGTCGCTGGGCGTGATGCTCGGCGCCGGCGGCTGGCTGTGGCTGCGCGAACGCCACCGGCCGCCGGCCGAGGCAGCCACCGCCACCGGCGACGAGATCACCGCCAGGGCGGCCGGTGGCGCGATCGACCCCGGCGCCCCGGCCGATCCTCGGCCCGATCGCGGTTGACAGGCGCCGCCCGGACCGACAGCATCACACAGGTACTACTACGCGGATGTAGAAAGCGAACAGGATGGTGACCAGGCGGCAGGTGGCCGGACGGCGGCTCGGCGAACTGGAGGCCGAGGTGATGGAGCTTGCCTGGGCACGCGGCGACTGGGTCGGCGTGCACGACCTCCTCACCGCCCTCCAAGGCCAGCAGCGCGCCTACACCACGGTGATGACGATCGTGACCCGCCTGTGCGACAAGGGGCTGCTGGAGCGCCGACGGCAGGGCCGCGGGTTCGTCTACCGGCCGGCACTGACCAAAGAGGAGCTTGCTGCCCGCGCGCTGCGGGACGTACTGGCCGATGCCGAGGACCCCCGAGCGGTGCTGGCCCACTTCGTCACGGACCTTGAAGCCTCACCCGAGCTGCTCGGCCGCCTGCAAGCACTGGCCGACGGCACTGGCACCGCACACAAAGGCGGCGCGGGGTGAGGCTCACCACGGCCGCGCTGATCGCCGGGCCGATCGCCCTGCTGTTGGTGAGCCCGTGGCTCGCCGCCCGCCTGTTCGACGGTCGCGCCCCCGCCCGCAGAGTCGCGACCTTCCACCTGCTGGCGCTGGTCGGCATGGCGGCGCTGCCACTGGTGGTCCTGCCCTGCCTCTCCGTCGTCCACCGGGCGACCTTGCCGCCCTGGCCAGTCCGAACGTGATCCACCTCGCGCAGACCGCCAGCCGCGCCCTGGCGCTGGCCTACCTGCTACGTCTCGGCTGGCTCGCCGCGGCGGCCGCCAGAGCGAACTCGCGGCTGGCCATCAGCACCGCCGTGGCCGCCGCGGAATTGCTCCCAGGGTCCAGCGGCGGGCCGGTTACCCACGTCCTGGCCTCGCCCAGGCCGTTCGCGTACACCCTGGGTGTCCGCTCCGGCGGCGTGGTCGTGTCGCGGGACTGCTCGGCCTGCTGGACGGCGACGAACGCGACGCCATGCTGGCCCACGAGCTTGCCCACCTGCAGCTTCGCCACCATCGGCTCCTGGGCTCTGCGCAGGTCGTCACCGCCACCCTGGGGCCGGTGGTGCCGGCGGTCCACCAGGCGGCCGCGTCGCTTGCCCGGGAGCTGGAGGTCATCGCCGACCAGGCCGCGGCCAGCGTGGTCGGAGATCGGCAGGTGGTCGCCCGTGCCCTGGCCAAGGCGGCACCGCCGCGTCCCCCACGGGGCCGACCCCAGCCCGGCTTTCGGTGGCCACGGTGACCTGGTCTACCGGCTCGACCGGCTGACCGACGACCGGCCGCGTGAGGACCGCCACCGGGTGGCGACCGGGGCGTACGGCCTGCTCGCCACCGGCCTCCTGGCGATCCTTGGCGGCACCGTCCAGCCGGCGGGCCTGGTCACCGGCGCCACCGTCCTGGCGCCGACCCTGCTGGGGATCGGCTGGCTGTACTGCCGAGGCGTCGCCCCACCCACTCGCGCCACATCATGACGGGACCGGACGCGGTGGCGTCGGCTGTGTGGGAGGGTCAGCCGCGCGCCAGCAGGTGGGCTCGTGCTCGGACCATGGCCGTCTCGAAGCCGACCTCGCCCACATCGACGTAGGGCACGCCAGCGTCGGCGCACTCCTGGCGCAGCTCGCGGCTCCGCCGCCGGATCCACGCGGCGGCGTCGCGGAGCTCCTCGCGTGATGCGCCGTGGTGCTGGGGCTTGGGTCCCCTGTAGGCGACGAGGTCCTCGACGGTGACCCCGTCGTGCCCAAGGAAGCACGCCCGAACCGTAGTCCCCTCCAGCGCCGCTCGCAGCCGCGCAGGGTAGGAGGGCGACAGCTCGAAGCCCTCGATCAGGAACCGCTCGGCCTCCTCGGCGCACACCTCGGCGGCCTGCTCGACATGCGGGTACAGGAACTCGGCGAGCAGGTGGGCGTCGACCGGGTCCTGATCGATGGCATCCAGCTCGGGAAGCACCCGACGCAGCACCGTCCGCAGCACGTCAGTCGGCAGCCAGGGGATCCCATCGGTCTCCAGCAGCCGCTGCGCCAGCGACGACTTGCCAACCCGCGGCGCGCCCCCGACCAGATAGAGGATGTGGCTACCCATCGCGGCATCGCGCCTCCGTCACGCATTCAGCGGGCCCAGCGACGGCTCGCCAGGTCAATCGGCTTGGCCAGAGGATCCTGCGCAGGCCCGGACAGGGTCGCTGGCGGTGTGTAAGCGGGAGGCCAAGCTCGCTTGGCCGCGCGCCGTAAGCTGGAGTGATCCTTCTCCGACCTTCACCCCCGTACAGCCGCTCCAGCTCGTGGCCGCCCCGCCGAAGGCCCATAGAGTCCGGCCCCCTCCGGCGGAAGGGCGAACGTGCGGCTCGAAGCCGAGGCCCCCACAGAAGCCAACCGACTGTGCCACGTCCTACGCGTAGATGACAGGAAAGGCTCGGTGTACCAGAGCGACCTCCTTCTTCGCCGACGCTCAGTGGCGCCGGTGGTCTTCGAGCTGGTCGATGGGTGAGAAGACCACGCAGCCGACCTGGTCGTCGCGGCGGAGCAGCCAGTTGGACAGCGCCAGGACCTCGCAGCCGCCGTACCCGCGCAGGGCGGCCAGCAGCATCGAGGTGCCGTAGAACAGCAGCGCGGCGTCGCTGGTGAACCGCAGCGACGGCGCGTACCAGGGCGTCAGGTACAGCGCCAGGAACACCGCGATGTTGAGCCCGTGACCCAGCGGCCCGGTCGCCCGCAGCCGTGGCCTGCCACGACGGGCCCGCCACCACTGCCAGCCCAGCAGCACGGCCGGGAACCCGACCAGGCCCAGCAGCCAGGCGGCCGGACGGAACGGTCCGGCGAGCTCGCCCTGCAGGACGCTGCCGAGCAGCGCCAGGCCGACCAGCAGCCGCGCGGCGGTCCCAATGGCGCCGATCATCCGGCTGCGTGCCGGGCCGGTCATCTGCTGGTCAGGGGTGTTCGTTGTCGTGTTGGTGGCTGCCACTGCCATCACCTCCCGCGAGCAGGCTAGGGCCTGCCCCCGGGGGGAGGGTCAAGTGCCAGCGGTCGCGGGCGGCGTGCTCGACCTGGACCTTGGGTCGCCGGCGCGGAAATCGGCCTGGGCCTGGCAGCCCAGCTCGGCCTGGTGGCTCGCCTGGAAGGCGTCGATCCGCTGGCGCATCTGCTGGAGCTCGGCGATCCGCGCGTCCAGCCGCGCCCGCACACTCCGGAGCCGCTCGGCCAGGTGGGGGCCGATGGGCTGGTCGGGCCGATTCAGGTACACGCCGGCGAGCTCACGGATCTCGGCCACGGTCAGGCCGAGGCCGCGGAGGTTGCCGATCACCTGCACGCACCACAGGGCGTCCTGGTCGAACAGCCGGTATCCGGCCGAGCTGCGGCCCACCGTGTAGATGAGCCCCATGCCTTCGTAGCGTCGCAGCGCCTTGACGGAGGTGCCGCTGCGGCGGGCCAGCTCCCCGATCGTCATCGTGACGCCCGCGCCGGTCGGCGTCATGGTCGGCTCCGAAGCTGGTCGGCCGGTTCGCTGGGTTGCCGCGGGTCGGCGATCCACCGGCGCCACGCCGTCCTGCCCCGCTCGGTGGCCTCGTCCAGCGGGACCGCGGTGCCGCGCACGCCGTGCTCGGCGGCCCAGACCTGGGCGGCGCCGGCGTGCTCGAAGAAGTTGACCAGCGGGCACCACTCGTCGATCACCGACCCGGAGCCGCAGCAGTCCGGATCGTCGTCGGCGCCATTGGCTGGGGTGCAGCAGTCGGTGTCGGCGAAGAACACCACCAGCCCCGGCTCGGGGTCGCGAGGGTGGCCGTGGTAGAAGTCGAGCTGGATGGGCGCGGCAGAGGAGGGACTGGTCGAGCGGATCCGCCCGCTGGCGTCCAGGGCGGCCAAGATGCCGACCGCATCCCAGGCGCACCACGTCCAAAACTGCCGCTCCCGCCCGTTGTGGTGCTCAAGGAGCAGCGCATGCGGGGTGGGCGTCAGCGACAGGCCGTGGCTGCCGATCACCGCCCCGGCAGGGTCCCGCTGGATGCGGCCCTGGCGGTCCAGCGACGCCAGCGCCTGCTCAACCCGATCAGGGTCACACGCCAGCGCCTGGGCCAGGCGAGCCGCGCTCAAGGGTCGGTGGTCATCGAGGAGCAGTTGGAACGCTCTGGCAAGGAGGGCATGCTCGAACGCCGGGCCGCCACCGAGGTCTGGGAGATTCGGCTCGCGGGTCATAGGTCACTCCCTGTGCGGTCGCTTCTGTCTAAATGCTTCCTGGGAGTCGCGGCGTGTATCGGTGGACAATGAGCATGGTCACCTTTCCTGCCCGCAAGGGGGACGATCATGCCGCCGCCGACCCTGCAGGTGACACTGGACCAGGACGCC
>Ga0137379_10005260_pt1 | contig 12197 bp, 5 predicted proteins | sample SagtaG_18_FD_104812 | JGI IMG/M metagenome (GOLD analysis project Ga0137379, IMG submission 104812) | Vadose zone soil microbial communities from Sagehorn Ranch, Mendocino, California, USA - Sage2_L_80_16 metaG | ecosystem: Environmental > Terrestrial > Soil > Vadose zone | place: USA...
AACAGGAAGGCCCCGAGCATGAGCAACAACATGGCGGCGACTTTGGCGATAGCGAAAACGTTTTGCACCAGGCCGCCGAACTTGACGCCGAGGTAATTGACCGCGGTCAACAGAAGGATAACAGCAGCAGCGAGGCCTTTGGTCCCGATTTCCTTGAGGGGTGACATGTCGCCGATGAAGGGCAGGTGAACCGACCAGCCAGCGGTGGCAACTGAAAACTCCGGCAGCTTCACGAACTGGGCGGCGTACTCGGCGAAAACGTAACCCAGGGCGGCGATCGAGCCGCTTTGGATGACTGCAAAAACGGCCCAGCCATAAAGGAACGCGATGAACGGACCATACATTCTCTCGAAGAAAACGTACTGGCCGCCGGTTTCGGGAATCATGCTGGCAATCTCGGCATTGGTCAGCGCGCCAAACAGGGTGATGATCCCGGCCAGCGCCCAGACGGCGAGCAACAGTTCGGGAGAGCCGATTTGGGCGGCCATGACGCCCGGCTTGCGGAAAATCCCCGAGCCGATGACGCCGCCCACGACCAGGCTGATGGCGGTGAAGCGACCGAGGGACGGGACCAAGCCGGTGGTGGCGGGGCCGGTTTTCGCGGCGGTCGCTGTGTCACACATGGTGGGCAAATGGTTACCTGGGTTAGCTGAGTTGCAAAATGGGAAAAGATCGGGAACCGGAGCCTGGGAGCATCTCAGTTTTTATACAGAACCCTGTAAATGCGCGCGTTTTCAGTCGTCCCGGGACTTGATCCTGGTTTGGACGCTGATCCCAGGCTTGAAAGCCTTGGCATTACCCAGAACGCTTGCGTTTGAACTTAAGGGTTTCTAATTCTTGTAAATCGAATGTCTGCGCGCTAGGAGGAAAGCTCCGTCAGGTGCGCCATGTTTATAGAAACCGTGCGATTGAGAGGCCATCAAGCTCCGTAGGAGCGGCATTTCTCTTGGTCGCAGAGGGCCGGTCGGTATGCCGCTGGTCAATCGAAAGATGCCGCTCCTACGGAGCTTGGCTGAACTCTGGGGCTGTGCTTGCTATAGACATGGCGCTCCTACCGGAGCTTGAGGCGCCTGCCAACCAAATCCCACAAAGCCAAGAGATTAGGGCGGCTAAAATGAGGCCGTCACAGATCTGGGTAATGCCAAGGCTTACAAGCGCTTGAAAGCCTGGGCTATTTTCAAAAGTCCCTCCGGGACTCACCGAAAAGTGAGATGCTCCCCCCGAGCCTCAAGTTCCAAAGTTGTCTCTCAGTGCGCGGTGGTTTGTGCGCTTGGTGACTGGTGTTCCTCGCTCTGGAGCTTGGAGCTTTGGGACGGAGCTGCTGCGCGAACTGGCGCGTGGAGTCTTCACTCGCCCTTTAGAAAGGCAATTAGGTCGGCAAAGCCTTGTTTGCTCATGGCTTTTTCCAATTCCTGTGGCATGAGGGAAAGTCGGCTGATGCTCAGCGAGGCGATGTTCGCGCGCGAGATGTTTTCCTCCACACCCTGGGCCATGCGCAGGGTGATTGAGGAAGGTGTTTCGGCCACCAGCAAGCCAGTGAACGCCCCGCCTTCTTTCGTCTCCACATTGTAACAGGCGTAGGTGGGTGTGATCTCGTATTCAGGGACGACGATGTGCAGCAGCAGGACCTCGCTCGGCTGGTTACGGATGCCCGTCAGATCGGGGCCGACGCTCTTGCCTTCGCCCGCAAAGACGTGACAGGGCGTGCAATTCTTTTGGAAAACCGCATGGCCGTTCTTTGGGTCCGGCTTGAGGAGCAGGACCGGTTTGCATTCTTCGTAAGCCTTCATCCGGTCGGTTGGGATCAAATCTTTGAACAGGGCCGTAGCGCGAAGTCGAACCTCCTCATCCTTGTGTTTCATCAGCAGATTGCGCCGCTCGGCATTGACGGTCCAGGCCGGCACAGTTCCATTCTCAATCGCATCGAAGAGTGTTTTCAGGAAGTTGGTGTTGGCCATCAGGCAAGAGAGGACCATGTCCCGGACCGCCGGGCTGTAGCCCTTCCAGCGCTCAGGCATAACCAAAAGCGGGCCGGCATTCGGGTGCGCTAATTGGCCCATGGCGCGAATGGCGGCAATCTGGATTTCGGGTGGCTGCTGCGGTTCGACGAGCGTTTCCAGGGGCGGCCCAGCGCGGGAATAATCGCTCTGGCCGAGCAAATTGATAGCGGCCAGACGCCAGCTAAGCGGTTGCCGCGGCTGAACGGCGATTTCAGCAGAGCTCTTGAAAAGACCGGCCAACGGCTCACGGAGATTGGAAGAATGCTCTGCGCAGAAGCCCAGGAGAGCCGACGTGTGATTGGCGGCAAAACCACGCGCGCGCAGTCCCTCGCCGAAGCCGCCGGCTACGGCCAGTTGCCAGCCCAGGTCCGCCGGCTCATTCGAGGCAAGAATCTCGCGCAAAAGCGGAGCCAGCTCTTCGGGCGGCGAAGCCGCCGCAACCATGCGGCCCAGGTCTTCCATCATTGCCGGAAGCGCCTCCGAACGCGTCTCTCTGGCTACGGGCAAAAACGCGCGCAGAAAGAGGTCTTCACGACGGGTGATGGCGGTAAGGGCTGCGGCCCGAGTCCATTTATCGCTTAAGTTGCGGGTGGTGATCTTCACCAGGGCGGCAATGATCTGGTCGTTGCTTCTGGCTCTCTCGTTGGGATGGCGCGCGGGTTGGTGTGGGCGTCCTTCGGCGTTCGAATTCAAGGCCCCGATGCTCGGCGGCGGCGTTCCCGCTTCCGCGACTATCTGGCCGAGCGACAATGCGCATTGGAACCGCACGCGAGCGTCGGGGTCGTCAGCGAGGGCCAGAAGTGCCGAGGCCAACACAGGGGAGCGCGATAGCCGCGGCTCGGCTAATTGAACGCCGTGTTCGCGCACGGCAGGATGTGCATCAGCCATCGCGCGCTGGATCTGTTCATCGCCCAGCCGGCCAAGCCCGTCGAGCGCGCGCAAGGCGTGAATGCGGGTTTCGGGGGCCTTGGCGTCGGCGCAGAGCGCTTTCAAATACGGCGCCGCGTTGCTGTCCCGCCGTTGCAACAGCAGCCGCTGCGCGGTCATGCGCCACCAAACATTCGGGTTGTTCAATTCCGCCACCAACTCCTTGGCGCTTAGATGTCCGAGATCGAACGCGTGACCCTTGGTTTTTGGCTGCTGACCTCCGGTTCCTGACGCTTGACTGCTGTCGGCGACAATCCGGTAAATCCGCCCCATGGTTTTGCCGCTCTCAAAGTCGGTGACCTTTCGCGTGGCCTCGGGCAGGTAATCGGGATGCTCGATGGTCTTGCGATACATATCGCACACGTAGAGGGCGCCATCGGGGCCACTGGCAAGATTGACTGGCCGGAACCAGTTGTCCGGCGACGCCAGGAATTCGTTAGTCGGATAAGCGCGTCTGGCGACGAAGGTCACCCCGTCCGGCGCCAGCACGTCGCGATGGACCAGGTTCCCGGCCGGTTCACAGGTGAACGAATTGCCTCGATACTCCGACGGCAGCTCCGTGCCTTCGTAGATCATCACGCCGCAAGCCGAGGTGATGTAGCCGGCGTGCGCGGCGGCGGTGGTGATGTTCGCGCTTAACGGATAAACGCGGCAAGCCGCGCCGTGGTCGGGAATGTCTTCGACCACCTCGGAGAGGGCGAAATTCGGATTCCGCTTGAGGTAAGAAAGCTGCATCACGACCTGCTGGAGGTGATTGCGATTGGAGCAGATGAACTTCCGCCCAAAGCGGTCGAAGGTCTGGCCAAACTGCGCCGTGCCCGCCGTCTCTTCGAGGTCGTCGGTGCCTGGGCGGAACCGTGCGTCAACTCGATTCAGGACAACCGCCGCGCGCTCCGGGTGCGCGGGAGCTGTCACCTTTGCCGCCGTCAAACCGCTGGTCAGATAGACCCAATTATCAATATTCAAGGCCGGGTGACTCACGCGCAGTTGCGTCGTCGAGAGATCTTGAAAACCTTTGAAGACAATTTCTTTCACGTCGGCTTTGCCGTCTCCCTTGGAATCTTTGAAATAGTAGAGATACGGCGCGCAGGTGACGTAAATGCCGCCGTTCCAGGGCATCGCCCCGTTCGGAAACGTCAGGCCATCGGCGTACACAGTGCGCTTGTCGTACTTGCCGTCGCCATCGGTGTCCTTGAGCATCACAACCTGCCCGGCGGGCGGTTTGCCTGCGCCAGGGCCCGTCGGATATCCACGGTCCTCAACCACAAACATCCGCCCTTTCTCGTCCCAGGCGACCGCGACCGGGTCAACGACCAGCGGCTCGGCTGCGACCAGTTCCACCTTCAGGCCAGGTTCGGTTTTCAAATACTGAAGCGACTGTTCGGGCATGAGGGGACCGTCAATGGCGCGGGCTTGCAAAGAAAAGAGAAGCCAAATCAGAACCGCCGCCGGGCCCAGGCGAAGAACAATCGCGCTTTCTACCTTGTCGCGATGAACCTCGATGGCCGAACCGATAATGGTTACGGTCAGCCCGAACGCCTTTTGGAGCAAAGGGTGCACCTGGTCTTGAGAATAAACAGGGGGAAAGGAGTTCTACAGGAGGAAACAGAAGGAACAGAGTAAAACATGTCATACATGTCTTCCTCATTTGGCGAGGATCACAATGTCGAGGAGCGTTATCTGCTCCTCTCCCAAACTAGCGGCGTAATCAAGGCGAGCCAGGATGTAGTCACGAAGGTGCAGTGCAGGCTGTCCTCCTTCAAGAGCCGTATGGTACACTCTGAAATTCCTTGAAAAGCAAGGCGCCGACGCTGGAGACTTGGGCAAATGAATCGGAGCTTCACTACCAGGCAACGCCTGCAAGGGCTGTGTTGCGCTCTGGTAATACTCTGCCTGGGATCGGCGCCGCTTTCTGCAGCGGATTCGGTCTGCCAGGCCGGGGTTGCGCAGATTGACATCACCCCCGATTATGCGATTCGGCTCAATGGCTTCGGTTTCCGGCGCGCGGAGTCGGAAGGGGTCAGGCAACGCATCTGGGCCAAAGCACTAGCGTTCGGCGACGATGCCCTGGGTCCGGCTATCCTGGTCACGGTGGATAACCTGGCTGTGCCGGACTATCTGACGGAGACAGTTGCCGGGCGTTTGGAAAAGAAAACGCGGCTAAGCCGCGCCCGCTTCACCGTTACTTGCACCCACACGCATACCGCTCCGATGCTGAAAGACGTTTGCCCCACGATTTTCGGCGTGCCGATTCCACCGGAACACTTGGAACACATTGACCGCTACTCTGGCGAGCTGACCGACAAGCTGGAAGCGGTGGCGCTGGCCGCTTTGCGAGACATGAAGCCGGCGCGGTTGGAGTTCGGCATCGGTGAAGTTGGCTTCGCCGTTAACCGGCGCACCAAAGGCGGGCCGGTGGATCACGATTTGCCGGTGCTGGCCGTCAAGGACCTGCAAGGCAAGCTGCGGGCGCTCTACGTCAGCTATGCCTGCCACTGCGTCACGCTTTCCGATAACCAGATCAGCGGCGACTGGGCCGGTTACGCGCAGGAACGGATGCAAAAGGACCATCCCGGAGCCATCGCGCTCATGTCGGTCGGCTGCGGCGCCGATTCCAATCCGAGCTCTGGCGTGACGGGGAACAAAGTCGAAGCCGCTGCCGATCAAGGCGCACAAATTGCCAATGAAGTCAATCGTTTGCTCAAACAGGTCCTGCCGAAGCTCACCGGGAAGCTCACCACGCGCTGGAGCCGGATCGAGCTGCCGTTCGACAAACACCCGACTCGCGAGGAGTGGCAGGAGAAAGCCAAACGTGCCGACGCCGTCGGCTACCACGCCCGCGTGCAACTCGCCAAGCTGGACCGGGGCGAGAAGCTGCAAGCGCAACTCAGCTGCCCGATCCAAACCTGGGCCTTCGGCGATCAACTCGCGTTGGTATTTCTTCCAGGCGAAGTGGTCGTGGATTATTCGCTGCGGCTCAAGCGCGAGTTCGACCGCGCGCGCCTCTGGGTGAACGGCTACTCCAACGACGAGCCGTGTTACATCCCGTCCGAACGCGTGCTCAAGGAAGGCGGTTACGAAGGCGGCGACGCGATGATTTATTATGATCGGCCCACCCGTTTCGCGCCAGGACTCGAACAGAAGATCATCAACGAAGTCCATCAGCAGTTGCCCAGGAGTTTTCTTGCGCCTAAAGGGACAGAAGGCACCTCGCCGCGTTCGCCGCTTGAGTCACTTGGAATGATCCGCACCAAGCCGGGGCTTGAAGTGGAGCTCGCCGCCGCCGAGCCGCTGGTCGAATCGCCCGTCGCCATTGATTGGGGAGCGGACGGCAAACTGTGGGTGTGCGAGATGTATGATTACCCGACCGGCGTGGATGGCAACTGGAAGGCCGGGGGCCGCATAAAGTTTCTTGAGGACACTAAGGGCAACGGCAATTACGATAAGGCCACGGTCTTCCTGGACAATGTCCCGTTCCCCACAGGCGTCACCGCCTGGCGCAACGGCGTATTGATCTGCGCCGCACCCGATATTCTGTATGCGGAGGACACCGACGGCGACGGCAAAGCCGACCTGGTGAAAAAAGTCTTCACCGGCTTTTACACTGACAATTACCAGGCCCGGGTCAACGGCCTGAGCCTGGGCCTGGACAACTGGATTTACGGCGCCAACGGGTTGCTCGGCGGAATCATCCGCGGCGAGATCAAAGGCAAGGAATTGAACATTCGCGGACAGGATTTTCGCATGAAGCCGGACACGGGTGAATTCGAACCGGCTTCGGGACTGACGCAGCAAGGGCGTGTCCGCGACGATTGGGGCAACTGGTTCGGCTGCGACAACAGCGTTTCATTGCGCCATTATCCGCTGCCGGACCAGTACGTCAGGCGTAACCCGCGTGTGCCTTCGCCCGACCCGAGCGTCTATGTGCCCAACTATCCGAACTCAAATCGCGTTTTCCCCATCAGCCGCACTTTGGAGCGCTTCAACGAACCCGACCAGTTGAACCACGTCACCTCCGCGTGCGGGCTTGGCATCTATCGTGATGAACTTCTTGGCGCAGGATATTATGGCAACGCCTTCGTCTGCGAGCCGGTCCACAACCTGGTGCATCGCGAGGTGGTTGAACCCAAGGGTGTCACCTTCATCAGCCACCGCGCGGCCGATGAACAGGAGAGCGAGTTCCTGGCCTCCACCGACAACTGGTTTCGCCCGGTGCAAGTCCGGACTGGTCCCGACGGCGCGCTCTGGGTGGTGGACATGTATCGGTTCCTCATCGAACACCCTCGTTGGATGCAAGCGGAGCGCCTGGGGCAAATTGACGCGCGGGCAGGCGCCGACCGGGGCCGCATCTACCGCGTGATCCCGAAGGGAAAGAAACTTCGCCCGGTGCGCGACTTGACCAGATTGAGCGGGGCCAACCTCGTCGCCGCGCTCGACACGCCGAACGGCACGGAGCGTGACCGGGTGCATCTGGAGCTGCTGCGCCGAGCCGACGGTTCGACAATCGAGCCGCTGGCCGAACTGGCCGCCAAAGGCGCCAGACCAGCAGTGCGCGTCCAGGCCCTCAGTGTTTTGGCTGCACTTGATCCGCTCCTGGCGAAACCGCTGGCCCAGGCGCTCTATGACGTGGACCCCGAGGTGCGCCGGCACGCTGTCCGGCTCAGCGAACCCATATTGCGAAACCAAGCGAAGCCTGCGCCGTCTTCTGCATCCACGACGCCGCATGCGGTGCAAGTCGTGAAAGACAAGTTGTTCAAGATGGTGAACGATCCAGACCTGCGCGTTCGGGAGCAACTCGCTTTGAGCCTGGGCGAAGCGCACGATCGCCGCGCGGCGGTGGCACTTGGAGTGATTGCCCGGGCAGGCCTCGCTGACCCCTGGTTGCGGGCGGCGGTGCTGACCTCCGCTCAGTCACACGAAGGCGAAATCTTCCGGAGCGCGCTGTCGGTGCCGGAAGAATCCCCGGCGCGCCAGGAGCTGCTCTCGAAGTTGATTACCACGGCGACCGCAGGCGGGCTCGGTGATGAATTCGACAAACTCCTCACGGCCCTGCTCCCAGCCGATGACCGTCCGCTGGCCGGCTGGCAGTGGACAAGTTTGGCCGCCTTGCTGAGCGGCCTGGACGATGACCTGTCCTCGCTCCATGCCCACCTGGCCGGCAAACCCGAACTGCGCAGCGTCGAACCGCGTCTCCGAAAAGTCCTCAGCCAGGCGAGTTCGGTCGCGCGAAACGAAATCGCCTCGGCGGCAGAGCGCGAGGCGGCCATTCGACTACTTGGCCGAAGCAACGACACCTTGCCGGGGGACCTCAAGTTCTTGTGCGAACTGCTGGCTTCCGGCAGGTCAGAGGGGCTGCGCGCGACGGCGTTGGCTTCCCTGCGCCGGCTCCACAGCCCGTTAGTGCCTGCGGCGCTGCTGGCAAATTGGAAAGGCGCATCGCCATCGCTGCGCGATGAAATCCTGGGCGTGTTGCTGAGCCGAGACCTTTGGCTGTCCTCTGTGCTGGCAGCGGTGAGGGATGGCGCCGTCCAGCCCAGTGAAATCCCGCTCGCCGACCGGCAGAATTTGCTGCACAACCAAAAGGCCGAAGTTGGCGAGCTGGCCTCGGCAGTGTTCGCCTCCGCCGGCACGGAGAGCCGCAGCGAGGTGCTGCAAAAATATCAAGGCGTGCTGTTGCTTGCCGGAGTCGCCAGCCGCGGGAAGGAAATCTTCTCCAGGAACTGCGCGACCTGCCACGCGCTGGCCGGCATCGGCCACGAAGTCGGCCCGAACCTCGCGCCGCTCCACGACAAGGAACCGGAGTACTTGCTGAAAAATATCCTTGATCCCAACGCCGTCATCGAACCGCGCTTTGTCAGTTACAACATTCTGACCAGGGACGGTCGTTCACTCTCCGGCGTGTTCCAAGGTGAGACCTCCACCAGCCTCACCCTGGTCCAGGGCGGCGGCCTGCGCGAGACCATCCTGCGCAGCGACATCGCGGAGATTCGCGCCTCCGGCTTGTCGCTGATGCCTGAAGGTCTCGAAGAAGCCATGACGCCGCAGGATTTGGCCGACGTAATCGCCTTTCTCAAGCAAAGCGGCCCGCCAAAAACATTGCCCGGCAACCAACCCGCAGGCGTCAAGCCGGCGGCAGACGGCTCGTTTTATCTGTCGGCGACAAGCGCAGAAATCTACGGCGGCGACATAGTCTTTGAACCCGATTTCAAGAACATCGGCATGTGGCACGGCGCTCAAGACCACGCCGCCTGGGCGATAGAGGTGGGCCGGGCCGCGACGTGTGACGTGCACCTCGATTTTGCGTGTCACCCGGATTCCGCGGGCAATGCCCATGTGTTGGACGCCGCCGGGGCAGAGTTGCGCGGCACAGTGCCAAGCACCGGCGGCTGGGACCATTATCAGCGGATGAAAATCGGCACGATCGAGCTCAAACCGGGACTGCAACGCGTCACCCTGCGTTCGGCAGGCGAGTTGACGAACGCGCTGATTGACTTGCGCGCCGTGATGATCGTTCCCGCCGGCATCGCGCCGCGGTGGCCGGCCCAGGCAGCGTCGGGTGATTCATTGCCACGCGATCCGGCGTCGCTGGCGAAGGGTATTCTCGACTCAACCAAGCCCGACCGCGGGCGCGAGGCGGCCATCAAGGCGAACCCGCAGTAATCATTTCCTGGCTTTCCCGAAATCTTCGACGTAACTCCGCATCCCGCGCTCCAGCCTGGACATGCCGAACTGGTCGGCCTCGCGCATGGCAGATTGGCTGGACCATTTTTCGTGCCGGATGCGGTAGCAGGCAATGATGGTGCCCGTCCGATCACAACCGTGCTCGCAGTGAACGAATACCGGCGAAGGAAGGGTCTCAAGGAGGCTAAGGGCTTTGCTGACCTGCGCATCGGTCGGTCGGCCGACGCCACTCATTGGCACGTTGGTATAGACCATGCCGTTGGCACGCGCCTCGGCTTCCTCCACTTTCATTACCTCGTTGGTCATTCGCAGATTGAGGATGGTTTTGATGCCGAGGCGTTTGAGGTTCTTGATGCCTGCCTCATCCGGTTGAGCGCCGCGATAAAGCCGCTCAGTTACCTTGCCGAAGTTGGCGATGCCTTCCTGGGTTGGCAGCCCGCGTTGGCCTGCGGCGCAGGTCGCGATGACAACCGCCAAACCCAACAACAAATGCGAAGCCTGAACATGGTTATGCTGGTTGATCATAGTTTTCAGTGTGTTCCATTATAGCCTGCGGCGGGTCAATCTCAAGCGTGGAACAAGGCGCAATTTAGCACATGGTTAAGGTTTTTCGTTGTCACGGTCGCTCGGCGGCGGTTCGTCCGGTTGGTGGCGAGCGGTTCACGATAGTTTGGCACGAGGCTTCACGCGAGGAGTTCGAACTCACATGATATTTGCAACCCTTGCGCGGCGCAACCACCTAACTAGGACGATCTGTATCGCTATGTATAGGGCGAAATCCGCTTCCTCGCACGGCGGCTACTGCTTCTTATACTGATCCGCCTACGTAGTTTTCCTGACTTCTTTTTGCTTGAGATTCGCGATTGCTCCTAGTATAAGTTGGCGCGAGTAGTAACATAATTAAGGAAGTCAACCCAAGTTAAGGAGGTCAGCCCATGAAGAATCAGGTCGTTCGAAGTCTAATCGCATTTATCTTGTTCGGCGTCGGCGTCGCGGCCAAGGCCGACGTTGTCACCGAGTGGAATTCAGCCGCCTTGAATGCTATTCGCGTTGACAAGACGCCGCCGCCAAAGGCCTCGCGGGCTCTAGCCATCCTCCATGCCGCTATCTATGACGCGGTCAATGGAATTACCCGCAGCCATGAACCTTATCTCATAGGCGGCCTGGTCCCGGCAAGCGCCTCGATCGAGGCGGCGGCTTCATCGGCCGCCTACCAAATACTGGCCAGTTTGTTTCCCGCTCAGAAGGCCCGTTTCGATGTCACCTACCGAACCCACCTTGCCGGCCTGCCGAATAACCCACAAAAAAAGTCGGGCATAGCCTGGGGTGAATCCGTTGCGGCCCAGACCCTGGCATCGCGCGCCACGGACGGCTTCGACGCGGCCATCCCGCCGCCGGTCGGCAGCGGGCCCGGTGCGTGGTTGCCCACCCCGCCGGCCCTTGCTTCCTATTTGCTGCCGCAGTGGGGATTCTTGAGGCCATTCTGCATGGCCACCAGCTCCCAATTCCGTCCGCCGGGACCGTCCGCCCTTTCCAGTGCCAGGTACGCTGCGGACGTAAATGAAGTCAAACAAATGGGCGCTGCCACCAACTCCACCCGCACTGCCGACCAAACCCAGATAGCCCTGTTCTGGGCTGATGGCGCCGGCACCGAAACTCCGCCAGGCCACTGGAACAGCATTGCCCGGGACGTGGCTGCGGCAAAAGGCAATACGTTGGAGGAAAATGCACGCTTGTTCGCCTCGTTGAACCTGGCTATGGCCGATGCCGCCATCTGCGCCTGGGACGCCAAATACAGCTTCAATTTCTGGCGGCCGGTGACGGCCATTCGCAACGCAGACACCGATGGCAACCCGGCGACGGAACCGGATCGCAACTGGAGTTCGTTGATCGTAACACCCCCTTTCCCGGATTACGTTTCTGGTCATAGCACCTTCAGCGGCGCGGCGGCTACCGTCCTGGCGATCTTCTACGGCACTGACCACGTCTCGTTTACCACCGGCTCGGACTTTTTGCCGGGCGTACATCGCAGTTTCAATAGCTTCTCCGCTGCCGCCGCTGAGGCTGCGGTCAGCCGCCTTTACGGAGGTATCCATTTTCGGTCCGCAAATGAGGACGGCTTGCATGGTGGCTTGGCCATCGGCCACCTCGCGATGCAGAATTTCTTATTGCCAAAAAGCAATCGCTCTCGCAGCAAATAATCGAGACCGCACGCGATGAGTTGGGTCGAGTTGGCCCGTGCGGATGCATTGACCTAACAAGCTGTCAGAGCGAGAGGATTCTACCAGAGCGAACATCGAACATCCCGTATCGAACCTCAAATCGCATCGGCTGCATTTTGGTCCGGAGTTCGATTTGGGGATGGCCGATGTTTCCGGATGCGGCTCGGCTCTTCTGCATCATTTGCGTAAGAGAAGATTTGCGTCCTGGAAGTCTTTGGGCCAAGCTTTGCACCAGCCGAAGGCCAGAAACCTATGAGCGAATTCAAATTTGCCTGTCCCCACTGCCAGCAACACCTGCAATGTGACGAGCAGTTTTCCGGCAGAGAAATTCAATGCCCGACCTGTCATGTCCTTATCCGCATCCCGC
>Ga0137379_10005264_pt1 | contig 12192 bp, 11 predicted proteins | sample SagtaG_18_FD_104812 | JGI IMG/M metagenome (GOLD analysis project Ga0137379, IMG submission 104812) | Vadose zone soil microbial communities from Sagehorn Ranch, Mendocino, California, USA - Sage2_L_80_16 metaG | ecosystem: Environmental > Terrestrial > Soil > Vadose zone | place: USA...
CGCAGCGAGGATTTGGGACGCAAATGACAATATCGGGAGGGCGTCCCCGGCAGAACGACTCCCGACTGGACGGTATCAGCGTTAACGACTACGCGAACGGCCCACCCGGCAGCGCCCTTGGCGTCAATTTGGGTGTGGATGCGGTCGAGCAGTTCTCAGTACTGACCAGCAACTATCCGGCACAGCACGGCCGTTCCTCGGGCGGCATCATCAGCGCCTCAACGCGCTCAGGGACGAGCGAGTTTCACGGGTCGGTCTATGAATTCTTTCGGAACAGCGCGCTCGACGCCCGGAATTTCTTTGACACCAAAAAGCCACCCTTCCGCCGCAATCAATTTGGAGGTTCTCTAGGAGGGCAGATTCAAAAAGACCGCACATTCATTTTTGGTGATTACGAGGGCTTGCGCTCTTCCTTGGGTACGACGCAGGTGGACAGCGTGCCCTCGGCGGATGCGCGGGCCGGCAACCTCTCCTCCGGGCAGATCACGGTTGATCCGAATGTTCTCAGCTTTGTGAATGCTTTTTATCCTCTGCCAAACGGCCCGCCGCTGGGAGCAGGGGATACGGGGATTTTTACCTTTTCGGGTCAGCAGGTCACCCCGGAGAATTACTTCACGATCAAAGTCGACCATAAACTGTCGGAACAGGACGCACTTTCCGGCACCTACATGTTCGATACCGGCACGGTCAGGCAGCCCGACGAGCTCAACGACAAGCGGACTGGATATGATTCGCGACGGCAGGTGTTCACCCTCAACGAGACGCATACCTTCAATCCCCATTTTCTGAGCTCCTTCCGTTTCGGAGTTAACCGGGTTGTCGCGCTAACAGGTCTGACTTTCCCGAGCGGAAACTCGCAGGTGTCTGATCCAACTTTTGGCACAGTGCCGGGAAAGAACGCAGCTGAGATATCGGTGACGGGACTTACCTTGTTTTCAGGGGGATTGGGAACGCCGTCAAACTATCACTTTCACTGGACCTCGATTCAGGCCTACGAAGATCTTTCGCTAAATAGAGCGAAACACTCTCTGAAGTTTGGCTTTGGAGTAGAGCGGGCTCGGGACAACATCCTGGGCATATCTGACCCGGGAGGTACGTTCTCCTTTAACTCCCTTTCCGATTTCCTGACCAACGTCCCGTTCTTCCTGAGCGCCGCGATTCCCAGCGCAATAACTGAGCGTGGTTTTCGACAAACCATCCTGGCAGCTTACATTCAGGACGATTGGCGCTGGCGACCGAACGTAACCGTTACCCTTGGTCTACGCTATGAAATGGCGACGGTGCCGACGGAAGTGCAGGGCAAGCTGACAGTACTTCGCCACATCACGGACGCAACGCCTCACCTCGGTGATCCCTTATTTTCCAATCCCACGCTACGTAATTTCGAGCCGCGAGTGGGATTGTCCTGGGACCCATTCGGCAGCGGCAAAACCGAGATTAGTGCCGGGTTCGGGATGTTCGACGTTCTGCCGCTCCCCTATCTAATCCAGACCAACGAGCTCTTTTCGGCACCGTTCTATCAGTTGGGAAGCTCCACTGACCTTCCCGCCGGATCTTTCCCAAGCGCGGCGTTTGCCGTTGTAGCTGCTTCTTCCGACACCTTTCGTCAGGCTTATTTCGATCCTCATCCGCGCCGGAACTACGTGATGCAGTGGAACCTCATGATTCAGCGCGAACTTGCTAAGGACTTGAGCGCGATGGTCGGCTATGTGGGCTCACGCGGAGTACATCAACCCTTCCGAGTAGAAGACGTCGATATTGTGCTACCGACACTAACTTCCCAGGGCTATCTCTGGCCGTCACCCGCTGGTAGCGGAACCCGACTGAATCAGAATGCTGGACGGATTACCGCTGCATTCTGGGCGAGCGACTCCTATTACGACGCACTGGAGGTCCAGGTCAAGAAAAAGATCGGACGAGGGTCCCTGGCAGGCTCTTACACCTGGGGGAAGTCCATAGACACTTCTTCTGGCAGCATGGTAGGGGATGAATACTCCAATTCGATCTCCAGTCCGCTATTTTTCAACCCAAGGTTGAATCGCGGACTCTCGGACTTTAACGTTGCACAGAACCTGGAGGTCAACTACACCTGGGAAATCGGTACGCCGAAGTGGGCGTCCGGGAGCAGAGCTTGGTTGCTAGGGGGATGGCAAATAGGAGGAGTGTTTGAAGCTAGCACGGGGGTGCCTTTCACTCCCGGCATTGGGGGAGACGCGCTCGGAGTGAAAAGCACAGACCCAAGCATTGATGTTCCGAACCTGATTGCTGGCCCCGGTTGCGGTTCGCTGGTGAATCCGGGTAATCCCGTCAGCTACATCAAGACGCAGTGTTTCGCGGTTCCGAACCCAATTACCCTCCGCGGGAACCTGGGCCGAAACACACTCATCGGGCCGGGATTGGTGAACTTCGATTTCTCTTTGTTCAAGAACAACTACATCAAAAGGATCTCTGATCGCTTCAACGCACAATTTCGAGCCGAGTTTTTCAACATTTTGAATCACGCGAATTTTGCTCCGCCCTTGGACAATCGAAATATATTCAATGCGACGGGAAGCCCTGTAGACAGTGCAGGTCTTATTACTTCAACCCAAACACCGTCGAGGCAGATCCAGTTTGCGCTGAAGTTGATTTGGTGATTTAGCGAGGCAGACATGAGAGCTAGTCGACCAATGCTTCTTTCCGACTTGCTGAAGCCACATTGCCTGTCATTGCTGCTACTCTTAGCCGTTCCCCCTTCCACTTCACTGTGGAAAAGTCTGAGGTGATTTCGCGACAGATTTGTAGAACAATGTTGTTTGTTCTTTCCGCTTTCCCACCCATAGGTTTGTTTACCGGTTTTTGAAACGACTCAGCACACAACATCGCGCGGATCGCTGCGCACGAGAACGATTCCAGCCGACTCAATCGCCACATCGGTTCCGGCGCCAATCGCGATTCCGACATCTGCGGTCGCCAGCGCCGGTGCGTCGTTCACGCCGTCACCAACCATAGCGACCCTTCTCCCTCCGGCCTGAAACTGCTTGACTGCCGACGCCTTGTCAGCGGGAAGAACCTCCGCTGCGACCCCATCTATGCCGATGCGTCGGGCGACCGAATCGGCAACCGTCTTCGAATCTCCGGTGATCATTGCGACCCGGATACCAAGTCCGATGAAGTTCCGTGACCGCCTCCTTTGATTCGGGCCGAATCTCATCTTCCACGGCGAAAGCGCCCAGCAGCCGCCCTTCGGCGACGACATAGAGAACCGTCTTTCCCTCAGTCGCCCAGGCTGTCCTCAACTTTTGAACTTCTGGCGGCACTACTACCTTGGCCTCGATCAACAGACGCGGTCCGCCGATTATGATGCTCTTGCCACCTACGCGTGCCTCTGCGCCTCTACCGGGCAGCGCTTCGAAGTCGACAGCGTGCAACGCGGGCAGGTTTCGGCGGTTGGCTTCCGCCACGATTGCCTTAGCGAGCGGGTGTTCGGAGTTGACTTCGACAGCGGCAGCGTGGGCAAGCAAATCACTCTCGTTGGTGCCAGCTACCGCCGCGACTTCCGACACTGCCGGGAACCCGCGTGTGAGCGTTCCGGTCTTATCGAAAATCACCACGTCCAAATTGCGGGCGCGTTCGAGTGCGAGTCTGTCCTTGACGAGCAGACCGTTCTGAGCCCCGAGCGATGTCGAGATTGCAATCACGAGCGGAATCGCCAGTCCCAAGGCGTGAGGGCAAGCAATGATGAGGACGGTTGACGTTCTAATCAGGGCGTGTTCTTTGTCGCCTGAAAACCACCAGTAGATGAAAGTGATTACGCCTGACGCGACTGCCACGTAAAAAAGGATTGCGGCGGCACGATCGGCAAGGGCCTGAGTGCGAGACCCAGAAGCTTGCGCAGCAGCAACGAGCCGCATGATGCCGGACAGGGCGGTCTGTTCCCCGACTGCCGTGACGCGGACTCGAAGGCTTCCGCCGCTGGCGACTGTTCCCGCGATGACAGTGGCACCTGGCCCCTTCGAGACGGTCCGGGACTCACCGGTAATCATCGACTCGTCAACATCGGCAGTGCCCTCGACGACTGTGCCGTCCGCCGGGACGCGGGTTCCGGGCCGGACGAGGACAATGTCGCCCACGTGCAACTCAGAAAGCGGAACAGTTTGAGTCTCGGCACCGCCTACACGTTCGGCAGTGTCTGGGAGCAGCGCGGCGAGTGCATTGAGCGCGCCACGCGCCTGGGAAATAGCTCGCATTTCTAAGCCAGTGGCCGAGGACCATGATCGTAATCAGAGATGCGAGTTCCCACCAGACTTCGATGTCGAAAAGGCCGAATGTTCCGGCGAGCGATGTACCAAAGGCAACTGTGATCGCCAGGCTGATGAGGGTCATCATGCCGGGCTTGTGTTCCGCAAGCTCGCGCCACGCCCCACGGATGAAAACGAGGCCGCCGTAAACGAAGACGACCGTTCCGAGGACTGGGGCGATCAAGGTTGAACCAGCAAAGGAGGGCGCTGTGTAGCCAAGCCAGTGTTGGACATCGGTCGACCAGAAGACCACTGGAATTGTGAGAGCGAAGCTCAACCAAAACTTGTCACGAAACATGGCGACGGAGTGTCCGGCGTGACGGTCGTGACTCGCGTGGGCCTCCGAAATCTTGTGACCGGCATGTGGGTCGGCCACTTTCACAATTCGACCTTGCGAAAGCCCTAGAAGCCGACTCTCGCCTCCGCGAGGTTCATGGGGATTTGAACCCGGGAACTGTGTTTGCCGGCTAGACTCCCGCAGTGGCTTGCTGATGCGGCTCATTCATATCGGCGCGACACTTACTGCCGATAGACCCCGATACGTTCGGAAAGCGGCTTCGAATCATCTAGATTTAGCGAAATCGTTATTCGAGCTAGAAGCGTCATAAAGACGTTTTCGCGTTCCGTGCTCTCCAGAAATGAAATCCGAAAGAGAAGTACGATTACGAATTCCCGAACAGATGTCGCTCATTTTCTTAATCGAAGATGAAAGCTACTTCTTAATCGAAGGTGAAACCTACGTCTCTGGGTTTCTGCATCAGGGTGTGAAAAATCTTGCGGATTGACAAACGGGCAAATGGAAGACAGAATCTCAGAGTTTCCCGACCGGGGGCGAGGGATTGCTCTCACCGAGGCTCTTCCCGGCGTGGGAAGCACCGCATATTGGCTTTCTCGGAGGAAATCATCAATGTTCCGAATCTCACCTCGACGCTCGTTACTTCTAGTTTTGGTTGCATTCACATTTGCCGCTTTCCCGGTCGTCATGTTAGCGAATCACTCGTGGAATGGCTATCACTGGGCGCGCCAGAGTAACCCCTTTAACGTGAAGATGGGCAACAACGTAGGTTCCCTTTGGCAGACCGCTTTGACCAACGCATCCGCTGACTGGAGCCAGTCCACCGTCCTCAACACCACCATTGTCGCTGGTGGCACTCGCCCCAAAAACTGCCGCCCGACTTCTGGCCAAGATGAGATCTGCAGTGCCCGCTACGGCAACACCGGATGGCTCGGCCTGGCGCAGATCTGGCTCACCACCGGAAGCCACATAGCCCAAGGCGTGGTAAAACTAAACGACTATTACTTCTCTCCGGGCTCGCAGTATGACACTGCTTCGTGGCGCGCTTTGGTGACTTGCCAGGAGATCGGCCATACCCTGGGCTTAGACCACCAGGACACGAACTTCGACAATCCCAATCTTGGGACCTGCATGGATTACACTAGCAACCCCGATGGTCCTCCGGCAAACACCAGTCCGAATAAGCATGATTATGATGAGCTGGTGACCATCTACACGCATCTCGACAGCTTCACCAGCGTCGGGCAGACGATAAAGATGCCGCCGGCCATGCTCGATGTTGATTACAGCGCACCCCACCAGTGGGGTAAGCTGGTCAGCGGCTCGCGTGAATCGGGCATCTCGACTTATGACCTTGACTTCGGTCATGGAAACCACATTGTGACCCGGGTCATTTGGGTAAAGTAGGGCATTCGATGCCAGGGCAGGGCGGGGCTTCGGCCTCGCCCTTATTTTTTCCGGGCAAGGGGGTCCGTCATGAAACCACTATTCATAGCACTTTTCTTTCTCCTCACCAGCTCCCCGTTATTCGGCCAAGAGGTAGCGAGTTCCGGCATGCCCACATTGGAAACCGCTTCCTTCTCCAAGCTGGAGAAGCGGCTGGAGGACGCCGTACTCGCCCACGACCGTTCTGCCCTCGAATCATTACTTGCGAATGAGTTCGAACTTCGCACCGCCCGCAGCGGCGGCGAGTTAACGTTACGCGACGAATGGCTCGAAGCCGCCACTACCACCTACCGGATCCGCTCTTATCGCATCACGCACCTGACCGTGCGCCAGTTCGGGGAGACCGCTGTCGTAAGCTTCTTTTATGAGCAACGGGCCAGCTTCCAAGGCAAAGACATAAGCGGCGATTTCTTCATCGTCGACGTCTGGCAAGAGACGGGAAATGATTGGAAGATAGCGGCTCGCTATTGCGCCGGCCCTGACGTCACACCCAACCCGGCGGCGAACCCCAAGACGAAGGAGTAGCCAACGTGGCGGACGCTGACAACTCTATCTGTTCAGATTGCTGAGGACCGCTGGCGGTTCGTGAGTGACTGGAGTCGCGTCGACTGCTCATAAATTGTACGAACTGCGGATTCTGTCTCTGGGGGAAGAGCTGGATGCTCGCGTGTGAGCAGCAGCTGTGCCTGAGTATGAATAATGATGGCTGGTGCGGTGATCTCTCGGCCAAGTTTATCCAGAGCTTCTGCTAAATGGCGTGATTCTCGCTCCCGTTGGTTTTTCTTCCAAAGAAGCAACCCAAGCGCAACTCCCAATGCAAGGAATAGGATTCGGTAGAAAAGCATTTCTATGTGAGGCTGCATCAATTCTTCCGCGAAAGAGCGATCTTGCATGCGGGCATGCATGATGACGTCAATCACACCTGCTGCCAAGCCGATGAGTAAACCGAAGAAGACTTCGCGATAACGACTGATCATTTAGACATCTCCCAGCGCAGCTATCTGCGAGACCCACCAGAGGAGCCGCGGAGTGGTCCGATCTCGCCGGGGACACGGTCAGGTCCCGTAGCCCCAACGAAGATGCCATGGGATTACTTATGATCTGGTGAAGAGTCCATGCCCGGCATCCCCTTCATGTCTGGCATGGATTGCTTCCCCTTCATGGCTCCAAAGTGGACTTCGTTTGCGACTAGTTTGTCGCCCGAGACCACCGCATGGATTACAACCTTATCGCTAACCTTCAAATCTTTCAGGGTTGCCGCTGCACCGCTCTTTTCAAACTTGGTCTTGTCATTCACTTCCACCGTTACAGATTGTTTGGAGGTGGTTTCAACCGTGATCGAGTTGTCAGAGGTGCTGGTGACCTTGCCCATGACATGCTTTTCTTTTCCATGGGCAATCACCATGACAGAAAGCGCGAACAACAAAGTAACTACTGCGACGGTACGTTCCATAGTTTCTCCTCAATGATTGTGATGCGTTGGTGGTTTGGGTGCTTGATTGCCGGATTGGTCTTCGTTCAAAAACTGTTCTTCTTCTTGCTGCTCCTGCCGCTCTTCCGGCCCTTTGGGATTCAGCCGTTCCATCTCGCGTTCTTCCTCCGGCGAAAGCTGGGACAGGTGCCGGATGAAGTGAACGAGCTTCCAACTGTCTTCGTCGTTTTCACCGGCATGTCCCCAGGCGGGCATTCCGGAGAGTCGAATGCCGTTTTGGATCGTATAGTAGAGTCCTCCGTCAGTCATGTTCTGCGTTTCGGCCAGTCGCATATCCGGCGCCTTTGGATAGAGGTTCTGGCCTATGGTGGTATTGCCTCCGCCATTGTTGGCATGACAAATGGCGCAGTGGTCCGCCCAATGTGCTCGGGCTTCTGCGAGATTTTCAGCAGTGTTCGGGATCGGATTCTTCATCCGCCTTGCCCTTGCAGGTACCGCCATGCTGCGGGCGCTCCTTGCCACGAAGGTTTCTATCCGTGACGGACTCTGCCGGGCGCTGAACCCATGGCGGATCATAGTCACTCCCACAATAGCAATGACCAACCCGACGATAACTGCCGACCACAGCACCAGCGCCTTTACGAGTTTGCCCTTTGTCATTTCACCTCGCTTGCGTCATGCTGCTACCCGTAGGCAAATTGGTTTCACGAACGGGTCGGTTGATCTCTGTCGGTGGAGTCGGCGCTTCAAGACCATCAGTCAGCAAGAATCCTTTCAGAGTGACGGTGCTCACCCAGAGATTTTCCAGAGAGGCGATGTAGTCCGTCTGCAATTGGAACAAAGTTCTCTGCGCGATCAGCACTTGCGGGTAGGCAGCCGCCATGTTGCTGTAGCGATTTAAGTAGAGTCTGTAGGCCTTTTCTGCTTGCGGAATCATCTGGTTCCGGTAGCGTTCGACCGCCGCTTTGGCGGTCAAGTAGTTCTGGAACACAGATGAAGATCGTTCACGAAGCAACAGTTGCACTCGCTGCTGCTCCAGGTCTGCTCGCTCGATATTTGCTCTGGCTGCCTGGACGTTGCCTTGATTTCGATTGAAGAGAGGAATTCGCACGCCCACCTCGGCAAAGCCTTGTAATCCGACTGGCCGGCCTGAGCTTTCCAGGAGTTCGCGGTTTTGCTGCACCCCCGCACGTAGCTGTAGGTCCGGAATAGGCTCGCGTTTTGCTCGGTCCAACTCTGCGTGAGCACGGATGGAGCTCAAGTTGGCGATCTTTACCGCGGGGCTGTTTTGCAGGATGTTTTCAAGCCACAGTTGGGTGTCAACGTCAGGCAGCTCTTCCAATTTTCCTACGAGGTTCCCAAAGGGCAAGTTAGGTTGACCAATGACGGCAGCCAAGGACCTCCACAGCATTTGCCGGCGCTGCTGCGCAGAGACGAGCGCGATCTCCTCTTGTCCAGCTTCCACCTGCGCTTGCAACACATCGGGTTCGTCGGCCTGCCCAACATTGAACAATTGCTGCGCAGTGGCCAGCGCATCCTGGGCAAGTTTGAGCAGCGTTCCCCGTATGACGACCGTTTCCTGCGCTGCGAGCGACTGATAGTAGGCCATCGCGACAGCATTCTGAACGCGGAGCAACTGTTCTTCGCGTTCTGCTTCCGCCTGTCGGCGCTCCTGCTCGAACACACGTTGAGCCGCTCCGAGTTTGCCTCCGAGAGCGATGTCCTGCTGAATGAACCCGCCTTGCTCACCACCGCGTTGCGAGCCTCCGCGAATCTGCTCTCCTTGATACCCGACCGTAGGATTGGAGTAGAGCCCTGCTTGCCGTTTTCGGCCTTCGGCTGCGCGGATTTCCGCTTGTGCTTGTTTGAGTGTGGGATTGTGTTCAACGGCCGACTGCTGCAACTGCTCCAGCGTGAACACTGGACCGGGTTTGGGAGCCGGCTGTTCTGCTTCAGGATTTTGCGGCATCTGCATTCCTGGCATCTGCTGGCTGGGAGGCGTTTGTTGCTGCTCCGGTTGTTGTGGTACCGGCTTGTCCAGCATCTGCATTCCGGGAATCTGCTGGTTCTGTGCCGGCGGCGCATTCTGGTCAGTCGTCTGGCCTTGCGTGCTGGGCATTTGCACCTGATCGTGCGAGTGTTGGCCTCCTGCTGGTTGTGATGTCGATTGAGAACCCTGACCATAGAGCGCTCCCACCATGAGCAGCAACGCGAGTCCTTGGACGAGACGTCTCTTCATCGCTTTTCTCCTTTCCTCGTCTTAGCTGCCGTGGTGATGGTGTTCCATTCCCGGCATCTGTTGTTTGTTCGGCGACTGTTGCGCTTTCAGAGCCATGATCTTGTCGTACATGTCAGGAGGTAGCACACGAACGAATGTCATCATGCCCTGCATAAATCCGCTCCAACCCGGTCGTAGGCGGTAGTTCTCTGGCTTATCGACCATCTTGTCCATGGCCATCATCGGCCCTTCCATGAACGCATCCTGAGGGAAGCCCGGAACTTGATTTGCACTTTCCGGAAGCTGTTCTTCGCCGTGCTGCGTGCCCCGCATTTGCCCGTGTTGCATACCTGGCATTCTGGGCATTTCCTGATTTTGCGTGGTGGCCGCCACGGCCTGCTTCGCACGTTCCTGACTCAACGGCCCATTCGTGGTGGGCTGGTCATTGGTAGAACCGACTCCCATTCCACGCCCGAGACTCGATCCATAGTCATCACCGAGTGGCACGCCAGGCGTGCCATCTAACATTCCCATGCCGTTTTCCATGGACACGCCCGCTGGCATGCCCGTACGGCGCGTCAGCGGTCCGACGGTCGAGGACATCTGGTTCATCATGTGGTGGGGCAGGTGGCAGTGGACCATCCAGTCACCGGGATTGTTCGCGACGAACTCGACATCGGCGGCCTCGGCCACTCCTACCAGTACCGTGTTCTTGGGCCCCCAGGTGGTCTTCGGCTGTCGTCCGCCTTCAGTCCCTGTCACGACAAACGTGTGCCCGTGCAGGTGAATCGGATGGTGGTCCATCCCCAGGTTGATGAAGCGCAGCCGGACGCGGTCCTTCAGCCGGACAATCAGTGGAGTAGTCGCAGGACCCGCCTTGCCGTTGAAGGTCAGCCAGTTGAATTCCATGTTCATGGAATTCGGAATGGGATTGTTGGGAAGGATCGCGAACTCTTGCAAGATGATCGCGAAGTCCTTGTCGACTGGCGGATCGTAAGCCTTCTTGGGGTGCATGATGAAGGTCCCGATCATTCCCATCATCTCTTGCATTGCCATATGCGAGTGGTAGAAGAACGTCCCCGCCTGGTGCAGCGTGAACTCGTAAATGAAACACCCGCCTGGCGGAATCGGGTCTTGGCTACTCCCCGGCGCCCCATCCATCTCGACGGGGATCTCGAATCCATGCCAGTGCATTGAGGTGGGCTCAGGAAGATGGTTGTCCACGATGATCCTTACCCGGTCACCCTGGTTCACTTGGATCGTCGGACCCGGAGCGCGTCCGTTATAGCCCCATAGGTTTACGATCTTGCCGGGCATTAATTCCTGCTTCACGGGCTCGGCGATCAAGTGAAACTCTTTTGCCCCGCCCGACATGCGCCAGGGAAGTTGCGGAACGTCGGGCGTCTCCACGGAAACGATCCCACTGTTGCGCTGAGTAGCGTGGCTCATGTGCTCCATGTCCATGCTTTCTCCGCTCGCCTGCGTGGGAGCTGCAAACAGGCGAGGTACAGCGGCTAAACCTGCGCCTAGACCAAAAGTATTTCTAAGGAAATCACGTCTGTTCTTCATAGCTCTTCCTCTTCAAGAGTTGGCGGACCCAACTGTCCTCAGGAACTCGATGGACATTGGATCGAAGGGAGATGCGCAGCTAGGCACTCGACACAGGTCGCTGCTTTGGCTATACCGCTGCTAGAACGAGAGGGGAGAACTCAGATGCGAAGAATGGTGAAAGAAGCAGTGTATGCAGAGGGCCGGTACGGTGGGCTATTATCCGAACTCCATGCGGCTGCGGGATCGGGTGCCGCAACCTCCGCCGTTGTATCCAGGACAAGAGGGCCGCTCTCGACTACCCTCACTTGAGGAACAACCTTTCTCGAAGCGTTAAGACGTTCCGCTGTGACGCAATTCGACTGACACGAATGCGACACCATCACCAGACTCATGGCCTCAACCGCTGGATGATTCATGGCGGAATGATCGTGAACCATTCCCGGCATGGCGTCCGAAGGCTCGCTGCAGTGGCGCTGACTTTCCAAGCGAGAGTGGCGTTCGCACATGAGCGCGCAGAACCCGGTCGGAGTAACAATGCCGGTCACCAGGACAGTCAGGAGAACTATCGAAGTTGCGGTTCTTCGAGGCACTTTCGGAAACTGTATCTCAGACCGTATGAGATGCGCAAACTCGTGCAAGGGCTCTCCTCGCAATTCCCTCCAACAACTCGCACCACGGCTAGGGACTGCCCAAACCCTTGGAAATACGCGTAGCCCCTAGCCCGAACCTAATCCTATCAAGACAGTGGCAGGTTTACTTCTCCGCGGAGCCGCGTTATGGTACGGCTACCGGGCGGCTACCGAAGAATCAGTATCACCAGTATCAGTGCGTTCCTCTCGATCATTTTCCCTTTGGGCCCGCCATTCTGCGGAGACGAGTGCCGAGCGGAACGTGCGCTTGGGTGCGGCAGAATTTTTCCCTGTGGCCAGCAGGCAGGTGCGACGGTGAGGAAGCGGCGGAGGGAAGGAAA
>Ga0137379_10005266_pt1 | contig 12192 bp, 10 predicted proteins | sample SagtaG_18_FD_104812 | JGI IMG/M metagenome (GOLD analysis project Ga0137379, IMG submission 104812) | Vadose zone soil microbial communities from Sagehorn Ranch, Mendocino, California, USA - Sage2_L_80_16 metaG | ecosystem: Environmental > Terrestrial > Soil > Vadose zone | place: USA...
GCCGCGGATGTCCGAGAAGAAGATGAACACCGGGCGCTTGCGGCCGCCCAGCTGGACCGCGCCCTCCTGCTGCGCGATCTGGGCCGCGAGGTTCGGGGCGAAGTAGCGCTGGAAGTTGGAGAGCACGAGCGCCTCGCGCCGCAGCCGCTCGGAACGCTGCGAGTTCTCGATCGCCACCGCGGCGAGCGAGCCGAAGGCGATCAGGAACTTCAGGTCGTCGTCCGAGAAGGAGTGGGTCGCGGTGAGGTTGTCGACGTAGAGGATCCCCAGGACTTTCTGGTCTGTGCCCATCAGCGGCGTGCACATGGCGCTGCGCACGCTCTGGATCAGGATCGACTTGCCCTTGAACCGCTCGTCCGCCGCGGTGTTGTCGGACAGAATCGCGACGCGATCCTCCACTACCCGCCGGGCGATCGACTGCGGCACGTGCTTCGAGGCGGACGACTGGGCCGTGCGGCCCCGCGAGATGCGCGGCACCAGCTCGCCCGTCTGCTCCTCGAGCAGCAGGATCGAGACCCGGTCCACGTTCATCACCTGGAAGGTGAACTCGACGATCTTGTCGAGCAGCCGGTCCAGCTCCTGCTGCTTGGACAGCTCCTTGGAGATCTCGAGCAGCAGCTCGAGCTTCTTCTCGCGCAGCTCCTCGAGCGACTGCGCGGTGACCTTGAGGTGGGACGCGCCCGAGGGGGACGCGGTCACGATCGCCGGCACCCCGCCCGACACGCTCACCGGCATCTGCCGCACAATGGTGCCGGCCGCGGTCCCCGCTGCCCCGCCTGCCGCTCCCTTCGACCCCGGAAACTCCGCCGAGACCGGCGGGACGACCTGGGGGCGCGGCGCCGGGGCGGTGACCTCCTTCACGCGGAACGCGACCTTGCCGAAGGTGATGACGTCGTTCTCGGCGGCGACGGCTTCCGTGACGCGGGCGCCGTTCAGGAACGTGCCGTTCGACGACCCGACGTCCTTGATCTTGACGCCGCCGTCGGTGAGGGAGAGCTCGGCGTGGCGGCGGGAGATGGTGGGGTCGTAGATCGGCACGTCGCTCGTGACCGCGCGTCCGACGACGACAGTACGTCCGGGCTGCAGGTCGATGGACTGCTCGCCCGTGGTGCTCAGCAGCTTAAACACAAGCGCAAAATATAGACGCCAAGACGCCAAGACGCTAAGACGTCTTCGCGAGCGCGAGCGCGCGCAGCACGGCTTGCGCCTTGGCTTCCGTCTCTGCGAACTCGCGCGCGGGATCGGAGTCCGCCACGATTCCGGCGCCGGCCTGCACCACCACGCGATCGGGGAGGACCAGGGCCGAGCGGATCGCGATCGCCGTGTCGAGGTTGGTCGCGCCCCAGCCGACGTAGCCCACGGCGCCGGCGTACGGGCCGCGGCGCTCCGGCTCGAGCTCGTCGATGATCTCCATGGCGCGCACCTTGGGCGCGCCGGTCACGGTGCCCGCGGGGAAGCACGCTTTCAAGACATCGAGCGCGTCGTAGCCGCCGCGCAGCTTGCCGCGCACCTCGCTCACGATGTGCTGGACGTGCGAATAGCGCTCGACGGCGAGCAGGTCGGTGACGCGCACCGAGCCGAACTGCGCCACGCGTCCCACGTCGTTCCGCCCCAGGTCGACGAGCATCATGTGCTCGGCGCGCTCCTTCTCGTCGGCGAGCAGGGCGCGGGCCAGGGCCTCGTCTTCTTGCTGCGTCGCGCCGCGCGGCCGGGTGCCCGCGATCGGCCGCACCGTCACCTCGCCGCCTTCCACGCGCACCAGCACCTCGGGGGAGCTGCCGACCAGCGCGAAGTCGTCGAGCGCGAGATAGAACAGGTACGGGGCGGGGTTCAGGGCGCGGAGGTAGCGATACAGCAGCAGGGGATCGACGGCACCCGGCGCCTCCTGGCGGCGCGACAGCACCGTCTGAAACGCGTCGCCCGCCCTGATGTAGTCGAGGATCTTCCCCACGTCGCGCTCGAACGCCGGGCGCGGGTAGCGCGACACGGTGGGGACGGGCGGCAGGCCGTCGGTGAGGACGAGCGGCGCGAGCTCGTGCCGGGCGCGCAGCCGCTCGACCACCTCCGCCAGCCGCGCCTCGGCCGCGTCGTACAGCCGCAGCAGGTCGGCGGTGCGGGCGCCGGCGGGCACCTCCACGCTCGCCACCACGATCGCGCGCCCGAACAGGTTGTCGAGGATCACGACGGTGTCGGCGATCAGCATGACGGCGTCGGGGAGCTGCAGCGTGTCGGCCGGGGGGTGCGGCAGCCGCTCGACCGTGCGGACGAGGTCGTACCCGAGGTAGCCGACCGCGCCCCCCGTGAAGCGGGGGAGTCCCGGCACGTCGACCGCGGGGAGGGCGCGCATCCGCTGCGCCAGGTGGCCGATCGGATCGTCTGTCTCACCGGCGGCTTGCCAACCCGCGTCCTTCGTCCAGCGCTCGACGGCGCGGCCCCCCCCGCCCCCCTGGCGATAACGCCACACTTCGCGCGGCTCCGTGCCGAGGAAGGTGTAACGGGCCCAGCGCTCGCCGCCCACCAGCGATTCGAGCAGAAACCCGAACGGCGGCCGGGCGATCTTGACGAAGGCCGCGAGCGGAGTGTCGGCGTCGAGCACCACCTCGCGCAGCAGTGGCACCATGCCGCCGCGCCCGGCGCGGGCGAGGAAGTCGGCGCGCGGATCGCTCATACGGCCGGGAGCGGGGTAGACAGGGCATGCGCGTCGCGCTCGCCGCCGGCCTCTCGCTCGCCGCCCTGCTCCGTCCCGGCGCCGTGCCCGCGCAGGAGTGGAATTCGGAGCCGGCGCTCACGCTGGCGCGCCGGGGGGTGCTGCGGCGCAGCGGCGCGGCGGCCGACACCTCGCTCCACGACTACAAGGCCCAGGCCCACGGCTTCCTCTTCTTCCTCGGGGCGTTCGGGGAAGGGTTCGCCGATCCCCCGCGCCTGATCAAGGCCGACCAGCTGGAGCTGGAAGTGTACTGGCGGGCCCCGGCGAGCAGCAAGCAGCGGGTCATCGGCTGGCGCGACCGCGCCGAGCTTCCCACCGACATCAACTACCACCGCGACCATCTCGGCATCGTCCAGAACAATTTCGGCGCCGCGATCCGGATCGGCGAGGGGGACGAGGTACGCGACGTGCCGCACCCGCTCTCTCCGGTCGGTCCCGACGCGTACGACTTCGCGCTCGGCGACACAACGACCATCGCGCTCCCCGAGCGCGAGGTGCGCGTGGTCGCCCTGCGGGTCCGGCCCAAGCGCTTCGACCTGCCGCGCATCGTCGGCACGCTGTACCTGGACGTGGCGACCGCGGACCTGGTGCGCCTGACGTTCGACTTCACCCCTCGCGCCTACCTCGACCCCCAGCTGGAGGACGTCAGCGTCGTGCTCGACAACGCGCTGTGGGAGAAGCGCTACTGGCTGCCGTACCGCCAGGAGATCGAGATCCGGCGGCGCGCCACATGGCTCGACGTGCCGGCGCGCGGCATCATCCGCGGCCGCTGGGAGATCGACAACTATGTGTTCAACCTGGGGCTCGCGGCCAGCTGGTTCGCGGGCGACGAGATCACGTTCCTCCCCAAGGCCGAGCGCGACTCGTTCCCGTGGGCCGGAGCCTTGAGCGCCGCGATCCAGGACGTGGCGGAACCGGTGCGCCAGAACGACCTGGAACGCGTGCGGGCCCAGGCGGAAGCGATCGCAGGGCGTCGCGCCCTCACCGGCCTGAAAGCGCACCGCCTCGGCGTGCGCGGCGTGTCGGACCTGCTGCACGCCAACCGGGTGGAAGGCCTCGCCGCCGGCGCGGGCGTCGTGCTGCGCGGCGGGGGAGAGCGGCGCGAGCTGCGCGCGCTCGCGAGCTACGGGTTCGGCGACGGTCGCGCCAAGGGCACGCTCACCGCCGTAGACCGCGAAGGCCGGGGGGCGCTCGAGGCGGGCGTGTACCGCGAGGTGCGCGACGTGAGCGACTGGCCGGTGATCGCGCCGCTCCTGAACTCGTTTTCGTCCCAGGAATTCGGGGACGACTTCGGCGACTACTACCTCGCGGAGGGCGGGCATCTCAGCTACCGCCGCGGCATCGGCGTACGCGGGGAATGGAGCGCCACGGTGGGCCGCGAGTCGATCGGCTCGTTGGGGATTGCGGTCGCGCCCGCGAACGGGACGTTCCGGCCCAATCCCCCCCTCGGAGGGCAGGGCGTCGATCTGCTGCAGCTCGCCGTGCAGCGCCGCAGCGAAGGCTTCGCGGTGCGGCACGACCTGCACGTCGAGGCGCTGCTCGAGGGCGGGCGGGTGGACGGTGGCGCGACGTACCTGCGGCTCTCGGGCGCGGGGCACGTGCTCGTCCCCACCGGGTCATCGCGACTGCTCGTCCGCGTGCAAGGGGGCGTGGCCAGCGCCGGCCTTCCCCCGCACCGCGCCTTCGTGCTCGGCGGGCGCGGCACGCTGCTCGGCGAGGATTTCCGGGCGTGGGGCGGCGCCCGCATGGGGCTCGTCCACGTCGAGTGGCGCGCTCCCGTGCCGTTCGTCTCGCTCGGCGTCGGGCCCTACGCCCGCACCCCGCGCACCCTGACGGTCGCGCCCTACGTGGCCATGGGGTGGGCCGACCGGCCCGTCGCCGGCACACCATGGGCGGCGACACCCGGGGCGCGGGTCACGCTCGGCCTCGCCTTCGAGTGCTTCGGCGTGCTGCGCTGGGAGGCGGGGTATGGCGCGGAGACACGCCGGGTGGGGCTGGCGTTTGACGTGGCCCGCGACTTCTGGGCCATCCTGTAGCCGTGAACCTCCCGTTCCGGGACGAGGGCGAGACGGGCGAGCACCTTGGCAGCGCGCGCGAACGCCACTTGCTCCCTCGGGCGGAATCTCGTACTCTCTCCTGGCCCGAATGGCCGCGGCAGAGCGTTACATCATACAGGTCGAGCGCCCCGGCGAGCGCATCGACATGGCGACGATTCGTGTCCTGCTCGGGGACACGGGCGTCGAGCTCGACGCTGACTACGGGCCGGTCCCGGTCAATCCGAAGCTCGGCCGCTACGTGGTGCGCGGGCTGGCCTCTGCCGACGCCCGTGCCCGAGCGGAGGCGATCCCGGGCGTGCGCTTCTTCGCCGACGTCCGTCAGGAGCCCGCGTGATGACGCCGCGCTGAGCTCGCCCTCCGCGCCCCCCTGCTGACCGCCGGCTTCAGGCCGAGCGCCTTCACCGCCGCCGCCGCGTCGACCACACCGTAGCCCAGATCGTAGTCCCAGCCGTCGCCCCCCAGGTCCCGCGCAGTGCGCTGCAACAGCCCCCGCAACTGAGCCGGGCCGAGGCGGTCCGCGGGAAACCGCTGTCGCAGTGCGGCCGCCACGCCCGCGGCTACGGGGCTCGCCGCCGAGGTGCCGGAGTCGGCCTCGCCGATTCCCGATCCCGCGAACTGACTCAGCCCGGCGAGGTCCGGTTTGCGGGAATCGAGGCCCCCGGGACCCTGCGACGAATACCCCAGGCGGCGGTCGGTAACGGTCACCGCGGCCACGGTGACCACGTCGGGATGCGAGTTCGCTCCGTGGATGCTCTGCCCGGGACCGGTGTCGCCCGCACCGCACCGCGCGTCTGGACACGGGACGCCGCAATTGCCGGCCGCGAAGAACACGTCTGCCCCGGCGGCGACGAGGCTGCCGGTGATCTGGTTGAACGGGTGGTCGGGGTTGGCGCTATAATTCTCGGGCGAGCCGATCGGCGCGTCGTTCGATCGGTCGAACAGGCCCCAACTGTTGTTCACCACCCAGCGGCCCGGCAGCGCGTGCACCCGCTCAATCAGATCCGCGAACGCGCTGATCGCATCCGACAGGAACGCAGACCACGTGCCGGCGTGCGACTTGAGGAGCGCGTAATCGAAGATCTGCGCCTCCGGCGCTGCGATCCGCGCGTCATAGGCCGCCATCGTCCCGTGATCGGGCCGGCTCGAGCCCGGCACGTACCCCGGGGTGGGCGCCCAGCCGCCGGCGACGGGGACCCGGGCGCCGTCGATGCCTGTGTCGACGACGGCGACGTGCACGCCGCGGCCGGTGAGCCCGACCCGTTGCAGCGCGGCCACGCCGAGCCGCTTGGCGACGTCCCGCGTGTCGCCGACGGGCGCCTCCCCGCAATACGGACTCGGGCACACGGAGACGGCCGGGTCCGCGAACACGCCGAACAGCGCCCCGGCGCGGTCGTGCCGCAGCCGGGCGATGGCGTCCTCGTTCTCGAACTCGACGCGCACCGCATAGGTATCGATCACTCCCCGGCGAGCGTAGCTGAAGCCGCTCGCGGCGGGTCGGTCAGCGTGGGGGCCGAGGGGGCCGGTGCGCGCCGCCACCGGCACGGGGTGATACGCCTCGTCGAACATCGCCCCCGCCACCCTGATCTGGCTGTCCAAGAGCGCGCCCGCCGGTCCGAACGCGCGCCGGCGCCAGCCTTCCTGGAGGGGCTCCTCACTGCGGATCAGTATGATGCGGCGAACCATGGACGCCTCCTCAGCCGTCGCGCGGAGCGACGAGCGCCGCGACCAGCGTGTACAGGATCAAGAGCAGCGATCCGTACAGCTTCTGGCCCGGGACGTGCTCGAACGGCCCGCCCAGAGCGAAGACCCACACGGCGAAGGCGCCCGTGGACACGATTGCCTGCGTGACCGCCGGGCGCCTCCCCGGCGCCGCGGCTTGCTTCAAGGTCCACCACGCGGTGAGGATCAAGCCGACGACGAACGCGACCCACAGGATGGTCTGCCGGGGCACGCCACTCGTTCCCGTCACCAGGCCGGTGACGGCGACCCACGCCCCGACGATGTCCGCCGGGACGTACTTGACCAGCTTGTCGAAGTAGGTATCAACGGGACCAGCCGCGGCGGCGGCCGCGGGCCCGGCAACACGAATTCTGCGGTTCATGTGGCCTCCTTGGCTTGGCCGGGCGCAAAGCCAATGACCGTGTTACACGGGCAGCACGCGTCCGGTTCGCGGGACGGACCCTCACGTCGCACCGTCCCTGGGGCAGTGATGGGTGGATGCCCTCCCCGGGCTGGACTGCGCAGGCCCGCCAACTAGCTTAGACTCCTTAACCCATAACCCATGGCCGAGACGTACTTTCCGGACGAATGGCTGGCACACTCCCTCGGGGAGGTGCTGACGCCGGAGCTCCTGGCCGAGCTCCGGGGCAAGGCCGCGCCGTCCGCCACTCTGTGGGAAACCGTGGTCGCCCAGAAGATCGCGACCGACGAGCAGATCCTGTCCGCCCTCTCAACCCGGTTCCGGCTGAAGCTGGCAGACGTGGGGCAGCTCGAGCCGGCGGTGAAGGAGAAGGTCCCGGAGCAGCTCGCCCGCCGCTTCCACATCCTGCCGCTGCGCGTCACCGATTCCTTCCTCGAGGTGGCGACCGCGAACCCGTTCGACCTGGACGCGGAAAAGGCGCTCGCCTTCGCCACGGCGCGTGAGATCCGCACGCTGTTGCTCGCGCCCTCCAAGATCGCGGAGAAGCTGGACGAGCTGTACCGCCCCGAGAAGGCGGTAGACAAGCTGCTCCAGGGCATGGAGTCCTCGGCGGAGCTGGTGCAGCTCAGCGACGCCCCGCCTCCGGAGGAGATCGCGATCTCGGAGGCCGAAGCGAGCCAGCGGCCGGTGGTGCGGCTCGTGGACCTGATCATCTCGGAGGGGATCCTGGCGCGCTCGAGCGACATCCACATCGAGCCGGAAGAGGGCGGCGTGGCGGTGCGCTACCGCATCGACGGCGTGCTGCGGCAGGTGATGAAGATCCCGCGCCAGGCGGGGCTGCCGCTCATCTCCCGCATCAAGATCATGTCCTCGCTCGACATCGCCGACCGGCTGCGGCCGCAGGATGGGCGCGCCCGCGTGGCGGTGAACGGGCAGCCCATCGACCTCCGCGTCTCGACGCTCCCCGCCCAGTTGGGCGAGAAGGTCGTGATCCGCATTCTCGACTCCCGCGCCACGGTGAAGTCGCTCGAGTCGCTCGGCTTGAACGCGGGCGAGACCGAGGGGATCAAGGCGCTGCTCGAGAACCACGAGGGGATCATCCTCGTGACGGGCCCGACCGGGTCGGGCAAGACGACCACCCTCTACTCGTGCATCAATCAGATCAAGAGCGAGGGTGTGAATATCGTGACCGTCGAGGACCCGGTGGAGTACCGCATGCAGGGGATCGTGCAGGTGCAGGTGCAGGAGAAGGCGGGGCTCACCTTCGCCGCCGCGCTGCGCTCCATCCTGCGGCAGGACCCGAACGTCGTGCTGGTGGGCGAGATCCGCGACCGCGAGACGGCCCAGATCGCGGTGCAGGCGTCGCTCACCGGCCACCTCGTGCTCTCCACGCTGCACACCAACGACGCCGCCAACGCGGTGACCCGCCTCGTGGACATCGGCGTCGAGGCCTACAAGATCGCGGCGGCGCTGCGCGGCGTCATCGCGCAGCGGCTGATGCGCAAGCTGTGCCCCACCTGCAAGGAAGTCTGGATGGAGATGCCGCCGGACCGGCTCAGGATGTGGGTTCCCAAGGGAACGCCGTTGTACCGGGCCGCGGGGTGTCCCGACTGCGCCATGACCGGCTACCGCGGCCGCTTCTCGATCATGGAGGTGCTGCCGGTGACGCAGGAGGTGGAGCGCCGCATCGCGGCAGGCGAGACCGCCGAGCAGATCGCCGGCGCCGCGCGGCGCGCGGGGATGAAGGGCTTGTGGGATTCCGGGCTCGCGCACGTGCTGCGGGGCGAGTCAACGCTCGACGAGCTGACGCGCGTGGTGGACGTCCCGCAGGAGGACGACGGCCCGTTGCCGTCGCCCGTGGAGACGGGCCGCCGTGCGTCGGGCGCGATCGCCCGGCCGCACTTCACGCCGGCCGCGGGGAGCGCCGTCGTCGAGCCGCCCCCGCCCCCCTCCCCCCTCCCCGTCAGGGGGGCGCTGTCGGCCCACTTCGAGCTGCTCGAGGAGCCGGCGGCGCCGCGCCGCTCCGGGCCGCACGGCGAGATCGCCGTCAAGGTGCTGCTCGTGGACGACGAGGACAGCCTGCGCAAGGTGATGCGCGAGCTGCTGGAGCGCGACGGCTACGCGGTGACGGAAGCGCGCGACGGCGTGCAGGCGCTCGACCAGGTCGACCGCGTGGGACCCGACATCATCGTGCTCGACCTGAACCTGCCGGGGCTCGACGGCTACGGCGTGCTGTCGCACTTGCGCTCGCGCCCCGCCACGGTCGACATCCCGGTGATCGTGCTGACCGCCAAGGGTGACGAGGACAACGAAGTCCGCGTGTTCGAGCTCGGTGCCGACGACTTCCTCACGAAGCCGTTCCGCGCCCGCGCGTTGTCGGCGCGGCTTGAAGCCGTGCTGGGCCGCCGGCGGTAGTCGCCGCACCGGCGCCAACTGCTCCCTGCTCCCTGCTCCCTGCTCCCTGCATGACGCCCGACTCCACGGCTGCCGCTCTTGCCCTGATTAAGCCCTCCGTGCGCGCCCAGGCGGCGTACACGCTGGACGCGCCCCCTGCGACCCGCAAGCTCAACCAGAACGAGAGCCCGCTCGACGCGCCGCCGGCGGTGAAACAGGCGGTGCTCCGGGCGATGCAGGACGACCCCTGGAACCGGTATCCGCCGTTCACGCCGGCCGAGCTCGTCGCCCGGCTCGCGGCGCGCCACGGCTGGGTGGCCGACGGCGTGCTGGTGGGCAACGGGTCGAACGAGCTGATCCAGGCGACGCTCGCGGTGACGGTGGGCGCGGGCACGCCGGTGGTGACGCCGGTGCCCACGTTCAGCCTGTACCGGCTGCTCACGGCGGTGTTCGGCGGGCGCCACGTGCCCGTGTCCCTCGGCCGCGACTTCGCGTTCGACGTGGACGCGCTGGTGCGCGCCGTGCGCGAGACGCGCGCTCCGGTGGTGGTCGTGAACTCGCCCAACAATCCCACGGGAACGCCGCTCCCCGAGGGCGGTGCGGAGCGGCTGCTCGCGGAGACGGAGGCGCTGGTCGTGCTGGACGAGGCGTACCAGGACTTCGGCGGGCCGACTGGGATCCCGCTGCTGCGCGACGCGCCGCGCCTCGTGGTGCTGCGCACGTTCAGCAAGGCGATGGCGCTCGCGGGACTGCGGTTCGGCTACGCGCTCGCGCATCCCGCGGTGGCGGCGGAGATCGCGAAGGCGAAGCTCCCCTACAACGTGAACCGGGTCACGCTCGCCGCGGCGGCCGCGGCGCTCGACGCGGGCGACGTGCTCGCGCGGCGCACCGCGGACCTGCGGCAGCAGCGCGATCTCCTGTACCAGCGGCTGTGCGCGATTCGCGGGCTGCGGGCCTTCCCGTCGGCCGCGAACTTCGTGCTGATCCGCTGCGAGGCGCGGCCCGCGAGCGAGGTGTTCACCCGGCTCCTCACGCAGCATGGGATCCTGGTGCGCGACGTGTCGGGCGGCCCCGGGCTCGAGGGGTGCCTGCGGATCACCGCCGGCACGGCGGACGACGTGGCGGCCGTGGCGCGGGCGCTCCAGGAGATCCTCGCGTGAGCCGCACCGGGGAGGTGAGCCGCAAGACCAAGGAGACCGAGGTGCGCGTGCGCGTGAGCCTCGATGGCTCGGGCCGGGCGCAGGTGAAGACGGGCATCGGCTTCTTCGACCACATGCTCGAGGCGCTGGCGCGCCACGCGCTGTACGACCTCGACGTGGCGGCCGCCGGGGACCTGCACGTAGACCAGCACCACACCGTCGAGGACGTGGGGATCGTCCTGGGCCAGGCGCTGTCGCAGGCCCTGGGCGAGCGGCGCGGCATCCGCCGCTACGGCGCGGCCACGGTGCCGCTCGACGACGCGCTCGCCCGCGTCGTGGTGGACGTGAGCGGCCGCCCCTACGTCGCGTATCACGCCGAGCCGCCGACGCTCCAGCAGCTGGGCGACTACGACCCGGCGCTCACGCCGGAGTTCTTCCGCGCGCTCGCCACGCACGCGGGGCTGACCCTGCACGTGGACCTGCTGCGCGGTCAGAACGTGCACCACTGCGTGGAGGCGGTGTTCAAGGCGGCGGCGCGCGCGCTGGGCGAGGCCACGGGCACGGATCCCCGCGTCACCGACGTGCCCTCGACCAAGGGAGCGCTGTAGGTGATCGCGGTGGTGGACTACGGCGCGTCGAACACGCGCAGCGTGCTGCGCGCCCTCCGCGCGGCCGGTGCCGCGGCCGAGCTGACCACCGATCCCGCGGTCGTGCGCGGGGCGGAGCGCGTCGTCCTGCCCGGCGTCGGCAACTTCGCTCCCGCCGCCCGGCGCCTCGCCGAAACGGGGCTGGGCGCGGCGACCCACGACGCGGCTCTTGCTGGGCGCCCCGTGCTCGGGATCTGCCTCGGTCTGCAGCTGTTGTTCGCGGAGAGCGAGGAGGCGCCGGGCGTCCCCGGTCTCGGCGTGCTCGGCGGGCGCGTCGTGCGGTTTCGCACCGAGCTGCCGGTCCCGCACGTCGGCTGGGCCCGCGTGGCGCTCACCGCGGCGGGGAAGTCTCATCCGGTGCTCGGTCGCGCCTTCAACGGCGACGCGAGCTTCTTCTATCACGTGCACAGCTATCATCCCGCCGACGTGGCGCCGGAGACCGACCTCGCTGACGCGGAGTACGGTGCCCCGTTCGCGACCGTGGTGGGGCGGGACAACGTGCTCGGCGTGCAATTCCATCCGGAGAAATCGCAAGCCGCGGGGATCGCGCTGCTGCGCCAGTTCACCGCGTGGTCACCGTGACCGAGACGCGCGTCGCGTTCGTGGACGTGTACGTGCTGCGGCCGGGCAAGGGCGGCATGGGCGGCAAGGGCGGCAGTAACTTCGACGTGCTCGCGCTGCGGCGGGGTGCCAACGGCCGGTGTCCCGGCTCGTGGGAGACGGTGCACGGGCACATCGAGCCGGGCGAGACGCCGGTCGCGGCGGCGCTGCGCGAAGTGCGCGAGGAAACCGGGCTCACGCCGGCGCGCCTCTATAATCTGTCGCGCGTCGAGGCGTTCTACCGCCACCGCGGCGACGAGATCGCGCTCGTCCCGGTGTTCGTCGCGCTCGTCGAGGCGCACGCCGAGGCGCGCGTCTCAGGCGAGCACGATCGGGCCGAGTGGCTCGCGGCGCCCGAGGCCGCGGGACGGTTCTCCTGGCCCCGGGAGCGCAGAGCACTGGAAGACGTTTTGTCAATACTGGGGGGCGGAGACGCGGGCTTGCTGGAAGACGTGTTACGGATATGCTAGCCCCGTTCCAACCGTTCGACCCCTGACCGGCGTCAGGC
>Ga0137379_10005268_pt1 | contig 12191 bp, 9 predicted proteins | sample SagtaG_18_FD_104812 | JGI IMG/M metagenome (GOLD analysis project Ga0137379, IMG submission 104812) | Vadose zone soil microbial communities from Sagehorn Ranch, Mendocino, California, USA - Sage2_L_80_16 metaG | ecosystem: Environmental > Terrestrial > Soil > Vadose zone | place: USA...
CCCTAGTCATCGAAATTGCCCCGGACTTGGAACGGGCGCGCATTCCCATAGATCGATAAATCGTGTTCTCGTATCGCTATGCTCCAGACGCTGAAACTGGGAGCGTAGGTAAAATAAGCGGCAGGCAGGGGTCTTAGGAAGACAGTCAGAGTTGCGGTTTTATGTAAACCTGCCACTGGCCGCAGGCCCGGGCGCGCGGGAAGCAGGGGGTTGCAGTGGAGGGGGGCCTGACGAGACGTGGCACCGAGGGCCGGGCAATGTCCCAGTCTAGGTTATGTCAACTCTCCGCTGCGCTGGCACAGCAAAGCCTTTCCACTGATGCGTGGCTCCACGCCGACCCGCCATGCCGACCGGAGTCAATGGCTTCCCGCAGAGGTTGCAAACTCTGCTGCCTTCCGCCACCTGTTGCCACAAGAGCTGCAAAACATGGTGGGGAACTCTATCATTCGCACGGCTCAAAACTCAAAACTCTGAATGCTATATTGGGCGGATGTCTGGATGTCGTCGGATCATCCCGTTTGCAGCGCTCCTGATTTGCGTGTGTGGCAGCGCTTACGCGCAGACACAGTTCATGACACGGTATGACTTTTATATCTCGATTGCCGGCCTGGCATCAGAAGACCCACGGTTCAGTTGGGATGGGCGTGTCGGCGGGGATATGGATCTGGTGGACTACGTCACTGGCCGAACGTCGTTCTTTGCGGAATACGATGTCGTCATGGGCAACCAGCTTCGGCCTTTCGACCCGAATCAGGGGAACTACACGTTTGAAGGTGCGACATCGATCCGCGCTGGCGGCACCGAGATCGCGGGAGTCTTCCACCATTATTCCCGGCACCTAAGCGACAGACTGAAAACCGAAGCCGTTTCCGTCAACGTTGTTGGCGGCCGTCTCCTGCGTCGGTTTACGACGGGGAAGGTTGGCATCGACGCGCGCGCAGATATCGGGAAAGTCGTGCAGCGCTCATTCCTCGACTACACCTGGAGAACGCAATTGAACGCAACAGCGCGGCGGCCAATCACGCCCCTGGTCGGCTGGTTTGCCAGCGCTTCGATGGAAACCTATCGGGTCGATCGGACGGTGGCGCTTCGTGGCGCACAAACGAGCGGCCGAATCGAAAGCGGTATCCATCTTAATGGTCAGCGAGGAAGCCTCGAGCTTTTCGGCGGCTGGGAACATCTGATGGATGCCTACCCTGTGGAACGCATCGGCAGAAGCTGGGCGTTTGCAGGTTTTCGGCTCGTTGGAAACTGAAAGAGCCGATTGAAATGGCTTTGCCGAGCGACTACACTCCGCTCTTTCGGACGCGAAGTGGATTTGTGATCATGCGGTTGGGCCTGATTCTCATTGCCTTCTTTGTTTTGGCGGGGCCGTGCTTCGGTCAGGACATTCTGCTGCTTGAAACTGCGGAACAGCTGGAACCTCAGGGCCCATCCCCGGATCATCCCTCGCTAGCGCCCGATCCTTCAGCCGACGCCGACCGCACTCTGACCACCCGCGAAAAAGGATTCGATATCGAGGGCTGGAGACGGCTCATACCCGATCTTCTTTCGGAACAGAAACAGATGTGGCTGTTCCCGATCAAGGCTGCGAAAGGAGATCACGTCAGACCGGCTCTCGGTCTGACGGGACTCACAGTGGGACTCGTCGCTTTGGACGGATACAGCGCGCGATATTTCCAACAGCGCCGAACAACGACCTACGACGGGTTCAACAAGATTTTCACCGGAAAGAACACCGGCAATGCCACGATCTTCGTGCCGCTGGCACTGTACGGCATTGGGCTGGCGCGACGGGATATCTATGCGCAACGAACGTTTCTTCTGGCTGGCCAGACCGTTCTGACCTCGGAGATCCTCACATCGGTGATGAAAGACATCACGCGGCGCAACAATCCCGCCATGATTCCTCCGGGTGGCGATTTTCAGGACACCTGGTTCAAGAAGAAGTCAAAGGCCTATATCGCGGGCACGGGAAGCTTCCCCTCCGGCCATACGATCGCTGCATTCTCCGTCGCTACGGTGTATGCCGATCGATACCCTGGCCCCTGGAATCGAGCGCTCGCATACGGCCTGGCGGGCGTGGTGGGATTCTCACGGGCATCTTTGGAATCTCACTACGTTTCTGAAGTGGTTCTGGGAGCGGCGCTGGGTTACATCATCGGCCACCACGGCGTGCTTCAAAAAAAATGACCCGCCGTGTTGGCTATCGGCCCAGAGGGTGCGAGAGATTGAGGGCGGCCGCAATCCGGTAACTGTAGTCCCACGATCCATCGATGCGATATAACCGTACGCTGGAAACCAGATACGCATCGCGCGTCAGCATGAAGCGCCGGGACAGCGACGCCTCATCGTAGCTTCGGGAACTGTGAATGGTTCCATCGGACGCAAGCGCCCCGTAGTTGGGATCCCCTTCCCACTTGATGAAATTCCTGCCCCGATGCCAATTCAGATAGGCGGCACGCCAATCCTTCCGCTCGTAATTCAGTTCCATAAGGCTGCCGCTACCATTGATCCGGTCGGGGCGTAAATGGTCCGCGCGATCGGGATTGTGTTTGGAAAACAATTGCAGAACCTGAGCGCGCGCGCCTCCTCCCATGAAGTCGGTTTCGAACGCGACTCCCGAGCCTCCCGCAATGCTGTCACCGACCGCTCCGACACTGTAGAGCTGCCCGCCTTCATGCACAATGTGCGACTGCCCCAAAGCCACTAGGCGGCGCGTGGTTCCCGCGAGCGTAAACCGAACGTTGGTGCCCGTGTCCAGCCGCTCGCGGTGTGCGGGGGTGTTGAGTTGCTGCCATGCAACCCATACGTCATTCTTCCAGCGCGCGCCTGCGCCCAGCCACTGCAGGCCGGCCTCATAGGGGCGGCTCATCGATAACGTGTCCAGTTGCAGCGGCGGGGCCAGGCCGTGAGGACCAGATTCATCCGGCCACAGGCCTTCGGAGGCTTCGCGTCCGAGCTGGCCGCTCCGCAGTGTGCCCATGACGAGAGTGCCGGCTGGACCGTCCACTTCGAGCGATATGACCGGCCAGATTTTTCGGAATGCCTTGTCATCTCCGGCAAAGCTGTTGGTCTCCAGTCCCAGGAAGAACCGCGCGCAATCGGAGACCCGGAAACGCGCATTCAGTCGCAGCTGACCGCCCAATAGAGTTGCGCCTTCTCGATACGGATCGGCCAGAAACTCCGTGTTGTCGCCGTAGAGAAATGTTCGCAGCTGGAGAACGGTCCGACCTTCGGCATTCTGGTCCGACGAAGTGGTGTTCTGGGCGAAGACTCCGGTAGCAAGCCCCATCGCCACTGGGAACCACGCCCACCACGCATTTTTGTGCATGCCGCACCGCCTCTCAGAACCTTCAACTTGTCGCGCCCCTGCGCGGACCGGCCAGACATACTACACGCGGCCAGATTGAAAGTGGCACCGATCATATATTAGAGGATCAGTTCCCCAACATGGACCAGACTCCGACGAAGCTGTCAGTCTGAGTCCATACAATACATTCAGTATGGACGCAAATGAGGAGCCCGGTCAGTATGGACGCAAATGAGGAGCCCGGTATTCATGCATCTGACAGATGGTCGGACACATTACCACCTCATTTATGGTACGCGACATCATGAGGGTCTTCGCGTCTTTCGGGAGGTGGAACGTGCGGCACTATTGAGACAGCAGGAGGTGAGGAGTCTGGCGCAGCAGCGAAAACGTATCGAGAAGACCGGCCAGTTTGAGCTTTATTCCGCGGACAACCATAGCGGATACCTGTCGAAGTTGCGAAGTCGCTACCACTCGAGCCAACAGCGTCTGGTTAGAATGTTGACGCAGGAAGTCGCCCCACATGCAAAGACAAAGCCGCTCTCACGTCGACTGACACGAACTGTACCCTACTGGGCAACAATATTTGCGGGTGAGGCTCCCGAGAGTGAAGCTCGACACGTAGTGTCCAGAAGCGTCTTTTTCCTACGCTTCCTTGTACGTGAGCTTAGACACATTCTGTGCTTGTTTTTCCTATCGGATGAGTGGATGTTGCCAAGCTTTGCAGATAAACTCTTCCCACTTCCACTCCAAAAGGAGGAACGCATGACTCGCACGCGTTTGGCTTTGGTTCTGACCATCGCTCTGGTCGCAATCGAATTGGCCGCGGCTGGATATCAGTCTTCAGTTATTGTGAATCGGGTCGGGTACTTTCCGTCTCGGGATAACTGGGAGCGTCGAAAACCCGCAGATGTTGGCATGGACGGGGCCAAGTTGAACGACGCCATCGAGTTTATGAAGGCCCACGAAACCACGACGCCGGCTCGAGATTTTTCCGACCAGGAAATCATTTTTGGGAAGCTTCTCGGGTCGATCCCCACGGAGCGAGGGGCCACGAATGGCTTGATCATTCGTCACGGCTACATCGTCGCAGAGTTCGGCGACACGCTGCGGCCCGATCCGACTTACAGTGTGGCGAAGAGCATGCTGTCGACTGTGGCAGGCATCGCGCTGGACCGCGGTCTAATTCCAAACCTCGACGATCCTGTTGCGAATGGGATTAAGGATGGCGGCTACGATTCGCCGCACAACCGGCTCGTCACCTGGCGGAACCACCTTCAGCAGGAGTCAGAATGGGAAGGTGAGATGTGGGGGAAGAACGCCAACTTTCTCGGAACGGAGGGCTTCGGCCGAGGCCAAATGAAGCCGCGAGCCATCCAGTCGCCCGGTGCGTTCTACGAATACAACGACGTCCGCATCAACCGCTTTGCAATGTCGCTGTTGAGATTGTTCAAGAAACCGATTCCTGACGTCTTCCGCGACGAAGTGATGAATCCGATTGGCGCCTCGACGACGTGGAAGTGGGTGCCGTACACCAATGCCTATGTGGACATCGACGGCAAGCGGATGGCGTCGGTCAGCGGTGGCACGCGTTGGGGCGGCGGCATGTGGATCAACAGCTACGACATGGCCCGGTTTGGTTTGCTCTGGTTGAGGGGTGGCAAGTGGGGCGATCGTCAGATTGTCTCGCCATCGTATGTGAAGATGGCGACGACGCCGAGCGCCCACGGTCCCGACTACGGCTTCTTGTGGTGGCTCAACACGAAGCAGCGACAATGGCCTGGGTCCCCGCCGACCGCATACTTCGCCCTGGGCAACGGCGGCAACATTATCTTCATCGATCCCAGCCACGACCTCGTAGTGGTCTGGCGATGGAGCGCCCAATCGAGCGAGGGCTTCCGCCGAGTGGTCGACGCAATCACGAGCTGAGGGCAACAGTTTGCATAATGTGACAAACCAACTCCGAGGAGATCCGCTATGCGCCTACTTGTAATTGTTGTGCTATTGCTGTCGATCGCCGCCTTCGCCTTCGCGCAGTCTACCCGCCGCCAGGGCGTTCGGTATTTGAATCCTCCAACTCTGTCGATGCCGGCCGGCTACACCCACGTCGTCGAAGTCAACAGCGGCCGGACGGTCTACATCGCGGGCCAAATTGCGCTCGACAAATCCGGCAATGTGGTGGGCAAAGGTAATTTCGCGGTTCAAACGACTCAGGTCTTCGAGAACCTGAAGCTCGCCCTTGCCGCCGCCGGCGCGACGTTCGACAACGTGGTGAAGATCAACACGTACGTCACCGACATGTCTCAGGTACAGACACTCCGAGACATTCGCGCCAAGTATTACGGCAAGAATGCCCCGGCAAGCACTCTGGTACAGATCGGAAAACTCGCGCGCGAAGAGTTCATGATCGAAATCGAAGCGATCGCCGTTGTGCCGGAATAGTCGAAGGACTGTAGGCTGAGAGAGCGTGAACACATTCGACGCCGCTATTTCGAAAGCCGCCAAATCTCTCGAGTCCGTGGCGCAACTCAACGCACGATACCGCGCCGGCGAGGTCCACGCCTACGTGCCCGAAGCGCTGCGTGACAGCGAGCGCGCGCTCGAGGAGTTGGTTGAACAGCACCTGGCAGCCTCGCATGCAGCGCTGGAGGGGGCCTCAGGTAGTCTGTTCTTCTCACTGCCGGTGGCTTTCGATCCAGCCGAGTCCGTCGGACCGTATCTCGCCGTCATCGACCGCGACGCCGCAGGCCGGCCATACCGTTTCCTGGACATGGGCGCCCTCATTGCCACCAACGCCTTCGGCGAGAACGATCCGCGAGTGGTCCGGGCTGTTCTCGAATCTCTGCCATCCATCTCGTCGCGATACGCACATTCCGAATATCAGACCGTCTTGTCCCTCCGCTTCAAGGCTGAGCTGAACCGCATCGCCCCGGCCGGTACACCGCGCCACTTCATCGTCAACACAGGCGCCGAGGCGGTCGAAAACGCGATCAAGTCCGTCCTCATGAATCGAGTCATGACCTCACAAGACGGTGATGGAGGTTTCATCGTGTCCTTCGAGGGAGCCTTTCACGGCCGCACCCTCGGCAGCCTGGCGGTCACGCATCGAAAGAAAGCGCGATTGGGCTTCCCGACGTTCGACTGGCCGCACATTCCCTTTCCGGTCGAGGAAGCCGCTTCGCCCAGGGAGACGGCGCGTCGCGAGGAGCGCAGCTTGAAGCAGCTTTGGGATCTTCTGGTGTCCGGCCGGCTGCCGCGCGCGGAAAAGAGCAAGGACACTTACCGGCGCGAGATGGACGCCATCGACGAGTTCCTGTCACAGAAGGACCCGGACATGAACACACTGAACGTCTTCGTTGAGGCGCAACGTGCGATCCTGAGTCCCGACGTCGTCCGGCGGTCGCGGCGCGTTGCCGCCGTGCTGGTCGAGCCGATTCAGGGCGAAGGAGGCGTCCGTCTGGCGAGCGCGCGCTTCATGCGCAAGTTGCGTCTTCTGACGCGTATCTACGATGTGCCGCTCATTTTCGACGAGGTGCAGACCGGCTGGGGCATGACCGGCCGGCTGTGGGCGCACGAGATGTTCGATCTCCCGTGCCCTCCGGACGTCGTCACCTGGGCCAAGAAGGCCCAGAACGGAGTCCTTTTTGTGAGCGAGGAACTGGCCACGTTTTTCCAGGAGGAAAAGAAGTTCAATACGACGTGGGAGGGTGACTCGGTCGGAATGGTGCGGCTACTCGCTCTGCTCGACAAGCTGGACCTCGATCAGGTGCGGCGCACAGGAGAGCAGGCGAGAACCGGGCTCGAAGCGCTGGCCAGACAGTACCGCGAGATCCTGAAGAACGTGCGCGGAGCGGGGGTCATGCTGGGCTTCGATGTGATGCGCGCAGATTGGCGCGACGCCTTGCGCGAACGCGCTTTCCGGCGTGGCCTCGTGCTCTTGCCTGCAGGCGACCGGGCTCTGCGTTTCTATCCCCGTTACGACACGGAACCGTCCGCCATCGACGAGGCCTTATCGATCCTCCGCCTGGCGATCGAGGACCTCCTGGACGGGCGCCTGGCGTCAGCAACCACCATGGTTCTGGAGACCCGCGTCGGCACGCTGGCCATCCCGCTCGACACGGTCGAGATCGTGGATCTCACGCCCGAGTTTGAGACACACAAGCTTCAGATCCGGACCATCGAGCAGGAGCGCTACGGCACGTTGGCGCAGTACCCGCCAGACGTCCTCCGGGCCGAACGACGGCCCCTGCTGCAGTTCCCACTCGAGACACTGGAAGCGACGGCCTCGAGCCCCGGCGCCATTGGAATCGCCCTGCGCGACCGCGTCTCGGCACGGTTGGTGGGCTACACCCTCGGCAGCGCGCTTGAAAACCATGATGAAGAGGGCGTCGCGTCCGATCCCCATTTCGGCGAGAACAACACGTTCTATTTGCACGCGATGGCCACGCTGCCCAGCGTGCAGAACTTCGTCGAACTGGAGAACCATCTACTGGAGTTGTTGAGGACGCGTGCGATCGCAGCAGGGTTCGGGTTCCTGTCCACGCTCATCGAAGACCGGCTGCGAGACACAGGTCCGGCGTGGTTGCACGGTGCGGAAGTTCTGTTACGGATCGAGAACTACCTGGGCAGTGGCAGTTGTTTCGCGTACCTTCAAGCGGCGCTGCAGTCCACCAGCGCGGCAAATGAATGATTGACGCGCGGCGTTGTTCCGCGATAATTTCGGACGCCAAATCCCAATCCGCGAGCTGTGACGCCGACGAGACAGGCTTCATGACGCGTCGCTGACGAAAATGCGAGGAGGTATGAAGAAAACCTTGATCATCGCACTTGCAGTGGCCGGTCTTTGGCCTGTTGTGGCGGCACGCGCGCAAGAAGCGAAGACAACGCTCGATGCCGCCGCGACGGCTCTTGGCGCCACAAGCCTCAAGTCGATCGAGTTCTCCGGAAGGGGATCCGATTACATGTTTGGCCAGGCCTATGACGGAAACCACGCCTGGCCGCGCTTCAACGTGCCCAGCTACACGATGACGATCGACTACACGACTCCGGCGATGCGGGACGATCGGCGGCGCCAGCAGGCCGAAAATCCGCCGCTCGGCGGCGGCTTTCAGCCGCTCGTTGGTGAACTGCGGCAGATTTGGGTTCTGAGCGGCAAGTATGCATGGGACATTGCCGGCCAGGACGCAGTGCCAGCAGCGGCCGAACGCGACATGCGAACGGCGGTTGACGGACGGCTGGCGCAAATCTGGCTGACTCCGCACGGTTTCATCAAGGCGGCCATCGCCAACGGCGCAACCGCAAGAACCGAGACTGTGCGTGGCGCGAAGAAAACGGTGATCTCCTTTGTTGCTCCGAATAAGGCAAAGTTCGAAGGTTTGTTGAACGAGCAGAACCTCGTCGAACGGATCGAAACGTGGTTGGACAATCCGGTCCTGGGCGACATCACGTTCGAAGCCGTCTTCAAAGACTATCGAGACTTCGGCGGCGTGAAATTCCCGACCCGCATTCTGCAGCGAGAGGGCGGATATCCGGTACTCGACGTGACGATTACCGGAGTCAAGCCGAACGTTGCCGCGTCGTTCGAGCTGCCAGCCAGCATTAGACAGGCTGCGCCGGCGGTGTCACCAGTGATCGAGCCCGAGAAGCTCTCCGACGGCATCTGGATCGTGCCGGGCAATGCCCGCAGCGTCGCGATCGAATTTCGGAATTACGTCGTCGTGGTCGACGCTCCGGAAACCGAGGCCCGGTCGATTGCGGTGATGGGCGCCATCAAGAAGGTTATTCCCGCGAAACCCGTCAGGTATGTCGTCAACACGCATTCACACTTCGATCATGCCGGCGGACTGCGTACGTACGCTGCCGAGGGCGCAACGATCATTACCCACCAGGGCAACGTTGCTTATTACGAGCAGGTGTGGGCAAACCCGCGCACGATCAACTCGGACCGGCTCGCCAAGTCGGGCCGCAAACCAGTGTTCGAAGGACTGGTCGGCAGCCGGACGTTGACGGATGGCTCGCGCGAGCTGGTGATTTATCACTATGCCGGAAACATGCACAACGCCGGGATGCTGATGGTGTTTCTTCCAAAAGAGAAGATCCTGATCGAAGCCGATTCGTTCACCGCGCCGAATAACCCGATCGATCCGCCGGCCGGCATTTCCTTTCTTGTTCACTTCTACGAAGCCGTGGAGCGGCTGAGGCTCGATGTCGATCAGATCGTTCCGATTCACGGCCGTCTGGCGACGTTCGACGACGTGCGCCAGGCGGTCGACGCCTATGGCAAAACTCAGTTGTGGACGAAGTGATCGCGGCGAAACGAGCCATCACCAGTTCGCCGGCGAACCGTTTACCCTTGCGGAGCGCCGTTTCAGCCGTAGCGAGAGTTGCGTCTGTCCTTGTAGTTAAACAGAGAACGCCATCCGCTTTTCGTCTCGACCATCGCGTTTCTCGGATGAAAGCGCCAGGACTTCGATGTTTTGGCCCTCCTCCAGCTCCTGCAAGCGAACCCTGACTCCGTTCTTGAACTCAACGGCATCTCGGTAGGCATGAGCGTCCGGAGCAAGCTGGCGGAAGGTTACCGCTTCGCTGGTGGAGAGACCGTGAGTTCGCTGGAGTGCCGGCGAGATTCCGTGGAGCACCAGTTTAGCCCCGTCAGGAATGCAGACCGCACATACCTGGGATTGAGCGGCAAACACTCTTTTTAGAATCGCCATCAAGCCTTTCGGGGGTTCGATTGGTTTAAGGTACTCGGGCGAAGTTAGTCCTTTCGATCCTGTGTGGAATCGATGGACCACCAGGACTTCACCGTCTTCAGCAAGGCGATTCGCTATGCCATGAAGCGAGTAATCGCACATACTCCATTCTCCTTTTTGTGAATTTCAACGCGGTTGAAAGAACCCACTGTGATGGAGCGCGAGCCTGTTTGGTTGCCGCTTTGTGCTCTGTTCTCTTGCAACCGTGCGCTTCGCTTAAAAGTGTGCAGTAATTGTAGTCTACGCGCTCACGACGCGATCAGGCAATAGTTTCGCCAGCCAACTGCGCGATATCGGCAGCCGGCCGTTGCAGGATGTCACTTGTTTTGACTATGCTCTGATACTCGCGACGTAGTGGCGGCCGGGCGGCCCTCATGGAGTAGCTGGCCAGCACGGAGTTCGAAAGACGGACTAGCCTCGGCTAACAGTGCTTTCAAGACTGATGATTTGCTTTCTTACATTATGCGCGAACTGCCGCTCTCCAAAACTCACCTGCTGACGTTGATCGTTTTTCACCTCGCATTATATCTGCCTATGATTGGGCGTGGCCTCGTATTCGATGATTTCCGTCATGTGTATTCTGCTGCGTATCAGCCACTCCAGTATGGGTTGACACGGGTTCAGGGGGGGCCATTTTTCGACCCCCTCGTGTGGCTTGCGTTCAAGGCGGACTGGATGTTCTGGGGAGGCCGCAGTTTCCCAATGGCCGCTGAGAACCTTCTGGTTCATGTTGCCAACATTCTAATGCTCTACTTCTTGACGCTACGGCTGTGGCAATCCGAAGTCGCTGCATGGTGGACAGCCTTAGGATTCGCGCTGCTTTTCCCCGCTAACACGTGGGCAGTCATGTACATTGCTACCCGCGCACATGTCATCGCGACGTTTTTCTATTTGGGAGCTCTGATTGCGGCTTGGTGGTATGTCCACGGCGCCCTGCGGCATCAGGTTATGGCCGGCATTATCGTTGTTGCCTGTGCCGGTTTATCCGTGTTCGCGAAGGAGAGTGGTATCACAGTGGTTGCGGCCGTCTTCATTATGCTGGCCCACGAGAGGCAATCATTGAAACGGAAAGTATTTTCGCGTGGTGACATCCTTTTGTTCATTGGTCTGGTTGGTCTGCTGGCGGTATACCTCGGGCTGCGTTCGCAATCTGGGGCGATTTCCCCTTCCGCACCTGATGACACATATAACTACGCACTCTCCTTGAGGAGATTAGCCAATAATCTCCTGCGTTATGCGTGGCGCACATACGGACTATTAGCAATCGTTGCGTTTGCTATTACCGTTTCACAATACCTACGCGGTGTTCGCCCGCACAAATTATTAACAACCCGTGATGTTTTCCTATCAATGATGCTGTTTGCGGTTACTTCAGGACCTTTTCTTCTGCTTTCTGTAAGGTCAGCCACATATAGCTATCTGCCGGGGATAGGTGCGGCACTACTCCTTGGGGCAGTGGCACGCTCACTCTACGCAGCACCGACGATACCGCGGTCGTTTCCCACGGTGCTCGCATCGTTCCCAATCATTCTCGTCGTTGCATCACTCATCGGATTCACGATCGGACAGAGCTTGAAATGGGTGCGCATGGGTGACGTGAGCCGAGCTGTCTTAGATCAGATAGCGGCGCAACAACCGCAAGTTAAGCCGAATACATCTGTTGTTCTGAAATATTCCGAAGTGGATCGCGAGCACAGGTTTCCTGATGCTTTTGCTGGCGGGGTTTTCACATATGCGGTGCGACTCCTATACCGAGATCCATCACTGGACGGCAAAATAATACGTCATGGAGAACCATACTCCATCGGGGAAACGTCCTCAGAAATTGAGTTTGAGTACATCGTCATTAACCAGAAGCCAACAATCAGGATGGTGTCAAAGAATTGAGTCTGTTGTTGGGGGGCACGTTGAACGAGATTGATACGTTGCGATGCCGGCGATACTCGTTCGTTATCTTTTTCGCTGTGCTCCTCATGTACCTTGTCCTCCCAACAAAGAACTATTACTGGGATGGTATTGGCCTAGCGTACGACGTCGAACATGCGGAATCTCGGCCGCTGCTTCACCAAAATCACCTGCTCTATGGGCCATTAGCACATGTCGCGTGGCACACGAACCACGCACTA
>Ga0137379_10005272_pt1 | contig 12188 bp, 7 predicted proteins | sample SagtaG_18_FD_104812 | JGI IMG/M metagenome (GOLD analysis project Ga0137379, IMG submission 104812) | Vadose zone soil microbial communities from Sagehorn Ranch, Mendocino, California, USA - Sage2_L_80_16 metaG | ecosystem: Environmental > Terrestrial > Soil > Vadose zone | place: USA...
ACTCCCAGACTTGCCGAGCAGACTGCGCCTTCCCCCGGTTTGTTAGTCTGGCTGAAGCCAAAGCGACTGAAATCGACGCAGCGGGCAAAGAACGTTTTCGATTTGCCGGCGATCTGCCCGCCAACTGCTCCAACTTCAGGTTCTTGCAGGACACGCACATTCTGTTCGATCCAGTCCGGGGCAGGTACACAATCATCGTCGAGGAACAGGAAAAACTCCCCTGTTGCGACACGGGCGCCGATGTTACGAGCTTCTCCCGGATAATAAATGGGTTTGGTCTCGACCGCCTGGATGCGCTCGCTGGCCAGCGCGCTACTCTCAGGCCCTACGAGGAGTATCTCGGTCATTGCGGCAGGGTATGTCTGCCGCGTGAGTTTTTCAAGGACAACTTTAGCCAGGTCTGGCTTTGAAAAAGGAATGATTACGCTGACAAATGGTGTAATCATTTATTATTGGCTCCTACGTTTGTTGCCCAGGAGGTAGCGGATTCCCCTGGCTACGGTGATCCATGGATGAAGCAGGTAGAAAAGGAAATAGAGCTGCAGCGGCAAGCGCGAATGATCCATGTAACGCCTGGCCAGCGCGGCTGGCGAGGGAAAGAGAGTATGCAGGGCGGCTTTAAATACTCCAGCCGCGCTATCAACCATGGCGCGGTGCGCGATGACGCGTCGTGCTTGCCTGCGCGGCAGTACGAGCGCCTCAGCGACATCAGGCATGGCGATACGCTCAACCAACACGCGGCAGATCAAGGGCGGGCGCAAGCTCGTGAAAGCCTCAGCGGGAATCTCAACGCCAAACAGGTCGCGGCACCAGGAAAGGCAGTAGTACAGCGTCGTTGCTAATTGGAGATGTCGTGCCGCGTCGATAAGTTCTGTCCAGTCGAGTTCCGAACCTGCAGACCGCAGCATAACCACCAGGTCATAGAGCCAGAGCAATCGGGAAAAGCTATGGAAGCGAAAGTGCCAACATAGGTACAGCAGGTGGTCGATTGGGCGCATGGTCAATGTTGGCTCGCCCAGCACCACGATGGATTGTGCCCTTGCCCACAGGGCGTCTATAGCAAAAAGCGTGCCAATGTCGCTCGGATGCGGCGCGGTATGCAATTCAATCTCTACCTTTAGCCAGGATTCCTGTTGATGCAGGGTATAGTTATAGCCTGTACGGCTGTTATCAATGGCATTTGAACGGTACTCTTCATAGAAGACATAGCCCATTTGCGCCAGCAAGCGATTGGCTTGCTCTATATCACCGGCATGGATAAAGGCATCAAAGTCGTGGTAGGTGCGCAAGCTTGTGTCGGGATAAATGGTGTGGGCAAGGGCGGGACCCTTAAAGAGCATAAGAGGAATACGCGCCTCGTTGAACGTATGTAATAGCTGCTGAAGTTGCCCCTCCAGGAAAAGGTTTTGCACTATCTCCAGTTGATGCAGCTCGATGATGCTGGCGGTCGCCTTCTTGCCAAGCAGGTCCGTTAATTCCTCACGAGAGAAATAGGCGCACAGGACGGGGATGAGGCGCAGTAATGCTTCATTTGAATCTAGTTTGATAGGCTCTCCCGAGGCAAGCGCATCTGCTGCAACTATCTGCAAGAGGCGTTCTAAGGCCGCTCTGTCGTTATGCGTAGGGGGGAGCATTTTTGAAAGTAAAACGGGGTTGTATAGCACAGACGAATTTACCTTTCAACACCCGCGGACGCGATAAAACGAGCCCCGACGTTGGGGGATGCAGGGTTATTGACTGTATGATGAGCAATTGCTTGCCGGTAGACTTCGACCAGCTTGCCGGTCAGCACGTCCCAATCATGGTGATGTTCTACGTACTCGCGTCCGAATTGGCCAAGCGACGCGCGTAATGCAGCGTCATCCATCAGGCGTAAGGTGGCCCCGGCAAATTCTTGCGCGGAACTCGCCACCAGTAGATCGCGACCGGAACGAGCGCCAAGAGCCCCGGCTGCCTGCGCTGCAATCACAACGGGTGTGCCGAGGGCCATGGCTTCGAGCACCTTATTTTGAATGCCGACGCTGTAGACCATGGGACTCAACATGACCCCGGCGCGCCCGACGTACGGGCGCATATCGGCTACGTAGCCGGTTACCTCCACACGGGGGTCACGGGCTAAGAGTTGCAGTGATTTTGGCGGTTTGCTGCCGACTATCGTCAGCGTGGCTTCCGGCCTCTGCTGCCAGATCAAAGGCATGATCTGCCGGTGTAAAAATAGCGCGGTCGCTATATTTGCGTGGTAGCTCATTTTGCCTGAGAACACGATATTGAAGCGGCGGCGTGGCTGGTTGAGCGGACGGAAATAGTCGAGGTCGACGCCATTGGGCAGCACTTGTATACCTGCGCCCAACGCGTCATCGCTGCTTGTGAGATCGCCTGTACGCGAGCGCTGTAAATCAATCAGGGCCTGGCGGTCACGCTCTGAAGTGACCGTTATATGGTGGAATCGCTGCGCCATGCTAGCTTCGTAGCGCTGCGTGCGCTTCTTTTCCAGTAAGGCTACTGCGCGCACTTGCAGCGTTGGACCTGCCTTAGCAGCATGCTTACAGAGAAGACTGATGCAGTCTACAGCGTCCCAGACGAGGGGGCCGATAGGGTGGGTATGCGCTGCTATAGAAGCGATGCCGCGCAGGTGCTCTACGTGTATTACGTCGAAGGTTCGTTGCGCGCAGATCTCTTGAAATGCCCGCGTAAAACGAGCTGAGCGAGCATAGGCCACCTGTAGTGGTTGCATGCTGAACAGCGCCAATCCACTACGCAGCATGGCCTCGCGCTTTGCTTCCTGCACTACCACTACTTCATACCCGCGTTGCCGCAGCGTCTCCACATCCGCCTGTTCCTGCTCCGATGCGCATTGTGTCATTACGATTACATCATGGTTACGATGAAGTTGAGTCAGAAACTCGTAGCCACGCACACGGATGCGCGATGGAGGATATGGGGTGAGGAACAAAATACGCATACGCATACAACCTCGCTCTACTAAAAGATTTTATCCTTTTTGCAAGTGTACCAGGGGGAAGCGGGGAAGAGGCAAAGCATTGGTTAAGACTTTGTTATGAAATGGCCGTTTTTGTAGCGGTTTCTCAACCATCTCTCAATATATCCTTTACTAGCGATGGGTTACACTGGGCTAAGGAATAATTTGTAGAGGGCAGATTATGCGTATTTTGCTACTCAGCAATCTCTATCCACCACATGTGGAGGGTGGGGCGGAAATACTGGCGCGGGACATTGCAGGTGGGTTGGAGGAGTTGGGCCACGAAGTGCTGGCGCTCACCAGCTGGTATGGACTCCCAAAGGCGCAGCGGGATGGGCGGGTATGGCGCACGCTGCGCCCGGGGATGTCTGCGCATTTCGATCGAAGGCGCTCGATCTGGCAGCAGTTCAGTAAGCTAAGCGATTTCTACCGGGATTATCATAATGCTGCCAATGCGCAAGAGTTGCGGCGCGTCATTGCAGCGAACAGGCCCGACGCGCTCTATATTTGGGAGGTCAATGGCATTGGTATTAATTCGCTGCTCTCTGTGCTGCCAGAATTGACCATCCCTATCGTCTTCCACCTGGGAAGCTACTGGCTGCCCTACGCTCTTTCGCCCGAGACCGAGCAATCGAATCTGCGCCTGCGCTGGTTTAAGCAACTGTTGATAGGGAGGGTTCCTGCGCTTACCTACACTTCGCTCATCGGAGTGAGCGAGACGGTCAAGCAGAAGTATGTCGAGGTGGGCTGCGCTGCTCAGCGCATTGAGGTCATCTACAATGGCATAGCTGCGCGCTTCTTCGATCTTCCGCGCGTGACGAGAAATGTAGGGGCCAGATTTATCGCGCCCGAGGAAGAAGCGCTCACGAACAAACAATTACTTTACGCGGGCCGATTGCGCGCCGAGAAGGGCCTCCTGATCATACTGAAGGCGCTTGACGTGCTCACCAGGGGGCAGCAAAGAACAGACCTGCGCCTGCATATCTTTGGCGATGGAGACGAAGTCTATATCCGCGAGTTGCAAACATTCATGCAAGAGAAACGCCTGGCAGGGCTCGTTACCTTCCACGGCAAAGTGCCACAGGATGAATTGATCGAATACTATGACCGTTCGGACATGATGCTGGTACCATCTCTGTGGCAAGAACCGTTCGGCCTGGTGATTGCTGAAGCTATGGCGCGGGGTTTGCCTGTCATCGCCTCAGACGTGGGGGGACCGGCTGAAATTATTACACATGGAGTGGACGGCCTGCTTGTTGCGCCAGGCGATGAACAGGCTCTGGCATCCGCGATCGCGCGCCTCCTGGAAAATACTGATGAATGTGAGCGACTCGCGAAGGCTGCGCTGAGAACGGCGCGGGAACGTTTCACCATTGAGGGGAATGCCAGACGTGTGGAGCAGCACCTGCTGCGAGCGATACGAGGCGAGCCAGCTAGCGCGAGCATGGTTGGGGCAGGGGGATCACCCACGCGCGTTGACTGATTGCGGGTTAATCATTGTTCAAACACAACACTTACGCATAACCATGCAATAACTTATAGAAATGGGGTTGTTCATGCGTCATTTTGTTCGATTAATTTCTATGATGGGACTTTTAGTATTTGTGGGCATTGGGACCTGGCGTTTTCTGCCAGCTAACACTTCACACCCGGCCCACGCGCTTCTGCACAAAGCGGCGGCGACGACACCTATCAAACACGTGGTGGTGATCATGATGGAGAACCACTCGTTCGATAACATGTTTGGAACATTCCCCGGCGCTAACGGCAGGTCTGATTTGCCGCGCGCCTCTAACCCGATAGTTACAGATCTCAACCACGATGATCCATCCACGCGCTCCGCAATCGATGGGGGGGCGATGGATGGCTTCTCTTCACATGCCTATGTCCAGTACACGCAGGCGGATATTCCCAACTATTGGAGCTACGCGCAGCAGTTTGGTCTTGGCGATAACTTCTTCAGCTCTGACGCGACGAGCAGCACACCTAATCATGTGAATATGGTTGCCGCACAGACGGGGGGCGTCGATGGGACGCAGGGTAACGGCTGCAACTCGCCAAAAAACACGATTCTCTACTCTATGCACGCGGGGGGCACTCCCTACTGGTCATATCCTTGTTACTCCATCAACAGCCTGCCTCAAGAGCTGGATAGCGCCGGCATAAGCTGGCGCTACTATAGTTCGGTTCCCATCTGGAATGCGCCTTCGGTGATCCAGCACCTCAATACGAGTGACACACAGAATATCATCAAGGACAGCACCCGGTTCCTGAAAGATGTGAAAGCTGGCAAGATGGCTAAGGTGTCCTGGGTCACTCCAACCGGGAACTACACAGATCATCCCCCTTTGCCGTTCCAGGGAGGGGAAAACTTCGTAACCAAAATTACCAGTGCCATCATGAACAGTGCCTATTGGCAGGATACTGCGATCTTTCTGACCTGGGATGAAGCGGGCGGCTTCTACGATCACGTGGCTCCGCCGCAACTTGATGGGCGCGGGTTGGGCCTGCGCGTCCCGCTGATTGTTATCTCGCCCTACGCCAAACCCGGTTACATCTCTCACCAGCTTGGGGAGTTCAGTTCATTCGCGAAGTTCGTCGAGACAGACTTCGGGTTGAGTAACCTGGGCCAACGCGATTCGTCGTCACAGGTAAGCGATCTCATGGATTTCTTTGACTTTACCCAGACACCCCAGGCGCCTTTGATCCTCAATGCACTGCCCTTTACGGGAACGCTCGTGGTGCCTCTGCTTAGCCAGGCCCCAGGAGCGGTCAGCCCCACACAAGGAGGAACGAATGATACTTTTACGTACAGCATCCTCTATACGAAAACTGGCACTCCGGCGATCCATAATGTGATCATTGACGGGGTGGCTCATGCGATGACCAACATGGGACCAGCCCCCAGAGGGACGCTTTACCAGTACAGCACCAAGCTGGCACTGGGCAGTCACAGCTTCAGTTTTACATTCTCCGATGGAACGGGAACGCTCACCATCCCGTATAACGTTCCGTTTCCTGGTCCGGATATCAATCCTTTCTACCTGCAAAATAAGACGATTACTACAACAGCTCTGCCCGGGCAAACGGTCAACTACTCAGTACAGTACGTCTCTCCCGCAAACAAAGCGCCAACGCTGGCCCAGGTGTTAATCGACATGGTTCCTTATAATCTGACCCCGTCGGGGGGAACCAATTACACGAAAGGGGTGACCTATTCGTATAGCACGAATACACTGACGGTAGGGGAGCACACGTTCCGCTTCCGCTTCGACGACAGTAGCGATGGCTCGGACCTGGTTACTTATAATGGGAGCACGGAACCATCGATTACGCCGGTGATGCTATCCAATTCGTCGGTTAGCCCAACATCTGGACCAAATACGACATCCTTTACTTTCTCGACAACGTACGCGGACGCGGCCAACCAGGCGCCAACACAAGCTCAGCTCTTTGTGGACAGTACGGCGTATTCACTGACCTATATCTCTGGCTCCTATAACACAGGCGCGCTTTACCAGACAACGATGACTCTTCCCACCGGGAAGCACTCGTTTTTCTTCGTCTTCAGCGATTCCGCCAGCAGTTGGGCCGATCCTTTTGCTCCAAGTGTCTATGCTGGTCCCAACGTGGGGGCGCTCGCTGTTGCTGTTAAACCTGGAACCCTGATTACTTCGAGCAACGAGGAGGACCCGGGCTTTCCAGTAGATACGGATCTATAGTCAATTGTTGGGGCTAAATTATGCACTTAAGTAAGTAAGAGCACTGTCATGCTGAGTGCAGCGAAGCATCTGGCCGCTTCCTTGTCGGGCGGGAGAGACCCTTCGCGGCGGCTCAGGGTGACATTTGCGGGGCGCCAACGAATTGAGTGGAGGATATATGAATAAGATCAAACGGGGGTATATCACGGTGGCTCTGCTGGCCATTGTAGGACTGGTGGCCTTGCGACTGATTCCCGCTGCGCTCTCTAACGCCAACGGGAGTATTCACCGCAATGGAGCCGCCACTAAAATCAATCATGTTGTTGTCATCATGATGGAAAATCACACGTTCGACAACATGTTTGGGCGTTTCCCCGGCGCAAACGGCGTAACAAACATGTCACGCGCCGGCAATCCTACAGAGGACTATAATCACGATGGTCCATCCCTGTTCGCGGCTATGGATGGTGGCAAAATGGATGAGTTTCCAGGGCGGGGGCATATCCAATATACGCAGGCAGATATCCCCAATTATTGGAGTTATGCCAAGCAGTTCGGCCTGGGTGATAACTTCTTTACATCCATGGCGACCAATAGCGCGGCCAACCATATCGCGATGGTCGCAGCACAGAACGGTGGTATTTTCGCGTCGACCCCTGAAAACGGCTGTAATTCGATACAGAACGACCTGATGGATTCTAAGTCAGCTTCGGGTCAAGCCTACTGGGGTTATCCCTGCTACAATATGAATAGCCTGCCGAAGGAGCTTGATAGCGCCGGCATAAGCTGGAAGTACTACAGTGAAGTAAATATCTGGGATGCTCCTATTGTGCTCAAGTCAGATTATCAATCGGCGAACAACGTTGGCAATCCCAATCAATTTGCGCAAGATGTGGCGGCAGGGAATATGGCCAATATATCCTGGGTCACTCCGCCTGCCAATGCAAGCGATCATCCTCCGGTTGCGCTGGAGGCGGGTCAGGATTTCGTGACCAATGCCGTCAATACTATTATGAACAGCTCCTACTGGAATAGCACCGCCATCTTCGTCACCTGGGATGACTGGGGCGGCTTCTATGACCATGTGGCGCCGCCGCAGCTCGACGGGGTGGGATTAGGCCCGCGCGTTCCACTGCTGGTCATCTCCCCCTACGCAAAGCAGAACTATATTTCTCACCAGCAAGGCGAATTTAGCTCGTTTGTCAAGTTCATCGAAGAGGATTTCAGTTTACCGAACCTTGGTCAGCGCGACTCGCTGACAGGCACAAGCGATTTGATGGATTACTTTGCCTTCAGCCAAACGCCTCAAGCGCCGCTTATTCTCAAACAACTGCCTTTTTCATCAATATTGCAAATACCCAAGGGACAGGCAGGAGTGAGTGGAGGGGCTGCGCTTCATAAATCGCTCAACCCCTTTGTGGGCGGGAAGACGCAGACATTTTCCTACAGTATCATCTACATGGGGTCTGGAACTCCTGCCGTGCACGATGTGTATGTTGACGGCGTGGCCGATGCTATGTCACTTGTAGGACCAGTCACCGGGGGAGGCAATCTTTACAAGTACAAGACAAAACTAGGGGTGGGATCACACACTTACAGCTACACCTTTTCTGACGGACAGGGAGGCACAGTGAGTCTGCCGGATAATGGCGTACCGTTATACGGTCCCCAGGTGTATCCATTCAATGTAGGTAACGCCAGCGCAGGCGTTGTTCCGAATGTTGCGCTGGCAGGCCAGACTGTTACCTTCACAGCGACATACACATCACCGAAAAACATTGCTCCGACGCGAACGGAGATCGATATTGATGGCGTTCCCTATACCATGCAGCGGACAGGCGGCACCAGCTACAAGACTGGAGTGACCTACTCGGTTAGCTTAAGCTCACTGTTTGTCGGTGTGCACTATCACCGGTACATCTTTGATGACGGATCGGGCGCTGCTACTTACGAGAGCACCTCAAGCCCCCAGGTTACCCCGCTGCTGCTCTCACAGTCGTCGGTCTCTCCAACATCGGGGACGAGTACTACCGTCTATACCTTCCAGACGACTTATACAGAGGTGAACGGCGAGGCTCCCGCGCAGGCTTTGCTCTATGTAGATAAAACGAGCTATCCCATGCAGCTTGTCTCCGGTTCTTACAGCGCAGGAGCAGTCTTCCAGGCGCAAACGAAGCTGCCCAGCGGGAAACACGCGTTTTTCTTTGTCTTTGGCGATTCTTTGACCAGTTGGGCCGATCCGTTTAATCCTCAGGTTTACGCCGGGCCAAATGTGGGAGCAAACGCCCAACCTGTTCCAGCAGGAACCATTATCTATCCTGGCGGGGGAGACCCGGAGACCGACGCGGCTATGAATTAGTCCTATGCAGAAGAGGAAAGGATAGACTGTTGGACAAATATTTCTTGGGGGGACTATGTATCATTTCAAGGGGTTGAACATTCTTCTGATACTGATATGCATTTCAGGTTTAGGGGAGTTACGGGAGCTTCCAGTATTCTCTGCGCACACTGCCAACGCTCAGATGCACCGAAATGCGACCACAGCAACGCCTATTACGCATGCCGTCATCATTATGATGGAGAATCACACGTTCGACAATTATTTTGGCAGATTCCCTGGCGTCAATGGTAGAGGCGATTTACCACGCGCGAGCAACCCACCGCGCGGCGATCTTGACCATACCAGCCCAGCAGCTTATGCCGCCATGGATAACGGCGCAATGGATGAATTCCCGGCGGAAGGATATGTCCAATATACGCAGAGCGATATTCCCAATTACTGGGCATACGCGCAACAGTTTGGGCTGAGCGATAACTTCTTCACTTCTATAGCAAGCAGTAGCACCCCCAACCACATTGCCATGGTTACAGCGCAATCTGGCGGCATTGACACCACCAGCACCCCCAAATCTTGCAACTCAACGCAGAATACCATGGCCTATTCAAAAGATGCGGCAGATGACCATCTTTGGACTTTTCCCTGTTATACTATCAATGGCCTTCCAAATATTCTGCAGAAGAACAATGTTTCGTGGAAGTACTATTCAACGGGAGGCAACTGGGATGCTCCCAGTTTCATTCAATCCCTCGCAGGCTCGCCAAACGATATACAGAATGTGAACCAGGTTACGACCGATATAACATCTGGCAATCTCGCCGCTGTTTCCTGGGTTACACCTCCTCCGGGACAGAGCGATCACCCGGCTCAGTTGCTGCAATTGGGTCAGAACTTTGTTACTGGAATAGTATCGAGCATCATGAACAGTGCTTACTGGGCCAATACCGCGATCTTTCTGACCTGGGACGATTGGGGCGGCTTCTATGACCACGTGCCACCTCCTCAACTTGATGCTTTTGGCCTTGGCCCGCGCACACCCCTGATAGTTATCTCGCCTTATGCTAAAGCAGGCTATATCTCCCACGCGCAAGGAGAGTTTGCCTCGTTTGACAAGTTCGTCGAGGAAAACTGGCATCTTCCGAACCTTGGGCAAAGGGATGCGCTGGCACAAACCAGTGATCTCATGGATTTCTTTGACTTTAAGCAGACGGCTCAGTCACCGCTCATACTGAACCAGCTGCCGTTGCCGCCAGCCTATTCAATCTTAAAGCAGCCCTCGCTGCCTAATTCGTCGCAACAGGTAGGATCCGGAGGAGGCGCAATCGTTCCCGTCATCGGCGGAACAAATACGACGTATAAGTTTAGTGTCGTTTACACGCCACAACAAACTCCTGCGGTAGCGAATGTAACTATCGACAGCGCTACCTTCCCAATGGTCAACCTGGGAAAGACGAAGGGGGGTTACCTGTACCAATACAGCACCAAACTCGGCGCAGGCACCCATGGCTTTTCGTTTACCTTCTCCAATCCCAGCGGCGGCACGGTGACTTTTCCCGTGAACGACGTTCCTTTCTTCGGACCCGAGGTGCATCCTTTCGATGTGAACAGGAGCATCGTGAATGAAGTGACGCTGCCTGGAACAAGCGTGACATTCGTCGCAAAGTACAAATCGGCAACGAATACTGCGCCAACGCGCACGGTAATCGAGGTTGATGGAGTACCGTACACGATGGCGCCAGCTGGAGGCAGTAACTACGTTAAAGGTGTCACGTACAAGTACAGCATGAATAACCTCTCGATCGGCAAGCACTATTACCGTTTCAGCTTCAATGATGGTTCAGGGGTCGCCAACTACCAGGGTGATGAGCACCCACAAATTAACCCGATGGCGCTGACCGGCTCTTCGGTAAGTCCGGCGGTGGGTAATAGCGCTACGCTTTTCACCTTCCAGACAACCTATACGGAGACGGCAAATCAAGCTCCGGCGCAAGCGCTGCTTTACGTGGATGGCGCCTCCTACCCGATGAATCTAATCAGTGGGTCTTATAGCAGCGGGGCAGTATTTCAGGCGAGTACAACACTGCCCGCTGGCAATCACAGCTACGCCTTTGTGTTCTCCGACTCCAACAGTAGCTGGGCTGATCCGCCTGGGCCTGCTGTGTATGCCGGGCCGAACGTTGGGGCTAATGCAAGTCCAAAGGGCGTCGGAACCATTCTTAATGCCGACGCGGCCAATTATGACCCCGATTCTTGATCGATGATAGGCCGTATCCCTATTTGTTGAACCAGTGGCAGAGCCTGGCGTATTAGACTGGCAGCCATGTCAAAGGAGAAGAGGCTAGTGTTGATCAGCAGGTGGTACAGGCCAGGCTCATGCCCATCATTCCCGTAATTGAAGCGCAAGTACATGGCATGCTCATAGTCGCGCTGTTCTATCAAATCTGCTGCATGTTTACGATCAAGCTGGGAATGCTGCATAACATATGTTATGCGCTCGTCCAGGGGAGCAAAGATGTAGGTATGCAGCGTGCGCGGCGCATTGTGCAACAGAAACTGCGAACCGCGCCCAATGATGACGGCGTCGCCCTTTGTTGCCAGTTCCAGTATCACCTTCTGCGTCAGGTAAAAATAGGTAGCCTCTTGTGCCGGCGTTGCCCCTTTCTCCTGCCCGAGTAAGGTACTGTAATTGACCACAAAGGGGTTGCTCAACTGTATCGACTCGAGGATATGTCCAACCGTGCTGGACGTTTGTTCATCCTGGTGCTCTGCTTGTTCCACTTTTACTCCCAGTTGTCGCGCTACTTCGTCGATGATCTGGTGATCAACGTAGTTGAGACCGCTCTCTTGAGCCAGAATGCGCCCAACCTCGGCGCCGCCACTGCCAAACTGGCGAGAAATGGTCACGACGACTTTACCTTCTGGTGGAATGCCTGAAGGCAGTGGCTCGTTAGCCCAGCTTGTCTCAGGGAGTAGCCGTGTTACCGACTGTACCGCGGTTGATTGGGGTTTCTGCTGGCCTCGTCCGCGAAATAGTTGCACTATCAATATCCTTGTAATATTGTGAAGTTTTGAGGGCGACCAGATTCTTCGCTGCGGCTCAGAATGACAATGTTGTGTTCCGTTTCAGGGCGACCACGGGTTACGAGGGCGACCACCAGGTTACGAGGGC
>Ga0137379_10005273_pt1 | contig 12184 bp, 9 predicted proteins | sample SagtaG_18_FD_104812 | JGI IMG/M metagenome (GOLD analysis project Ga0137379, IMG submission 104812) | Vadose zone soil microbial communities from Sagehorn Ranch, Mendocino, California, USA - Sage2_L_80_16 metaG | ecosystem: Environmental > Terrestrial > Soil > Vadose zone | place: USA...
AACATAACTTTATATAAAGGCTCACAAAAAGAGCCGCTTTTCGGTTTCTGTTTCTCAAGTTGTCTTAAGATGTCTCAAATCCACCTCAACAGCCTTTGCGATAAATCTTACCCTCGTTGCGTACATTGTGCATTGAGGAAGAGTTGTGAATTGGTTGAGAATTAATAGAAGTGGTTATGAATATATAATGTTGAATATATTTAAATATACCTATGTATTAGTATTCAAACTAACCATGAGGTGCAGGGCGTCTTGTCCCCTATGCTATACTGTGCCTGTGGAGTTATCGAGCACACACGGCGGATAACACAGCAGTTATCCGCTATATTATTGAATGCCACGGGGCGATGCTGACCACAATACATCACAAGATATAGAAACTCGGCTGTTGAACCTGGTAGAGGGAGAACATCACTTATGACCACACAAGAACGCAAAACAACTTCTATTCCTGTTCCACAAGTAGAACCTCGTGTTCCTGTTCCTGAACAGAACCTGCGCATTCCTGGCCCGACCCCTGTGCCGAAAGAAGTAGTGGCAGAGATGAGCCGCCCGATGATTAATCATCGCGGACCGGAGTTTGCAGCTATACTCCGTCGAGTCACCGCACGCTTGCAGTATTTCTTTCAGACTGCTTCACCGGTGCTGACCTTTTCAGCATCCGGTACGGGGGCAATGGAGGCAACTATCGCCAATCTCTTTTCGCCGGGCGATCATGTGGTTGTGATCACTATCGGTGTCTTTGGGAACCGTTTTGTGAAAATCGCTGAGGCATTTGGGCTGCAAGTGACGCGCATTGAATTTCCCTGGGGTCAGGCTGCCGACCCAGCTGTCGTTGAGGCTCGCTTGAAGTCTATCGCACCCTACCGTGGGGTGCTGATGACGCATAATGAAACCTCCACCGGTGTTACGAATGACGTGGAGAGACTGGCAGCGATGATCCGCCGATTGAATCCTGATACGCTGATCGCCGTGGATGCTGTGAGTTCACTCGGCTGTATTCCCCTGGAGATGGATCTGTGGGATATCGATGTCGTCTTCACTGGCTCACAGAAGGGTTGGATGGTGCCTCCTGGTGTGATGATGATAGCGGTTGGGCCACGGGCCTGGGAGGCGAACAAAACTGCGAAATTGCCACGTTTCTACTTCGACTGGGCCACTACTCGCAAGAGCCTGGAGAATTGGCAACATCCAGCCACGTCGCCAGTTTCAATCTTCTATGCACTCGACCTGGCATTGGAGTTGATGCTGGCTGAGGGACGGGAGGCAATCTTTGAACGGCATGAGCGTACTGGTCATTACGTTCGCTGGCGTGCCAGGGAGATCGGCTTACAGTTGCTCGCTGACCACCCATATGCATCCAATACGGTCACGGCTGTACTCACACCCGAAGGTATTGATACGAAGGCGTTGTTGAAGAAGCTAAGAGAAGAGGATCATGTCGTCTTCGCAGGTGGACAGCAACAGCTGGAGGGCAAGATATTCCGCGTGGCGCACCTTGGTTTCTTCGAGGAGGCGGACCTGGTGGAGGCGATGGATGCAATGGAGAAGCGTCTGCATGAGTTTGGTTTCAGGGGGATAGGTGGAGAGAGTAGATAGAGAGGAACGAGAACTATGGTAGAGGCACAGCATGAGGCAGAGGATGTCACTCGGATACTGATTGCAGACCGTATCGCACAGGAGGGGATTGATCTCCTGCACGCACAACTTCCAGAGGCGCAGATTGATGTACGTCCTGGTCTCAAGTCTGAACAGTTGCGAGCGGCAATTAGTGAGTATACAGCTTTGATTGTGCGCAGCGAAACCCAGGTCACAAGCGATATTCTGACAGCAGCGACACGCTTGAAGATTGTCGGGCGTGCCGGAGTGGGCGTTGACAACATCGATATAGAAGCGGCAACACGACAGGGTATTATGGTTGTCAACTCCCCTACTGGCAACATCATCGCAGCCGCAGAGCACACTATTGCGATGTTGATGGCCCTGGCGCGGCATATTTCGGCAGCCGATAGGAGCATGAAAGCAGGTAAATGGGAGAAGGGACGCTTTCTGGGGGTTGAAGTACGCAATAAGGTGCTTGGCATCGTAGGTTTGGGCAAGGTAGGGACAGAGGTTGCGCGACGTGCTCAGGGGCTGGAAATGCAGCTTATCGCTTTTGATCCTTATGTGGCACCTGAACAGGCTCGCAAGTTAGGTGTGACGTTGTTGAGCCTGGAAGAGATGCTCAAACAGGCAGATTTTGTGACGCTACATGCCTCGCTCACCAGTGGGCCTGGTGGGACACGTGGATTGATTGGTGCTCGCGAACTGAGTTTGCTCAAGCCGGGAGCACGACTGATTAACTGCGCACGAGGGGGCCTGGTTGACGAAGAAGCTTTGCTTCATGCGCTCAACGAGAACCGCCTGGCGGGAGTCGCTCTCGACGTGTTCAGTGAGGAACCAATACGCGAGAATGCTACTCTCAAACAACTCGTGGCTCATGAGCGTGTGATCGCCACACCACACCTGGGAGCCTCAACAGAAGAGGCACAGGTGGGAGTCGCCACAGATGTTGCCGAGCAGATTGTCTCTGTCCTGCACGGAGACTTCCCTCGCGCAGCCGTCAATGCACCGATGATCCTTCCTGAAACGCTCAAGGTGCTGCAACCTTACATGCATTTGCTCGAAAAGATGGGGCGTCTGTACACCCAACTGCAGCCAGGGCCACTCAACAAAGTCGAGTTATCCTGTAGCGGAGAAATTGCGAATTACGATTTACGTCCCCTGCAGGCTGCACTGATTAAGGGTCTGCTTGAATCGGTCTCCGACGCTCATGTGAACATGATTAATGCACAATTGCTGGCAAAACAGCGAGGATTGGAGATTCTTGAGCAGAAATCTACGACATCAACCGAGTTTGCTAACCTGGTGACGCTGCGCCTGCTGAATGCCAATGGGTACGCTTCATCATTTGCAGGCAAGCCTGGCTCTGGTGATGAGTACGTGGAGATGCTGAGTGGAACGGTAATGCGTGGTGAGCCACGTATTGTGCGTGTGGGTCGCTACTGGACAGAGTTTGTACCAGAGGACTACATTCTCTTCTGTCGCAATCCCGATCAACCCGGCATGATCGGTCGGGTAGGCACAATCCTGGGGCGAGCGAATGTGAATATCCGTCATATGGATGTAGGTCCCATAGTGCGGGCACCCCAGCCCAGGGATGCAAAGCATACTCCTGATATTGCGCTGATGATTATCTCAGTGGATGATCCTATTCCTGATTGGGCGTTGCAGGAGATTGGTGGCTCAGGGGACATTTTTGGTTTGACGTTGGTGAAACTGTGACACATTAACCCGGCCAGACTGTAGGCGCCGATTTATCGCGCGCACGGCCGATTTATCGGCCAGTCAGGGCCCGATTTATCCTGCACGTGGGCCGATTATGCAGATGAACAAACTACTCCGACCCGACCGTAGGCGCCGATTTATCGGCCAGTCATTGTTCGACTATTTTGTCAACATCCATTATCGCGCCCTGGGTCTCCGATTAATCTGCCAACATCCATTATGTGCTGCGTCTATAATAATTGGAGGCAAACTGAAGCGAAACCCAAAAATGCCTGCAGATACCGTCTTTTAACAGAAATATACTTGTACCTCTCAGAAAGAAAGCTTTTTTTATGACAACAACTGCTCCCGAACAAGCAAGCCCCAAAACTACTAGTAGACCAAGCAGAGGGGAGGCGCGGCTGGCCTTTATCATTCTATTCAGCATTAACATACTCAACTATACGGACCGCTTTGTGCTGCCAGCCGTACTCCCGAAAATCCGTGAGGAGTTTGGGTTGACGACGGGCCAGCAGGGATTGCTCGGCACATCGTTTCTGCTGGTCTATGCGCTCGCCACACTGCCACTTGGTATATGGGCGGACAGAAGTGTACGCACAAACATTGTGGCGCTCTGTGTTGGAGTTTGGAGTGTTGCAACTGCGATGGCAGGACTGACAAGGAACTTTATACAGTTGTTTCTCACGCGGGCCGTACTGGGTATTGGAGAGGCCGGGTACGCACCGGCCTCACTTTCACTGCTCGCTGACTATTTCCCCAAAGCGCAACGAGGGCGCATCCTGTCATATTGGTCGTCAGGGACGTTGATCGGAGCCGCCCTCGGGTTTACACTCGGTGGGTTGGTAGCTGATCGATTTGGTTGGCGCTGGGCGTTCTACATCGTTGGTATTCCTGGCCTGATCCTGGCATTCCTGGCCTGGCGGCTGACTGAACCAAAACGAGGCGCTTTTGAGATCCAAAATGAGCAAAATGATGGAGATGGAGAGGATACTGTGAAGGGACACGGAGCTATAGGGGCAGAATTTTGGAGTTCAGCAGGAAAAATCTTCAAGATTCCAACCTACTTGATATTGCTTTGTGCGCTGACGGCCAGTTTCTTCGCGATTGGTGGGACTTCATTCTGGCTCCCCAGCTACTTTGTAGATGCCTTCCATTTGAAGTTAGGACTGGCTGGACTCATCTCTGGTGGTGTACTGGTAGGGAGTGGACTGGTTGGAACACTGACCGGTGGTTGGCTGGCGGACTATCTACAGCGTCGTCGCCCCGAAGGCCGTCTCCTGACCGCAACGCTCGGTTTTCTTGTTGGCGCTCCGATGACTTTTATAGCGCTTTTCATCCATAGCCTCCCTGGGTTCGTCACGGTGTTCATTATTGCAGCTATTGCTTTGAACTTTTGCACCGGGCCGTTGAATGCAGTGATTCAGGATATTATCCCGCCGGGCCTGCGTGCCACCGCAGTCGCTGTTGCCCTGCTCCTGGCACACCTGCTCGGAGATGCAGCAGCACCTTCGATCATCGGGTTTATTGCTGAAAAAGAGACACTGGCCTTCGCGCTGATTACTACTGGGCCAACGTTCATTTTCCTGGCAGGTCTGGTCTGCCTGATTGGGCTGAGAACGGTGGGGCGCGATATGCGGCGAATGCAGATGGACACGTGAGCAGGGAAAAGAAAAGCCTCCTGTCATAATGACAGGAGGCCCTTTTGGGAGCGGGCTACGGGATTCGAACCCGTGATCTCAACTTTGGGAAAGTCGCATGTTGCCACTACACTAAGCCCGCTTCTCTAGTACAAGGCGGATTATAGCCGATAGATACGTAAAAGTCAAGCGTTTTTATGATATCATAAAGAAAGAGCAACTCTGACCACATAAGAGATGTAGAAGCCAGAGAAATGCGTATTCATTGCTCGTCCAAAAAACAGGAGGGACGTATGGGCCTTTTGTCACGTCTTGCAGCTTTTTTCCGTATCCGCGCCAGTGCAGCACTGGATAAAGCCGAAGATCCTGGTCAGGTAATGGACTACTCATACAACCAGCAGATGGAACAACTGCAGAACCTGCGCCGTTCGATTGCTGACGTTGTGACCAACGAGAAACGCTTGGAGATGCAGCAGGAGCAAATTCAGCAACGAATCAGTAAGCTCGACCAGCAGGCGATGCAGGCATTACAGGCGGGTCGCGAGGACCTGGCACGTATGGCCCTGCAAAGAAAAGAGTTGCTGGTGGTCCAGATTAACAGTTACGAGCAACAAATCGCTCAGTTGCAGGCCCAGGAAGATAAGCTGATTAAGATGGAGCGCACCATCTCTGCTCGCGTGGAGGCATTCCGTACACAGAAGGAGATGGTCAAGGCGCAGTATAGCGCTGCACAGGCGCAGGTGAAGATCAATGAGGCGGCCACAGGCATCTCACAAGAAATGACGGAGATGAACCTGGCAATGCAGAGGGCCCAGGATAAGGTATTATCAATGCAGGCCCGTGCCAATGCGATGGAATCACTGATCGAGCAGGGAACGCTGGGTGAGCAGGGATTGCTGGGTGCAGGCTCAGGTGATACACTTGACCGCGAGTTGCAAAAGATTTCAGCCGAGCAGAATGTGGAGGCACAGTTGCAAGCAATGAAACAACAATTGCAACTCGGCGAACCAGGTTCACAACAACGGCAAATTGAAGGGCCAACCACTCAATAGTGATCAGCCCTTCCTTTTCTCCTTCGCTTTCGCCCTGGCCTTCTGTGCTTTATAGAACGACTTTGGCTTCGGGTGGCGTTCAGTATCAACATACGCTGCCGGAGCCGCGTCTTCGCGTGCAGTGATCTCCGTCTCGATACGCTCGCCGATCAATTCTTGCAGGTCGTTATAGATATTATAGTTATCGCTCACTTCAGGCATGCGCAACATGTGACGCAACACCTGAATCTGAGTATAATTGGTCTTATCACCCTTTGCTGGTTCTGCCTTCTTCACCAGCTTCTCTACCAGGTCTACTGTATCATCATGTGCCCCAATTTCATCTAGACGACCGCGCACCACTACTAACTGTTCATATAAGTTCATAATACTCCCTCTTCCTTGATCAAGACATTTTCCCTCTTGAGATATAGTAGCATAGCAGACTAAAACTCGTCAAATGGGGGAATTGCCGATATGCTGAGGGAGTGCGACAAAGAAGGTGGAACCCTCACCAGGAACACCTGCACTCTCCATCCAGATATAGCCACCCATCGCTTCTGTAAGCTGACGGCAGAGATAGAGACCCAGGCCAGCTCCTCGCTGCAGGCTATTTATGGCCATGGGCAAGCGCATAAACTTCGTGAAGAGGTGGCGTTGATCTTCTAAGGAAATACCTGGCCCCCAGTCACGAATAGCAATCACCACAAAATGACCAGAAGGAGGAGGCGATAAATGCTGATGTACCGATGATCGAGTTAAGTACTGAGCCAGTTCCTCTCCACTCTCACTTTCGGCCTTGATTGCCAATCCTGATGGAGCAGGCGTATACTTCAACGCATTCCCAACCAGGTTAAGCAGGATTTGACGGAGGCGTAAGTCATCAACCCAGACAGAGAGATCATCAGCGATCCGAACTTCCACTGTGCGACCTTCCCGTCCAAGGATCGGCTCCAAAATTTCGAGGATGATCTGTACGGATTGCACTACTCGCACAGAATCAGGTTTGAGTTCCACGCGGTCCTGATCAATACGGCTGGCATCCATCACATTGCCCAGGAGCAAGACTAATTCTTCGCAGGCCCGACGAGCATTAGCGAGAAAGCGGGTTTTAGATTCTTCATCGAGCGCAGGCCCAAACTCGCCCAGTAGTTCAAGGTAGCCTTGAATGGCTGTCAAGGGAGTACGCAACTCGTGAGAAGCTGTGATTAAGAAATGGTTTTTGAGCCGTTCGGATTCCTGTGCCTGCTTGAGTGCATTACGTAATTCAGCATAGAGACGGGCACCTTCGATGACAATCGCAGCCTGGTTAGCGAACAATTCAAAGAGAGCCATGGTCTCGGTGGTTGGACGTAGCCCATCTAAGGGAGCATCAGGAGTCAAAAAGCCCAGGAGGGTGTTATCAGCACTGATCAGTGGAACCACCATCAGATCTTCAGGTCGCCAGGTCGGGTCGAAGAAAGCAGGAGGACATGAAGGAGCGAGAGGGGAGGAAGCATCTGTGGCGTCATCTACAATCACAAAGAAGCTACTAACGTACTCATTTCGCCACAGTGGGGCTTCAGCAGGAATAAAGTACGAGTCACTGATGCGATACTCCTCGTTAACCAGCTGAGCAACAACAGACTCTGGCAATGGGTGCTGATGGAGATACTCTTCCTCCTCGAGACTGATGCCAGAGGTGGCATAGATACGGAAATAGCCTGTGCCATCAGACAGGTATAAGGCAGCATGCCGAAAACGCAGGGCTTTGCAGGCTGCAGCGCATACTCGCACCAGCAAGGTGTCTGTATCCACAGTGAGCCGCAGTGAAGATCCAATATCTATAATGTGCTTGAGTATTTCACGCTGATACTCCAGAGTGGTCTTGTAGCGCTGAACCAGTTCAAAATCACGCTCCTGAGAACCACCTGGCTGGACGATATCTTGTCTCACTTCCTATATTACCTCGGTGTTCAGTATTGTTCACTTTACTGGCAATTATAACATATGAAGAGATACACTTAGTCTATGATGATTTCTAGCCTGACCAATCAACGTATCAAACAGATTCGCAGTCTTCGCCAGCGCCAGGAGCGCGAACGAACGGGACTCTTTTTCATCGAGGGCATCCGCATTGTAGCGGAAGCGATACAACTGAACGCCGAAATTGAGATGCTGGTGATCGCCCCGCATCCCTTGAAGAGCACGTTTGGGCAAGAACTCATTTCGGCACAGCAAGCCCTTGGCGTTCCATGCCTTGAGGTGACAGCAGACGTTTTCAAAAGTATCTCAGTCAAAGATAATCCACAGGGCATTGGGGCCGTGGTGCGCCAACGCTGGGAAAAGTTGGAAGACGTTCGATTGGCGAATGAACGCTGCTGGGTAGCACTTGATGCTGCCCAGGACCTTGGGAACATTGGGACTATCCTGCGGACAGGCGATGCTGTAGGTAACACCGGGCTAATCCTCCTGGGAAATTGTGCTGATCCCTATGATCCTGTAGCACTACGAGCCAGTATGGGTGCAATTTTCTCACAACGCCTGGTCAAAACGACTTTTGCCGAATTTGCACGCTGGAAGCAAGAGCATCACTATACAGTAATCGGCACCTCAGGAGCAGCATGCAATGATTATCGCCAGATTTCTTACCATCCGCCTCTTATTCTACTGATGGGAAGCGAACGGCAGGGTTTATCGAGTGAGCAGCAAGCGGTCTGCGACTTGATGGTAAAAATTCCGATGGTTGGGCGGAGCGATTCGCTCAATCTCGCGGTGGCGACGGGGATTGTGCTGTATGAGATATTCTATCAAACACACCAGATGTGAGCGTTACGAGCACAAGAGATTGTCTGCCGTTCTGCTACCTAAACTCAGCCCATATAGGGAGATGATCCGAGGCGATCATGGTTTCTGGACCTGAAGCAAGATCACATGCATGAAGTCTGGGGGCCAGTTGTGGTGAGGCAAAGATATAATCCAGCCGTAGCCAGAGATTGGGCACCTTATAGCTATATCCTGGTTCCGTTGGATGCAATTGACGATAACAGTCAACATAGCCAGCTTGCAGAAGCAAAGAGATCACTTCACGCGAAATATAGCCAATCTCTGGGGCCGTCTCGTCCATGAATGCAGGAACGCCAACCTGATCGGCAGGATGAATAGCATTCATATCTCCTACCAGCAGATGAGGCCAACCATGAGGGGATTGCAGGATATTCAGTATTGTACGCATTTCCTCTACGCGGTGTTGCCCACTCTTCTTATCACGTCCGGCTATCAGATGGGTGGCAAAGAGATGGATGGGAGTATCTTCCCAAAGGACTTCAATCTCTAAGAGGGTTTTTGCAAGCACAGGGAGACGATGATTTTCCGTCCAAAGAACAGGGAGGCAGCTCAGCCACGCAACGTGAAATTCGCTGTTAGCCTCACCAAAAACGAGTTGCATCCCCAATTCCTGGGCAAGCCTCCCTGCATTCGACCGGCTATTCGCTTCCAGGAGAGCAACCACATCTGGCCGGTGCATGCGGATCACATTCCCAATCTGAGGCAGACGATCTTCTCCGCCGAAGAGAATGTTATAGCTGAGTACACGTAACGGCATATATTTCTCCTCTCAGATCCGAGAACTCGCATCTGAGCAAGAACGTCATGGAAAGCAACTGGACTTTTCGCACATTGGGTAAGTTAGCCATTCGGATTTCAGCCTGGCGGCGCATATCAGCATCAGGTTCTATGCCGATGACAGCTCTGGCTCGCTCCGCCCAGACACAGGTAGAGAGACCTACATTTCAACCTCTACTGTCACCAGATTAGTATAAAACGTGCTGCCACCGTTAAAGTCTGCCAGCCTGTCGGAGGTTGTCCAGTTGACGTTGCGCTGATCTGGGCTGAACTTTGGCCACCAGACCGTTGTCGTCGCCAGCACACCTGGGCGCACTTCTTCCGTCACTTCGGCGAACAGGTGACACCAACCGCGCTCACTGGTCACACGCACCAGTTGTCCACTACGAATACCGCGTGGGGTGGCATCGGCTGGGTGAATACGGAGTGTTGGCTTGCCCTCTTTGCTTCTCAATCGCTCCTGATTGCCAAATGTCGAACTGACAAAGTGGTGAGCAGCAGGGCATAGGAGAGGTAGACGAGCATCAGATGATCCCCCGGAATGCTCACTGCTTCTCGATTCCACCTCTGGTTCCCAACCAGGAACGGGATCATAGCCTTTCGCGGCAGCCTGGGCGGAATAGAACTCTACTTTGCCGGAGGGCGTGCGGAATACGCCATCGGCAAAAGGTATCTGCTGATCTGCGGGAATAGCGAGAGGGACTGAACCTTCGGTTTGCAAACGCTCCAGGGTAATATCTTCCAGGAGTAGGTTCTTACGTGCAGTAGCCTGTAGTACTTCACGAATGACTTCGTTCGCGTCTTCCTGCAACCATGGTTCGTTAAAACCCATGGCAGCAGCCAGGGCACGTATGACATCCCAGTTACTGCGGGCCTCACCTAGAGGGGCAATAGCAGGCATGTTGTATTGAAGTGAAAGATGACCATATGGCTTGTGCAGGTCTACGTGCTCGAGCTGGCTGGTAGCAGGCAGGATAATATCAGCATAGCGAGCAGTATCGGTCTCGAAAAGTTCATGCACAATGGTAAACAGCTCGTTGCGCATCAGGCCCTCGATAATTTTGCCGGCATTCGGTGTCGAGGCCACCGGGTTGGCGTTGTAGACAAAGAGAGAGTAGACAGGAGGGTCGGCTTCACCCGTCAGGATAGCTCCCAGCCGATTCATATTCAGGGTGCGTGGTGCTGGCGGGCAGACCTCTTCACACTCATGAGCTACGGCTGAGGCATCCCATGGTAGCCAGTCGCTGGTGCTATACATCAGACCGCCGCCAGGTAGACCATATTGGCCTGTGAGAGCGGGAAGGCAGGCCAGTGTGCGTACTGTTTGGCCTCCATTGGTATGACGATTGATACCATCGGTCACGCGCAGCAAAGCTGGCGTTGTTGTAGCATAGCTGTGTGCAAGGTCAAAGATCGTCCCGACTGGAAGACCTGTAATCTGGGCAGCACGTTCTGGTGGAAATTGCATGATCCTTTCGAGGAGATACTCCCAACCGAGTGTATGAGCTGCAATCCACTCCGGCTTATGCAGCCCCTCCGTCACCATCACATACATCATGGCGAGGGCAAGCGCTGCGTCGGTACCTGGCAAGGGCTGGATATGCTGGTCTGCAGAACGGGCTGTGAGTGTGCGAATGGGGTCAATGACGATGATGCGCGTTCCATTGCGCTGGGCTTCGCGAAGGAAAGGCACCAGGTGTGGTGCGGTACTGGCAGGATTGCTGCCCCAGATGAGGATGAGTTTGCTATGAATGAGCATTTCGGGCGAAGGAGCGAGACGACCGCCAACCGTCAGGATTACAGCCTCTTCAGCCGCATGACCACAAATGGCACGATCCAGGCGGCAAGCCCCCAGGCGATGCCAGAAGCGTGTGTTGGTGACAGAACTATTCACCAGCCCCAACGTGCCAGCATAGCTATAAGGCAGGATAGATTGTGCACCGTTCTGTGCAATGATCTCGTGCCAACGTCCAGTGATCTCTGCAATCGCTTCATCCCACGAGATACGCTTAAATGCGCCACTTCCCTTTGGACCAACACGCCGCAGAGGATAGAGCAAACGCTCGGGATGATAGACACGGTCCAGGTAGCGGTTGACTTTGGCACAGAGCCAGCCGCGTGTTACAGGATGGTCGGAGCGACCACGCACACTGACGGCTTTCCCATGCTCATCGATTTGCGTCTCCAACGCACAGCAGTCTGGACAATCATGTGGACAGGCTCCATAGATAGTGCGGAGGTTTTTGCTCTCAGGGGCTTGTATCGGCGGTATTAGTGACATGCTCTATCCTATCATTATCAGCAGTTGTTTCTAAAGATACTGTTTGTACTTCGCATTATTGTGAGCCTGAAGTCAAGAGCCAGAATCGGATTAAATTCGGAGCCAAAGCGTTTTATTTACCTGCTGACTATAATTCAGATACAGAAAGGGACTGGAAACAGGTATTTTCCTCATCTCCAGTCCCTCAAAGTCGGAACCCCTTACTATAAGCCTCTCCCTTGCGACCGACGAGCGGCCATTGCAGCTTCATAGCGGAGAGGATCAGGTCTCTCGGGACGCAGGGAGCGCGTTGCACGTACTACGAA
>Ga0137379_10005274_pt1 | contig 12180 bp, 8 predicted proteins | sample SagtaG_18_FD_104812 | JGI IMG/M metagenome (GOLD analysis project Ga0137379, IMG submission 104812) | Vadose zone soil microbial communities from Sagehorn Ranch, Mendocino, California, USA - Sage2_L_80_16 metaG | ecosystem: Environmental > Terrestrial > Soil > Vadose zone | place: USA...
CAAAATGTAATTTGTTGGGTATTTGATATTCCTTGCGGTAAGGAAAATACTCGAGCAGCAGCCATAGGACTTTTAAGTTTAGAAAATTATTTAACCTCTGTCAAATCCTGAACGACTTCAATTGAAGGGCTTGTTCTTTTTGGAAATTTAGTATTTAATAGAAAGAGTAGTATGTTCGGAAGTATTTTTAAGAAAGATCAGGATACAACAGCACAAACTCCAGCAGCTGCGCCGCAAAGCGCGGGTCAGCCTGCTGGTCAAAATGCGTCGGTTCAAACGCCGCCTCCAGTACCTTCTGCGTTTTCGTCATCGCCTTCTCAGACGCCTGTTGACACGACAACTCAACAGTCATCTGGAGCAGATCCGATTGCTTCGGATGTGCCACAAGACGTGTTGCCTCCAACACAAGATCCGCTGGCAAGCTCACCACAAGGTAGTCCACAACAATATGGTACAGCAGTAGGATCGGCTCCAGGTGATTCTGCAAATTCCTCGCAAGCTGGCATCGCTTCGGCAGACTCAGGCAATGCGCAGCAAGGAGCACCCGCACCTGCCGGATCGAACCCTTCCGAAGGAGGAGATATGGCAGCATTAAGTCATCTTGATTCCCGTACAGCGCAATCTTTAACAAAGGCACAAGAAGAAACACGACGAATTAGACAACAGACAATCGAGCCAGAGCAACTCTTATTGGGTCTTCTTTATGATCAGCAAGTGTTTAACATGCTTAATGAGATGGGTGCTGATGGCGGCTTGATCTCAAAAGAAATTCAGACAGATGAGAAAATGGGAACGTACCCGGGACAACCGACATTGAGTAAAATTTCACTGGAAGTCTTTGATCAGGCCTATCGGGATGCAAAAATGCGCGGAGCAAATTTTGTCTCACCTGAGGATGTTCTTGTTGTTTTGTTCTCACCAAATTATAAAACAGCTGCGTACTTACAAAAACATAACCTGAAAAAGGAATCAGTTGTTGAAAAGTTTTCTAAGAGTCCGACAACTTCGTATGGTAAAAGATCAATACTTGAAAAGTATGGAACTGATTTGACAGCGGAGGCAAAGGCGGGGAGATTGGACCCGATTGCCGGACGGGATAAAGAAATTGATAGAATGGTTCACATTCTTCTTAGAAGGACGAAAAACAATCCAATTATTATTGGTGAAACAGGTGTCGGTAAAACTGCTCTTGTTGAAGGTTTGGCACAAAAGATTGTCCAAGGGGCGGTACCAAAAGATTTGCTGGAAAAACGAATTTTCCAACTTGATGTTGCTTCATTGGTCGCTGGTGCAAGCCACAGGGGAGAATTTGAAGAACGTTTGAGAGGGGTCATAAGTGAAGTCCTGGGATCGAACAACAGAATTATTTTATTTATCGATGAGATTCATACACTTATGGCCGACAGTGGTGATAGTGCGTCGGGAGGTGCAGCAAATATCATCAAGCCTCATTTGGCTCGCGGCCATTTTCAACTGATCGGTGCGACGACAACTATTGAATATCGGAAAAATTTTGAAAAAGATAAAGCGTTTGAAAGGCGGTTCCAACCTGTTACCGCTGAAGAACCAAGTGAGGAAAATGCGTTGGAAATGCTCAAAGTAATTCGCCCGAAATATGAAAAATTCCATCATATTTCTTTGCCGGATGACGCACTGAAAGAATGTGTGAAGCTATCCAAAAAGTATATCGGTGAGCGCTATCTCCCGGATAAGGCTGTTGATCTTCTTGATGAAGCTTCAGCTGAGGTGAAATTGCAGATTGATGCCGGCAATAGGAATAGTAATGACACAACCGTTAAAAAAGCAGATATCGAAAAAGTGGTCAGTGCATGGACTGGTATCCCGATTACCAAATTGACGGAGGATGAGAGTGAAAAATTGCTTAAGCTTGAGGACAGAATCCACCAGCGGCTGATTGATCAGGAAGAAGCGGTTGTTGCTGTTTCGGAAGCTGTACGGCGTGGCCGAATCGGACTTGCTGCAGCAAATCGTCCTATTGCTTCATTTATTTTCCTTGGACCAACCGGTGTTGGTAAAACAGAACTTGCGAAGACATTGGCTGAATTGCTGTTTGGAAAAGACGATGCAATGGCCCGGCTTGATATGTCCGAGTATATGGAAAAGCATGAAGTTGCCAAATTGATCGGTGCACCTCCCGGCTATGTCGGATATGAAGAAGGCGGGCAGTTGACAGAAGCGGTTCGTAAAAAACCCTATTCAATCGTTCTCATGGATGAAATTGAAAAAGCGCATCCGGATGTGTTTAACATTTTGCTCCAGCTGCTTGAGGACGGACGCTTAACGGATAACAAAGGCAACACGATCTCGTTTAAAAATACGATTGTCATTTGTACCTCCAACATCGGAAGCTCAGTTATCCAACAGCACTTGAGTGCGATTGATCCAAAAGCAAAAAAGACGCCGGAAGACCAGGAGAAAAGTTTCAAAGAATTGCAGGGAATAGTCAAGGATGAATTGACCAAATTCCTGAGACCTGAGCTTCTCAATCGTTTTGATGAAGTTGTTATTTTCAAACCATTGCAACCGGAACACATGGCTGGGATTGCGCGTCTTGGTATCTCTAAAACAGCAAAGCTTTTGAAAGAGCAAGGATATAATTTGCAGATTACGGAAAGAGCTATTGCTCAGCTCGCAAAAGACGGTTATGATCCGGTTTATGGTGCACGGCCGCTTCGAAGATTGATCCAAACCGCAATTGAAAATCCGATTGCCTTGGCGATCATTTCCAAAAAATTTGTGCCTGGAGATACGATCGTCATTGATTTTAGTGAGAATACCAATTCATTTTTCTTTGCCAAATCAGGTGGTGTCGCGGATGCTGTTGCACCGATGACTGATGAACAATTTCGTACTTTCCTTGTTGAGCTCGATAATCCGGAAACAGTTCCTAATGTTACTGACAGACAACGCTTCATGGAAGTACATGACTTGGTTATGAAAGCACGAACTGAAAATAACAAGACAGCGACTGCTATTTTGGAAGTAAGTGCCGGGACACAGCTGACAGAGATTCAAACGATCCGAAAAGAGCTTGAAATTGCCAAAGGCAAAGGAGACGGCCTGGCACAGGCAATTCTTGATCTGGCATCAACTGTCGCACATCAAATTGCGGCAACTATTAAGTTAAAGCATATCATTCTTGAGATTATTCAGCCGGATAGTATTGTTCAGCCGGCAAAGAAATTACGTTTCATGCAACTGCACGATAAAGTGACGCAGGAAGCCCAGCGTCAGAATGAATTGGCAATGAAAATTATGGCTGTCAATGATACAACGCCAGCGGTTGATATTGATGCATTGATGGAAATGCTCAGAACTGGTGCTACCAACGGTGAAGATCTTGCAACTGAAATTCTTTCCGCAGTCAACAATGAAATTGCCGAGGAAGCAGAAGCAGTTCATCAAGCTGAGCCGGTGACTCAATTTAAAAAAGTCCTGCAACAGCTTATCAACCCGCTTTATCTTGCCGATCCGGAAGACAAAGCCAAATTTAACCAAATGTACGGGAAGATAACGCAAGCAAATAAATCTGGCAATCCTTTGGCCGGCGAAATTCTCGCACTTACCGATATCACATCCGATGCTGATATCCAGCTGTTGAAAAACCAACTTGAAAAAGCAGCACAGCAAGGTGATCCATTTGCAAAAGAGCTTATGGATACCATCAATGAAGCAATTGCGCAGCAGCCACTTCGGATACTTAAGAAAGCAGTTCTTCTGCTTGCCAATCCTGTCAGTGCTCAGACAACGCAGGAACGTGAGCAATATACAGAACTCCAAACAAAAATTACCGCAGCTGGGAAGTCTGGAAACCAGTTCGCAACGCAAGTCCTTGGTGTGAAAGATTCTACATCTAATGACGAATTGAAGAAATTATTGGATGGATTGGTACAAGCGCAAGGACAAAATGATGAAGTTGCCACCATGGTACTATCATTGATAGGAGGCGCTCCCGTGGCACCCCCAGCATCAAACCAAGAGCAATCCATGTCATCTGAACAACAACCTGATGTTTCCGCATTCTCCGATAACGCTCAGGATAAAAGTTTTGAATCTCCGGCGGTACTTGCAGATTCGGTACCCGCCGTAGGAGTGGCAACGCAGCAACCACCAGTACAGCAGCCATCTGTGACATTCCAGACACCAACCGGCGCAGTTGTCCCACCTGTTCAGCCGACCGCAGATCCAGCGCAGCCAGCAGGTGGATTTATCAAACCTCCTCTGCCAACAGGGTCTTCGGTAACTGTGGATAGCGCGCCTTCGGGTCCTGCAGTCAACAACAACGGCTCAATGATGCAGCCGACCAATGCCTACAATTTCTCAGGAATTCCTGCAAGCGCCCGCCCGATGGGCTACGTCGCCCCACAGACTCTACAAGAAGAGGTAGAATAAGGCATTTAGCATTGTTAAGAAGGTCTTTATATTGTCGGATATGGAGATTAACGATGAGCATAATGATACGATATGATATACTATGCTGAAATTAAAAAGTAAAGAAAAGTTCTCTTTTATTCTCCTGCTCTGGCTTTCTCAAAAAAAATGATATATTAAAAGTATGGCACGTATCCCTTTCAATACTATTTTTCAAGTCCATTCAAATGGATCTATAGAACCAAGACAAACTGTGAGGATTGGGGGAGTTACTATGTCTCCAGGTGTAAGGTTTACCCAAGGCGCAGTTTTTGGGGGAATAGATCTTGCACGATACGTTGGACATGAACTGGAAATAATTTATGATGATGGAACTGCCGTAATTACAGGAATATATTAATTATGGCATCACAAAATCCACAAATAAGAATCCCAGATTTATACCTCGAATTGAAAGAATTTTGAGAAGAAATTAACGAGAAAATTGGTGAACTTCGTCGGTCTTTTGCTAACTACACAACATTTGTAATCGGCGTTCTTGTATTAGGTTTTGTAATTTTATTATTTGCATTAGTTACGTTGTTTGTTCAGGTAATGCAGTTTTATCTTACGTTTCAAAATCAAAATAATGAATTAAGAATCCAGGGTTCTATTATTCAAAACAATGTTGAAAATCAACAATCAATAGTAAAATCACAACAGAATATGCAAAAAGAACTGGATGAAATTAAAAATCTGCTTCCTACAAAGTCTCCTTAGCTGTTTAAAAAATGCTTGACTAGCATTGTAATTTCCAACCCTTCCTCATATACTAAGAGTATAGCCGCAAAGATTGTGGTTCTGTTGCTATGAAATACTTGTTCCTGCCTGTCATTCTTTTGAAGTTCTGGTTCATCGATAGTCCTGTTGCACTCTTTAAATTTTTTGCCTCGTTCAATAATGCATTTTTTCAACTTTTTTCGCTGCCGCTTCTTCTGCGAACTTATTTCCAGCCTCTCAAAAATGAATACCGCCAAGGGCTTGTCGGGTTCTCAAGAGCAATGGGAATTTTTATCAAGACATTCTTTATCATTGCCGATTTATTGATGCTTGTTATTTTGCTCACAATTGAAGTTGCGATTTTTGTCTCGTTCGTGATGTTCCCAATAGCGACAATAGCTTTGTTGTTTTATTAATTATGTTTGTGTATGTGCGTTTTTATCATTTTTACCGGACGGCGCTTCTAAGAAGCATACGGCTGCTTGTTTTTGTCTTACTTCTTGCGGTAATTCTGTTTCAATTCGCGAATAATGAATCGCCAAAGTTCGCTGTTTTTCTGTTCAATATTGTTGTCATGATTGAAGTATTCTTTCATTATAAAGTCAGTCGTGTTGTTCCCACAGTTGAGGTATCCAAAAATAAAAAAGAAACGATGTATGACTCATTCACCATGCAGGCATTGTACGGCTTTGCTACACAACCTACAACCCAGCGAGTTATCAAGCATCTTGTTACATATCCGCAAGTGAAATTGGTTATGGAAAAGGCAAATATTACGCATAAAGAATTGGTCTTTACTGATGTCTCAAAAGATATTTTGGCCCAGAGTGCATTTGAAACCGCACAAACCTTCAAAGGGAAATTTGTAACAACGCTTGATATTTTTATCGCATATCTTTTTTTGATTGAAAAAGATACCAAGCTTTTTTTTGCCAAACAGCTCAAAATAGCGGATATTGCAAATATTGTCTATTGGGTCAGAGCCACGATGCCGGAGGAAGAAACGCCTAAGAAATGGCTCATTCATTTTTATGGTGAAGGAATTGGTGAAGCGCTTGTCAGTGGCTGGACACCGGAGACGAAAAAATATACGGCACAGTTTACCACCTATGCCTTACGTGAAGAACCATTGATCGGTGGACGCGAAAAAGAATTCGGGACACTGCTTGAAGCGCTTACAAAAGTTGAGAATAACAATGCGTTGCTCATCGGTGATATCGGTGCGGGCAAAGAAAATCTGGTGAGAGCGTTGGCGTATCATAGTTTTGGCGGCAATTTAGGCGGCTGGCTTAATTACAAAAGAGTGCTGCAGCTCCTGGTCGGCGCATTAACAGCAGGAGCGACCAATAGGAATGATTTGGAATCCCGGTTGCAGGAAATCATTGCCGAGGTGTCGCATGCAAATGACGTTATTATGTACATCCCGGATTTTCAAAATATATTAGGCGCCTCCTCCTACGGACTGGATTTATCTGGTGCGTTATTGCCCTACATGAAGGGTGGAGCTATGCCGATTATTGCGACGATGTCGACTGGCAGTTATAAGACATACATGGAGAAAAATCCTTTGAAAGAAGTCTTTACTGTCATTTCATTGGCAGAGCCTACGCCGGAAAATGCGATACAAATGGTGCTTGGAGAAGCAGAGAAAATTGAGAAGAAATACGCGACCATCTTGAGTTACCGAGCAATTGTCAGTGCGGTTGAGTTATCAGAACGGTTTTATCAAGATGAAGTGTTGCCGGGAAGTGCTGTGTCACTTCTTGAAGATGTTGCCAATACCGTCGCGCATGATCCCAACCGCAAAACGTATGAGCGAACGCATCATAAGATGGTTTTGGAAGAAGATGTGGTGAAGAAAGTTGAGCAGACAAGTCATGTAGCAATTGCTCTACCCACTGGAAATGAAATTCAAGTTCTTTTACATCTGGAAGACAAATTACATGAGCGGGTGATTGCACAGGATGATGCAGTCAAAGCTGTCAGTGAAGCAATGCGCCGGCTCAGATCAGGTATGTCGACAAGCGAGCGGCCGATTTCATTTCTTTTCTTGGGTCCAACAGGTGTCGGAAAGACAGAAACAGCCAAATCACTTGCTGACTTTTACTACGGCGGTGAGAAAAACATGATCCGGCTTGATATGAGTGAATATACCGATGAGAATGGTTTAAAGAGATTGTTAGGTGCGCCTCCCGGTGAGGGAAATGAGCGGGGAGAATTAACTGATAAAATTCATGACAATCCGGCATCACTTATTCTCTTGGATGAGTTTGAAAAAGCAAATCCCAAGATCCATAATTTATTCCTGCAGGTTTTTGACGATGGCCGTTTAACTGATAACAAAGGCAATACTGTCTCGTTCCGCAATGCTATTATCATCGCGACATCCAACGCCGGATCTGAATTTATCCGCGAACAAGTTGATAAAGGAGTAAAGATTGATGCCAAATTTGAACATCGTTTGCTTGAAGAATTAGAAACAAAAGGCATTTTCAAGCCTGAACTTCTCAACCGTTTTGACGATGTCGTAGTATTCAAACCGCTTGGTCCAGAGCAGGTGACGTCGGTAGTTAAACTCATGTTGGAAAGTCTCAAAAAAGATTTGGAGAAGCAAGATATTAGGGTTTATTTTGATGACGCGGTGATTGCGAAGATCGCGGAGGAAGGATTTGATAAAGATTTTGGTGCCCGGCCGCTTCGACGCTACATTCAGGATACGATTGAAGATGTGATTGCACAGAAGAAGCTGACCAAAGAAATCGATCGTGGCAAAACGGTGACTTTTTCTTTGGATGGTACAGGCGCATTGCATACAGGGATTGTATAGTAGAATGCCTCTCTATGAGTTTTAGCAATAGTGCTTGGTGTAGTTTTTGTAATAATCATGCATACATTTTAGCATAAACATTTTTTTACATCACTGGTTGAAGCAAAGCCCCCAATCTGGTATACTTAGCCTATGCCAGCGATACAACGCAGTGAATTTGCATTAGCTTTGAATCAAGTCGCTTCCGAGCGGGGAGTTGACGTTTCTGTCGTTCTCGAAACCGTTCAGAATGCTATTTTGGCAGCTTATCGTAAGGATCACCCCGGAGTTGAAGTAGATGAGTATAAAGCAACTCTTGATTCCAACACCGGAGAAGCAAAAATTTTTAATGGTACGGAAGATGTAACCCCGCCGGGTTTTGGCCGAATTGCCGCGCAGACAGCAAAGCAAGTTATTTTGCAAAAAATTCGTGAAAAAGAAAAAGAAGCGATCTTCACCGATTACCGTGACAAAATCGGAGGTATTGTCAATGGCATGGTGCTGCGTTTTGCAGGACCAAATGTGATTGTTGATATCGGAAAAGCAGAGGCAATTATGCCTGTTTCCGAGCAAATTCCCAACGAGAAATATCATCTCAATCAACGCTTGGCTTTTTATCTCTCAGAAATTCGGGAAGGTATGAAAGGCGAGGAAATTGTTGTTTCCCGCGCACACAATGGTTTGATCGAGGGTTTATTTAAACGAGAAGTCCCCGAAGTCGCACAGGGAAGTGTGGAAATAAAAACCGTTGTCCGAGAACCGGGGAATCGCGCAAAAATTGCTGTGTATTCACAACAGCCCGGCATTGATCCGGTCGGTTCTTGTGTCGGACAAAAAGGTGTCCGCGTTCAAGCGATTATTCAGGAGCTTGGCGGTCTTGAGAAAATTGACATTATTCAGTGGTCTGATGATCCCAAAACGTACATTGCACAAGCGCTTTCCCCAGCTAAAAACGTTAGGGTTGAGCTTGATGAAAAAGAAAAAATTGCCCATGTCTTTGTCCCGCAAGATGAATTGTCACTGGCAATCGGAAAAGACGGACAAAATGTCCGATTGGCTTACAAATTGACTCAGTACAGAATTGAAATTGAAGGTGAAGGGGCACCGGCTGTAGTAGAAGAGATTCACGAAAAAACCGGAAAGGTCGCTAAAGATGCGCAGGAGCCAAAAGCTGAAGAAGAGATATTAGCAGCAGAAAATGCTGTGGCAAAAGCTGAGGAAGAAATTGCCCAAGACGTAGCTGATGATGATGCAAAACCGGTTATTGCTGATGAAGGATCAAGAGAAGAATCACTAGTTGAAGAAAAGGTTGGTTCGGAGACAGGTTCTGCTGAAGAATTAAATAAAGAAGAAGCGTTGGCGGATGAGGCAGTAACGACACAAGCAAGTGAAGAAAGTACCAAAGAAGAAAACGAACCTGATACAACCAAACCAAAAGAATAATGGTTAGAGTTGAGAAAGATCTAATGAGAAGTTTCGATTTACTATTATGTCAAAACATGAAGCAACACAGCAACAATCATCGCAGCAATTTCCTCCGGTAGTTGCCGTTCTCGGTCATGTTGACCATGGCAAAACAACTCTTCTTGACGCAATTCGCAAAAGTTCCATTGCCGAGCGGGAAAAAGGTGGAATTACACAAAAGATCGGTGCCTCTGCAGTTGAAATTGTTCACGAAGGAAAAGAGCGGTGGATTACCTTTATTGATACCCCAGGACATGAAGCATTTACCAAAATGCGAAGCAGGGGAGCGCACGCAGCGGATCTGAGTTTGCTCGTCGTCTCTGCAGTTGATGGAATCAAACCTCAAACAAAGGAAAGTATCCAAGCTCTACGAACTGCAAAAACACCTTTCATAGTCGTCCTCACCAAAGCAGATCTCCCGACAAAGAATTCTGAAAAAGTAAAACAAGAACTCTTAGGAGAGCAAATCGAGCTTGAAGAATACGGGGGAGAAACGCCAATTATTGAAGTCTCGGCAAAGACAAATCTTAATATCAAAGAGCTGTTAGATCTGATTTTGCTGATGTTTGATACGCAGAAAAAAGCGACCTATGCTCAGGATGTGAACAGCACAAATCCTCTTGAAGCGGTTGTTATTGAATCCAAATTGGATGTTCGCGCAGGTGCAAAAGCAACAGTGATTATTAAAAATGGTACGATTAAAGTCCGCGAAGACGTGCAAATCGATGGGCAAATTTTTAAAGTCCGTTCCATGTTTGATACCAAAGGTAAGCCAGTCCAGAAGGCAACAGTTGGACAAGCCGTTGAGGTTTTAGGATTTACCGATGTGCCAACAGTGGGAAGTTTGATCAAAGACAAAACAGCAGAGACAGCCGTAGCTCAGGAAGATGTAAGACCACGTTCCCGTGAAATGAACTACCTGAGAGAAGAAGTTCATAAAGGAATTTCAGTTATTCTCATCGCTGACACCCAGGGGTCTCTTGAAGCAATTGTGAATGCGTTGCCTGAAGGAATAAAGTTGGTCAGTCAAAAAACAGGTGAAGTAAATGAAGCGGATATCTTGCTGGCGAAATCAACAGGAGGTATAGTTCTTAGTTTTAACACAAAATTAAAGCCTGATGTTATAGCTTTTGCGTATATTGAAAAAGTGCTGCTTCGCAATTATGAAATTATTTATGAGCTGCTGGATGAAATAAAAGATGCACTCGAAGGCAAACTTCAGTCACAAATGGAGCAGATTTTTGGTAGCGCAAAAGTATTGGCGAAATTCCCTTTTGAGAAAACTTTTGCTTTTGGTATCTCAGTAATGGATGGCAGAATTGCACGCGGTGATAGACTGCGGATCATGCGAGAGGATGAAGTTTTGGGTGAAGCAACAATTAGTTCGCTTCGCGTTGGCAAAAACACAACCTCAAAAGTAGAAAAAGGAAATGAAGCTGGTATTATTCTTTCGGGGGGACTTGACATGCAGGTGGGAGATGTGCTACTATCCCATAGTTAATATCCGTTTTGGGTATTATGGCGGCTATGGATAAAACAATAATTCAAAAACTTAAAGACGCAATTGCCAAAAGTAATAGTATCGGTATTGCTGTGGGTCAAAACCCTTCTATTGATGAAATGGGCGGTGCTCTTTCATTATATTTGCTTTTAAGAAATGCGAATAAAAAGGTAAGTATTGCAAGTCCAACTGATCCTATAGTTGAAATTTCTTCACTTGTTGGCATTGACCGTGTACAACGTCATTTTGGCGGAGACGCTGGTGATTTGGTTGTTTCTTTTCCTTACAAAGAAGGAGAGATTGAAAAAGTCTCTTATACGCTCGAAAATAATTTTCTCAATATTATCGTTAAAGCTTCTGAGCAAGGTCTTTCTTTTGAAGAACACGATGTGCTCTACACTCGCGGCAGTGGTAGCATTGATCTTTTAATTGTTGTTGGTGCTGCCTCCCTCGATCAGATTGGTGATATTGTGGATTCGCAAAAGTTACGTGATATTTCTATTATTAATATTGATAACAGTCCAAGCAACCAAGGGTATGGTGATGTGGTGCTTATTAATCCGCAAGCATCATCTCTGAGTGAACATGTTGCTGATATTGTCTTAACACTTGGGTTTAACATTGAACAAGATGCTGCACAAAATTTACTCAGCGGTATAATGAGTGCAACACATAACTTCCAAGATCCAAAAACAAGTTCTCTTGCCTTTGAAGTTAGTGCATTTTTGATGAAACATGGAGCACATCGCACCGATAGTCAATATCCTTCTCGACCACAGTCACCCCAAATGAATAATACTCAACCCACACCACAGGTGAGACAACCTATTCAACGCCCACATCCGGAAGAGCCTATCCAACAACCACAATCTGTACAGCAACCTCCGCGATCAGCAGCTATGCCGGAAAATTTTGATCAAGGTGAAAAAGCAGAAGAACAAAATGAAAAGCCCCCGCTTGACTGGCTGACACCTAAGGTTTACAAAGGATCGAGTGAAGTTTAATCTTAATTATGAATCGAACAGATAGAGTTATAGGCGTTGGAGGGACTCCAGATATTATGATCCCTGCTGGAACACAATATTCCACAGGAGTTGTTTTTGATGGAAGCAAAGAGTCAAAGCTTAGTGCAGAGATAGCTTTGATGAACCAAAGATTATTCGGAAGTACGTCTCCAGTAGAAGAAGTTCAAGTTTTTGCAATTACAAAAAGTACAGTGCATGTGCAAAATGCAAGATTACAACCTAATATGCCAACA
>Ga0137379_10005277_pt1 | contig 12177 bp, 10 predicted proteins | sample SagtaG_18_FD_104812 | JGI IMG/M metagenome (GOLD analysis project Ga0137379, IMG submission 104812) | Vadose zone soil microbial communities from Sagehorn Ranch, Mendocino, California, USA - Sage2_L_80_16 metaG | ecosystem: Environmental > Terrestrial > Soil > Vadose zone | place: USA...
GCTTGTTCCCGCGACGGCCAGAACTCGCGTGTAGCGGTCGTAGTCTGCGATCCGATACGGGCCGGCCGGTCCGCTCGTGGCGTTGCCCGTGCGGTCCAGCAGGGGAAGACCGATCCCAAAGAAGACGACCTTGAGCTGCGCAAACCGCTGGCGGGTCGACGAGCTCGCTTGACCATTCAGCACGTCTGCATGGGTCACATGCCAGACCGTCGCGGTCGTGAGGTCGACCGATCCCGACTTCGATGCGGTAGCCGAGGCTCTGCAGCCACCGCTCACGCGTGCCTGTCCCGCCACCGGGCCGACGAGCAGGCTGATCAACACGACCAGCGTCGCGCCGGACGCGCGAACTGCCACCGTCCGTTTGTTGATCTTCACATTTCTATAACGCGCGGGACCTACTCTCTGGCCACGACCTCCGCCGGCTCGGACTCCTTGTCGCGCACGTGCCCCGGCCGAAGGATCTGGTAGAGAACGATGGCGCCCAGCGCACCAAGCGCCAGGTTGTTGAGCTCGAAGTCTCCGAATTTGACGTCGGCTCCGCCCGCGGCAAGGATCAGCGGAATCGCGGCCACGGCGAGGTTGGCCCGCTTCCCGAAGTCGACCTTGCCGTCGACCCAGATCTTGGCGCCGATCACGGCGATGAGGCCGAACAGGTAGAGCTCGATGCCACCGATGACGCTGCTCGGGATGCTGTTCACCAGGGCGCCGAACTTGGGGATGAAGCCGAGCAGGATGGCCGCAACCGCGGCAACCACGAAGATCATGATCGAGAAAACCCGCGTCACGCCCATGACGCCGATGTTCTCTGCGTACGTCGTCTCGCCGGTTCCGCCGAAGAGGCCGCTGAGGGTCGTGGCGATGCCGTCGCCCATGAACGTGCGTCCGAGCAACGGGCTGAGGTCGCGCTTCATGATCCCGCTGATCGCGAAGACGTGGCCCGCGTTCTCGGCGACCAGGATCAGGGGGATGAACCAGAACAGGCTGAACTGGCGGACCGGGTTGCCGAAGCTCGGAAGCGCGAACTTGGGGAACCCGAGCCAGTCGGCGCTCTGGACGCCGGCAAAGCTGATGTGGCATGCCTTAGCGCTCTGGCAGGCCGGATCGATCAGCGAAACGACGTACCCGATCACAACCGCAATAAGCACCGGCAGGAGCCGCGGGAAGCCACGCAGGTAGACGCTGACGATGACCGCGACCAGGACGGTGACCGTCGCCGTGAACAGGTCGCCCTTGTAGTTGTTCCACGCCGCCCCGGCGAGGGCGAGCCCGATCACCGCGACCACCGTCCCGGTGACGACGGGAGGCAGGAGGAAGCGAATGGCGTTGATGCCGACGAAGTGGACGACAAGGCCGATGAGGAGGTAGATCACTCCCGCGATCACGATGCCGCCGTAGGCAAGGTCGTGGTGGCCGGTGTTGCCGCCCTGGATGGCAAGCACCGCTCCAAGGAAGGAGAACGAGGACCCGAGGTAGCTAGGCACCTTGCGCCCGGTCACGAACAGGAAGATCAGCGTCGCGACGCCGCTGAAGAAGATGACCGTGTTCGGGTTGAAGCCGAGGATGATGGGCACCAGCACCGTGGCGCCGAACATCGCCATGACGTGCTGCAGGCCCATGAGGATCGTCTGCGGCCACGCCAGCCGATCCTCGGGATAGACGACGTCGCGCTCGCGCGCACCTGTTGCCACAGCCATGGCGCTCCCCCTCTGATCAGCGCCCGGCCCACCCGGGCCCGGAGCTACGTTAAGCCCGCCGGGCGGCCTTGGCAAGATGCCCTGGTCGAATCACAAGGATGGGCACCTGCCTCCCGACCCCGCGAACCGTCCGCTCCGTCGCCACCTCCAACCCGGCCGCGGCAAGCATCGGCAACAGGTCCCGGCGCTCCGGAAACCTCCGAAGCCGGAAGATCCTGCGCACGTACTTCATCACCCCCGACGCGATGAAGTCCGCGAGCAGCCAGCGCCCGTCCGGCGCCAGCACGCGCGCCACCTCCCCGATCCCCGCCCGCTGATCGGTCCAGTGGTGGAACGTCATCGTGCTGAAGACGAGGTCGAACAGCCCGTCTCCGAACGGCAACGCCTCCGCACCGGCAAGTCGAAACGTGATGCGCGCGTCGGCAGGCATGGTCGCTTGCGCCACCCTCACCATCTCGGCCGCGGCGTCGACGCCGTCCAGCCGCGCTTCGGGAAACACTTCCGCAGCCGCGCGCAGCAAGCGGCCGGTCCCGCACCCCACGTCGAGGATCGCCCGCGGTTGAGGAACTTCCGATGCCGCCACCTCGAGCAAAGTCCGCTGTATCGGCTCCAAGATCAGCCGCTGGAGGGGATGCCTTTCATAGCTCTCGGCCCAGCGGTTGAACCGCTCGACGTCGTGCAACTAATCGGCGCCGCGGGGATCGTCGGCTTTGGAGATCGGCCTGTCGAGTGCCGGCCGGACCGGGCTCAGGTGGATCTTGAAGACGTTGCCCGGCGCCTGAAAGTTGATCTTGAGGTGATTGTTGTCGCAGAAGGGCTTGTGCTCCGAGAAGCCGCACCTGCAGAGCGTCGCGCGAGGCAGCGTCTCGACTGAACCGTCCTCGCGCCTGACCTCGATGGTGCCGGTGACCAGGAGCGGACCGTTTCGCATCGGCGTGACGGTGGTCGAGCCGTCGTGCTGCTCCTGCGCCTTGCCGTCGAGTCGCCTGTACTGCAGGGCGCCGCTCGGGCACAGCTCGATGACTTGAGCGACGCGGTCCGGCTTGCCCGCGTCCGGCAGCACCCAGGGCCGGCGATCGAGCTGAAAGACCTTCGAGTCGCCGCGCAAACGCTCCGCGATGTGGATGCAGATGTCGAGGTCGAAGCTCACCTCGATGTCGCGGCCGCGATAGACCTTGCGCATCGCGCCAACACTAGACTCTTCCTCGCATGCCAGAGGCTGTGGTGTCGCCTCCGAGGGCCCGCCGGTCGAGACGCGCACCAGGCAGGGCGATGATCTCTTCCGAGCGCATCTCGAGACGCGTCCAGCAGCTAGGGCGTGAGATCTCAGAGGTCTACGCGAACATCGAGACGCCGCTCGTCCTGGTCGCCATCCTCAAGGGCGCGACGGTCTTCGCGGCCGACCTGCTGCGAAGTCTCTCCATCCCGGCCGAGCTGGAGTTCGTACGTGCGGCGAGCTATGGCGCCGGGACGAAGAGCACAGGCCGGGTGAAGATCGCGCACATGGTCGAGGGCTCGCTCGAGGGACGACACGTGCTGCTGGTCGAGGACATCGTCGACTCGGGCCGGACCGCGGACACGATCCTCAAGCGATTCCGGCGCATGAGACCTGCTTCCGTGCGCGTGGCCGCGCTGCTCGACCGGCCCGCGCGCCGCGAGATCCCTGTCCCGATCGACTTCACCGGGTTTGTCATCCCGGACCGGTTCGTCATCGGATACGGGCTCGACTACGCCGGCCTCTACCGCGAGCTGCCGGGGATCTACGCGCTCAGCTAGCCGGTCCGAGCGCGGCTCACGAGCGGACTCAAATAACCGCCACGGCCGGCGTTCGCGGGTTTGGCATTGCGCTGAGGCCCGCGAGCGCCGGCACTCGCGGTGAATTTTTTTCTAACTGACCGGCGCGGGATTGGACGCCGGCTTCAGGAAGTCGACGAGCTCCTCGCGGTCATTCCATATCACGGTCGTGCGCTCGGGCTCTGTGCGCGCCACGATCTTCCCTCCCCGCAGCACCAGCTTGCGCGGCGCGATCAGCCGGATCGCGTCCATCTCGCTCGGCGCGGCAAACGCGCAGAGATCTGCGCGGCATCCGGGGAGCAGCCCGTAGTGCTCGAGGCCCAGCGCGCTCGCCGGGTTCCACGTGATCATGTCCATCAACGTCCGCAGCTCCCCGTGGCCCGACATCTGTCCGTAATGAGCCAGGACGAACGCCGACTGAAGCGGGTCGCTGTAGCCCAGCGGGTACCAGGGGTCCATCACCGAGTCGTGTCCGATGCAGACGTTGATGCCCGCCGCCAGCAGCTCTTTGACCCGCGTGTGGCCGCGCCGGATCGGGTAGCTGTCGAACCGCCCCTGCAGCGTCGAGTTGTCGAGCGGGTTGGTGACCATGTGCATCTGCGCGCGCTTGAGGTTGTTGATCAACCGGTAGGCGTAGGCGTTGTTGTACGAGTGCATCGCCGTGGTATGGCTGGCGGTGACGCGGCCCCCCATCCCCAGCCGGATGGTCTCGGCGGCCATCACCTCGACGAAGCGTGACTGGTCGTCGTCGGTCTCGTCGCAGTGAATGTCTACCCGCAGACCCTTGTTGGCGGCGAGCGCGAATGCGAACTTGATCGACTGCTCGCCGTACTCGCGTGTCAGCTCGAAGTGCGGGATCGCCCCCACGACGTCGACCCCGAGATCGATCGCGCGGCGCATCAGGTCCTCGCCGCCATCGAACGACATGATTCCCTGCTGTGGGAACGCCACCAGCTGCAGGTACATCTGGTCACCGATCTCCTTGCGCAGCTCGACCAGCGCCCGCACGGCCTTCAGCTCCGGGTCGCACACGTCGACGTGGCTGCGCACGAACTGAACGCCGTTGGCCAGCTGCCAGCGCAAGACCGTCCGGACGCGCTGCTTCACGTCCTCCACGGTCAATTGCTTGACCCGCTCCGCCCAGATCGCGATCCCTTCGAAGAGCGATCCAGTCTGGTTGTGACGCGGCTCACCTTCCGTCAGCACGGCGTCGAGGTGGATGTGCGGCTCGACGAGCGCCGGCGTCACGAGCGCCCCGGCCAGGTCGATCTCGTGCCGTGACTCCGCCTCGGGCTCGCTGATCATGCCGTCCTTGATGCCGATGTCGCGGGTTTCCAGCTCGCCAGGCAGCCTGGCGCCCCGAAGCAGCAAATCGAGCATTCGACGGAACTCTAATTGTTCCTTAAACTTCGGGCGTACTCGTCCGGTTTGTAGTGCGTTTGGGGGAGGCGCCTATGCAAACGGTTCAGGAAGTCGAGAAACACGTACCTGTCCGGGAGGGCGACTACGGGGAGAGGGTGGCCACCGTCGAGCCCGGCGGGGTCGAGTACATCTCTCTCAAGGAGCGTCACGGCAAGCCGATCGACCTGTTCTGGACGTGGCTGTCACCCAACCTCGAGTTCGCGACGGTCTACGTCGGAGTCCTCGGCATCGCGGTGTTCGGGCTCAGCTTCTGGCAGACCGCGGTGGCCATCGTCGTCGGCAGCGCGCTCGGTTCGCTGACGCACTGGGTCCTCTCGTCGTGGGGACCGAAGTTCGGCGTGCCGATGATGGTCGAGAGCCGAGGCGCCTTCGGCTTTCTCGGCAACATCCTGCCCGCGGGCTTGAACGCGTTCACAGGCACGATCGGCTGGTTCATCGTCAACAGCGTCAGCGGTGCATTCGCGCTGCAGGCGCTGGCGCTGCTCATCAACGTCAACCTTCCGTTCGCGGTCACGTTCTTGATCATCGTCGTGGCGCAGGTCGCGATCGCCACCCTGGGCCACAACTTCATCCACGTGTTCGAGCGTTGGGCGCTGCCGCTGCTCGGCATCGTCTTCGCCCTGGCCACCATCTTCATCTTCACGAAGGCGAACTTCGGGGCCCCCGTCAACGCCAAGGCGCCCGTGTTCGTCGGCGAGTTCGGCAGCTTCACGCTGCTGTTCACGGCAACGTTCGGGTACGCCGCGGGCTGGAATCCGTACGCGGCGGACTACACCCGCTACCTGCCGCCCAACACGAACCGGCAGATGGTCGGGTTCTGGGCGGCCATGGGCGTCTTCGTGTCGTGCGTGGTGATCGAGCTCGCGGGCGCCGCGCTCGCCACCGTCGCGGGCACCAAGTGGGGACCCACCGACATCCCAACCGTGCAGCTCCGGGTGGCGATGCCGGACTTGATCTACTACCTCACCCTGCTCTGCATCGCGATCGGTGCGGTCGCCGCCAACGCGATCAACATCTACAGCGGCACGATGTCCCTGGTCGCGCTTGGAATCCGCGAGATGGGGCTCACATTGCGCCAGCGCCGCGCGCTCCTCGCGGTCTCCGCCGGTGTGCTCGGCTACATCATCGGCATCGTCGGCCAGGCCAACGTCGGCCCCGGCAGCAAGTACGAGTTCTTCTTGCTGTTGATCAGCTACTGGATCGGGCCGTGGCTCGCGGTGGTGCTCACTGACTACTGGCTGCGCAAAGGCGACTACGGTGACGAGTCGATCTTCTACGACACCAAGTACCAACGCTGGCAGGGGGCCGCAGCGATGGCCATCGGCCTCGTCGTATCCGTATGGCTGTTCGGGAACAACATCCTCTACACCGGCGTCATCCCGTCGGCCAACCCAGGCATCGGCGACATCACGTTCATCGTTGGCTTCGTCCTGACCGGGGTTCTCTACTACGCCTTCAACATGATGAGCCGCCGGGCGGCGAGCCCTGCGGGAATGGCCGGGTCCCGGGCGTAACTCAGATCTTTCCAGCGCCGCTGCCTCGACAAGGCAGCGGCGCTACTTTTATGCGCATGAACGTCGAGATCAAGGTCGCAGACATGCGCTTTCTCGCGCGAATGGAGAGGGAAGCCGCCCCTCGGACCTGCCAAGCCTTCGAGTCGATGCTGCCGCTCGAAACACAGCTCATCCAGGCCCGCTGGAGCGGTGAGGCCGCGTGGATTCCTTTCGGTGAGCTCGACTTCGGCCTCGGCTACGAGAACCACACCAGTCATCCCGCCCCGGGCCAGCTGCTCCTCTACCCCGGCGGGATCAGCGAGACCGAGATCCTGTTCCCCTACGGCGCGACGCTTTTCGCCAGCCGGATGGGACAGCTCGCGGGCAACCACTTCGCCACGATCTTCGAAGGCAGTGACCGACTGAAGGAGCTCGGCGACCTCGTGCTGTGGAAGGGAGCGCAGGAGATCAGGTTTACCTCTCAGCCGTGAACGACGGAGCGGCCGCGCTCGAGCGATGCGAGATCCTCGCCGCCTGCACGGACGAACCCGGCCGGATCACCCGGCCGTTCGCGTCGGACGCGATGCGCCGCGCTCACGAGCACGTCGCGGGGTGGATGCACCAGGCCGGGATGACCGTGACGCGCGACAACATCGGCAACCTGCGCGCCCGGTACGAAGGGACCGGACCCGAAACCCTGCTTTTGGGCTCACACCTCGACTCGGTCCGCGACGCGGGCAAGTACGACGGACCGCTCGGCGTCGTGGTCGCGATCGCTGCCGTCCAGCGTCTGCACGACGCGAACCTGCGGCTGCCGTTTGGCATCGAAGTGCTGGCATTCGCCGACGAGGAAGGCCTCCGCTTCGGCTCGACCTATCTGGGCAGCCGCGCGCTGGCCGGCCGTCTCGATCGAGCGGAGCTGCAGCGTACGGACGCGGACGGCGTGACGATGGCAGAGGCGATCCGCAGGTTCGGAGGCGACCCGGACAGGATCGCCGAGGACCGATGGAGCGGCGAGCGTCCGCTCGGCTATGTGGAGGTGCACATCGAGCAGGGACCGGTGCTGGAGCAACTCGGCCTGCCGGTCGGTGTGGTTTCCGCGATCGCCGGGCAGAGCCGCCACGAGCTCACCTTCACCGGGGAAGCCGGCCACGCCGGCACCGTGCCGATGCCACAGCGCCGTGACGCGCTGGTCGGAGCCTCGCTCTTCGTCGAGGCGGTCGACGCCGTACGCGAGAAGCCCGGCCTCGTCGCGACCGTCGGCCGGCTCACGGTCCGGCCGGGCGCCGCCAACGTGATCCCCGGCGAGGTCACCCTCAGCCTCGACGTTCGCAGCCCTGACGACGAGCAGCGGCAGTTCGAATGCCAGGCCCTCCTGCACCTGGCAGGCGAGATCGCTCGGCATCGGAACCTGGAGGTGAGCGTGGTCCCCGTGAGCGAGCGCGCCGCGGTCGCCTGCTCGCCGAGCATCACCGGCCTTCTGCGCGAGGCCATCGGCGATGGTGCGGTGGCGGTGGCCAGCGGCGCCGGCCATGACGGCGTGTACATTTCCGAGATCACCGACATCGGCATGGTGTTCGTTCGCTGCAAGGGCGGCATCAGCCACAACCCGGCGGAGTCGGTCGAGGAGGCGGACGTCGCGGTGGCGATTGACGTCCTCGGCCGCTTTCTGGAGCTGCTCGGCAAGAAGTGATCGTCCGCGGCGGCACCATCGTCACCGCAGGCGGCGTCGAGGTAGCGGACATCGCCATCGAGGATGGCCTCATCACCGAGGTCGGCCCCAACCTCGGCGGTGGCGGTGAGGAGATCGACGCGACCGGGCTGTACGTCTTTCCCGGCGGCATCGATTCCCACGTCCACTTCAACGAGCCGGGCCGCACCGAGTGGGAGGACATCGCCCACGGATCGGCCGCGTTGGAGGCCGGCGGATACACGGCGTTCGTCGACATGCCGCTCAACAACCTTCCAGTCACGACGACCGTCGAGGCATTCGACCTCAAGCTCGCAGCGATGAGGCGCTCATCGAAGGTCGACTACGGCCTGTGGGGCGGGCTCGTCCCCGGCAACCTCGACCAGCTCGGGCCACTGGTCGAGCGCGGCGTCATGGGATTCAAGGCCTTCATGTGCCCGAGCGGCATCGACGAGTTCCCGGCCGCCGACGAACGGACGCTGCGCGAGGGCATGAAGCGGATCGCCGAGCTCGACTCGATCCTCCTGGTACATGCGGAAGACCCCGCGGAGCTCCGCGATCCACGAGGTCCGTCGCCCGCCGACTTCATCGAGTCGCGTCCGGTCGAGGCAGAGGTCACGGCGATCCGCAACGCGATCGAGTGGGCGGCCCAAGCGGACTGCCGCCTTCACATCGTGCATGTGAGTTCACTAGCGGGCGCCGAGCTCATCTTTCGCTCGAAGCACGATGTGAGCGGCGAGACATGCCCTCACTACATGCTGTACGTCGACCGGGACATGGCACGCATCGGCGGCACTGCCAAGTGCGCGCCGCCGTTTCGTGAGGAATCAATGCCGATCCTGCCCATCGTCGTCTCTGACCACTCCCCGAGCACCCTCGAACTCAAGCTGGGCGATGACTTTCGCAAGATCTGGGGCGGGATCTCGGGCTGCCAGTCGACCCGGCAGCTGCTGCTGGCTCAGGACCACGACCTGCAGGCCATAGCCGCGGTGACAGCGACGAACGTCGCACGTCGTTTCCGTATCGACGGCAAGGGCGACATCGCGCCGGCTTGCGACGCCGACCTATGCCTCGTCGATCTGTCGCACGAGGACGTCGTCCGGCGAGAAGATCTGCTGTACAAGAACCGTTTCAGTGCCCACGAAGGGCAGAGGATCCGGGGCCGCACAGTGAAGACGATCCACGGATCGCCGAGGTTCATTCGGCCAGGCGAGCGCTCGTAGCCGCGATGTCGCGCGCGATCTCTTCCTCGTCCGCGGTGAGCAGCCTGCCCTCGCGCACCACAACGATGCCGTTGACAACAACCGTCTGAGCGCGGGCCGGGGGCGCCAGAGCAAGGCCGGCGACGAGGTCTTTGATCCCCGCGTGGGCGAGGTCGTCGATCCGAAAGCAGGCGATGTCCGCACACTTGCCCAGCTCGAGTGATCCGCAGTCATCCCGGCCGAGACAGTCCGCCCCACCTTGCGTCGCCAGCCGCAACGCGCCGCGCGCGTCGAGCGCACGCGGCGATTGGTTGCGGACCCGCGCGAGCAGCAGGGCCTGGTGCGCCTCCGCGGCGATGTTGGCGTCCTCGTTGCTGGCCGATCCGTCCACCCCCAGGCCGATACGGGCACCTGCCCGCACCAGGTCGGCGACCCTGCACACGCCCGCGCCGAGTCGCATGTTGCTGGATGGGCAGTGCGCGATGCCGGCCTTGACCTCCGCGACCCGGGCGACTTCGCCGTCGCTCAGGTGGATACCGTGCGCGTACCAGACGTCGTCTGCGGTCCAGCCGAGGTCTTCCATGAGCTCGTACGGCCGCTTGCCGAATTTCTCGATGCAGAACCTTTCTTCATCCAGGGTTTCGGCAAGGTGGGTGTGCAGGCGGACGCCGTGCTTGCGCGCGAGGGCCGCCGAATCGCGCATCAGCCGTGGCGTCACCGAGAAGGGCGAGCACGGTGCGACCACGACCCTGCACATCGATGCCGGCCGGGCGTCGTGGTGCCGGGCGATCAGCTCCTCGGTGTGGGCGAGGATCGCGTCCTCGTCCTCGACCACCGAGTCAGGCGGAAGACCGCCTTTCGATTCGCCCAGCGACATCGAACCGCGACACGGATGGAATCGCAGTCCCAGCTCGCCGGCCGTTTCCACCAGCGCTTCGAAGATCCCCGGCCGGCCGTGTGGAAAAACGTAGTGGTGGTCGGTCGAGAGCGTGCATCCTGAAAGTAGAAGGCGCGACATCGCCGCGCGGGCTGCCACGCGCACCGTGCCGGCATCGATTCGCGCCCACACCGGGTACAGGGCTCGCAGCCACTCGAACAGCGTGCCATCCGGCACGTAGCCGCGCGTCGCCCACTGGTACATGTGGTCGTGCGCGTTGACGAATCCGGGCATTGCCACGCAGTTGGGCTCGTTGACCCACTCGTCGGCTTGCGGCGCCTGGCCGGAGCCGATGCCGGCGATCTTGCCGTCGCGGACGAACAACCAGCCGTTCTCGATCTCGCGGCTGCCCGTGAACAGCAGCCCCGCGCGTAAGAGAAGCGTCAAAGGGTGATGTCGTGCGGGCGGACGGGCACGCGGTCGATCTGACGCCCGGTCGCGGCTCGGATCGCGGCCACGATGGCCGGACCCGACGAGATGGTGGGCGGCTCCCCCACCCCCTTCAAGCCGTACGGCGAGTTGGGGTCGCCCAGCTCGAGGATGTCCATCCGTACCGGAGGCATGTCGAGGATGGTCGGCAGCAGGTAGTCCGTGAACGACGGGTTGCGGATGACCCCATCCTTGACCTGGATCTCCTCCATGACGGCCAGGCCGAGTCCCTGCGCCGCGCCGCCTTCGAGCTGGCCCTGCACGGCAAGCGGATTGATCGCCTTGCCCACGTCCTGCGCCGTGGCGAGCTCCACCACCTTGAGCAAGCCGAGCTCGGTGTCGACGTCGACCACGGCGCGGTGCGCGGCAAAGGCGAACTGCATGTGCGCATCGGCCTGGCCGGTCTCGGCATCAAGGCGGTGGGTCTGGCGGGGGCGGAAGACCCGGGTCTCTTCGATCACGGCGTCGCCCAGCAGCGTGGCCAGGGACACGATCTCCTTGCCGCTTGCGTCCACCACCGCGTCATCCTCGAGCCGAAGGCCGCCGGCCCGGTGAAGCTCCGATTCCGCAAGCTCCAGGACACGCTTGCGCACGGCCTCCGACGCAGCCTTGACGGCGCCGCCGGTGATGTACGTCTGTCTCGACGCCGACGACGAGCCGGCAGAGCCGACGTTCGTGTCGGCGGTCAGGACCACGATGTCGTCGACGCCAAGCTCCGTGCCCGCGACCTGGGCCTGGACCATGACGCTGCCCTGCCCCACCTCCGCCGCCGCGGTGTGGACTTCGACCCGAGGCCGGCCCTCAACGACCGACAGGCGCACCCTCGCGGTCGAGTAATCCTCGAAACCCTCGGAATAGCCGATGTTCTTGAAGCCGACCGCGAAGCCGACCCCTCTTTTCACGCCCTCACCATGCGTCGTGTTTGACACCCCACCAGGCATTGACGTCAGGTGCTTGTCGGCGGCGGGCGGCATCGGCATCGCGCGCACGCGCTGCAGCAGCTCGGCCACGGGAACCGGGCCGTCGACGACCTGGCCGGTGATCATCTCGCTGCCAGTCTCCAACGCGTTGCGGAGGCGCAGCTCCACCGGGTCCATGCCCATCGCGGCGGCGAGCTTGTCCATCTGCGCCTCGTGCGCGTAGCAGTTCTGCACCGAGCCGAAGCCACGCATCGCGCCGCATGGCGGGTTGTTGCTGTAGACGACGATGCCGTCGATCGTCGCGTTGGGACACCGGTACGGCCCAACCGAGAAGCACGTGGCATTGGCGATCACCGCGGTCGAGCTCGACGCGTACGCGCCGCCGTCGAGAAGGATGCGAGCCCGGACGTAGACGAGCTTGCCGTCTCGGTTGGCGCCGTGCTCGTAGGTCAGCTTGCCCGGGTGGCGGTGCACGTGGCCGACGAAAGACTCCGTTCGGGAGTAGGAGATTTTCACCGGCCGGCCGGTCTTCAGCGCGAGCATGCATGCGTGGGCCTGCATCGAGAGGTCCTCGCGCGCGCCGAACGCACCGCCGA
>Ga0137379_10005283_pt1 | contig 12166 bp, 10 predicted proteins | sample SagtaG_18_FD_104812 | JGI IMG/M metagenome (GOLD analysis project Ga0137379, IMG submission 104812) | Vadose zone soil microbial communities from Sagehorn Ranch, Mendocino, California, USA - Sage2_L_80_16 metaG | ecosystem: Environmental > Terrestrial > Soil > Vadose zone | place: USA...
GCAATGTTACTACATGGCCACGGTTGCTGCTACCCGTCGACCGCATCCCCATTGTGGGCAGGCGGCGGTTCTTGGTTCGTCCCATGGGTGCCCGAGGGCAAGTGTTGTGAAACAGTAACCATCTAGCGAGCACAGAGACGGGCCATAACGGTACTTACCGGTACACCAAGGCGATCAGGAGCCCGGCTCGGCCCGGTTGGTTCGCAGCGCCCCGGTATGTGGCGGCCGGCATCCCACGGGGTCCGGGCGCCTGGCCCTTGCGTCGATGCTGGGCCAGATGGCGCCGTAGCTGCTCGCGCCATGCGGCCTGGTCGCCGGTACCGGCCGGCGGCTTGGTCAGGTGCCGGCCGTCGTCGTCGTGCAGTACCCCGTCGCCGTCACTCAGGCGGCTCATGATTTGTCCCCAGCGGTGGGGGTACCGGAGCTGACCGGTCGGTCCGTGAGGGGGCGTTCCGGCATGTGCCACATCCCATGGGGGCCACAGGTGCGGCTGCCGTCCGCCACCGTGCGCCACATGACCATGTAGCTGTCCCACTGGACGCGCTGCCGGCACCACATGCAGGTGCCGTCTAAGGCGCTCATGGGCTCGTGTCTGGTTCGCGGTTCAGCCACGGTGCGTGGCTTGACCGGTGCGCCTGCCCTGGGGTCAGGAGGGGCCGGTCGTCGGTCCGGGCGCTCTCGCTGAGGTACAGGGTCGTCCACCGCTTGGCGCCGGGCCGAAGCACGGTGTCCCCGTCGGGCGGCCGCCCATCGGGTACCAGTTCGGGCTTAGCGATCTTGCGCCAGCGCAGCCACCAGTCCACGGCGGTCCCCTTTCGGCCGGGCCTTGCCGCATCGACTACACGCCATCGATACGGGGTCCAGGTCGGGCCAACAGGGCCAACCGGAGACCCGACCTGGACTTTCGCCAAGTTAGTACACTAACTCTGCCAGGGCAACGAAAGGATCACTAAGAGTTAGAAACTTGGCACACCAACTCTGTGTGTGGTCGAGTAGATGGGCCAACCGGATGGAGTTTGTGATGCCCGACGTGCCCGCGTACCTGCGGATAGCCGGTGATCTCCGAGCCCGGATCGTCGCCGGTGATCTCGCACCCGGGTCGAAGATCCCCACCGAGACCGCGCTCATGGCGGTGTACGGTGTCAGTCGCACGGTGGCGAAGTACGCGATCAACGTGCTCAAGGGTGAGGGGCTGGTCGAGGGCCGGCGCGGCTCGGGCGTGTACGTCCGCGAGATCCGCCGCCTGGTCCGGGAGTCGCACGCCCGGAACATGCGCACGCAGCCCGGGTCGACCTCGCCGTTCCAGCGCGACGCGGCGCTGATGGGGCAGCAGGGCGGCTGGGAGCACGAGTCGGCGCACGAGGTCGCCTCGCTGGAGGTGGCGCAGCGGCTCGGCATCGACGTGGGCGCGCCGGTGATGGTGACGCGGTACCGGTTCCTTGCCGATGGCGAGCCGATCCAGCTCTCGACCTCGTACGAGCCGTTGGCGCTGACCGGGGGCACGCCGGTCGAGTGGCCGGAGGACGGCGCGGCCGTCGGCGTGGTGGCCCGGTTCGACCGCATCGGGATTCGGATCGATGGCTGTACCGAGCGGGTGACGGCGCGGTCGGCGCGACCGGAGGAGATCGAGGCGTTGGGCCTATCGCTGCGCGGCGCGTACGTCCTCGTGGTCCGCCGCACGTACTACGCGGGCGAGCTGGCCGTCGAGACCGCAGACATCGTGTTCCCGGGCGACCGGTACGACCTGGTGTACCGCTTTCCCGTGGACTAGATCGCGCCTCGCGCGGCGGTGCCCCCGCCAAGCTGGAGGCGGGGGCACCGTTGCGTCACGGCGCAGGTGGGTCTACGCGGCTGACGGATCGCCACTCGCCACCTTGGCCTACCGGCGCACCCGAAAGGTGAGGCACGCCGGACCAGCTTTGACGCCGCTTCCGCCCGACGCGCCACCGAGACGGCAGGAGGCCAGTCCAAGTCCCGTTGACCGGTGCCGCGTCGGGAGTCGTGGGCGGGTTACGCGGTCAGGTCCACCACGCACACCGCCTACGGGCGAAGTACGCCGATGCCGGCGCGCATCTCGACCCGCAGGAGGCACTGGTTCTTCTGGAAGAGTTCGCCGGATCGATCGATGGCCAGCCATGCGATCTGCCGGACGTACAGGCGTACCTGGCGGAAGTCCCCGAGCAGCGCGGTACCGACCGGGACGGCCAGCGACGGCACCCGAGGCAGGTTCCCGAGCAGGGCGTTCAACTCCGGTCCGTAGTAGCGGCCCTGGTTGTCCTGCAACAGATCGATCGCCTCGATGTCGGTGGGGTGAACGCCCACGCGGTCGGCATCTCGCCCAGGTTGTCCATCGTGGTGCGCGCCCGCCGCAGTGTCGTGACGAGACTGGTGGCGTACGCCTGCGCGGTCGTACCGGACGTGTGCAGTATGCCGTGTAGACCGAGGTCGGCTTGGTCGTGTTGTCCGCGACCACCGCGACGTTCGGCGCGCGTACCGTCTGACGGGCGTAGGCGAACACGTTGCCGTCGATGCCGATGCTGGGGATCAGGTCGATCAGCCGGGTGGCGACTGCCGGCAGTTCAACGGTCGGCTCCACCACGGCGGGCACGTCGATGCCGCCGGTGGTGAGCGCCTTGGCGCCGGTCTCCCGCTGTGTCTTGATCAGTTGCGCGGCGACCTGATGCGCCCACTTGGAACCGGTGGCGCGGTACACGCCACCGGACCCGGTACCCGGTACGTGTGAGCCGTAAGGCACGTCCGGGCCGAGCCCGGCGAGCTTGCGGCGCCACTCGTCGTCGGCCTTGGCCTTCTTGAGACGCGGCCCGAGCGCCTTGGCCGCTTCGATGTGGTAATCCGCCTCGCGGACTTCTTCTTCGGTCAGTTCGCGGCCGTGCCGGCTGGCCTTCTCCAGGATCGACTCGGCCGCGTTGATGTGCGCGGTAACGTCCTCGCGCATCTTCGTGTAAACGGACATGGGTGTCGGAACCCTTCAGGGTGCGCCCGAAGCTGGGCAGCGTGAACGGGATTCCGGCTATCGACATTGGCGGGGCGGCGACGGCTGGCACCCCTGGCGGGGTACGGACCAGTCACGGCCTGGCGTACTCGACGGCAAGCGCCGGGCGGTTCGGTTCCTCGCGCAACTGGTGCGCCGCGACCCTCGCCTCGTCCTCCCGGTCGCCCGAGCAGCTGGGTGACCATGGCCGACCCGGAGGACAACGAGTTCTGCGTGGCCTCAGGACTCCAGGCAAGGGTCGGCAAAGGGTGGACATCCGTTCGACGGTGCGCTGCGCTCTACAGCGACCAGTCCGCTGACCGCACCCCATAAGGAGTTCGATGACCCGGAAGGCACGCACCACCCGAATCGCAGCCGGTCTGATCGCCGCCACCACCGGCACCACCATGGCGGCCGTGGCGGCGCTCGCCGCACCGGCACACGCAGCACACCCCGCAAAGGTTGCGCCGCGGCCGGCCGTCACCGGCCACGTCCAGGCCGTCTCGCGGGTCGCTCCGCTGTCGACCTCCGACTGCGTGGCCCAGATCGGCATCCACTGCTACTCACCGTTGCAGTACCGCAACGCGTACGACCTCAACCCCATGTACGCGAAGGGGATCACCGGCGCGGGCCGGACGATCGTCATCGTCGACTCGTTCGGCTCCCCGACGATCCAGCACGACCTGGAGGCGTTCGACGCCCAGTGGGGCCTCCCGGACACCATCGTGCAGATCGTCCAGGCCGGCACGATTCCCCCCTTCGACCCGACCGACGGCACCAGGGTCGGCTGGGCGCAGGAGACGACGCTGGACGTCGAGTACGCCCACGCGATCGCCCCCGGCGCGCACATCGTGCTCGTCGAGACGCCGGTCGCGGAGACCGAGGGCGTGACCGGGTTCCCGGAGATGATGAACGCCGAGAAGGACCTGATCGACCACGGTGTCGGCGACGTCATCACGCAGAGCTTCGGGGCCACCGAGAACACCTTCCCGGGCTTCGACAGCGGCGACTTCTCCAGCCTGCTCAAGCTGCGGTACGCCTTCAAGGACGCCGCGCTGCACGGTGTCACGGTGCTCGCGTCCTCCGGTGACGACGGCGCCACCAACGCGACGCTGGACGGCTCCGGCGTGTACCCGTTCCCGGTCAACTCCTGGCCGTCGTCGGATCCGCTGGTGACCTCGATCGGCGGTACCCAGCTGGTCCTCGACAACGCCGGCACCCGCACATCGCCCGACGTCGTCTGGAACGACGGCTTCGGCGCCGGTGGCGGCGGCCTGTCGCACGTCTTCTCCCGCCCGCTGTTCCAGACCGGGGTACGCGCGCTGGTGGGCGACCACCGGGGTACCCCGGACATCTCGATGAGCGCGGCGGTCGACGGTGGCTGCTGGGTGTACTACACCTTCGTCAACCCCACCTCGCCGTGGCACATCTTCGGCGGTACCAGCGAAGCCAGCCCGATCTTCTCGGGCATCGTGGCCATGGCCGACCAGGTGGCCCACCACCGCCTCGGCAACATCAACACGGCGTTGTACGTGCTGGGCTTCCTCAGCCGCCTGCCGCATTCACCGGTACCCACCGGCCTGGTCGACGTGACCTCCGGTGACAACTCCTTCGCCGGCGTGACCGGCTTCCCGGCCGGTCCGGGATACGACCTGAGCAGCGGATGGGGAACCATCGACGCCGCGACTTTCGTACCGGCGCTCGCGCATACGTAGGTGAGACGGTGGGCGTCCCGCCCGGCGTGACGGGGCGCCCACCGGCGCATTCAGTGGTTGGCGTTGTAGCTGGCCAGCCACTCCTCGACCGCGGCCGGGTCGGCGAGGTCGACGCCTTCGGCGACCAGTTGGGCGGTCGCGCGCACGGCCGGGCTCTGCCGCTCACCGGTGGCCGCGAGCCGGGCGAACTCGGGCCGCAGCGCGTCGATGCGGTCCAGCGTGGCGTCGACCGCGGGTTCGGGCAGGCCGACCCGGCGGCCCGCCCACGAGACCCAGGCGGCCAGCACGTCGGGCAGCGCCGCCGCGTCGCGGTCGTCCAGCACCGCACGCTGGTGTACCCAGTCCAGCAGGAACGCCTCGACCGCCCGGGGGCTCCAGCGCAGCGGATCCCCGCCCCGGGTGGCGGCGAAGTCGACGCACAGGCCCAGCGCGAAGCCCACCGCCTCGCCCTGCGCGCCGGATGCGCGGGCCAGACCGGACAGCCGGGCCTCCGGCGACTCCATGAACTGGCCGAGCAGTTCGTCGCGCTCGGGCGTACCCGCGTCCTCCGCACTCGCCGGTGGCGCCGGGATCATCGCCAGGCGGCGCCCGGCCAGCCACCGGTTGTCCACGAGCGACCCGGTGTCGGGCAGCTCCTCGGCGAGGTCGGTGGCGCGCAGGTAGGCGTCGGCCGCCACCCGTACCGCGCCCGGGTCCAGCGGCGCCGACCAGGTCATCTCGTCGGCGTCGGCGCTGAGCTGGTCGAGTACCGCCGACGCCGGGGCCACGATCACGATGTCCCGCACCAGGCCGAGGGTGTGGTCGACGACGAGTACCACGGCGTGTTCCGGGCCGCCCTGGTCGGCGTCCGGGTACGCGAACGTGACGACGTACCCGGTCTGGTCGCCGTACCGGTCGCCGTACGCGTACCCGCCGGTCGGCTCGACCTCGCCGGACTCGGTCAGCAGCGCGTGCATCCGGCGTGCGGGTTCGGTGTCCTGACCGGCGACCCGCTCGGCGAGTTGCCCGGCGAGCGCGTTGAGGGCCTCGGCGCGATCCGGTTGCGACCGCACGTACCAGCGCCCGAGCAGCGTCGACACCAGCAGCTCGGCGTCGAGCCTGGTCGGTAGCTGGTCGACGTCCCTGGCAGCGGCCAGGATCAGCTCGGACACGTCGGGCGACGCCGGGCGGGCGGCGGGGGAGGGTCCAGCGGACCGGCGGCGCGCAGGCCTGGGCATCCTCTGAGGGTAGGCCCCGGGGCCCGGCTTCGGGCCGGCGCCCGGGCGCTTTTCGCCCGACGCCGGCCGGCGCCCGGTGCCGAGCGCTGGACAGCACCCGCGGCTCAGCCCCGGACGGCGGCCAGTGCCTCGCGCGCCTGGGCGTACCGGCCGAGCACCTGCTGTACCGGTTCGATCAGGTGCTCCCGGGTCTGTGCGCTGACGACCGAGCGCAGCTGGCGCTCGGCCCGCTGGCGTGCGGTCCGCGCCCGGGCCCTCACCAGCGGGCGGGACAGCACCTCGACCAGCGGCCAGATCGCCAGCCCGCCGATCGCGAGCAGCGTGGGCAGGGTCAATCCCGTGGTTTGCCCGCGCGCGAGCCGGACACCCAGCCAGGCGATCGCGCCCAGCGCACCGAGCAGCGCGATCCAGCGCAGGAGGCCGAGCAGCCGCCACGGTGCCGGATCACGCCGCTCGATCGGGGCGCCGCTGACACCGCGTCGCAGCTGTTCGGCCAGCTCGGCCGAGCCGGTACGCACCGTCTCGCTCAGCTTCGCCGCCCAGGGCGCCGGCAAGCGGTCGACCAGCGGTTCGGTGAGGCCGCGTACCGCCGCCCGAAGCGCCGCCTCCTGCCCCGCCACCGGCTCGGCGGCCAGCACCTCGTCGACCGGGTCGCGGCGCGGTACCCCCCAGACCCGGCTCAGTGCCCAACGCGCCCGCTGCCGGTACCGGTCGGCGGCCGCGCCGGCCACGGCCGGTACCCCGGCAGCGGCGGCCACGGCGTCCGCGAGCAGGGCAGCCTGATCCCGGCCGATCGACTCGTGACGCACCGGGTCGCCGACGACGTCGGACAGGTCGGCGGCCACCTCGTCGAGGTCCGCGGACAACCGGTGCAGCGCCGCCCGGCGCGCGGCCACAGACTGCTCCAGCACGCTGCGCAGCTGTGCGCTACCCGGGTCGGACGCCACGGCGGACACCGCGAACACCGGTATCTCGGCCAGCCCGTCGGCCGCGAGCAGCCTGGCGAGGTCGCCGACGCATCGCGGTACGTCGCCGGGGTGGAGCCGGTCGGCCTGGTTGAGCACGACCACCGTGATGTCCCGGTGCTGCCGGAACGCCCGCAGGTACGCGTCGTGCAGCACCTGGTCGGCGTACTTCTGCGGGTCGGTCACCCAGACGACGAGGTCGACGAGTTCCAGTAGCCGATCGACCTCCACCCGGTGCTGGGTGGCGAGCGAGTCGAGGTCCGGCAGGTCGAGCAGGACCAGCCCGCGCAGCCCCACCTCGTCGTCGCCGTCCAGCGCGCTCTCCCGCGCGAACCGCCGCTCCGGCGCGACCTCCAGCCAGTCCAGCAACGGACCGGCACCGTCCGGCCCCCACACGCAGGCGAAGGCGTGCGCCGTGGTCGGCCGCCGTACCCCGACCGTCGACAGCTCCATCCGGGCCAGCGCGTTGAACAGGCTGGACTTGCCGCTCCCGGTCGTTCCGGCGAGCGCCACGACGGTGTGCTCGCCGGACAGGCGCAGCCGGTCGCCGGCCCGCTTGGCCAGCCCTCGTGGCCCGGTGAGCCGCGCCGCGGGCAGGACACCGTCCGCCATGATGACGAAGCGGGTGAGCCCTTCGGCCCGCGCCGTCAGGGCCGCAGCATCGACCGTCAGTACCTCGCGCAGCTCGTCCAGGCTCACTGGGGCTCTCCTGTGCTCACGGCCGTGCGCAGCCGCTCGGCGGTGGTGGTGGCGGCATCGTCGGCGTCGGCCAGCAAGGTGGTGAAGGCAGCGGCGTCCGCGTCGAGGATCGTGCGGACCCGGGCCAGCAGGTCGGCCCGGCTGTCCTCGACGAGGGTAGGCACGGCGCCCTGCCCGAGTACGCCCCGCACCCGGGTCTGCTCGCGGGGTTCCAGTGGCAGTTCTCCGGCGAGTACCCGGAGCTCGATGAGCAGCGCGATCTGGTCCCCGCTGGCCGTCTCACGTACCCCGGACCGCCAGTCGCGCACCAGTGCCCGTACCTGGTCCACACGCGCCTCACCCGCCGCGACCCGGCCGGTCGGGGCCACCAAGGCGTGGGTACCACCGTGCGAGGCGGTCAGCAGCGCCGCCCCGGCGGGGTCGGCCGACCATGCGGTGCGGACCTGCTCGTCGGCCTCGGCGACGGCCTCCACGATCAGCGTGACCGCAGCGGCCTCCAGCGCCGCCAGGAGCTTGCCGCTCGCCGGCTCACTGCTCCCGAACCGCGCGCGGATCCGCTGTACCAACCCGCCCTCCTGCGCCTGAACCGCGGCGCGCACCCCGCCCTCGTCCACGAACTGGCGCCAGCGGGCCAGCGTCTCGCCCCGCAGGACGGTACCGTCGGCCAGTGCGCCGTCCACAGTGGACAGTGCGGCGGCGTACCCACGCCGGACGATCTCGCGCAGCGCGTTCACGGCGGCGTACTGCCGGTCCACGGCATCGGCGAGGTCCTCCACGCCCCAGCGCAGGGCGGCGAGCGCACCGCCGAGAGTGTCGCCGACCACCCGGACCCGGGTCGACGGATCCCCGGCCAGCTCGGCGAGCCACGCCGAAACCGGAGCCACCAGATCCTCGGCGAGCAGCCCCTGCCCGTCCAGGACGACCTCGGGCAGCACGAACAGCTGGGTCCCGGACAGCCGCTCCGCGTCGAGCAGTTCGCCGAGATGCGCGACGATCTCGTCCTCGGCTCCGGGCGGTACCCGGTTGAGCAGCAGCGCCAGCCGGGTACCCCGGTCGCGCGCGGCGCGCAGGGAGGTCCAGGGCAACGCATCGGCGTACCGCGCGGCCGTCGTCACGCACAGCCAGAGATCAGCCGCCCGTTGTACCTCCTCGGCCAGCGCCCGGTTCGCCGCTACCACCGAGTCGAGGTCCGGTGCGTCGAGCAGGGCCAGCCCGCGGGGCAGCCCCGGCGCCGAGATCACCCGTAGCGCACCGGGCTCGGCGTGCAGGCCGGTCCGGCGGGTCAGGCCGGGCAGGAGGTACACGTCGGGGTCCTCGGCGCCGGTCGGGCCGGTTTCGGCGGGTCCGAGGAACCAGCGGGCGTCGCCGGGAGCGCTGACGAGTACCGGCGCGCGGGTGGTCGGCCGGAGTACCCCGGCCGGGCTGACCGGGGTCCGTACCAGGCTGTTGACGAGGGTCGACTTGCCCGCCCCGGTGGAGCCGCCGACAACGACCAGCAGGGGAGCGTCCAGCCGGGCCAGCCGGGGCAGCAGGTAGTCGTCGAGCTGGGCGGCCAGGTTGCGCGCGGATTCGGCGGCGGACCGGGCACCTGGCAGGGGGAGCGGGAACCGGATCCCGGCCAGCTCCGCCCGTACCCGCCGCAACGACCCGACGAGCCCCGACTCCCGATCGCCCGGCGCAGCCACCCGCCCGGCGTCCTCCACCGGCGTCTCAGCAGGCGTCTCGACCGGCGTCTCGACCGGCGTCTCGGCTGACTCCGCCTCGTCGGCGGTGTCCGCGTCGGCGGTGTCGTCCGTGACTGCCTCGGTCTGCGCGGCGGCCTCGGCCTCGTCGGTCTCCGCGGGTTCCTCGGCGGGCTCGCCAGCCTCGACCGGCTCCGCCTCGCCGGCGGGCTCGTCTGGCGCGTCGTCGGTCGCATCGCCGGCGGGGTCGTCGGCGGGGTCGTCGGCGGGGTCGTCGGCGGGGTCGTCGGTCGCGTCGTCGGGCTCAGTGGCCGCGGCCGGCTCGTCGGGGGTAGGTTCGCTAGGCGTTTCCGCAGGCTGTCCGGCCTCGACCGGGGTATCCGTACGCGCGGCCGCGGCCGTACCCGACTCCGGGTCGGCGGGCTCCGGCGGCTCGGCCGCCTCGTCCGTGCGGCTACCGGAAGCCGCTCGCCTGGTCACAGTAACTCGCCTGGTCACAGTAAGAGGGTGCCCGATGGCCATCTATCCCGCTAGCCAACGCGCGAGTCGCCACTTGCGCCGTACCCGCTCAAGCCGCTTTGACAGTTGGCGGACGCGTGGCAATATTGAGCCGGGTCCGCTCAACCCGACCCACCTAACGAGCTTTGATCTAGCTAGGGGATGTGAACATGGCACGTGCGGTCGGCATCGACCTCGGGACGACCAACTCAGTGGTCAGCGTTCTCGAGGGTGGCGAGCCCACCGTCATCGCGAACGCCGAAGGGTCGCGGACGACGCCGTCGATCGTCGCGTTCGCCCGGAACGGCGAGGTGCTCGTCGGTGAGGTCGCCAAGCGCCAGGCGGTGACGAACCCGGACCGGACCATCCGCTCCGTCAAGCGGGAGATGGGTACCAACTGGTCCATCGACATCGACGGCAAGAAGTACACGCCGCAGGAGATCTCCGCGCGGGTACTGATGAAGCTCAAGCGGGACGCCGAGGCCTACCTGGGCGAGTCGATCGCCGACGCGGTGATCACCGTACCGGCGTACTTTAACGACGCCCAGCGCCAGGCGACCAAGGAGGCGGGCGAGATCGCCGGCTTCAACGTGCTGCGGATCGTCAACGAACCGACCGCCGCGGCTCTGGCGTATGGCCTGGACAAGGGCTCGAAGGAGCAGACCGTCCTGGTCTTCGACCTGGGCGGCGGCACGTTCGACGTCTCGCTGCTGGAGATCGGCGAGGGGGTCATCGAGGTCAAGGCGACCAGCGGTGACAACCACCTCGGCGGCGACGACTGGGACGAGCGGGTCATCGACCACCTGGTCAAGACGTTCCGCGGCCAGCACGGCGTCGACCTGTCCAAGGACAAGATGGCGATGCAGCGGCTGCGCGAGGCGGCCGAGAAGGCCAAGATCGAGCTGTCGGCCGCGACCACCACGAGCATCAACCTGCCCTACATCACCGGCGGCGGGGAGTCCGGCCCGCTGCACCTGGACATCCAGCTGTCCCGGTCGGAGTTCCAGCGGATGACGCAGGACCTGCTGGACCGCTGCAAGGGCCCGTTCGAGCAGGCGATCAAGGACGCCGGCGTCAAGCTGGCCAACGTCGACCACGTGATCCTGGTCGGCGGCTCGACCCGGATGCCGGCGGTGTCCGACCTGGTCAAGCAGTTGACCGGCAAGGAGCCGAACAAGGGCGTCAACCCCGACGAGGTCGTCGCGGTCGGCGCGGCGCTGCAGGCCGGCGTCCTCAAGGGCGAGGTCAAGGACGTCCTGCTGCTCGACGTGACGCCGCTGTCGCTGGGCATCGAGACCAAGGGCGGCATCTTCACCAAGCTCATCGAGCGCAACACCACCATCCCGACCAAGCGGTCGGAGATCTTCACGACGGCCGACGACAACCAGCCGTCCGTGCTGATCCAGGTGTTCCAGGGCGAGCGGGAGATCGCCGCATACAACAAGAAGCTCGGTACCTTCGAGCTGACCGGCCTCCCGCCGGCCCCGCGCGGGGTACCGCAGATCGAGGTCACCTTCGACATCGACGCCAACGGCATCGTGCACGTCAACGCGAAGGACCTGGGTACCGGCAAGGAGCAGTCGATGACCATCACCGGCGGCTCGGCCCTGCCCAAGGACGACATCGAGCGGATGATGCGCGACGCACAGGACCACGCCGACGAGGACAAGCGGCGCCGCGAGGACGCGGAGACCCGCAACCTGGCCGAGCAGCTCCAGTGGCAGACCGAGAAGTTCCTCGCCGAAAGCGGCGAGAAGCTGCCGGCCGAGGCCAAGGACGAGATCAACGAGGCGCTTGGCGAGCTGCGCAGCGCGCTCGGGGGTACCGACATCGAGAAGATCCGGGGCGCGCACGAGAAGCTGGCCACCGCCTCGCAGAAGGCCGGCTCGCTGCTGTACGCGCAGAACCCGCAGCCGGGTCCCGCGGGTGACCAGCCCGGCGCGGCCGGTGCCGGTGCCGGCGGTACCGGGGGGTCCGGTGGGGCGTCTGGTGGCGAGGACGTGGTGGATGCCGAGATCGTCGACGAGGGCGACAAGAAGTGACTGAACGGAGAGTTGACGGCACGGACCCGGCGGGCGTGGAGACCACGGTCTCGGCGCCCGCCGCGGACACCGGCGCCGGCCCCGGGACGACCACCGCCGCGGCAAAGGACGCCGGCCAGCGCGCGGAGGAGGACCGGCCGGGCGTCGTCGTCCGTGACAAGCGCAAGATCAAGGATCCCGGCAAGGCGGCGCCGAGCGAGCCGGTCGTCGAGGCTGCCGAGGTCGCCGAGCCTGCCGGGGAACCCGAGCCGGCCGGGGCGGCCGAGGCCGGGGACTCGCCGGGTCCGCTGGGTGCGGAGCTGGAGGCCCTGCGCAGCGACATCGACGAGCTGACCAGGGATCTCCAGCGGATCACC
>Ga0137379_10005284_pt1 | contig 12165 bp, 8 predicted proteins | sample SagtaG_18_FD_104812 | JGI IMG/M metagenome (GOLD analysis project Ga0137379, IMG submission 104812) | Vadose zone soil microbial communities from Sagehorn Ranch, Mendocino, California, USA - Sage2_L_80_16 metaG | ecosystem: Environmental > Terrestrial > Soil > Vadose zone | place: USA...
GACGGGCCGCCTCGAAGGTGACCTCATCCACCACGCCTATCCGACGCTGGAAAACTTTATCGCGCATGCCAACCGCTATTCGTCTCTGGGGGCCGGGATGGTCACCGGAGAACGCAAGGTCCGATTCAGCATCATTGATATTGTTGTGCGCCCGTGGGTGGCGTTTATATACCGGTATTTCTTCCGCGGCGGGTTTCTGGATGGCCGGGAAGGCTTGCTCGTCCACTTGACACACGCGGCGTACGTGAGCTGGAAATACGCCAAGGCCTGGGAGATTTCGAAGAATGCAGCCAAGTCTAGAACAAACATGCATTCGTAAGACAACCCTTCACCATGGCCTTGTCATCTGTCAACAATAGTTGGCCGAGGAGGGTATCAGGATGCATGACCGTGCCCGGTCCGCCCGATTTAGCCGCGCCATCCGCCGCACTTTTTCTCCCGGTTTCGTCGGTGCTGGCTTCCTCATTACCGCGTTGGCGTTGCTATCTCCTCTGGCGAATGGTCAGGGTGCAACTCCGCCGAAGCCAGCCGCACAGCTGAAGATTTGGAAGATTGCATTCGACCGCGCTGTTCTCCAAGGGTATTATGTGGGCGAGGCCGTCCACAGCGACATTTTCGTGATGTATTCAGACCGCCGCGGCCTGCGCCGCGTGACAACCGATGGGAGAAGCCATGGACCGGTCTGGTCACCCGACGGCTCGAAGCTTTTGTTCCTCCACCACAAAAAAGAGGATTCTGCAGTTTTTCTATATCCCACGACGCATTTGGGAGTTGATACGGACATTGGTATCCTCGATTCCGACCGCGGTGAGCCGCTGGAAGAGAGCCTCGGGCCGGGATTTATTCCTCAGGCCGCGTGGTCTCCCGATGGCAAGAGCGTAGCGGTGGACTTTCGCCCGGCCCCCCCGCGCGCATGGGACAAAACAGGCATCTACACCGTGGACCTGGATCGGTCCGACACGCCGCCGCTTGTCGTTCGTGACGCCTACCACTTCGCGTGGTCTCCGGATGGGAAGAAGCTGGCGTATGTGGCGTCACGGGAAAAGAAGAATCATCCCGCGATATACGTTTCGCTTGCCGATGGCTCCGGCGAGCACCGCCTCACCGATCCGGAACTGAAAGCCGATGACCCCGCGTGGTCCCCTGACGGGCGGAAGTTCGCCATTGCGGTGGAGCACGGCATTCACGGCACGCCACAAGGTCTTTACGTGATGAATGACGACGGATCCGATCTCAAGAATCTCTCCGGCAAGAAAGACCACATTCAATCGCCGGTGTGGTCTCCGGATGGGAAAAGGATCGCCTTTCTTGTCGGCAAAGATTCGGATACGCAGATATTCATGGTGAACGCGGATGGCTCGGGCCTCCGTCAGTTGACGAATGAAAGGAAATCATATTGCCGCCACCCGTCGTGGTCGCCTGATAGTAAAGAGATCGTCTTTGAGTGCGGGGAACACTTCAGCCGCTACTATTACTACAACCCGCTTTGGTCGCCCCTGCCGAAAACGGACATTTATCTCTTGACAGTTGACGAGCCCGACGCAAAACTCACGCGACTCTCCCAGGACGGAGGAAGCAACCCTGTTTTCTGTCCCGCATCGTTTTCGAGGGATGAGGCCGCGGAACGTCAGGCTCGACCGCGTGATTGAAAGGGCGCCGGCGTGTCCAGCTATCACCTGTGTAATCAGTCACTTAGAGATCCCCTGCCAGCGACCATTGGACCAGTTCAGCAAAGACATTCCGTGCAACTTATTCTCCCAGGCCGGGTTCCTACTGGTGTGGAGTAGAATGGCTAAGGAACCGCCAGGCCAATTGACCGGAGTTCGGTCAGCCTGGGCCAGGGGGCCCAAGATGAGACAACGATTCTTTGAGCGATTTGGTTTTCTTATCGCACTAGCCTGCGCCCTCGGATTAGGAATGGGTGTTCCGCAACCTGCCGCCGCCGATGAAGGCGATCCCCCGTCGCGCGCCGCACGAATCAGTTTCCTGAACGGTTCCGTGTCCATGCAGCCGGTGGGCGCAAGCGATTGGACCGAAGCCGTGGTCAACCGTCCCATGACCACTGGCGACAAACTCTGGACCGATAGCGGCTCGCGCGCCGAATTGCACGCCGGTGCAGCGGCGATTCACCTGGGCGAGCGCACGGGATTCTCCTTCCTCAACCTGGATGACAATACCATTCAAATCCGGCTGACCGAAGGCTCCATCAATATGCGCGTGCGCGAATTGCGCAGCGGCGAAACCTATGAGATTGATACGCCCAACTTGGCGTTTACGGTGGCCAAAGCGGGCGATTTCCGCATTGACGTCAACGAGAACGGCGACGTCACCAACGTCACCGCGTTCCGAGGCGAAGGCGAGGTGACTACCGGCGGCCAGAACTATACGGTGCACGCAGGCGACCGCGCCGACTTTACCGGCGCGGAAAACCCCCGCTACGAAACAAGTACGGCGCGCGGCCCGGACGATCTCGACCGCTGGGCCATGGACCGCGACGCGCGCGAGGATCATTCTGCTTCCGCGAAATACGTCTCGCGCGACGTGACCGGCTACGAAGATCTCGACGACCACGGGGTGTGGCGAGAAACGCCGGACTACGGTCCTGTATGGTATCCGACCGTGCCGGTCGGATGGGCGCCTTATCGCTACGGCCACTGGGTCTGGATTGACCCGTGGGGCTGGACTTGGGTGGAAGACGAGCCCTGGGGCTTTGCGCCGTTTCACTATGGGCGCTGGGCGTTTGTGGGCGGTTTCTGGGGCTGGTGCCCGGGACCATTCTTTGCCCGGCCGTTTTTTGCACCCGCCTTAGTCGGCTTCGTCGGCGGATCAAATTTCTTCTTCGGCTTCGGGTTCGGCGCGCCGATCGGATGGTTCCCGCTGGGCTTCGGCGAGCCATTTTTCCCTGGATTTCGCTGCAGCCGCGTGTTCATCACCAACATCAACATTACGAACACAGTGATAGTCAACAGAACGATCCTCCGCACCGGCAACGTCGGCGGTATCCACTTTGCGAACCAGCGCGTTGCCGGGGCGATTACGGCTGTTCCGCGCTCGACCTTTGTGAATTCGCAGTCCGTGGCTCGGGCATCGCTGAGCGGCTCCTCCGTGCGGTCTATGGTTTCCGGCCGGGTGAGTTCCACTGCGGCGATCACTCCGACGCAGCGCAGCGTTCTGGGCGTGCGCGGAGCGGTAAACGCACACTTGCCGTCGCCGGCAGCTCTGAGCCGTTCCGTGGTGACGCGCTCGACACCAGCGCCCGGAGCCGTGCCGTTCTCGGCGCGGCAGTCCGCTCTGGCGAAAAACCCGGGCCGTCCGCTGGATTCACAAACAATGGCGCAACTCCGCGCCAAGAATGGCGTGCAAGGTCCCGCAATCCGGTCGGCAAACTCTGCCGGAATTTCAGCGGTTTCGTCTGCAAACCGTCCGGCGGGGAACGCCAGCATGGCGAATGGACAGTCCTCTGTGCGGAGCTCGATGCCTTCTTCTCGAGCGCCGATGGACCGTCCTACTGGCAACATGGTGGCGAACGGGCGACCAGGCAACGGCACGTTTGCATCGCGGCGCGCAGCGGAGCTGCAGCAGGACAAGCCGCGTTCGGCATCATCGAGCGCGATGTCTCAGACGGGCGCCGGCTTGGGTCGCGCCAACGCGGGCATGGCAACCTCGAATTCGCGCGTGAACAGCGCTGTCCGGACGGATCGCCCGAACGGGGCCACGGCAACCTCAAATTCTCGCACAAACAGCGCTGTCCGGACGGATCGCCCGGCAACATCTATGCCGCGGAGCTCGAACCATTCAACGGATCGGCCACCGGCAAATTGGAACGGTAATTCCTCGGCGGGCCGTCAATCCGGCCGGTCGTATTCTTCGCCCACCTATTCGGGGCGGTCGTACTCCGCACCTTCACGCAATTACTCCGCCCCAAGCCGGTCGTCCTCTGGCGGCCGTTCCTATTCGGGCGGTGGGTCATACTCTGGTGGCGGCCGATCCTCTTCAGGAGGCGGCGGGTCGTACTCCGGCGGCGGCCGATCCTCTTCAGGGGGCGGCCGGTCGTCCTCCGGAGGTGGGGGGTCGCGCAGTTCGTCCGGGTCCTCCAGCCGCGGGAGCGGCTCCGGGAGCAGCTCCGGGTCATCGCACGGACGCCACTAAGACTTTCGTTGAGCCGGGCGGCCTTCGTCACGATAGGTCGCCCGGTTTTTTTATTCAAACCGTCCCTTCGTAAGTTCTCTTGCCCGTCCTTATATCGCAACAGCATTTGACGCCACACATCCCAGATTGCCTTTCCCGCGAAATGGAGAGTGAAACCACACCGGCGTTTCGCTTAGAATCTGTGAGCCGTATCCGCAACGCGGCGCGCGGCAAAGGCTCCAGTCTGCAAGCTCGGTAATGACCCTGTGAATCGAAAGAGCCGATCTCTCCTCACCCTACCATCGAAACTCGAGCTATTCGGTTTGCGTTCGTTACCGGAGGTCCGCCCCGGGGACGACTTGGCGCGCTTGGTGACGGATGCGGCGCGGCGCGAGGGGGTGAACATCTGCACCGGTGATGTAGTAGTGCTTGCGCAGAAGGTTGTCTCGAAGGCCGAGGGCCGTGTCATCCGCCTGCGAGGCGTGAAGCCTTCGGAAGCCGCGCGCCGATGGGCGAAAACACTGGCCGAGGACCCGCGCTTCCTGGAAGTCGTGCTTCAGGAATCGCGCCGCGTGGTGCGCATGACCGAGCGCGTCTTGCTGGTGGAAACGCATCACGGATTCACCTGCGCCAATGCGGGCGTGGACCGCTCGAACGTTCCCGGGAAGGATTGCGTGACGTGCTTGCCGCGTGATCCGGACGGCTCGGCGCGCAGGTTTGTTGCCGGAGTCCGCAAACTCCGTGGCGTGCAAGTCGCCGCCATCATCAGCGACACATTCGGGCGTCCCTGGCGGCTGGGCCTGACGAATGTAGCCATCGGCGCGGCGGGATTTGAGGTTTTGCGCGACCTGCGCGGCGCACGCGATACTGCCGGGCGCCGGTTACAGGCTACTGTGCTCGCTTGTGCCGACGATTTGGCGGCTGCTGCGGGCCTCCTGATGGAGAAGCGCAAGCACGCGCCCGTTGTCCTGGTTCGGGGTTATTCTTACAAGCGTGCCGCGGACACCGCGCGGCGCTTGATCCGGCCTGCGGCCGAAGATTTGTTCCGATAACTGGTCCATGCTGAGGGAGAAAGTGCTCCGCGAAAAAAGCGACAATGCGTTGTACGCGAGCGGCACACAGGATCGTGCGGCCGCGGCCGGCGAAGAAGGTCCCGCAGGGCGCGACGTCGAATCCGCGTTTTTCCGCGCCACTGATGGGCAAGGTCTCGGCCGCGAAGATGCTTTGCTGCTGCTCGCACGTGCGCCGACCGAGGCGCTCCTGCAAGCTGCTTCCTCGGTGCGCGAACGGTTCCACGGACGCGTGATCAGCTATTCAAAAAAGGTATTTATTCCACTGACCACGCTCTGCCGCGATTATTGCGGCTACTGCACGTTCCGCAAGGACCCGGGCGAGCCCGGCGCGCATTTTATGCCTCCCGAGGAAGTGCTGGCTGCCGCCAAGCAGGCGCGCCGCGCGGGATGCAAGGAAGCGTTGTTCAGCCTGGGGGACCAGCCGGAAAAAATCTTTCCCGAAGCGCGCGAATTCCTTTCCCGCCAGGGCTTCGAGCGCACGCTCGATTATCTCGCCGCCATGACCGAGTTGACCATGGAGAGAACCGGTTTGCTGCCGCACGCCAATCCAGGAGTGATGAGCGCCGAGTCCATGCGGCGATTGCGCGCATCGAACGTCAGCCTCGGCTTGATGCTGGAAAACGTGAGCCCGCGCCTGATGCGTGCAGGAGCGGCGCACGCCGAGGCGCCCGACAAAGTGCCTTCGCTGCGCCTCCGCACCATGGAAGAAGCCGGCCGTTTGCGGATTCCGTTCACCACCGGGATTCTGATCGGCATTGGTGAGACACTCACGGAACGTGTGGACTCTCTTATCGCGATTCGCGACCTGCACCGGCGTTTCGGCCACATTCAGGAGGTCATCATCCAGAATTTCCGCGCCAAGCCGGGAATCCCGATGGCCGCCCACCCGGAGCCGTCTGAGGAAGAAATGTTGCGGACGGTTGCTGCCGCGCGGCTGATTCTCGACGGGGAGATGAATCTTCAAGCTCCGCCGAATCTGAGTTATGCTGCATTTCCGCGGCTGCTCGAAGCCGGGATCAACGACTGGGGAGGCATCTCGCCGGTGACGCGCGACTTCATCAATCCCGAGGCGCCCTGGCCGGAGATTGCCCGGTTGCGGGCGGCCACCGAAGCCCGTGGGCTGCAGCTCCGCGAGCGTCTTGCTATTTACCCGGAATTTGCGCGCCAGCCCGAATTTGTTTGTCAAACCGTACAACCTAATATGGAGCATTGGATAGACGCAGAAGGTTACGCCCGCGAGGAAGGGGTGTCCCTTGCGCAAGGCGTTTGATCCGCGGTGGCAAGAGGCGACGCTGGAGCGCGCGCTTTCCGGCGCGAGTGCGCCAGTTCGCGCCATGCTCGAATCCGTGCTCGGAGGTGCAGAGCTTGGGTGCGGTGAGGGGATTGCGCTGACCGCCGTTGAGGGAGCCGACCTTCTCGCCCTGGTCAAGACAGCGGACGAATTACGGCGGCGCGCCATCGGCGACACCATCACCTACGTTGTCAACCGCAATCTCAATTTCACCAACGTGTGCATCGTCGGATGCGCTTTCTGTGGCTTCAGCCGCAAGCCCGGCGACGCGGATGCCTATTTTCATTCGCACGAATCGCTCATCGCCAGGGCGCGGGAAGCGCAAGAACGCGGCGCGACGGAGGTCTGCATTCAAGGCGGGCTTCCTCGAGAACTCGACGGCTACTATTACCGTGATCTCCTTCGCGCCATCAAGGCGGAGTTGCCGGAAATGCACGTCCACGCGTTTTCGCCGATGGAAATCGCTTACGGCATCGAGAAAACCCGCCTGCCGATGCGCGAATACCTGCTGGCGCTGAAGGAGTCGGGCCTGGGGAGCATCCCGGGGACGGCGGCTGAGATTCTGGATGATTCTGTGCGCCGCCACCTGAGCCCGAATAAATTGAAGGTGCGGCAATGGGTTGAAATCGTCAAGATGGCGCACGCGCTGGGCGTCCCCACAACTTCGACGATGATGTACGGCCATACGGAGCAGCCTGAGCACTGGGTCCGCCACATGATTCTGCTTCGCGAAATTCAAAAAGAAACGCACGGATTCACCGAGTTCGTCCCGCTGGCCTTCATCCATTCGCAGACGCGGCTGTACCAGTCCGGCGCGGCGCGCGCGGGCAGCACGCTTCGCGAAGACTTGATCGTCCACGCGCTGGCGCGGCTCCTGTTCCACCGATGGATTCCCAATATTCAGGTGTCGTGGGTGAAGCTCGGTTTCGACGGCTCCCTCGCGTGTCTCCAGGCGGGAGCGAACGACTTCAGCGGAACGCTGATGGAAGAGAGCATTTCCAAAGCGGCCGGCGCGGCGTTTGGCGAATGCGTCTGGCCGGAAGAATTTCGCGCCATGATTCGTTCGATTGGACGAATTCCTGCAGAACGCACCACCACCTACCGCATTCGGCAAACGTTTCCGCGCGACCTGCCCGGCGAATGCGGGGTTCCCGCGCGGCTGCAATTGTTGACGGCTGCGGCGCACTCGCCCGTCACGGAAACAAGCTACTGATGAAAATCACCGCGCTCGCCGGCGGAGTCGGTGCGTCAAAATTATTGCGAGGATTGGCGCGGGCGGGAGCATCGAGCGAACTTACCGTCATCGTCAACACCGGCGACGACATTGTTCTTCATGGCCTGCGTATCTCCCCGGATCTCGATATCGTCGCGTACACGCTTGCCGGCGTGGTGAATCCCAAGACCGGTTGGGGGTTCCGGGGCGATACTTTTGCCGCTCTCGAGCGGCTGCGCGCGCTCGGCCGTGAGGCATGGTTCCATCTTGGCGATCGTGACCTTGCCACGCACATTCACCGGACCGCGATGCTGGCTTCCGGTGCGACTCTGTCGCAGGCCGCCGATTCCATCCGCTTGGCGCTGCGACTCGAATCCCGGATTCTTCCGATGTCGGACCAGCCCGTGCCCACGTATCTCGATACGAGCGAAGGACTGCTTCATTTTCAAGAGTACCTCGTCAAGCGCCGCGCCGAGCCTGTCGTGCGCCGGATACGCTTCACGGGGATTGAGAACGCCAGACCGGCGCCCGGTGTGCTCGATGTGCTCGAAAACGCAGATGCCATTTTGATCTGTCCGAGCAATCCGCTCATCAGCATCGGCCCGATTCTGGCGGTGCCGGGAATCCGTGAGGCGCTCCGCCGGCGTCGCGCGGACGTCCTGGCGGTCTGTCCGCTCGTCGGAGGCAAGTCGCTGAAAGGGCCATCGGACAAGATGCTGGCGCAGCTCGGGCATGAGGTATCCGCGCGCGGCGTGGCGAAACTCTACGCCGATTTTGCCGGGAAGTTCGTCATCGACCCGGCGGACAAGAAAGATGCCCCGGCGATTGAGGCGCTGGGAATGCACGTCGAGATTTGTCCGACCATCCTGCGCACCGACGCGCAGAAGGTTCGCTTGGCCCGCGCGATCTTGAAGATGGTCTCTGCGAAACACAAAGCGGCGGAAGCGTGAGCCGCGGCGCGAACCCCTCCTCTCCGTCCACCTTGCGCGCCATTCTCATACCTGTTAAGTCATTCGCGAACGCCAAGCAACGCCTGGCGTCGCGGCTGAGCCTGGACCAACGCGCCGCGCTCGCGCGGGCCATGATGGAAGACGTTTTTGCCGCGGCGGGCCAAGTGCGCGGCGTGGAGCGCGTCTTTGTAGTCAGCAACGAGCGGCATGCGCTGGCGGAGGCCTCAGCGCGGGGCTGGGAAAGCATAACCGAAACAGCCCAGCATTCAGAGAGCGCCTCGGTGGACCTTGCATCTCAGACGTGCGCCGAGCGGGGCGCCAGCGCGGTGCTGCGTCTGCCTGCTGATCTTCCACTGGTTACGCCAGCCGACCTGGAAGCCCTCTTCGCGGAATTGGACCGGCCACCGGAGGCGGTCCTGGTCCCTTCGCGTGACGGCACCGGCACGAATGCGCTGCTGCGTTCACCGGCGGTGCTGTTTCCCTCACGCTTTGGACCGGGAAGCTTCGCGTTGCATGAGGAGGCAGCGAGGCGCGCGGGCGCGCGGATAAAAGTCGTCCGGAACCCGCGCATTGAATTCGATGTGGACGACCCACAAGATTTGGCCGACCTCCCCGCACAAAAGGGAATTGGCCCTGCGACCTTGGATTGGTTAGCGAAGCTTGGATTGCAGGACTAGCGGGAACGTAGGGCAGGCAGGCCCCCGCCTGGTCAAGTTCGCGGCGCGGGAAGAGGAAGACCCGTAAAGCGGATGCCCACTCCCTGCACTTTGTAGCGTACGTTCAGGGTGATGAGCAGCGCCGTCAGTTGCTCGACAATGCGGGCATTTTCGAGCTTTCCGCCGTTGAGCGCCCGCGCGCCGGGAATTTTCTCAGCTAGCTCAGACGCCAATTGTCGCGCGCGCTCGTCGTTGCTGCACACCACCACGTCGCAATCCACCGGCGCATCGTCCATCAGCTTTGAGGCGCTGAGATTCTGGAACGCGGCCGCGACGGCCATTCCCGCCGGAACAAGTTCTGCGGCCTGCTCTGCAGCCGAGCCCGCCCACACGCCGAGGGTTTGCGTGGCCGCTCCTCCTATGCTGGCCGCGAGCGGCACCGTCGTATCAATCAGAATTGCCCCCGGTCTCCAGACGGGCTTGAGCTGTTTTAATACGGAGGCGTGGCCTGTGAAAGGCACGGTCAGGACCGCGATGTCTGCCTCCGCTGCGGCTTGAGAATTTTCTGCCCCGCGGATCCGCGCGGCCGCGCCCGCCTTCACTGCGATCCGTCGTGCGGCTTCCTCGGCGCGTTGCGCGTCGCGAGAGCCGATAACGATTGTTTCGCCGGCGCGCGCCCACCGATAGGCCAAGCCACTTCCCTCCGGCCCCGTGCCGCCCAGGATCGCAATCGTCCGCTTCATCGTTCTCTCCTCATCGGCTTGCGGAGCTCCGCATCTCTTTGCCGAGGTAATTGCTTGACATGGCCGGGCGGCTATTATAAACGAGGTGGGACTGCAACAAATGTTGCGCCTCGAAAACTCTTGCTCGGTGGGGGGAGCTACATGAAGCGGACAAATTCGTTTGTGTGGCTGGGTGTGATTGCTTGTGTTCTTTCGCTGATTGCTTTTGCGCCAAACGCCTCCGGCCAAGCCGTGACGGCGTCCCTGGCGGGGAAAATCCTCGACACGTCAGGGGGGACGGTAGCGAAGGCCAATGTCACCATTGTCAACACGGCCACCGGCCTCTCGCGTTCGGTGCAAAGCTCCGGCACGGGGGATTATCTTCTCCCGGCCCTGCCGGCCGGCGATTACACCGTAACCGTTGAGCTGGCCGGATTTCAAAAGCAGACGCGCAGCCTCACGCTTCAAGTCGGACAAACGGCGACGCTGGACTTTGCTCTTGCTCCCGGGCGGGTGGAAGAAAAGATGGTGGTCGAAGCCAATGCCGAAGTGGCGGAGCCGACGCGCACACAGGTCAGCACGGTCATTACCGAGCGGCAGATCGTCAACCTACCGGTGAACGGACGCGAGTTCATTGACTTCGCACTGCTATCTCCGGCCGTGCAGATCGGAGACACTACATCCGGAAGCACTGACGTGATCGTTGAGCCGGTGACCAAACTTTCCTTTGCGGGACAGAACATTCACTACAACTTTATCGCCGTGGACGGCGCCGATGACATTTCCACGGCCTCTGGAATTCAGCGCGGAACGCCGCCGCAGGAATCGGTGCAGGAATTTCGCGTCATTAACACGGACTATTCGACGGAATTCGGCCGCGCCGTCGGGGGCATCGTCAACATCATTACTCGCAGCGGGACCAACGACTGGCACGGCGCGCTCTACGAGTATTTCCGCAACGATGTGCTCGATGCCATGAACGTTCTGCAGGCCACCGGCGCGCACGTCCTGCGGCAGAACCAGTTTGGCGGCGCCATTGGCGGGCCCATCACAAAGGACAAGACGTTCCTGTACGCCAATTACGAATTGCAGCGGCGCGCGGAATCTCCCATTTACAATTCCATCGTCCTGGGTAACTTCGCGCTCATCAACAATCTGAAGGGAGGTTTCGGTCTTCCGGTCGAGCCCGCCTTGAACAGCGTGTTGCGGTCCAGCAACACGGACAACGGTTTCCTCCGCCTGGATCACAACTTCAGCGAAAGACACATTCTCTACACGCGTTACTTCATCAATGACGGCCGTCTCACCAACCAATCTCCTTTGAACGACGGGTTCGACCTTCCTTCGGGGTTTAAGAACAATTTCTATCGCGACCAGTCGCTGGTCGGCGGCCTTACGTCCGTCTTTTCGCCGAAGCTTGTAAACGAACTGCGCATGCAGTTTGCGCGCCGCACATTTGATTTCCCGACGGTAACCTCCCAACCTCACCTGGAGGTGCTGAACACTTTCACCATGGGCGTCAATCGCGGCAACCCGGATTTCTACCGCGAGTCACGGTTTGAGCTGGTGGACAACGTCACGCTGAACCGCGACAAGCACACCCTCAGCTTCGGCGGCAACTTCAACCACGTGAACACCACGGAGTCCTTTCCGCTGTTCTATCCTTTTGAGGCAGATTTCGGATGCTTCTTGAGCAGCCAGTGTCCTTTTAGTTTGCAGGCGGGCGCACCCGAAGTGATCTTTTTTGAGCGCTTCAAGGCGCCGACGTTCACTGAACCTACGATAAGCCCTTCGGTGTTTCAAGGCGGAGCGCTCCCTTCCGCGATTCGCAACGAAGCCGAAGGTGAGATGGGGCACACCTATAATGGCCTCTATATCCAGGACAAGTGGCGCCCCACCGGCCGCCTAACTCTCAACGGCGGCCTTCGCTGGGAATGGGAAACCTGGCCTTCCAAGGCTCTCAACACACAGTGGAAGAACTTCGACCCGCGACTCGGTCTTGCCTACAATCTCGGAACCAGCCGCCACGTCGTTGTCCGCGCGGGATTCGGCCTGTTCCACGGGATCATCCCTGCGCCGTTGCTGGCTTGCCAGATTCCCTCGTGTGGCGGGACCGCAGGTCCGTATCCTAC
>Ga0137379_10005287_pt1 | contig 12162 bp, 8 predicted proteins | sample SagtaG_18_FD_104812 | JGI IMG/M metagenome (GOLD analysis project Ga0137379, IMG submission 104812) | Vadose zone soil microbial communities from Sagehorn Ranch, Mendocino, California, USA - Sage2_L_80_16 metaG | ecosystem: Environmental > Terrestrial > Soil > Vadose zone | place: USA...
CGCCGGCGAGCGAGTAGCTCCGGTCGACCTCGCGGAAGTCGAGCGGCGAGAACCCGCCCGGCGCCTGGAGGACGAAGTTCGCGATCGCCTCGGTGTCGGCGTGGGTCAGCGGCGGGTACTTCGCCGCGAGCAGCTCGCCGAACACCCGGTACGTCGGCGGGTAGCCCACCTCGAAGTGGACGTCGCTCGCCTGCCGTTTCACGGCGAGCTGCAGGAACGAATGGAACATCTCCTCGCTGAGCGGACCCTGGCCTTCCATGGGCGCGCAGTCTACCGCGAGCCCGGGCGAGCGGACAGGGTTCGGGCGGGCGCGGGCCCGAGCGCCGGCGTGGGGCGAGGTGGGCAGGCGTGGTCCCGGGAGGCTCGCGCGGCCATCTTTTCGAGGTGCGGATCGCGGTCGTCTCCACCCCGTTCGTCCGGGTTCCGCCGCGTGCCTACGGCGGGACGGAGCTCGTGGTCCACGCGCTCGTCTTCGCGCTCCAGGCGCTCGGGCACGACGTCACGCTGTTCGCGACCGGCGACTCGCGCGCGCCCACCGTGCGCGCCCTGTTCCCGCGCCCGGTCTGGCCGCCCGATCCGTACGCCGACCTGCTCCACAGCCGCGCCGCCGCGCGCGCGATCGCGCGGGGCGGGTTCGAGATCGTCCACGCCCACACCCCGCCGCTCCTCGCCTTCGCGGACGAGCTCGGGTGCCCGATGATCTACACGGTGCACCACGCCGCGGACCCGGCGCTGGAGCGCTACTACGCGGAGACGCCGCCCGTCGTGCTCGTCGCGATCTCGGCCCGCCAGGCGGCGCTCGCCCACTGGCCCTCCGGGGCGGTGATCCACCACGGGCTCGATCCCGGCATGTACCCGCGGTGCGGCCCCGGCGGCGACCGCGCGCTCTTCATCGGACGGCTCTCCTGGGTGAAGGGGCCGGACATCGCCGTCGAGGCGGCGCGGGGCGCGGGGCTGCCCGTGACGGTCGTCGGGGAGAGCCACCCCGACGAGGCACCACCGGGGTGGGCCGAGGACGTCCTCGACCCGGCCCTCCGCGCGCCGGGGGTGACCTGGATCCGCCGGGCGGGCCTCGCGGCCAAGCGGCGTCTCTTCGCGTCCTCGCGGGCGCTCGTCTCGTCGGTGCGGTGGGAGGAGCCGTTCGGCCTGGTGCTCATCGAGGCGCTCCTCGCAGGCTGCCCGGTCGTGGCCGCGCCGCGGGGCGCCGCGCCGGAGATCGTGGAGGACGGCGCCGACGGGTTTCTCGCCGAGGGCGCGGCCGAGACCGCCGACGCGCTCCGGGCCGCGGCCCGGCTCGAGCGGGCCGGGATCCAGGAGCGCGCCCGGCGACGGTTCTCGGCGGCGCGCATGGCGGCCGAGTACGTGGTGCTCTACCGGCGGGCGGCGGGCGCGAGCCGGGCGCTCACGCCGGGAAAGGGGGACGGGTGGACGACCACCTCCAGCCGGTGACGGCGCAGGGCCAGGTCGCCTTCCCGCACGTCGGCGATCCGTCCGACCGCCCGGAGTCGACCGGCGTCGAGCGGCTCGTGCTGAAGCGGGGCAACCTCTTCCTCGTGGCGAACTCCCTCGGCGACCTCGCGCCCGCGGGCGCGCGCGACCTGGGGCTCTTCCAGGGAGACACGCGCCACCTCTCGGGCTGGTCGCTCTCGGTGATGGGTGGGCCGCCGCTCTGCCTGTCGTCGCAGCGGTCGGAGGACTTCGTCGCGCAGATCGACATGACCGTGACGAGCCTCCACGCCGGCGACCTGCTCGGGCACGAGCCCGTGAACTTCGTCCACCTGCGCCGCGACATGCTCATCGACGACGTGCTCGTGGATCGCCTCACCCTGACCAATTTCCTCGAGCGGACCATCGACTTCTGGCTGGAGCTCGCCTGGGCGGCGGACTTCGCCGACGTGTTCGAGATTCGGGGCGCCCACCGGCGGGGGCGGGGGCGCTTCCTCACGCCCGCGGTGGAGGACGGGTGCGCGGTGCTGCGGTACGACGGCCTCGACGGACGGCGCTACGCCACCCAGGTGCGGGTCGAGGGCGCCACGGCGGAGGCGGGCGGGCCGGCGCGCCTCGCCGCGCTCACCGGCAGCCACGCCCGGGTCGAGTTCCGGCTCGCGCCGGCGGAGCGGGTCGAGGTCGCGTTCCTGGTCGGCGCCGGCATCGAGCACGGCGCCACCGGCCGCCATCGCGGCCGCGACGAGGAGCGGCCCCTGCCGCCGCGCTCCACGCCGGGCCGGGGCTTCGGGGAGCGCGCCCGGGCGGCGCACGACGCGTACGCGGCGTGGGCTTCGGGCGCGACGCGCTTCCGGAGCTCGAACGAGCGCTTCGACGGGGCGCTCTCCCAGGCGGTCGCGGACCTGAAGGCGCTCACCGTCCACCACTTCGGCGCGCCGGTCGTCTCCGCCGGGATCCCCTGGTACACGTGCCCGTTCGGCCGGGACGCGCTCCTCACCGGGTTCGAGGCGCTCCTCGCGACGCCGGAGGTCGCCCGCGACGCCCTCCGGTTCCTCGCCGGGCTCCAGGCGCGCGAGGACGATCCCGCCCGCGACGCGGAGCCGGGCAAGATCCTCCACGAGATCCGGTTCGGCGAGATGGCCGCGGCCGGCGAGGTGCCCCACACCCTGTACTACGGCTCGGCCGACGCGACGCCGCTCTTCGTGGTCCTCCTCTGCGAGTACGAGCTCTGGACCGCCGACACCGAGACGGTGGACGCGCTCTGGCCGGCGGCGGAGGCTGCGCTCGGGTGGATCGATCGGGCGGACCGGGACGGAGATGCGCTCCTCGAGTACGAGCGGAGGACGCCGGCCGGGCTGCGCAACCAGGGGTGGAAGGACAGCCACGACGGGGTGCCCTTCGCCGACGGCACGCCGGCCGAGCCGCCGATCGCGCTCGTCGAGGTCCAGGGCTACGCGGTGGACGCGCGCCGCCGCGCCGCGGACCTGCTCGACCGGCGCGGCAGTCCCGAGGCGGCCCGCCGGCTCCGGGCGGCGGCCCAGGCGCAGGCGGAGGCGATCGACGCGCGCCTCTGGATGGAGCGGCGCGGGACCTACGCGCTCGCGCTCGACCGCGAGAAGCGCCAGGTCGACGCGGTGACCTCCAACCCGGGGCACCTCCTCTTCTCGCGCGCGGTCCCCGGGCCGCGCGCCGCCGCGGTCGCCGCGTCGCTCCTCGACGACGGGATGTGGAACGGGTGGGGCATCCGCACGCTCGCCGCCGGGCAGCCCGCGTTCAACCCCCTCAGCTACCACGACGGCACCGTCTGGCCGCACGACAACGCGATCTGCGCGATGGGGCTCTCGAGCTACGGGCACGTCCAGGGGGCCGCGCAGGTGCTCACCGGGATGTGGCAGGCGGCGCAGCACTTCCGCCAGCTCCGCCTGCCCGAGCTCTTCTGCGGGCTCTCTCGCGACACCGGGCGGTTCCCGGTCCACTACCCGGTCGCGTGCTCGCCGCAGGCGTGGGCGAGCGCCGCGTGGTTCCTCCTGCTCCGCGCGTCGCTCGGGCTCCACCCCGACGCCCCCGCCGGCGCGCTGCGAATCGTCTCGCCCCAGCTCCCGCCCTGGCTCGACGAGCTCGTGCTCGAGGGGCTCCGCGTCGGATCGGCGCGCGTGACCCTCCGGTTCCTGCGGGGTCCGAAGGGCGCGGCCGCGGAGGTGGTCGAGCTCGAGGGGGGGCCGCTGCGCGTGCGGGTCGAGCTGTAGGCGCCCGGGGCGTTAATCCTCGGCGTCGGGGGCGCGCTCGGCGCGCTGGCGCGACGGGATCCGGACGATCGACAGCGCGGGAAGGACGAGCGCGGTGAGCGCGCCGCCGTAGACGCACCCCGTGTCGATGCCCATGCAGACGACGCCGGGGCGCGGCTCGTCGCGGCGCGGCTCGCCCAGCTCGTGCGGGAAGTGCCCGTAGACGACGGAGGAGGGTCCGGTCCAGGCCTCGGCCCAGCGGCGCACGCCCGGCGTCCCGATCTCTCCCGCCTCGCGCGGCAGCGGCCGGCCGGCCCCGTCCACGTAGCGGAGCCGCAGCGTCCATTCGGAGGGCTGCGCCGCGAGGGGCACCCCGGGGAGGAACCCGCCGTGGACCGCGATCCACCCGCCGCCGAGCGACAGCCAGCGCGGAAGCGAGGCGATCCAGAGCAGGTCCTCGTGCGTGAGCTGCGCGTGCTCGGCCGCCCGCTTCGGGTCGAACGGCCGCATGGGGCTGCGGTAGCGCGGGTCGGAGCGGCGGCGCGCCTCGTGCGCCGCGTAGCGGAGGTGCTTCTCCTCGTGGTTCCCGAGGACGCAGTCCGCGCCGAGGGCGCGCACCCGGTGCAGGACGCCGACGGGATCGGGGCCGCGATCGAGGAGGTCGCCCAGGAAGACGAGCCGGTCGGAGGGGCCCGGCGCGGTCGCGGCGAGCAGCGCCTCGAGCTCCGCGAGGCACCCGTGCACGTCTCCGATCACGATGGTGCGCGGCACGCCCATTCCGGCAATCTACCGGGGAGTCGGCGCGGCGTCGAAGAATCCCGCGTACCCCTCCGTGAGCCCGGCGTCGTCGAAGGTGCTCCCGGGTCGCCGATCGATCACCTTCCACGCACCGTTCACGCGGGCGACGAGGTACTCCGAGACGTCGCGCTCGAGCGGGCCGGCGCGGTCGCCGAGCCAGAAGCGCTCCCGCACGGTGACGACCGCCGCGCCGCGTGGGGCGCGGCGGACCGCGAGGAGCTGGAACGAGTCGAGCACGCGGTCCCTCGCGGCGTCCTCCCACGGGGCGAGCGGGTGCACCTCGCCGCGCCCGCGCCGGGTGATCTCGTCGAGCGTCCGGGGTGCGGTGAGCGCGCGGACCTGTGCCCAGCGCGCCGCGTTGGCCGTCGCCCGACCGCCGCGGGCCTCGGTCGTGCGCGGCCCCGCCAGGCGGACCGCGTCGAGGTAGCGCAGGACGCAGCGCGCGGGCCCCGCGAGGAGGTTCTCCGGCGCAGGCGAGGCCTGCGGCGGGACGAGCGGGGCGGCCGCGATCGCGGCGGCGACGAGGAGCGCGGGTGCGTGCATGTAGTCCCGGCCGGAGCGTCCGGCAGACGGAGGGTCGTGACGCCACGCGCCGTCGGCAACGGCCCGGATCGTGGACGAGCGAACGGGGGCGCGAACCGAAGGCGAGTGTCGCCCCGCTCCGACGCATGTCTAGATTGGGCGGGGAGGGGCGGTTACACTCCGGGAGCCCCTTCCGGCGCCGCAGTCACGATCCCGATGGAATCGAAGCGCGTCCTCATCGTCGAGCCGGACAGCGCCTTTGCGCTGTCGCTCGCGGCGATCTACCGCGAGGACGGCTGCACGACCGCCGTCGCGGGCAGCGCCGGGGAGGCGGAGCTCGAGATCGCCACCCACCGGCCGGACCTCGTCGTGATCCGGGCCGAGCTGCCGGACCTGTCGGGGTTCTCGCTGTGCGCGCGGCTCCGGCACGACCGCGCGATGCAGCGCTTGCCGCTCGTCCTCTACTCGTCCGAGACCGGGCCCGAGTCGCTCGCCGAGCACGCCCGCACGCCCTGGGCCGCGAACGGGTACCTCGCGATGCCGCTCGACACCGCGGCCCTCCGGCTCCTCTCCGCGCGGATCCTGGCCGCGGCCGAGCCGGTCGAGAGCGCGGACGACTTCGTCGTGGAGGAAGGGGACCTCGAGCCCGCGGCCGGCGTGGACGGGGCCCCCGCCCTCGCGGCGGAGGCGCCCCCGGCGGAGCCGCCGGCGGACGCCCCTCCGCCCGTGCCCCGGCGCGAGGTGCGCACGGCGGTGACGGAGGAGGACCGGCTCTTCGCCGATCGGGTCTTCCAGTCGATCGCGGAGCGCCGCGACGAGCTCCTCGGCGAGGCCCTGCGGCGCCGCCCGCCGCCCCGCCGCGACCTCCTCCAGACGCCGGAGGGGCGGATGCAGCTCCTCCGCGAGGATCTGAAGTGGCGCGAGGCGCAGATCGCCCGGCTCGCCGAGATCTGGGAGGTCCGCGAGCGGGAGCTCGGGACGTTCGACGAGCGGATGCACGTGCGCGACGTCGAGGTGCAGGGGCTGAAGGTCCAGGTGGACGACCTCATGCGCCGGCTCGCCGAGGCGCGCGACCTGTTCGTGCGCAAGGAGCGCGAGTTCGGCGCCTCCATCGACGACCTCCTCCTCGAGAAGTTCGGGCAGGAGAAGGAGCTCATCGAGGTGGTGGCCGCGAACGAGCGGCGCATCCACGAGCTCGAGCGGGAGCTGCGGCGCCGCGACGACGACCTCGCCCAGCGGAAGCTCGCGATCACCGAGGCGCAGGAGGAGGTCGCGCGGCTCGAGCGGCAGGCCCGGGCGGAGCTCGAGCGCTCCGGCGCGCGCGAGGGGGAGCTGCAGGCCGAGGTCCAGCGAAGGACGGACGAGGCCGCCCAGATCGCGAAGACGCTCGCCGAGGCCGAGGGGGAGCACGAGAAGGCGGCGGCGCAGGCGCGCGAGGCCGCGGCGGCGTGGCAGGCCCGGATCGACGAGCGCGAGGCGGCGATCCGCGACCGCGAGCAGCGCCACCGGCTGCTCGACGAGGAGTACCGGCAGTACCGCGACGGCGCGCGGGCGCGGGAGGACGACCTCTCCCGCGAGCTCCAGGACCACCTGAAGCAGATCGGCTCGCTGGAGGGGGAGATCGAGGGGCTCTCGCGCGAGATGAACGAGCGCGAGGAGGAGCTGCGCACCGAGCTCGAGGAGGCACGGCGGGTGGAGGTCGCCGAGCACGTCGGCGCGGAGCGCGACGCGCTCGAGGCCGCCCGCGAGGCGGCGCGGCGCGCCGAGGAGGCGGAGCGGGCCCTCGCCGCGTCGGGCGAGGCGCTCGGGGAGGTGCGCGCGACCGCGGGCGCGCTCGAGAAGGCCCTCGTCGGCGCGCGAGAGGCGGCTGCGGCCGAGGCGGCGGCGCGCTCCGCAGAGGCGGAGCGGCTCCGTGAGGACCTCGGGGTCGCGCGCGGCGAGGTGGAGCGCTGGCGCGGCGCGGCCGAAGGCGCAGGGCGCGAGGTGGACGCGCTGCGCCGGGCGCTCGGCGAGCGCGACGCGGTCGTCGCGGCGCGGGCGGCGGAGCTCGAGGCGGCCCGGGCGGAGCTCTCGACGTCCGCCGCCGTTGCGGCGCGGCTCGCGGGTGAGCGGGACGCCGCGGACGCGCGCGCGCAGGAGGCGGAGGCGATCGCCCGCACCCACGCGGACACGGTGGAGGGGGCCCGCGCCGAGGTGGCCCGGCTCGAGGCTCGCGCCGCGGAGCGCGAGGCGGCGGCGGCGGCGGCGGCGGCGGACGTCGCGGTCGAGAAGGCCCGGGTGGGCGCGCTCGAGGAAGCGCTCTCGGCCGCGCGCGCCGAGGGGGAGTCGGCCGGCGCCGACGCGCGCCGCGAGGTCGAGGTGCTGCGGTCGGAGGCGGCCCGCGCCGGCGAGGCGCTCGCCGAGGAGCGGCGCGCGGCGCAGCGTCGCGAGGGCGAGCTCACCGCGGAGGGCGCGGAGCGTGCGGAGCAGGTTGCGCGCGCGGAGGCCCGGGTCGCGGAGGCCGAGGCGGCGGCGCGGGACGGGGCGGCCCGCGAGCAGTCGCTCGAGGCCGAGCTGCGCACGCGGCGCGAGGCGCTCGACGCGCTCTCGCGCGAGGCGGAGCGGAAGGTCGCCGCGCTCGAGGCCCGCGCGGGCGATGCCGAGCGGCTCCTCGCCGAGGCGCGCGGGGAGCTGGACCGCGTCCGGGCGGAGCTCTCCGAGGCGCGGTCCGCGGCGGAGGCGCGCGGCGCGGCCCTCGCCGCGGAGGCGAAGGCCGCGGCCGAGATGGCGGCCGAGGCGGAGGCCCGGCTCGCGACGGCCGGCGCGGAGCGGGACGAGCTCCGCACGCAGCGCGACGCCCTCGCCGCGGAAGGGGACGTGCGGGAGGCGGAGCGGACCGCGCTGCGCGAGCAGCTCCGGGCCGAGGGCGAGGCGCGCGCGCGCGCCGACGCGGAGCGCGCGCGGCTCGAGGACGAGCTGCGCGCCGAGATCGAGGCCCGCTCCGAGGCCGAGCAGCGCGCGCGGAGCCGGGGTGCCGCGCTCGAGGACGAGCACCGCCGGCGCGAGGAGGAGCTGCTCGCCGAGCTCTCGAAGAAGACCGAGGCGGCGGAGTCGCTCCACGCGCGCATCGACACGCTCTCGCGCGAGCGGGCGGAGCGCGAGGAGGCGCTGCAGCAGGAGCTGGCGGGGAGCGCGGAGGCGCTCCGGGCCGCCGAGCGCCGGGAGCACGCCTCGGCGGAGGCGGCGGCCGCCCGCGTGGACGAGGCGCGGCACCGGGCGGCGGACGCGGAGGAGCGGCTCGTCTCGGTCGCGGCGGCGCGAGACGCGGCCGAGCACGCGGCGGCGGAGCTCCGGCACAGGCTCGAGGGATCGCTCGCGGCGGCCCAGGCGGTCGAGGCGCGGGCGGCCCGCGCCGAGGAGCGCGCGGCCGAGGGGGACGAGGCGCTCCGCGCCGCGCAGCGGGATCGGCAGCGCGCCGAGGGCGAGCTCCAGGCCCGGGCGCACCGCGCGGAGGCGCGCGCCGCGGAGCTCCAGGCGCGCGGGGAGCAGGCGGCGCGCGATGCCGGCGTCGTGCAGGCCTCCCGAGCGCGCGTCCTCGAGCTCGAGGGGCAGCTCGCCGCCGCCGGCCAGGCGCGGGCGCGGGTCGAGAAGGAGCTGACCGCGCGCGCCGCGGCGGCCGAGGCGCGCGCGACGGACGCGGGGCGCCGGATCGACCAGCTCTCGGCCGAGCGCCGCGAGGCCGAGGCGCGCGCGGTGAAGGCGGTGGAGGAGGCCCAGGCGAGGTTCCGGGACGAGCTCGCGCGGCGCGACGCGCTCCGCGCGCAGGAGCACCAGCGGCTGCAGGCCGAGCTTCGAGAGACGGCGCGGCGCGAGAAGGCGCTCGAGCTCGAGCTCGCGCGCGCGCGGGGGACGCGGAACGTCGTGCAGTCCGGGCCCGCCGCGACGCCGCCGACGCCCCCCCGCGACGAGGAGTGAAAGGGGCCGCGGGGCGAATGGAGCTCGTCCGGAGCCCGCTCCTCGCCGCGTTCGCGCACGGGTTCACGACCCGGGCCGGCGGCGTCTCGGCCCCTCCGTACGACCGGCTGAACCTCGGGGGTGCGGTCGGCGACGACCCCGCCCGCGTCGTCGAGAACTGGCGGCGGCTCGAGGCGCGCACCGGGCTCCGGTTCGCGCGCGTGCGGCAGGTGCACGGCACGCGCGCGGTCCGGCTCCACGCGCCTTGCGAGCCCGCGGAGGAGGCGGACGCGGTCCTCACCGCGGGGGCGGGCGTCGCGGCCTGCGTCTCCGTCGCGGACTGCGTCCCGGTGCTCCTCGCGGATCCGGCGACCGGGGCGGTGGCGGCCGTGCACGCTGGGTGGCGAGGAACCCTCGCCGGCGCGGCCGCGGAGGCGGTCGGGGCGATGCGGCGCGAGTTCGGCACACCACCCGAGCGGCTTCTCGCGGTCCTCGGGCCCTCCATCGGCCCGTGCTGCTACGAGGTATCGGAGGATGTCGCCGCGCCGTTCGCGGCCCGCTTCGGGGGCGACGTCGTCCGCGGGCCGCTCCCCGGGCACGCGGAGGGCCCGCACCTCGACCTCTGGGCCGCGAACGGTCGGGTGCTCGCCCGCGCCGGCGTCGCTCCCGAGCGGCTCGACGTGGTCGGCGCCTGCACCTCCTGCGAGCGCGAGCGCTTCTTCTCCCACCGGCGCGACCGCGGCCGGACGGGTCGCCAGGTCGCCTTCATCGCCCCACGCCCACCTACGGGCGGGGGGGGCGTTCCTTGACGAATTCCCGGACTCCCCTACACTTTTCCGAGTTTGCGATCATGCGCGCGCGAGGTTCTCGCGGCGCTCCTGCTCCTCGTCGGCGGCTGCGCCACCGGGGGAAGGGACGCCGCGCGGCGGGACATCGAGGTCCTGCAGGCCGAGGTGCGCCAGTTGCGCCAGGACAACGCGGAGCTCGCCCGGCGCGTCGACTCGCTCCAGACGCACCTCGAGCTCTCGTCGGCTTCGCGCACCGTGCGCGTGGCGCCGCGCGAGGACGCCGCGGAGACCGCGCCGGTGATCCCGCCGGACCTCGCCGTCGTCCACGTGGCGCCGCCGGTCGCCGCCGCGCCGCGCCCCCGCACCCCGCCGCCCGTCCCGACCTCGGTGCCGATCGCCGAGCCCGACGCAGCACGCGTCGACGCGCTCTCGCGCCACGGCCGAGACCTCGCGGCCGAGTCGGAGGCGGAGCTCAAGAAGGCGCGCGCCGCCCCCTCGACGAAGCGGGCCCGGCTGCTCGAGGAGTTCGTGGAGCGCTACCCGCGCCACCCCGAGGCGGACAACGCGCTCGTCGAGGCGGCCACCGTCTGGGCCGACGCCGGGCTCGAGACGCAGGCGTGCGATCTCGCGAAGCGCGCCGCCGGCGACTACCCGGCGGGCGACGCGCTCCCCGAGGCGCTCGAGCGGCTCGCCTGGTGCGAGCAGCACCGCGGCGCCCGCGAGGGCGAGCGCAAGCTGCTCGAGCGGCTCGTGCAGGAGTTCCCGAGGAGCCCGGCGGCGCAGCGCGCCGGGACGCGCCTCGCAACCATCTCCGGACGCACCGGCGCGACGCCGGAAAGTCCGGCAAGGAGCGGTCCATGATCCGCACGAACGTCGTCGCTCTCCTGGCGCTCGCCCCGGCCCTCGCGCTCGGCCAGGCCAAGACCGCCGCTCCACCCGACCCCGGCGGCGCGCCGCCCCCGGCGGCCGCGCGCGACGCCGCGCCGCCTCCGCTCGCGGTCGACGTCCAGACCCCGTCCGCCGAGGCGGCGCCGCCGCCCGACACCTACACGGTGAAGCCCGGCGACACGCTCTGGGACCTCTCCGGCCGCTTCCTCAACAACCCGTGGTACTGGCCGAAGATCTGGTCCTACAACCCGGAGATCACGAACCCGCACTGGATCTACCCGGGCAACCTCCTCAAGTTCTTCCCGGGCGCGGAGGAGGCCCCGACCCGCGTCGAGCCGATCGGCCCCGGCACCCCTCTCGCGGAGGCGCAGCCCGGGGACGAAACCGTCGCCGAGGCGGAGGAGGAGCCCGAGCCGGTGAAGGAGCTCGAGGACCTCTCCCGCGCCGAGCTCAAGGCGCCGGTCGAGCAGAGCGACGAGGTCGCGGTCGTCGGCCCTTACAAGATCGGGTTCGCGCCGCAGCGCCAGCGCTTCGCGCGCCACGAGACCTTCGTCACGCCCGCCGAGCTCGCGGAGTCGGGGACGATCAAGGCCGCGTTCGAGGAGAAGAAGCTGCTCTCGATGCTGGACAAGGTCTACATCCAGTTCGAGACCCCGGCGGCGGTGAAGGTCGGCGAGACGTACGTCATCTACCGCACGGAGCGCGAGGTCCGGCGGCCCGGCTCGAGGGAGATCCTCGGCTACCAGTCGAACGTGATCGGGTCCGCCAAGGTCGTCGCGGTGGAGGACCGCGCCGTGACGGCGACGATCGTCCAGTCGCTCGACACGATCGAGCGCGGCGCGCTGCTCGGCCCCTGGACGCAGAAGTTCTTCCGCCCGATCGAGCGCCGGCCGAACCGCCAGGCGGTCGAGGGATCGGTGTTCGCCGCGCACCTCGACGTCGTCACGAACCTCGGCGAGAACCACGTCGTCTTCGTGGACCGCGGAGAGAAGGACGGCGTCCAGGAGGGGAACGTCTTCACGGTCCTCCGCTCGGGCGACCAGTACAAGACCAAGCCCGACCGTGCGACCTGGGACGAGAGCCTCCCCGTCGAGAAGATCGGCGACCTCCTCGTCGTGGACGTGAAGGAGAACGCGTCCACGGCCCTCGTCCTCAAGAGCGTGAAGGAGGTCATGATCGGGGACCGCGTGCAGATGCGCCCCGAGAATGGCTCCGGCGGCAACTAAGCCGGCGTCTCGACTCACGTTCCGCGACCCCTGGCGCGGCGTCCGGTCGCTCGCCGTCCCGGGGCGGCGTCTTGACCGGGTGTCACCTCGCCGGTATATGGCCGACCTCCATGACGTCGGCGCGAACCCTGCGGCCAGGCGACGGCCTGTACCCCGACGCACTCGCGCGCATCGCGGAGCGGCCGGCAGAGCTGCGCCTCGTCGGCGCGCTCGGCGAGCGGCGCAGCGTCGCGATGGTGGGCGCGCGTCACTCGGACGAGTACGGGCTCGACCTCGCCGCGACCATCGCGGGCGGGCTCGCGCGGGCCGGCGTCACCGTGGTCTCGGGCGGCGCGC
>Ga0137379_10005288_pt1 | contig 12162 bp, 9 predicted proteins | sample SagtaG_18_FD_104812 | JGI IMG/M metagenome (GOLD analysis project Ga0137379, IMG submission 104812) | Vadose zone soil microbial communities from Sagehorn Ranch, Mendocino, California, USA - Sage2_L_80_16 metaG | ecosystem: Environmental > Terrestrial > Soil > Vadose zone | place: USA...
CGCGTGGTAGGTGGCGCCGACGGCGGTGACCGCCCCCACCCCCGCCGCCACCCACGCCAGCAGGCGAGCGTTCCACCAGCTCGCGACGCCCAGCTTCATGCCCACCGGCAGGAGCAGCGCCAGGTAGACGAGCGCGACCACCAGCCCGACTGCGGCCGCGAAGCCGGCCACCAGGAGGACCGTACGCCGGCGCGCCTCGGCCTGCCCGGCGAAGAAGTCGATGGTGGCGCGTCGGGGCGGCATCCGGGGTTACAGCGCCACGCGCACCGGCGCCCGCTCGGCCTCGGCGGCGACCTCGTACGGCGCGGCTTCGCGGAAGCCGAAGGTTCCGGCGAGGATGTTCCCGGGGAACGACTCGCGCGCGACGTTGTAGTCCATCACCGCGTCGTTGTAGGCCTGCCGGGCGAACGCGACCCGGTTCTCGGTCGAGGAGAGCTCCTCGTTGAGCTGCGCGATGGTGCCGTTCGCCTTCAGGTCCGGGTAGGCCTCGGCCACCATCACCAGGCGCGACAGGGCCGAGCTGAGGACCCCTTCGGCGCCCGACAGCGCCTGCATCGCGGCGCGCTCGCCAGGCGCCGCGGCCGCGCCCTGCACCGCAGCCGCCGCCTGGTTGCGGGCGCGGATGACGGCCTCGAGCGTCTCGCGCTCGTGCTTCAGGTAGGCGCGGGCAGCCTCGACCACGTTCGGTATGAGGTCGTGCCGCCGCCGGAGCTGAACGTCGATCTGGCTGAAGCCGTTGCGGTAAGCATTCCGCCGCGCCACGAGCCCGTTGTAGAGCGCGGCCACGGCCACCCCGAGGGCGACTGCCAAGGCCAAGACAATCAGTGCACCTATCATTGCTCGCCCCCTTCCAGGTGGTCGAGCATGGCACATGAGAACCGTACCCGCGCGGGGTGAGATTGCCCCACACCACCGCACAACGACCCCCAGCCCTTGGCCGGACCCACCCGACCGTTAGTGGACGGTGGCGGTCTCCGAGCGAGAACACCCCGGCGCGTGAGCCTCATGCGGCCGCGAGCGGCCACTGCGCCAGGCGAACGGCTCGGTGCTCTGGTTGCACTCGGGGCAGAGCGCAGCGTCCTGCACCAGCTCGCAGTCCTCGCAGCAGGTCTCTCCCGTTCCCACGACCGGCTCCCCGCAGACGACGCAACCGAAATGGCTCATGGCGGCAGCTCCCTCGCTCGCGGAGGAGTGTCGCAAGGGGATCTGACAGTGACGCGACCGCGACCGCGACGGCCGCACGCCCGGTCCCGCACGCAGCGGGCGGCGGGGTGGCCCTGCGCCGGAGCGCAGCCGACCTTCGGACGGACGCGATCGACAGTGCGCCAGCCGCCTGCACGGCCAGTGCCGCGCAATCAGCGTGCGAACGCGGGGTGACGGTCTCTCGCGGCACGCCGGGCCGTGCTGCGGCCTGAGCGCTCGGAGCCAATCGTCAGGGCAAGTCCGGAAGGTCGTTTGCGAGCACCGCCGCAGGGCCACCCCGACGGACGCCGCTCGGGACTGCTCGGGCGAACGGTGACGCCGACCGCACGAGCTCCGGGACCGCGAGCCCCTCGCCCCGGCCCTCTCCCCCGCCGGGGGAGAGGGGGAAGTGTAGAAAGCCCTCGCCCTACTCCTCCGCCGGCTTCGCCTGCGGCGACGGCGCGAGCACCGTCCCCAGCTGCTCGTGCCACGGCGCCGGCGGTGCCGGTCTCCGGCCCCGCCGGAAGCGCTGGTGGACCTCGAAGGCGAAGCCGTCCAGCACCTCCGGGTCGATGGGATCCCCGTTCAGGGAGAGCGTGAGCGAGAGCAGGCCCTCCTGCTCTGCCACGTGGTGGAACTGCGCCTCGGCGATCTTGTTCGGCATGCACTCGAGCGGTCCCACCGAGACCACGGCGTCGATCTCGCCCTTCCGCCAGGCGTGCACCGGGACGCCGATGGTCAGCACTGACTCGACCTCCAGCTCCTCGCGCAGGTAGGGCCTGGCGGCGTCGAGCGCCGTCTTCACCGAGGCGTGCTCGCCCCAGCCGAGCGGGCGCGCCGCGGCGCCGTGGCAGAGACCGAGCACGCGGGCGCGGATGAGCTGCTCGAGGCGGTCGGCGGGGCCGCGCTTCGAGCCATTCTTGAACGCCACGTGATCGGCGTACTGCACGAACTCGGAGACCGGCTCCAGCCTGGCGCGGATGCCGCGCCGCTCCAGCGCCTCGGAGACGAAGTCGTTCGCGAACGGATCGGAGCGGACGTAGATCTCGCCCACCACGAGCACGTTCGGGACCTCCTTCTGCGACTTCACCGCGGCGAGCTCCCCGGCGGCCTCGCGCAGCAGCGCCGGGATCCCGTAGACGCGCCCGGTCGCCACCTCCAGCAAGACGCGCGCGGCGGACAGATCGCCCGCCGCCGCATCCTCGATGCGCCGCCACAGGCGGTCCGCCCACTTACGGTGAAGCTCGGCCGCGGCGCCGTCGCGCGTCTCGACCGGGCGCACGTCGTGGAGCGCCTCCTCCAGCACGCCCGCCCCGCACACGCCCGCGAAGATGATGGCCTTGAAGCCGGGGGGCATGCCGTTGAAGTAGTCGCCGAAGGTGGGCGACCAGAGGTCCACCCGCGCCCCATGGCCGAGCCGGTCCAGCACGAGCTGGTGGAGCTGCTTGTACGCGCCGAAGCGGCAGGGCCCGTCGGAGCCCGGCATGAGGAAGGTGAAGTGCTCGTCCTTCGCCTCCGGCCGCTCGATGCGCTCGAGCAGGCTCCCCAGCGTCACCGTCATGGGCAGGCACTCCTTGCCCGAGGTGTGGCGACGGCCGATGCGGAGCGTGTCGCGGGTCGGTCGGGGCAGGAGCTCCGCCCGCGCGCCGAGGCCGCGCGCCGCCGCCGCCACCGCCTCCGCCTCCGGGCCCATGCGCGGCACGAGCATGCGCGCGCCGGCGTGGGCGAGGTCGAGGAGCGAGCGGGGCTGGACGGTGAGGCGCTCGGAGTCGCGCGGCGCCGCGGCGCCGGGCGCGCGCTGGTCCTCCTTCACGCAGTGCAGGAAGGCCTCGACGCGGGTCTTCGTGCCCGCGTCGCCGGCGTGCCCGTCGGTCTCGATGATGGCGAAGGGCCGCCCCTCCATCAGCCAGGCGTAGGCGTGCACCGTGAAGCTGTCCGGTCCGCAGGAGTAGTTGGAGCAGAAGATCGAGTAGACGCCCGGCTCGCGGCGCAGGTGCCAGGCCGCGCGGAGGATGCGCTGCCCGTAGCCCCAGAACACGTCGTCGAACACCGGCGCGTCGTCCGGCACCGGCCAGCAGTCGACCGGGATGGCGATGGCGCCCTGCTCGCGCACGATGGAGGGCACGTGCGAGTTGAGGACGTCGTTGTGGATGGTGTAGCTGCGGCCGAGTACCACCACCGGCGTGACCCCGCGCTCCCGGCAGAAGGCGAGGGCGCGAGACCCGAGCGCGAGGAGCGCCTCGTCGAACCGGCGCTGCTCGGCGCGGGCGGTGCTCCAGGCAGCCTTCCAGGCGACCTCGCGGCTGACACCGAGCGCGTGGGCGAGCTCGCGGCACCCTTCGAGGAAGCGCTCCGACTCGAGGAAGCCGGCGCCCATGTCGAACACCGGCGAGACGATGCGCGGCGCCCGCTCGCCCAGGTCCCAGCGCAGCATGTCCGGCGCGGCCTGCACGATGGGGCACACCGACGAGACCCGCTCCTTCTCGTGCGTCCGCGGGATCTCGCGCAGCATGGGCAGGAAGAGAATGTCGGGCTTCGCGTCCGTCATCTGGCTGACGAGCCCGTGGTACTGCTGCATGGGCGCGCAGAAGGGGACGTTCGCCTCCTCGATACCGCGCTTGAGCGCCTTGCGGTCGGCGCCCACCGCCACCTGGACGTCGAGGCCGAGGGCGTGGACGAAGGTGGCGAAGAAGGGGAAGAGCCCCTTCAGCTGGAACTCGTCGGTCATCGCCACCACCGGGCCGCCGCGGCGCGCACTCACCCGGGCGATCACCTGCGCCACGAGCTCCTCCCGCTCGCGGAAGGGATCGGGCGCGAGGTCGGGCAGCTTCTTCTTGCGCGTCCCCTGGTCCCACAGCGAGCAGCCGCCACCCCACGTGAAGCGGGCCTTCGCGTCCTCCACCCGGGTGGTGAGCCGGTCGATGCGGCACTTGTTCCCCGCGCCGCCGCAGCCCTGCACCGAGCTGCAGACGAACTGGTCCTTCTTCTCGACCTGCGCGGCGAGGAAGCGGCGCCCGTCCAGCACCGGCAAGGCCGCGAGCGGGAGCTCGTCGAGCGCGAGGAGCGCGATGCCGATGGCGCCCATGAGCCCGGGCTTCGGCGGCACGATCACCTCCGCCCCGGTCTGCCGCGCCACCGCCGCCGCCAGCGCGTCGGACGCGAAGGGCATGCCCTGGCAGAAGATCACGTCCCCCACCGAGCGGCTCCCCTTCACGCGGTTGAGGTAGTTCGCGATGACCGAGTCGTAGATGCCGGCCACGATCCGCTCGCGCTCGACGCCCGAGGCGAGCGCCTCGTCGATGATCTCGGCCATGAACACGGAGCAGTGCTGACCGAGCGCGACCCCGCCGCAGGCCGCCATCGCCTCCTCGCCGAGCTGCGCCACGCTCTCGATGCCCTCGAAGCGCTTTCCCTGCTCCTCGATGAAGGAGCCGGTGCCGGCGCTGCACGCCTCGTTCATGGCCGCGTCGACGACCCGGCCCTCGGAGAGCCGGATGTACTTCGCGTCCTGGCCCCCGATCTCGAAGATGGTGTCGACGCGCGGCTCCAGGGCGAGCGCGCCGGTGGCGTGGGCGGCGATCTCGTTCAGGACGTGCACCGCATCGCCGCCGTAGACGGTGGCGAGGAGCGAGCCCACGATCTCGCGGCCCGAGCCGGTGGCGCCGAAGCCGCGCAGCCGGTGCAAGCCGGCGGGCGCGGCGAGGAACGCCTGCATGAGCTCCTGCGCCGCCGAGACGGGTGAGCCGTTGGTGCGGAGGTAGCCCTCCCATACCGGCTGCCGGGTGGGGATGTCGTAGGCGACCGCCTTCGAGCCGGTGGAGCCGATATCGAAGCCGAGCACCACGTCCCGCAGACCTTCCAGCTCGATCGGCGGCGACGCCTTCATGCGCCGCACGCGCGAGAGCGCCGCGGCGAGCGGCGGCACCTTCTCCAGCGTCGTCTCGAGCGGCGGCAGGAGCAGCTCCGCCAGCTTGGGCACCCGCGTGCCGGAGTGGTCGGCCGCGACGAGCGCGCAGCCGATCGCCTCGAGGTAGAGCCCCTCCTCGATCTCCACCTCGGCGAGCTGCATCCCGTGCCGCGCGAGGAAGAAGCGGAAGTGCTCGCGCACCCGCGCCGCCCGGGTGACGCCGCCGGCCAGGTACACCAACGGTGGCGAGAGGCGCGGCTTCACGAGCACCTGCACGTTCTCGCAGATGGCGTCGAGGAGCCCGGCCAGGATGCGGTCCTTCCCCTCACCCTTGTTGGCGAGGTGGGTCATGTCGGTCTTGAGAATCACCGGGCAGCGGCCGGAGAGGGGGGCCGGCTTCTCCACCGTGGCGGCGATCGCAGCCGCCTCCTCGACGCCGAGGTCGAAGCGCTCGACCAGCTGGCGCAGGAAGTTGCCCGTCCCCTGCGCACAGCGTGAGTTCTCGCGGAAGACCTCCTGGCCCGCACCGCGCAGCTCGAGCACCGAGAAGCCGTGGCTGCCGATGGAGACCAGGGTGGCCGGCGCGTCGCCGTGCAGGAAGCGGTGCGCCGCGGCGAGCGCTTGCTTCACCGGCACGCGCGAGAGCTGCACCTGGCGGCCGAGCCGTCCCGTCACCGCGCAGCCGCCCACGCCGTCCCAGCCCCAGCCGCTCAGGATGTCGAGCAGCTTCGGCCCAGGATCCTTGTGGTGCTCGACGAGCGCCCGACGGCCGACCCTGGTCGAACCGTCCTCGCGGACGAGCTCCACCACCTTGAGCGTCTCCGCGCCCATGTCGACGCCGACGAAGCGAGCCATGGCGCGTGCCTTTCCATCACGGCCGAGCGTACCCGGCCGGGCCGCGGAGCGGTCCCAGGTTCGCCGGCACCTCTACCACGTGATGGCTTGTCGAAAGTAGGCCGTCACCCGCAGTAGCGTGCGACCGTCTCGAACAGGAGCTCGATGTCGAGCGGCTTCTCGAGGTGTGCCGCCACCTTGAGGGGGGCGATGCGTTCCTCCACCCCCGCCGCGGCGGACACCAACACCACCGGGATCTCCGCCAGCTCGCCGTCGTCGAGCTGCTGCCGGCGGAACTCCGCGCCGTCCATCGTCGGCATGAAGAGGTCGAGCAGGATCATGCTCGGGCGGAGCTCGCGCGCGCGGGCCAACCCTTCGTGGCCGTTGCGCGCCGTCGCGACCTCGTAGCCCTCGCCCTCCAGCAGCTCCTGCAAGGTCTCACGGATGTCGCGGTCGTCGTCCACGACGAGCAGATGCACGCGACCGGGTGCGACGCGAGCGTGAGCCGTGGGCGGGTAGGGAGCGGCTTCGATCATGGAGTCCCACCTGGTGAGCGCAGCCGTGTGCGTGAGGTCCTCTGCCAAACCAAGCTCTGGCCGAGGCGTGCATCGCTTGCTCCGGCAGGGTACCTGCGTTCGCCCCATCTGACCAGTGGGCAACTTGATCTTGATCAGGCCTTATCCCCCATGACGGGCAGCGCCTTCACGAAGGACAACCTGCTCGCCGGGAAGACCGTCTCGTTCCCGCGAGAGGCGTTCCTCGTGGACGGGCGGCTGCCGCACCCGGCGCTGTGAGCTACTTCTTCGTCCGGCCCTCGAGATCGATCTCGCCGGAGGCCTCCCGCTTCTCCTCCTCCCTGGCGATCTTCCCCGGCTTCCCGAGCTTCATCTCCAGCTGCCGCGCGAAGGCGGGATCGTTGCGGCGGATCCACTCGAGCAGCATGGCCGCGTGCTCCTTCTCCTCGTCGCGGTTGTGCTCGAGGATGTCCTTCAGCTCGGCGTCCTCGGTGACGTCGACGCGCTGCTGGTACCAGTCCACCGCCTCCAGCTCCTCCTGGAGCGAGGTGAAGGCGCGGTGCAAGTCGCGCGTCTTGGGCGAGAGCCGCTCGAACGGCTCATGGTAACCGGCGGAGTTGGCCATCGGGGCTCCAGGTGGCGGGTGATCGGGTCCGCCAAAGGTAGGCGCGGGGCCCGCGCCGATCCGCTCCCTTTGGGGAGAGTTGAAGCCACGGCAGCGCCTTCCGGGCCAGGCGGACCGCTCGATGGCGCGGAGCACGGCGCCCCCTCACCCCGGCCCTCTCCCCCGCCGGGCCCATCATCCATCACATCTTCCTGCTCGACGTGCGATGCAGACGGCACGCGGGTCAGGGCAGTGAAGCGAGGGCGGCCTACGGCGGGCGCTGCTCCTCGGCCGATCGCTCTGCTCGGACGAGCGCCGCTCGCGAGGCGTTACCGCCCGTTCGAGGCGGCTCCCGCAAGATCGGCTCACGAAAGACGCGCTCCTCGACTCCCTCTCCCCCGGCGGGGGAGAGGGCCGGGGTGAGGGGCAGTTCGCCAACGATGGCGAGGCTGCGTCACTCAACGTCCTACCCGACTGGGGAGTGCATTCTGTTCATTCTGAACTTGACACGCTTCTTCGCGAATCACGCTCACGCGAGCAGACTGCTGCGAAGTCGCGCCCTACGAAGCCTGCGCGCCCCGCGCGCGGCGCAGACTCAGTGGCCGCTCCCCCTGCGCAGGGGATGTCGCGAAATCGCCCCAGCGAGCCCGCCAGGCGCCTTCCCGGAGGGCGCGAAAAGCCGTGATACCAAGGAGGAGCACGTTCACTGGAGGTCTCCATGGACACGAGCGCTCCTTCCTCTCTCGACTCGGCCACCCTCTCACGTCGCCTCGGCGAGCTCGCCGGCCGCCAGCGCGAGGTCCAGGTCGAGTTCCTGCTCCACCTGGCCGAGTTTGACGCCCGCCGCGCCTGGGCCGAGGCGGGCCACCGATCCTTGTGGGACTACCTCCTGCGCGTGCTCCACCTACGTGAAGGCGCTGCCTTCCGGCGCATCGCGGCGATGCGGGTGGTCCGCCGGCTGCCGGTCGTCGCCGAGGCCCTGCGCGAACCCGCGCTCGCCCGACTGCCCCCTTCTTCGATGCCTGCCGCCGTGCGCCCGCCTGTCGCGCACGTCCTGCCGAGGATGTGGTGAATCATGAGGGCTCCCGCCGGGGGAGAGGGAGGACGGCTCGACCTTCCGACCCTCGACCTTCCGACCCCGACCCCGACCTCGATGCGCTCCCCGCCCTACTTCACCGTGCGCGGGTCTTCGCCGACCGCCACCGCCAGGTCGGCCAGGGCCAGCTGCGCGTCGCGCGCCGCGGCCAGGCGCTCGGCGCCGGCGCGGGCGGTGGCGAGCGCGGCGAGCAGGACCGACTGTGGATCGGAGAGCCCCTCGTCGAAGGCGAGCTCCGCCTGCGAGAGCCAGCGGCGCGCGGCCGCCTCCTCCTCGCGCAGCCGCGCCGCCCGCTCCAGCGCCGCCCGCAGCGCGGAGTGGGCGCGCGCCACTTCCAGCCGCACCCCGCGCGCGGCGACCTCCGCCTCGGCCCGGGCCCGCTCGACCTGCGCCTCCTCCTGCGCCACCTCGGCCCGGGTGCGCCACGGGTCGAGCTTGCCGCGCAGCGCGAGACCGAGCCCGGCCCAGAGCCGGTTGTACGGGTCCCAGGCGAACGGGTTCGTCTGCGGGGTGGTCGAACCGGTCCAGTTGAGGTCGACGGAGCCCGTCACCACCAGCTCCGGGTACCAGCTCCGCTGCCCGGCGAGCAGCACCGCCTCGCGCGCGCGCAGCGTCTCCTGGGCGGCGGCGAGCTCCGGGCGGTGCACCTGCGCCGCCTCCAGGTAGCGGGTCAGCGGCGCGACCTGCACCGCCGGCAGCTCGACGGTGCCGGCGACGAGCGCGAAGGGCGCGTCGGACGGTACGCCCGCCACCGTGCGCGCTGCCTCCAGCGCCAGCTCGCGCGCGGCGCTCACCTCGGCGCGGCGCGTGGCCAGCCCGGCGCGGACGTGATCGAGCTGGGCCACGTCCTGCTTCGAGGCCCGGCTCGAGCCGCCCGCCAGCATCTTCTCCACGTGCTCCTTGGCGCCGGCGAGCTGCCGGTCGGTCTCCTCCAGCGCCATGATCCCCCGCCGCGCCAGCTGGTACCCCCAGTAGATCTCGGCCGCCTCGCGGGCAGCGCGAGCGCGCGCGGCCTGGGCGGTACCGGTGGTCGCGAGCACCCCGCGCGCCGCCGCCGTCTCGAAGGCGTCCAGCCGGCCGAAGGTGTAGACGGGCCAGCTCAGGTTCGCCCCGAAGTGAGTGTGCACGCCGACTCTTCCCAGCTCGCCGTTGCGCAGCCGCGACGGTGGGTTCACCGCGTCGAGCCGCGAGGGATCGTTCTCGAGCTGCGGGACGGGCCCCTCGCCGGAGAGGATCCACTCCAGGCTCGGGCGCGAACCGGCCCGCGCCTCGGCCTCGACCCCGCGCACCCGGGCCAGCTCGGCCGCTGCGGAGAGGACGCGCGGATCGGCCGCCTGCGCGGCGGCGGTGAGCGCCTCGAGGGTCCAGGCGCGCGGCTCACCCTCGCCAGACGCCGCCGGCGGCGGCGCGGCGAGCGCGAACGCGAGCGCCAGGGCCGTGATCATCGTTCGACGAGAACTACCGCGATCGCGCAGCGAAGACGAGCAGCCCGGCGGGCCGGGGTGGTGGTGGTGCGCCGATCCCCCACCTCAGCGCACACCGGGGTACCGCGGCCGGGAGCTACCCGACGGCGGTTCCCACGGCCTTCGGCGCGAGCGCCGCAGCATAGCGGCGGAGCTGCGCGTGCACATCGCGCTGCTGCTGGAAGAGGTCCATCACCGCGCGGCGGCCCGGGACGGTGACCGGGCTCTTGAAGAAGAAGGAGAGCCACTCCTGCGGGCCCTTCTCGCCGGCGCGCTTCGCCAGGTCGCCGAGCAGCGCCAGGTCGAGCACCAGCGGCGCGGCCAGGATCGAGTCGCGGCACTGGAAGTTGACCTTGATGGCCATCCCGTAGCCCAGCCACCCCTTGATGTCGATGGCGTCCCACCCTTCCTTGTTGTCGCCGCGGGGCGGGTAGTAGTGGATGGTCACCTTGTGGTCGATGTCCTGGTAGAGCTCCGGGTACTTCTCGGCGTCCAGGATGGCATCGAGCACGCCCAGCTTCGAGACCTCCTTCGTCTTGAAGCTGTCGGCGTCGTCCAGCACCTCGCCGTCGCGGTTGCCCAGGATGTTGGTGGAGAACCAGCCCTCGAGCCCGAGCAGCCGCGCGTGCAGCATGGGCGCGATGGTGGTCTTCATGAGCGTCTGACCGGTCTTGAAGTCCTTGCCGCCGGTCGGGATGCCCTCGCGCTCCGCCAGCTCGCGCAGCGCGGGGATGTCGGCCGAGAGGTTGGGCGCGCCGTTCAGGTAGGCGAGCCCGGTCTTCATGGCCGCGTACGCGTAGATCATCGAGGGGGCGATGGTGGCGTCGCTCTTCTCGAGCGCCGCCTCGAAGGCGCGCAGCGACTGGTGCGCCGGACCCGCCTCGCAGTAGACCTCGGTCGAGCCGGTCCACACCATCACGCCGCGGGCGCAGCGGTTCTTCTCGAGGAAGCCGCGGATGTCGTCGCAGAGCGCCTCGGCCATCGCCTTCTTCGAGCCCTGCTTGACGTTCGTGCCGTCGAGCCGGCGCACCCAGCTCTTGTCGAACACGGCCGGCATGGGCTTGACGGGCGCGAGCACGTCCTCCAGCTGGTCGACGAGGTGGTGGTCGAGCACCTTCGCCCGCCGCGCAGCCTGGTACACGTTGTCGGGGATCGGATCCCAGCCGCCGAAGACGAGCTCGTCGAGCGCCGGCATGGGGACGGCGTCCTGCACGCGGGCGCCGAGGCTGCCGTCCTCCTGGAGCAGGTAGCCGAGCTGCGTAAGCGAGCCGATAGGCTGGCCAAGCTTGCGCTTGACGGCCTCCACGCCAGCGATGGCGGTGGTGGCGACTGCGCCAAGCCCAGGCATCAGGACCGCGAGGCGGTCCCCCTTGCGCTGGGGACGGATGCTGATCTTCGACATGGTCACCTCGGGTTGGAGCGGCCCCGGTCTAGACCCTTGAGGCGGAGCCGTCAACTTGGCCGGTCGCCGAACGCCTGACGCGGCGGGGGGTTGGGGGGACGGAGGGCCCTTCTACCTCAGCGCCGAGGGCGAGGGGAAGGAGGGGGTTTGTGCGCTCGCGCGCACCCGGAAACCACTCTGCCGGCCGGCGCCTGGCGCGTCATGCGACCGAGGCGCCGGTCTAGGCGCCGCCGGGAACGGTCCGCAGCTCGGGCGGCTCGCCGCCGGGGCGGGGACGCTCCAGCGAAGCCTGGCTGCGGAACGGCTCCCCCTCGGCCGGCACGCGCTCGTAGACCGGCGACCCGTCGCGCACCTCGGGGCGGAGGACGCGGCCCTTGGCGGTGTCCGCGAGGCCCGCCTCCAGGATCTGGAGCAGCCGCTGCCGCCCCTCTGGATCGTCGATGGGTACGGTCACCTCCACGCGACTGTGGAAGTTGCGGGGCATCCAGTCGGCCGAGGAGATGTAGAAGCGGGCGCGCTTCCCCTCGCCGAAGATGAAGACGCGGCTGTGCTCGAGGTAACCGTCCACCACCTGGTGCACGCGGATGCGCTCGGAGACCCCGGGCAGGCCGGGCCGAAGACAGCAGATCCCGCGCACGAGCAGCTCGATCCGCACCCCGGCCTGGCTCGCCCGGTAGAGCCCGGCGATGACCTCCCGGTCGACGAGCGAGTTCATCTTGGCGAGGACGCGGGCGGGCTTGCCGGCGGCGGCCTCGGCCTCCTCGGCACGGATCTCCTTCAGCATCCGCTCCTTCAGACCGTGCGGCGCCACCCCGAGCTGCTTCCACGGCCAGCGCGGGTCGAGGCCCTGGGCCGCCAGCTCCGCGGTGGTGTTGGCGGTCAGCATGTTGAAGACGGCCGCCACCTCCTCCGCCAGGTCGGGCCGGGCGGTGAGGAGCGAGACGTCCGTGTAGAGGCGGGCGGTGGTGGTGTTGTAGTTGCCGGTCCCGATGTGGACGTACCGGCGCGGCACACCCTGCTCCAGCCGCACCACGAGCGAGATCTTGCAATGGGTCTTCTTGCCGTCGTAGCCGTAGACGACGCTCGCGCCGGCGTCCTTGAGCGCGTTCACGGCGAGGATGTTCACGTCCTCGTCCAGGCGGGCGCGGATCTCCATGAA
>Ga0137379_10005300_pt1 | contig 12153 bp, 7 predicted proteins | sample SagtaG_18_FD_104812 | JGI IMG/M metagenome (GOLD analysis project Ga0137379, IMG submission 104812) | Vadose zone soil microbial communities from Sagehorn Ranch, Mendocino, California, USA - Sage2_L_80_16 metaG | ecosystem: Environmental > Terrestrial > Soil > Vadose zone | place: USA...
ACCGGCGTTCTATGGTCTAGAGGGTGACAGCCATCGAACGATGGCTGTGGAGGGTTTGGATGATGAACTCCGCTGAAACGGAGGTCCGGGAGGGACAACCCGGTCTCGCGGCCACGCTTCGTCCACGCCACGTCAGCATGATCGCGTTCGGGGGCACGATCGGCGCCGGCATCTTCGTCGGCAGCGGACAGACGATCGCGGGCATCGGGCCGGCCGTCGTGGTGAGTTACCTGGTGGTCGGCATCGTGGCCGTGGTGGTGATGCGCCTGCTGAGCGCCCTCACCCAGCGCGATCCGGACTGCGGTGCGTTCGCGACCTACGCCGGCAAGGCGTTCGGCCACGTCGGCCGGTTCTCGGTGGGCTGGATCTACTGGTGGCTCCTGGTGGTCACGGCCGCCGTGGAGTGCGGGGCCGCGGCGTCGATCGCGCACACGTGGCTGCCCGCCATGCCGACCTGGGGCTGGTCGCTCATGTTCATCACCACCTTCACGCTGATCAATCTCGGCCCGGTGCGGGTGTTCGGCGAGTTCCAGTTCTGGCTCGCGGTGATCAAGGTGATCCTGGCGGTCGGCGTGCCGGCGCTCGCACTGCTGGCGGTGTTCGGTGTGCTACCGAACGTGCACTCGCCCGGGTTGTCCAATGTGGTCAACTACGGCGGGCTGCTGCCGTTCGGCGCCGGCTCGGTGTTCACCGGCATGCTGGTGGCCGCGTTCTCGTTCATCGGCATCGAGATGGCCGCCATCGCGTCCGGTGAGGCGGACCGGCCGAGCCGGGTCGTGCGCAAGTCCATCCGGGTCACGGCGTACACCGTGCTGGCGGTCTACGTGGTGGCCATGGCGATGACCGTGCTGCTGGCGCCGTGGAACTCGCCGGCCGTCGCCGCCAGTCCGTTCGGCATGATGATGAACGCGATGCACATCCCGGCGACCGCGACCATCATCCACGTCGTCGTGTTCATCGCGTTGTTGTCGGTGCTCAATTCCTGTGTGTACGCGGCGTCGCGGATCGGATACTCGCTGGCGCTGCGCCGGGACGCGCCCAGGTCGTGGGCCCGGCTGTCGCCGAGCCGGGTGCCCAGGGCGGCCGTGATCGCGACCGCCGTGTTCGGCTTCGCCGTCTCGGTGGCCAACACCGTCGCGCCGGGCAACGTCGGCCTGGTGCTGGTGGACTCGTCCGGCGCGGTCGGCATCATGGTGTGGATCGGGATCGCGTTGTCCTACCTGAAGATCCGGCCACGGCCGGACGCGCGGCTCACGCACATGCCGGTCGTCGCGCCGCGCCGACTGTCGGTCGCGGCCTGGCTCGCGGCGCTGGCGCTGGCCGGCATGCTGATCGGGATGGTGTTCGTGCCGTCGACGCAGCTCCAGTTGCTGATGACCGCACTGCCGGTGATCGTGATCTTCATCGTGGTGCTGTGGCGGGAGACGAACGCGTCCGCCGATCCGGACTGGTAGAGGCGGTCTCCGACATGGACGAGCAGTTCTGGGTGCCCGAGGGCGTCGACACGACCAAACCGAGCACCGCCCGGGTGTACGACGCGCATCTGGGCGGAACGCACAATTTCGAGGTCGACCGTCAACTGGCGGCCCAGGTCGTGGCGCGACTGCCCGAGTTGCCGACGTTGTTGCGCGCGAACAGGGCGTTCCTGCGGCGTGCTGTGCAGTATCTGGTCGACGTGGGCATCCGGCAGTTTCTCGATCTGGGTTCCGGCATTCCGACCGTCGGGAATGTGCACGACGTGGCGCAGCACGCGAATCCGGACTGCCGGGTGGTCTATGTGGACATCGATCCGGTCGCGGTCGCGCACAGCAAGGCGATTCTGGCTGGTAATCCGTGGGCCAGCGCGGTTCTCGGCGACCTGACGGATCCCGATGCCGTGCTGCACAACAGGGAACTCCGGGATCTGCTGGACCTCAGCCAGCCGATCGCGGTGTTGATGGTCGCGGTGCTGCATTTCCAGCCGGATACGGAAGCGTGCGCCGGGATGGTGCGGGAATACACGCGGGCATTGGCGCCGGGCAGTTATATTGTGATGTCACATGCGGCGTCGGCTGGGCGGGCGTTGGTGCGGGTGCGTGATGCCGCTGAGGTGTTCAGCGCGAACGTCGGGGGGTTTTATCTGCGTAGTCGGGATGAGGTGGCTACGTTGTTCGGAAATCTGGGGTTTGTTGATCCTGGGTTGGTGAATATGAGTGATTGGCGGCCCGATGCGGATGATCCGGCGCCGTCGCCGGATCTGCATCATGGTTATGCTGGTATCGCTCGGATTACTTGATCTTGTGCCTGCGCCGCCTGCCGCCCAGCAAGGCGGCGGCGAGCATCGCGGCCACCATACCGAGGACGTTGACGTCGATCGACGGCACCCAGCGTGCGGTGCCGTTGCTGATCACGAACGCGCCGACCGGCCAGGCCAGCAGGCCGAAGCCGCCGCCTTCCTGTGGCCCGCCGTCGACCGTGCCGGCGCCGCCACCACCGCCGCCCATCACGACAGCGGCCGGGATGACCACGACGCCGTCCCGCTCCACCGGCTCGCCGAACACCCGCCGCGCCGAGAGCGTGTCCCGGATCGTGCTGACCAGTTGACCGAACTCCATGCCTGTCCGCCCTTTCGTCGGACCGTAGCTTACGGCCGAGGTTGGGCGGTGTCCGTGGTGGGCGGCGCGGACAGGTCAACTGATCGTGATCGCGTCCAGGTCTGGTGCGAAGGCGGTGTCGTTGTGGAACTTGAGGGTGTTTGTGCCGGCATTCAAGGTGATCGTGATGCTGTCGTTGACCGGCGTTGCGAAGCTGGAGCCGGTCAGGTTCACCTGGATGTCCGTGCCTCCGTTGACACTGAGGAAGAAGCTGCGGCTGCCGGACAACAGGTACGTGAACGTCAGCGTTCGCGCGCCTGCCGTGGTCTCGTTGATATTGTTGATCGTCACGAAGTTGGCTGCGCCGTTGCCGATGAATCCGACCTTCGCGGCGCCGGAACACGCCGAGCAGGATGCGGTTTTCGCCGCGCCGGCGATCGTGTTTCCGCTCGCTTCCGCTTCGATTCTGATGCTGCCGCCGCTTGGCACTGCCTTGATCAACTGGACGGCGCCGGCGCCCAGGGTCACGTGGTAGCTGCCGGAGATGGTCCCCAGGGACTTGCCGGTCCACAGGTCGGTCGCGGTCGCGCTGCCGCTGATGCCGGCGCTGGCCAGGCTCACGGTGTCGGTCTGGCTGGCCGAACCGGAGAAGTTGAACAGGCCGATGATGACGCTGCCGTCGTTCTCCGTCTTGCTGTAGACCTGCTGGTTTCCACTGTTCACAATCCGCCTGGCGTCGATGCTGTCCTGGTCGACCGCGAGCACCCTGGTGTTCTTCAGGTAGCCGAGATCGGTGCTGTCCAGGTTCGTCAGGTCGGTGCCGAGAATGAGCGGTGACGCGCCCATCGCCCACAGGCTCAGCATCGACTGGCGTTCCGGTGCGGTCAGGCCGTCGTTGGTTCCGTTGCCGAGTTCTGTTGAGTCGTAGTCGTTGAACGCGCCGGGGCCACCGAACGGCTGCCAGTTGGCCACCTGCGCGAACCGGCTCTGCACGCTTGCCCACGACGTCAACGGGAAGCTGCTGCCGCCGGATTCGCAGCTATAGCATTCGATATCGCCGCCGGTGCGCCAGCCGTTGGCGAACTGCGCCCAGGTGGCCGCACCGCTGATGGCGAGATTGTTCGACAGCTCAAGGTGAATCGGCCGGCCGGTCTGGCGTAGTGCGTTCGACCACGCCTGGACGTCCGGTACGTCGAATGTGCCGACGCCGTCGATCTTCACGTAGTCCACGCCCCAGGCCGCGAACTCGTTGGCCCACGAGTTGATGAACTCCTGGGCACCTGGCTTGCTGTAGTCGATGCCGACCATGCCGTGACAATTGAAGTTCTTCTCGCTCGCGGTGGTGGCGATGTCCTTGGCGTGGAAGCTGGTACCCAGGATCGGCGTGTTCTTGGCGACGGCCTGTGCCGAAATGCCGGGTGTCACGTAGAGACCGAATTTCAGGCCGTCGGCGTGCACGTGGTCGGCGACGACCTGGATACCGTTGGTCGAGCCGGACGGCGGGAACTTGGTGGCGTCGGTGACCCAGCGCCCGTTCGCGTCCACGTTCGGGCCCTGGCTGCCCGGACACTGGTACCAGAAGTCGTCCAGGTTGACGTACTGGTAGCCGACGGCGGCCAGGCCACTGGTCTTCATCGCGTCGGCCTGTGCGTCGATCTTCGCGGCCGTCGGGTTGTGGCGGATGAAGCTCCAACTGCTCCAGCCGAGCGCCGGCGTCGCCCCGACGCCGTTGTTCTCCGCGCTGGCCACGGACGAGGGGACGAGGGCGGCGGCGGTCATCGCGAGGGTGGCGGACACCACGGCGACTACGGCGAGGCGAGGGCGCATGCGGCCAGTATGAAAACGGTTTCGGTAGTGGTAAAGACACTATGCGTGATACGGGTTCTGCTACCTGCAGGTCACATTCGCGACTGGCGGGTGAGTCACAAGCAAGGCGTTGCCACGGCACGCTTTCCGGCCGCCGCGACAGGTCGACTCCGCCGTGCTCGTGATCCGCAGGCGACGCTCACGCGGCGGCTGAGCGGGCCTCCGCTTCGGCGACCGCCTTGATCGCGGCCAGGGTGTGCTCGATCGACTCGGCGTTGAAGCCGGGCCGGTCGGCGCGCCCGGTCACGCGCGGTCCCAGGAAATTGCGGACGAACCGGTTGCCGACCCGGTACCAGTGCTCGGACAGCAGGCAACCGGTCGCGGTCGGCGCGACCTCGTAGGACCAGCGGGAGACCCGGATGCCGATCGGCGCGCGGACGTCGAACGTGAACAGGTGGCCGTGCTCGTACTCGACCACCTTCACCCGCGTCCACCATTCCCGGCCGTCCCCGCTGTGGCGGTTGCGGCCGCGATAGCGGGCGCCCAGGACCGGGCCGGTCGCGCCGCCGATCCACTGGCCGCCGATGTTCTCCGGACTGAATTCGCCCATTCGCGGCAGGTCGGTCACCAGCGACCACACGGCGTGGGGATCGGCGGCGATCTCGATGCTGCGTGTGATCCACGGCTTCACCACGTCAACGTAACCAGCGGCCTCCCGTGCCGACAACGCCGTGCGTGCGGTTATCCGTCAATACGGCCTGGACCGATGCCGCCGCATTGCGGGCCGGTGCCGTTCCGGAATATGTTGTGGGTCGCAACATATGGACGAGGAGGTCCCGTGGCGCGACGGATTCCGCTGCTGGCCATACTGGCGGCGATCGGCCTGGTGGCGCTCGTCATCGTCGCGCCGGCCAGGGCCGCGGCACTGCTCAACACCGGTGGCGCGCCGAACTGCTGCGGGAGCGGGTCGGACTGGGCGCCGGGCGACAACTCGTTCCTCGGACGGGCGGCGAGCCCCGCCGCGACCGCGGACGACGCCTGGTTCACCGGCAGCAGCGGCATCCTGACCAACGTCTTCTACCCCACCCTGGACACCTCCGACTTCACCGACCAGCAGTTCATCGTCGGCGACGCCGCGCACACCTGGGACCAGACCGAGAAGACCGACGCCACGCACGCCGTCGCCCTGGCCAACAACAACGCCCTCGCCTGGACGGTCACCAATACCGGCAGCAACGGCAAATGGCGCATCACCAAGACCTTCTACACCGACCCGAGCCGGCCGGTTGTCGACGAACACGTCACGTTCACCGCGCTCTCCGGCACCCTGAGCGGCTACGCGCTCTACCAGTTGTCCAACCCGTCACAGGAGGGCAACGGCAACAACGACACCGGCCAGACGGTGACGTTCAACGGCCGGAACATGCTGGTCACCACCGGTGCCAACAGCGGCAACACCGCCAGTGACGCCTCGGCGCTCGCCGTCGGCAACGGCATCGGCTGGCTTTCCCAGTCCGGCACCACCATGCTGTCCAGCGGCTTCGTCGGCACCAACGACGGTTGGCAGGACCTGCTCGGCGGCAGCACGCCCGACCACACCATGTCCAACGCCTACTCGTCGGCCACGAACGGCAATATCGCCCAACTCGGCGAATTCGACCTCGGCCCGGTGGCGAGCCAGACCAGCGTGTCCTTCGACCTGGCCATCGGCATGGGCACCACGGCGAGTTCGGCCGAGACCAACGCGGACGCCGAGCTCACCAGCCTGGCCGGCAACGAGAACGGTGTGCTGACCAGCTACGAGAGCCAGTGGTCGTCCTGGCTGTCCGGCCTGAACACCTACGGCGGCCTGGGCGGCGAGCAGTTCCTGGTGTCCGCCATGGGTTTGAAGGCGTCCCAGGATCCGAGCACCGGCGCGATCGTGGCGGGGATCGGGCATCCGTGGGGCGACTCGTTCGGCACGTCCGATCCGGGCTACAACCGCGCGTGGGCGCGCGACATGTACAACATCGTGACGGGACTCCTGCTGGCCGGCGACAACGCGGACGCCGACAGCGCGACGCATTTCCTGTTCGACCGCCAACAGGAGTCCGACGGCCACTTCCCGCAGAACTCGTTCACCTCCGGCGCGCCGAGCTGGACCGGTATCCAACTCGACGAGACGGCGTATCCGATCGTGCTGGCGTGGCAGTTGCGCTCGTTCGACCCGGCGCTGGTCGGCTCGTCCTACTACACCAACCACATTCTCCCCGCCGCCAACTACCTCGTCGCGCACGGACCGGCCACGGCCGAGGAACGATGGGAGGAGAACGGCGGCTATTCGCCGTCCACGATCGCCGCCGAGATCGCCGGGCTGTACCTGGCGTCACAGATCGCGAGCCAGAACGGGGACTCGTCGCACGCGAATTCTTTCCAGTCCACCGCGGACAGTTGGGCCGCGAACGTCGCGTCCTGGACCTACACCACCAACGGCCCGTTCGGCGACGGCCAGTACTTCGTACGGATCACGCCGTCCGGCAGTCCGAACAGCGGCGCGACGGTGTCGCTGGCCAACAACGGCGGCACCTTCAACGAGAACGCCGTGGTGGACAACGGTTTCCTACAACTGGTCAACCTCGGCATCCTGCCGGCCAACGACCCCCGCGTGGCCAACACGATCGCCGTGACGGCCAACCCGAACGCCAACGAATCGGCCGGCTCACTGGCCGAACTGCTGCCCGACGGCATGGACTTCTTCCGCTACAACCACGACGGCTACGGCGAGCCGGCGAGCGGCGGCAACTGGACCGGCGCCGGAGTGGGCCGGCTGTGGCCGATCCTGGACGGCGAGTACGGCCAGTACCAGTTCCTGCTCGGCAACCGCGTCGCCCCCTACGTCACGGACCTCACGCACTATTCGACGTCCGGCGGGCTGCTGTCCGAACAGGTCTGGGACAACGCGTCGCCGGCCGGTGACACGCCGGGTACCGCGACACTGTCCATGTCCGCGCTGCACTGGTCGCTGAGCATGTACGTACAGTTGGTGGCCGCCGAATTCGACCAGCAGCACGGCATCACGGCCCTGCCCGGCCAGGCGTCCGCCGTCTTCAGCCACTACGCGGGCGCCGCGAAACCGGCCGTGACGACATCGGCCAGCCCGCCGGTGGCCGGCCAGCCGGTGACCGTGCGCTACGCCGGTTCGCTGGCCGGTTCGGCGACCGCGATCACGCTGCACTGGGGCCACGACGGCTGGCAGAACGTCACCGACACCCCGATGGCCAAGCAGTCCGACGGTTCCTGGACCGCCAGGGTCACCGTCCCGGCCGGCACGGGCCTGAACACGGCGTTCCAGAACCAGAGCGGCGCCTGGGACAACAACGGCGGCGCGGACTACAACCTGGCCGCCGTGAACGCACCGGTCTCCGCGTCCGCGAACCCGCTGACCAGCGGCAACACCACGATCCGCTATGCCGGTTCACTGGCCGGTTCGGCGACCGCGATCACGCTGCACTGGGGTCACGACAACTGGCAGGGAGTCACGGACACTCCGATGTCCAAGCAGGCCGACGGCTCGTGGACCGCGAGCGTCACGGTGCCGGCCGGCAGCGTGCTGAACCTGGCTGTGTTCAACCAGAGCAACACGTGGGACAACAACGGCGGCGCCAACTACGGCTTCCCGATTCGGTAAACCGCGAATCTTAAATTAAGTCCTTTCGGAGCCTTGACCTGCTAAGACGTCCGGCCCTACGGTCCGACCATGCCGCACCTGAAGCCTAGACGGCGAATTGTCCTGCTCATTACTGCCCTGGCCACCCTGACCGGACTCGCGATCAGTCCCGCGACGGCGGCGGTCGCCGACACTCCCCTGCCCTGGATGAACCCGACCCAGACCCCGCAAGCCCGCGCGGACGAGCTGTTAGCCGCGATGACCTTGGCGGACAAGGTGAACATGCTGCACGGCGTGAGCACCTCCCAGTCCCCGGTGCCCGCCGTCGGCTACATTCCGGCCATTCCGGCGCTGGACGTCCCCGGCATCACCATGACCGACGGCCCGGCCGGCGTCCGTACCGGTTCGGACAAGAGCACCGAACTGCCATCGCCGTCGGCGGAGGCGGCCACCTTCGACACCTCCGACGCACAGCTCTACGGCACCACGCTCGGCCAGGACTCCATGCACCTCGGTGCGGACCAGGTGTTCGGGCCCGGCATGAACATCCAGCGCGTGCCGACGAACGGCCGGAACTTCGAGTACTACAGCGAGGACCCGTACCTGTCCGGCATGATGGCCGGCGCCGACGTCAACGGCATCCAGAGCCAGGGCGTGATCGCGACGCTCAAGCACTACGTCGGCAACAACCAGGAAACGAACCGGATGACGGTGTCGGACACCGTGGACGACCGGACACTGCACGAGATCTACGAGAAGAACTTCGGCATCGCCGTGGCCACGAGTGACCCCGGCTCGGTGATGTGCTCGTACAACAAGATCAACGACGTCTACTCCTGCGACAACAGCGAGACACTCGGCTCGCTGCGCTCCCAGCTCGGCTTCGACGGCTACGTCGTGTCCGACTACCCGGCAACGCACGCCACGACGTCGATCAAGGAAGGCCTGAACGTCGAACTGCCCACCGGTGTGTTCAACACCCTCACCAATGTGCAGGCCGCGCTCGCGAGCGGCTCGATCACGATGGCCGATATCGACGCGCGGGTGCACGAGACGCTGGTCGTGCTGTTCAAGTTCGGCATCTTCGACCGTGGTCCGATCACCCGCACCCCGATCAACCAGCGTGCCGACGAGATGAAGGCACTGCAGATCGAGGAGGACGCCGCGGTCCTGCTGAAGAACCAGGACAACGTGCTGCCGATCACCGCCGGCACCAGGTCCATCGCCGTGATCGGCACGCCGGCCAAGGTGTCCGCGCAGGGCGGCGGCAGCAGCCAGGTCAACCCGATCTCCGTGGACAACAGCTTCGACGCCATCTCCCAGCTCGCGACCGGCACCGGCGCGACCGTGTCCTATGCCGACGGCTCGGACCCGACCCAGGCGGCCGCGACCGCGAAGGCCGCGGCGATCGCGCTGGTTTTCGTGCGGGACAACGAAAGTGAGGGCAGCGACCGGTCCAACCTGAGCCTGCCGGGCAACCAGGACGCGCTGGTCTCGGCCGTCGCAGCCGCGAATCCGCACACCGTGGTCGTGCTCCAGACCGGTTCCGCGGTGCTCATGCCGTGGCTGTCGCAGGTCAGCGGTGTGCTGCAGACGTGGTACCCGGGTGCCGACGGTGGCGCGGCCACCGGGGCGCTGCTGTTCGGCCAGATCAGCCCGTCCGGCAAGCTGCCGCAGACGTGGCCGATGTCGAACGGCCAGGTGCCGGCCAGCACACCGGCGCAGTTCCCCGGCGTCAACGGCGCGGCCGCGTACTCCGAGGGCATCTACGTCGGCTACCGGTGGTACGACGAGCACAACCAGACACCGCTGTTCCCGTTCGGTTACGGCCTGTCGTACACCAATTTCGCCTACAGCAACCTGAAACTGGCCAAGAAGGCCGGTAATTCCAGTGATCCGGTCACGCTGTCGTTCGACGTGACCAACACCGGCAAGGTCTTCGGTGCCGAGGCGCCGCAGGTGTATGTCGCGAAGCCGGACCGCATCGCCGACACGCCGCCCAAGGAGCTCGGCGCGTTCACCAAGGTCAGCCTGGCGCCCGGCCAGACGCGGACCGTCACGCTGACCGTCAACCCGCGCGAACTGTCCTACTGGGACTCGGGTGCGCAGGCGTTCTCCGTGCAGGACGGCACCTACGGCATCATGGTCGGCGGCTCGTCCGCGGACCTGCCGCTGGTCGCCCACTACACGGTCAACAACACCGACAACCCGGTAGGTGAGTTGGTCGGCAGCCTGCCGAAGATCCTCACCCCCGGCTCGACGTACACAGTGGACGCTCGGGTGCTCAACCAGTCCGACTTCCCGTTCACGTCTGCCAAGGTGACCGCTGAAGTTCCGGCCGGTTGGACCGTCACGCCGGCGAGCCGCTCGTTCGGCACCATCGCGGACACCGGCGGTACGGAGACCCAGACGTTCCACGTCACCGTGCCGGCGACCGCGGCCGCCGGACCGACCAGCGTGTCGTTCGTCATGACGGGCATGGTCAAGGGCCAGGCGCGGACGGTGACGCAGACCTTGCATACCACCGTGCCGTTCGCGTCACTGACAGCGGCGGCCACCGTTGTCGGCGTGAGCGACAATGCCGATGTGGGAGCCGGCAATTTCGACGGTTCCGGTTACAGCTACTCGGCGCAGAACCTGGCGGCGGCCGGGGTGACACCGGGTGGCACGGTCAACGTCGGCACCGCGACCATCACGTTTCCGGCCCAGGCACCCGGCACTCCGGACGCGGTGAACGCGGCTGGCCAGGTGGTGCGGATGAGCGGCAGCGGATCGGCGATCGTGATCCTGGGCGCGGCACACAACGGGTCCGGCCAGGGCACGATGACGGTGACGTTCACCGACGGCAGTAGCGTTGACGTACCGGTCGAGTTCGCGGACTGGTACAGCGACGCGCCGACCGGGTTGAGTTCGGTCGTGGCGTCGACTCATTGGAACCAGCCGCCGACCGGAGGCATTGGTGACCACATCATCGGTCTCTACGGCGAGGTCTACCCGATTCCGGCGAACAAGACGATCGCGGATGTCACGTTGCCGAATGTGGGCAATATGAACATCTTCTCGGTTGGTACCGCCAATCCTGGTCCGAATCCGACGGCGCCGGCAGGGGTCTCGTTCGCGTCGGCGGTGAACACGGTCGCTGTTTCGGACAACGGTAATCCGGCGGTCGGCAATTTCGACGGGTCCGGTAATTCGTACTCGGCGCAGGCGTTGGCCGGGTTCGGTATCACGCCGGGTGGTTCGGTGATGGTTGATGGTGCTGGCGTGACGTTCCCGGCTGAGGCGCCGGGGACGCCGGACGCGGTCGCGGCCACTGGCCAGACGCTGACAGTGTCTGGTTCCGGTAGCCGGATCAGTATGATCACGGCGGCTGATTTTGGGGATGTGTTGGGGTTCCTGCAGGTGAACTACAGTGATGGTACGAATTCGGAGGTCCCGATTGATGTGACGGACTGGTTCAACAACAGCCCCGGGCCGGGTGGCAGTATTCTGGCTACGACGACATGGAACCAGCAGCCGAACAATCCGACGCCGCATGATGTGAGTTTGTACGGGTTGACAGTGGACACGGGCTCGGCCAAGACGATCATCTCAATCACCCTGCCCAACGACAACCGCCTCAAGGTGTTCGGGGCGGCCGTGCGTTCGTAGGGTCACGCGCGACTCGGCCCGGCCACGTCATGTGGCCGGGCCGATCGTCTGTCACCTGTTCGGCTAGAAGGTAACCGGCGTGGCGAACAGCACGCCGTCGGACACGCCGTAGGACTCCTGGCCTTCGACCAGGCACGAGATTGTGAAGGTGGTCGGGCCGGTAGCCGTCTGCTGGGCCAGGATGTCGACCGGCGACTCGGTACCGCCGCCCAGCAGGAAATCGTTACCGGGACCGTCCACGCCGTTGTTCGTCAGCGTGCAGATGCCCTCCGCGGACGCTGAGCCGATGTTCGACGCGCTGAGTCGGCCCTGGATCTCGTACTGTCCAGCAGGAACCGACACGGACACGATGACGACGGGGGTGAGACCGGACAGGAATCGTATGCCCACTTCCGAGTAGCCGCTGTAGAGATGCGGCATCGCGGCGGGGTCGCCAGGGTCGCCTTTGGGGCCCTGTGCCCCGGTGTCGCCCGTCGG
>Ga0137379_10005302_pt1 | contig 12150 bp, 10 predicted proteins | sample SagtaG_18_FD_104812 | JGI IMG/M metagenome (GOLD analysis project Ga0137379, IMG submission 104812) | Vadose zone soil microbial communities from Sagehorn Ranch, Mendocino, California, USA - Sage2_L_80_16 metaG | ecosystem: Environmental > Terrestrial > Soil > Vadose zone | place: USA...
CCCGCCGGCCGGATGGACGTTCACGCTCATGCGGACGCCGCCCCCTCCCTGACGTAGAACCAGCTCTCGAAGACGTCCCCGCCCACACCGGTACCGGAGGTCCATGGCCCGACCCCGCCGGGCGGGGCCGGGCAGTCGGCCGGAGGCGGGCCCGGCGTCCCGGAGCCCGCCAACAGCGGGACCCGCCCGCCGACGTGGGTGCCGTCGACCGGCCGGCAGCAGCGGTCGAGGATGAAGGCGCTGCGGACGATGATCAGCACGCGGTCGTTGCGCTCCAGCCCCTCCTCCGAGGTCTGGCGGAAGCGTAGCTCCCGGGTATAGTCGCCGGCCGGCGGGGCGATCCTGCTGTCCATGAAATAGGTGTAGCCGGCGCGTCCCTTCCCTCCCTGGTACACCAGGAGATCCACCACGCCGTCCCGCAGCGTGCTGGAGCGCACCGGCGCCGAGAAGCGCACCACCAACCCGCGCGCGGAATCGTCGGAGCCGAGCACCTGGCGTGCCTGCGCCCGGGTGTAGGAGCCGTCGTGGACCCAGCTGATGCCGCTGATGGTGGTGAACCGGTAGCGGGACAGCGGCCGGCGGACCTCCATGTGGATGGACGTCTCGCCGAGCGGCCGGCCCTGGTGCACGTCGTCGATCCTGGCGAGCAGCACCCGCGGGTCGTCGCAGCAGACGCAGCACGGGTCGGCGCACTCGTCGTGGGGCGGAGGCTCCCTGAGCGTGACACCGACCAGGTAGTCGTCCTTGCTCCAGCCGTACTCGCAGTCGGCGGTGTTGCCGCAGCCGTCGGTGAAGACGCCGCGGGTGCGCTCGACCGGCCGGTCGTGGTAGCGGATGCTCAGGTAGAGGGTGTCGCCATCGTGGAAGCGGGAGCGATCCTCCGGGGACAGCGCCCGCAGGAGGTCGACCTTCTGGTGGTGGGCGACCACCAGCTCGTTGCCGAGGCAGTCGATCGCCACCCCCGCCTCCAGCCGCACCCGGGGCTGGCCGGCGTACGACGGCGGCGCCTGCTGCGCCTCGCCCTCCTGCGCCTGCTGCGCCTGGGCGTTGTGACCCTTGCCCTGCCGGCCCTTCGGCCTGGTGGCCGCGGCCGGCTCGGGGGCCGGGGCCGGGTCGCAGGGATGCTCCGGCGGGACGGGCCGGATCTCGAGCCCGCACGCGACCCCGAAGCCGTGCAGGCAGCGGTTGCGCAGCTTGAGCTTCTCGCGGAAGTAGTCCTGCTCACGCTGGAAGTCATGGGCGCTGAGCAGCTGCCCGTGGAAGTAGCGCAGCCGCCGGAGCTCTGGAATCGCTGTGGTCATCGCTGGTCCTCTCATTCCGCCGCCGTCTGGATCCCGACCGCCGACCCGACGCCGACGCGCATGCCGAACCGGCGCTCCGAGGAGGCCGGCCATACCACGCTGTGGCGGCCGAGGCGGACCGCCTCGCCGCGGCCTCCCGAGGCGTCCCTGCCGAGCACCGGCGCCGGCATCGGCGTGAACGCGGTGTCGATGCCCACCGCCGACCAGGTGCCGACCACGAACCCGCGCCCGCCGAGGCGGACCTCGGCCACGGTGTGCGCGGGGGCCTGGCGCTCGACCAGGCGTGCCAGCGCTTCCCGGTCCGGTGTGGGCCGGCCGCGCGCCGGCGGCAGCAGCACGCGGAACCGGTTCGCCTGGGCGGTGAGCGGGTCGTCGTCGGGGTTGCCGAAGCCGCGCAGCGGCGCGCCGGACAGCGCCGAGCCGCCCAGCTGGAAGCGGGCGGCGGAGCGCCCGAACAGCCGCGCCGAGCGCAGCCGGCTCCTCCCGTCCAGGGCCGCCCAGCTCCGGTCCCCTGCGAGCTCGTGGATGACCGGCTCGGCCTTGAAGACGATCCGGATCGCCTCCCGCAGCGCCCACGGGGTGCCCCGCCGCCGGTACAGGGCGGGAGCGGCGGCCAGCAGCTCGCGGCGTGTGGCCGCGTCCCAGCCCGGGTCGAAGGCCAGGCCGAGCAGGCCGCCGAGCCACGGCAGCACCTCGGCGGGCACGTCCCCGGCGGCGAGCAGCGCGGGGTAGCGCTCGACGGCGCGGTCGAGCTCCTCCAGGGAGGCGTCGAACAGCGACATGAACCGCTCGGTGAAGTCGTCGGCGGCCACCTCCTGGAGGTACACCGGCGGCAGCAGTTCCGCGCTGGACACCCGCGGGAAGTCGAGGCGGACCCGCCGGACCGTCGGGGTGGCCGTGCCGTCGCCGGTCAGCCGCAGGCGGACGTGGAGGTACTGTCCCGGGGGCCGGTCGACGAGGAAGTCCTGCACGCCCGGCGGCACCTGCTGCCAGTCGGCGGGATGCGGGATGCCGACCGGGCAGCCCTCCCAGCCCGCGGGCCCGGCGGGGGCGCCGGCCGGGGTGGCCGTCTCGCTGGAGGCCACCGCCACCGCGACGCTGGTGCCGGCGGGCACCTCGGCCTCGACCCGGACCCGGTGCCAGCGGCAGCGGGGCAGCCCGCTGTCGATGGCATGGCTGAGGAGCTGGCCGCTGGTCGCCAGCGGCGGGGGCGCCGGCGCGGCGACGTCGCCGGCCGCCAGCGGGGCGCCGTCCCAGTCGAAGCAGCTGGCCGCCGGGTCGCCGTCCGGGCCGGGCTCGGTGAGGCAGAACCCGCCCTCCGAGGCGGCGGTCAGCGCGGTCCGCTCGACCGCCGCGGCCAGCTCGGCGACGGTCGCCGGGGTGAAGCGGCCGCCGTCGTGGTGGCCGCGCCACAGCAGCAGCTCGCCGGCGCCGGCGCCCGTCCGGCGGGTGAGCACCCAGACGGTGCGGTCGCGGCCACCGGCGAGCGCCTCGACCTGCCCGCTGATGCCGCTGCCGATACGCCCGCACGGCCTGCCGGCCAGGTCGTAGCGGTGCAGGTCGGCCGAGCCGTGCCAGGCGACCAGCAGCTCGCGGCAGGCGGTCAGCCCCAGCACGTGCGCGGCGCCGCCCGCCGGGACGCCCGCCGGCGCGGGGATCACGGCGGCCAGGCTCTCCCCCTCCCTGCGCCACAGCAGCACCCGCTCGCCAGCAGCAGCGGCGATCAGGTGGCCCCTGGCCGCGACCGCGAGCGGCGCCCGCGGCTGGCCGGGGTCGCAGTCGGGTGGCCACAGCGGCTCGAAGCCGCCGTGGCATGGCTCGCGCCGCAGCAGGCCACGCCTGGCGCTGGCGAGGTACCAGGCGCAGCGGCCGCAGCCGCGGGCCAGCCGCCGGTCGGGGAGCCACGGCAGCAGCTCGTGGCGCTGGAGGCTCCCCGGCGCCCCGCCGGCGGGGGCGAGGCGGATGCCGCCGGGGCCGCCCGGCGGGGTCAGCCGGCGGACGTCGTGCTCGTCCCAGCCGACGTAGGCGTCGAGGAGGCGGAAGGTCGGCGGGGCGGGTGGGCAGGTCATGGCGCCCCTCCCTGCTCGACCGGGAGCAACTCGTGCCCGTCCGGCCAGACCAGCGCGTGCGGCGCGATCGGCTGGTCCGCGCACGGCGCCTGCCGGAACCCGTCCAGCACCACGTCCAGCTGCGGCACGGCCAGCACCCCGTCGACCGCCAGCAGCCGGCGCACCAGGGCGACGTGCCGCAGCGCGCCGCCGAACGGCCAGCCGCTGCCCGCGTCGCCCCCCAACAGCGGGTGCAGGTAGCGGTCGAGCGCCGCGGCAGCCTCGCGGAGCAGGTCGGTCTGCGGCAGGTCGGGGTCGAGCACCACGCGGGCCTCGACGCGCACCAGGTGGAAACGCGGCGCCACGGCGATGACCTCGACGCCGGCGGGCGCCACCCGCCTGGTCAGGTGGTCCGCGACAGCGCGCAGGTCCGCCTCGGAGGGGACCGGCGGGCCGCCACCGTCGGGGCGGTCGGGTGCGACCACCAGTACGGCGACGACGCCGGGGACCGGCACGCCGGGGAAGTCCGGGTGCAGCCCGGCGACCCCGTGGGCGCGCGCCACCTGCGCGCCGTCGGCACGGCGGGCGAGCACCGCGTAGTCGGCCGGGGTCACCGCACGCCCGCCGGCGCGCAGCTCCTCGCCGCCACGGCGGATGGCGTCCGCCTCCGGCTCGGCGTCCACACCGCCGGAAGCCGGGTATGGGTTGGTGACCTCGGTGACGAAGCCCACCGAGTTGATCGGGGTGGAGACGGCGCCGGCGCCGACCGCGCCGGCGGCGCCCCCGCCGGCGCGGTACACGACCGCGCGGACGTTGCCGAGCCCCTCGGGGACCCTGGCGCCGTGCACGCCGTCGCCGAAAGTGACCTCCCCGCTGGCGTGATCGATCACGAAGACCCGCTCGCCGGGCTCGCGGCCGGCGAGGCTGGCGGCCTCCTCCCACCTGGGCCGGGGCGCGTTCCCGGCGCCGCCGCCGGTCCCGAAGACGTCGCCGTCCGGGTCGTCGTCCACCTCGATCACCAGGCTGCCCGGCAGCACCGGTGTCTGGCTGACCCGCAAGCGGGTGAGGCCGTCGTCCGGGCCGCCGGCGGCGCGCTCCAGCACCTCGTCGCGGATGGTGCGGGCGGCGATCGCGCTGGCGACGTTCAAGCGGACGTCGGCCAGCAGGGGCGGCGTCGGGTACTCACCGTTGACCAGCTCGACCCGCAGCCAGCAGCCCTCGGGGAGGTTGGGCGACCCGGGCGGCCGGGCGGGCCGCCAGTCGCGCGGCACGCCGAGCTCCACCACGCCGCCGCCCCGCAGGCTGCCGGTCTCGTCGAGCAGCAACGCCACGGGCACCCTGCGGCCGCCGTCGAGGATCTCCCAGCGCAGCAGCGGCGGCGGTGGCACGGGCAGTGGCCCGACCCCGCCGGCCGGCGCCGCCGGCGGGGCGCCGGGCGGCGCCGCGGCGACGACCGCGAACGCCAGCGACGGCGACGGGCTGGCCACACCGGGTGGCAGGGCCAGCCCGATCCACAGCGCGTTGCCGGGACGCGGCCGCGCGCCGAAGGCCGGGACCGGCACGCCGCCGGGCTGCGCCCGCGCGCCGTCAAGGTCGACCTCGGAGATCAGGCCGGCCTCCTCGACGGCGACGCTGGCGATGGTCGCCGGGGTCGCCCGCAGCGCCCGCCCGGTCTCGAACACGACCTGGTCGCCCTGGCCGGTGGCCGGGTCGGCGCCGGCCTGGAACCCGAGCGGGACCAGCACGGAGCCCCCGGCCGCCGGGGCGACGGTGAACTGCAGCAGCGCGGTCGCGGCGGTGGGCGTCAGCGGCTCCGCGCCGGCGATCCGCAGGTGCTCGACGAGCGCCTTCTCCGGCAGCCGGTCGACCCGGCGCAGCACCGGCTCGGCCATGGAGCCGAACAGGCGCACCAGCGCGACCCCGGCGTCGCTCGCCTCGAGGTTGGTCCAGTCGGGAGTGAAGCCGACGACCCGCGAACGGATCGCCGCCCTGACCGCCTCGCGCGTGGCGGTGACCAGCTCCGGCTGGATGCCCGCCGGGCCCGGCCCGGGGACCATCCGCGCCCGCTCCCCCGTCGCGGCCTCCCGCCCCCACCAGACCTCGCTCACTGCAGGCCCTCCGACTCCACCGGGCCGGGCTCGGTGGCGGTGCCGAAGCGCACGCGCACGTCCTCGAGCACGACCAGCTCGTTCTCGCCGACCGGCACGTCCACGCAGTCCTCGAAGCCGTCCCCGCCGGCCTGGACCTGGGCGGCGATGGCGACGGCGGTCACCTCGCCGTCGCTGCCGGCGGCCTGCTGGGCGACCCGCAGCAGCGCCGACGGGCGCAGCGGCTCACCGAAGCGGCGGCCGCCGCCGTCATCGCCTCCGGTGAGCGGGTCGAGGTAGCGGCGCAGCCGGTCGCGCAGGCGCCGCCGCACGCCTGCCGGGTCGGCCGGCACCCCCGACAGCTCCACCCGCAGCCGCACCGGCCGGTACCGCGGGTCGCGCAGGAACACCTCGGCCCCGACCAGCCGGGCGTCCGCGAGACGCGAGCAGACGGCCTGCCGCATGCCAGGGTCGGGGTGGGGCTCCGCCACGAAGTCGGGGCGGTCCCAGTCCGCCTCGCCGCGTGGCACCTCGGGGACCACGTAGACGCTCACCGCCCCCGGCACCGTGGCGCAGGGGAAGCCGGGGTGGTCGCCGATCGCCGCGTGGGCGCGGGCCACGGCCACACCGGGCGTGAGGCGGGCCACCGTCACGTGGTCGTCGCCGGTGACGGCGCGATGGGGCTCGCGCAAGGCGTCGGCGGCGCGGCGCCTGGCCTGCTCGATCGTCTCCGGGGCCACGCCGCCGGCCGCCGGCACCAGGTTGCGGGCCGTCACCCCGACCAGGTCGAGCGCATGCCAGTTCGGGCCGCCGCTCGGGCTCGTGCCGCTGTTGCCCGGCGCCCCGCCGCCGACCTCCCAGCGGACCCGGATCCGCGCCGCGTCGTCGCCTCGGGCGGGGACGGGGATCCGGCCGGTGCGGCCGTCGCCGAACCGTAGCGCGCCCGCCTCCCGGTCCACCACGAAGACCCGATCGGTCCGGCCGTGGAAGGCCAGGTCGGTGGTGGCCGTCCAGGGGTGCCAGCCGTCACGCTCGCGCAGCCGAAGGCGCGCGCCGAGCAGCTGGCCCCGTGCCCCTGGCAGGTCGAGGTGGATGCCGGGCAGGGGCAGCCACTGTTCGCGAACCTCCCGCTCGAGCGCCTCCCGCTCATCGCGGCTTGGCGAGACCCGGCGGCAGTGCCGGGCGGCGGCGACGTTCGGGGTGAGCTGGAGCAGCCGCGGCGGCGCGGCGAACGTCGCCCTGTCGGTGCGCAGCAGCAGCCGCCGGGCCCCGGCGGCCGCGGCCCGCCACGGATCGGGCAGGCGCAGGCGCACCACGCCCGAGCGCCGCAGACCCTGGGTGCCGTCGTCGACCTCGGCCGGGCCGAACTGGACCGGCTCGCCGCCATCGTCCCGGTGCCACCAGGTGATCCGCGCCGGCGGCGGCACGGCGGGGACCGCGTCCGGATGCCAGGCCGGCGGCACCCGGTCGGGCGTGGCCAGCTCCAGCAGCAGCGACAGCCACCCCCCTGGCGCGGCGCCGACCGGTGCCGCCAGCTCCAGTTCCAGCAGCGCCTCGCTCGGGCGGCCGTCGGCGGCCAGCAGCGCCACCCCGCGACGGGCGAGCAGGTCGTCGGTGCGGTCCCGCCCGCCGGCCGTGAGCCTGACCGCCGTCACCGGGAGCACCGTGACGCCGGTGTCGATGGTGAAGACGACCTCGGCCTCGCCGCGCGGGTCGCTGGCCGTGTCGCGGCGGAACGCGGTGTGGGCGGGGACGAACGGGCCGGCGCCGCCATCGGCCTCGACCTGGAGCACCGTGCCCGCCAGCCGCGCCGGCAGCGGCCCGCCGACGCCGAGCAGCCGCAGGACCCCGACGACCAGCGAGTCGGGGATCTGATCGAGCCAGTACAGGCGCTGCTCCAGCAGCCACGCGAGCAGCTCCAGCAGGGTGACGCCCGGGTCGACCGGCGCGTGCAGCGTCCAGCTGCCGCCCGACTCCGCCGGGATGCGGCGGCGGATCGCCGCCATCATCTCGCCCCAGGTCAGGTCGTCCAGGAGCGGTGGCCGCAGGGTCACGGTGACGCCCCCACCACGCCGAGGTAGAAGGGGAAGACCAGGTTCGCCTTGGTGTTGCTGCGCCGGACCCGATAGGTGACCGACACGATGACGCGGGTCTCGTCGGTCGGTTCGGCCTCGGCCCGCACCTCGTCCAGGTCGACCCTCGGCTCGAAGTCGCGGACCGCCTCGCGGATCGAGGTCTCCAGCAGGCGCAGGTTCTGCTCGCTGCCCGGCGCGAACACCAGCTGCGGCGCGGCGGTGCCGAAGTCCGGTCGCATGACCCGCTCGCCGAGCGCGGTCTGCAGCAGCACCACCAGGCAGTGCTCGATGCTCTCCTCGCCGCGGGCGTAGCGCAGGCCGCCGGAGGCGTCCGGGAGGATCGGGAAGCGCCAGCCGGTGCCGAGGAAGTCCTCGCTCATGCCGGTGACACCTTCACCACGTTGGAGAAGACCGCGTTGGTCATCGGCGTGACCGGTGGCGTCGTCGGCAGCGGGCCGAGCGTGTGGACGTGGGCGTTGAAGAGGATCATGAAGCGCTGGCCGAGGATCAGGCTGTCCCCGGTCGGCGAGCCCAGCTCGATGCTCTGGGCGTCGAGCTTGATGGTGGCGCTCTTGACGGTGACGGTCTGGCCGCCCTCGAGCGTGACGGACGCGCCGCCCGAAGTCTCCACAACGACCTTGCCGCCGGCGTCGTCGAGGTGGACCGTGTGCCCCTGCGCCGAGGTGACCTTGACCGCCTCGGAGCCACCGGTGTCGTCGAGCAGCACCTGGTGGCCGTGCCGCGTGCGGATCAGCTTCTGGTCCTTGTCGGCGGCGTGATGGGACGGCGGCTTGTCCTTGCCGTTGTAGAGGCCGCCGAGCACGACCGGGAAGCGCATGTCGCCGTGGACGAACGCGGCCAGCACCTCGTCGCCCTTCTCGGGCACGAACAGGGAGCCGTAGCCGTCGCCGGCGTACAGCTGGGCGACCCGGCACCAGTCGCTGCTGGCGACGGCCCCGTCGAACCATGGGAACCGCAGCTTCACCCTGCCCTCGTGCTCGGGGTCGTCGACCTCGGCCACCAGCGCCTCGACGAGCCCGTAGTAGCGGCGGTCGGTGGTCCGCGAACGCGGCGCCGTGCTGGTCATCGCTTGCTCCGGTCCTCGATGCGGCGCACCTGGAAGCTGGTGAAGAAGCCGCCGCCTCCGAGGGTGTGCTCGACGTGGGTGACGAAGTACGGTCCGCTGAAGCGTCGGCCGATGCCATGGATCTCGAGGTTGTCGCTCGGGCGCAGCTCCGCCAGGCCCGCGATGCGGCCGGTCCCGGTGATGAACATGTAGGCGCGCTCCCGCAGCAGGGCGATGGCGAGCCTGCGCGCCTCCTCGTCGCTGGCGACCGGCGCGTCGATCACCGTCTCCTGCCGATCGCCGAAGGCCGCCTTGGCCGCGCGAGGCCCGGTCAGCCCGCGGCCGGCGGCGGAGCCGGCGCCGGTGCCGCCGGGAAGGTGGCTGGCGGTGGCGGTGAAGGCGATCGGCTCCTTGGTCCGCTGGTTCCAGCCGCGGACGGTGAGCGTGGTGACCTGGTCCGAGGCCGTCAACGTGGGGGTGAACTCGATGAGGTTCGGCACCAGCGGGCCGGCGCCGCCACCGCCGCCGCCGCGCGCCTCCTCGGCGGCGAGCCCGGGACCGTACGCGAGCTGGTAGACCCGCGCCCGCTGCCCCGGCCGGCCGCCCCCGCCCGCGTCGTCGTCGAGCCGCCCGTCGCGGGGGCGCTCGAAATGGAGGGTGTCCTTGCCGCTCTTGAAATCGGTGAGGATGTAGCACTCGAAGTCGATGCGCTTGGCCCGCTCCATCAGAAAGCTGGCGTCGTCCTGGTTCTTCTGCACGACCATCGGGTGCACCGGGCCGCTCTCGCTGGCCACCACCTGTAGGTTGTTGCGCGCGGCGATCCGCTTGGCGATCTGCCAGTCGGCCATCTTGGGGAAGTACCGCTGCTCGCCCTCACGTGCCTTGCGCACCTTGAGCTTCTGCATCTTGTCGGTGCCGCTGATCGCGATGACCGGCGCCCCCGACTCGGGGAAGCTCGGGCGCAGGTCGGCGATCTGGCCGGTGACCACCGGGACGAGCTTGTCCGCGTAGCCGAGCCGGATCTGCACCACCCGGCCGAGCTGGAACGCCTCGGCGCCGGGCTCGTCCTCGGAGTACTTGAAGCGCAGCTTGCGGTCGTCCCAGTTGTTGAAGGTGACGTCGAAGCTGGCCATGTTCTGGATGTCCATGGTCACGCGGAGCTGGATGACGTCGTTCCTGGTGGTCTCGTCCAGTGGCTTGCCTTCGACGTCGACGGCGAACTCGGGCGCGTACCCGCCGTCCGGCGAGACCACCACCACCTCCGGCTGCTGTTCGCTCACCTGACGCCCTCCCTAGCTCAGCCGGGGGACGGCCAGCACCCGGCCGGGCTCCAACCGTCGCGGATCGACGATGCGGTTGGCGCGGGCGAGCTCGCGCCACAGGGCGGGATCGCGGTAGACGGCCCCGGAGATGCTGGAGAGCGTGTCGCCACGGCGGACCTCGTAGCTCTTGTCCACCGTGGGCGAACGGCGCGGCGGGTCCTTGACCTGCTCGGCCGCGGGCCGGTATTGCTTCAGCGACAGACTGAGCCTGGCGCGCAGCGGCCGGCCGCCCGGGGCGAACAGCACATAGGTGACACCCAGGCTCTCCAGCACGCCCTTGAAGATCGCGCTGCCCCACTCGAAGGCGACGATCGGCGGCGCGTGCTCCTTGGGGTTCGGCGACATCAGCTGGCGCAGCCGGTTCACGTAGCGGTCGCGGACATCGTCGAGGGTGTCGGAGGTGTCGACCAGGACCTCGAGCGACAGCTTCTCACTGCCGCCTCTGATGTACTGGATGAGCGGCTCCTCCAGGCCGGGGATGGGGACCTCGGCGAAGGTGTTGCTCTTCGAGATCTGGTACTCGGTGGGGTTGAAGCGCAGCGGGACGACCGGATCCTCACCCGGCGCCAGCGGGCGGATGATCCGCAGTTGCGCCTTGACCCCCTGGGCCGCGGCGCTCACCGGGATCGCGGCCACGGTCACCACGGCTCCCCGTCGTCCCGGTCGCCGAGCGCCCGTTCGCGCTCGAGCTCGCCGAGCCGGCGGCGCTCCTCCTCGAAGCGGCGGCTCCAACGTCGTACGTGCTCGGCGAACAGGCGGCCGAAGGTGGCGTCGTCGTCGGCCTCCACGTCGAAGCGGACCTCGAGGTTGTGGATGGTCAGCATCGGCTCCTCCTTCACGGCGTTCCCGACCCCGACAGCAGGTCCCTGATCAGGCCCTCGTGGGCGATCTCGAGCGACTCGACGGCCACCGAGTCCTGCCCGCCGCGCAGCTCCGGGCCGGTCCATTTGGCCGCTAGCCCGGCCTTGAAGCCCCACGCCACCGCCGGCGTCCCCAGCGGGGTGAGCAGCATCACGACGCCGTCGCGCCTGGCGCCGAGCGACTGCGTCAGGCCGGCCTCGTACCAGGTCCACAGTCCGGCGTCGCGGACCACCCCGCGCCGCAGCGTGATCCGTCCCCAGGAGTGCCGCAGCGGCAGCTGGTGGACGTGGTCGTTGACGCCCCCTTCCGGGTAGGGGGTGACCTCCAGCTCGGCGCCGAGCCCGGTCACCTCCTGGAAGGCGCCGGCCGCCAGCAGCGGGACCAGCTGGGCCTGCGCGGGCGGCAGGTAGGCGTCGCCGGGGTCGAGGGTGATGACGAAGCGGTAGGCGGGCAGCGGGTCCTCGAACATGGTCATGCCTCGATCACCTCCAGCCGGCCCTCTTGGCCGAGCAGCAGCCGCAGCCGGATGAACTCCATCGGGACCGCCGGGGCGACCCCGATCTCGCAGACCACCAGGCCCGGGTCCTGCTCTGGCGGGTTGTTGGTGTCGTCGCAGCGGACGGTGAACGCCTCGGCCGGGCGGTCGCCCTTGAGGGCACCCGCCCGGAACGCCTCCAGCAGCACCGAGGTCACCGCCCGCACCAGGGTCAGGCGCAGCTCGGGGCCGTTGAGGTCGAAGACCAGCGGCGCGGCGACGGCGCGGGCCGCCCTCACCAGCCGGTGGACGAGCCGGCGGTGCGCAACGAACCGACCAGTGGCGCCGAGGTCCAGGGTGCGCCCGCCCCACACCTGCAGGCCCCGTCCTGGCGCGCAGCGCAGCAGGTTCACGCCCGCCTGGTAGACGGCCAGCTCCTCGGCCTCGTCGAAAGTCTGCTCCAGGTCGACCGCGTCGAGCACCACGGCGTTCGCCGGCGTGTGGTGCGCGCCGCGTTCGCGGTCCAGCCGGCTGATCACCCCGGCGACGTGCCCGCAGGCCGGGACGGTGCGCAAGGGCGTCGCGGCCGTGCCGAGCGGGTCCCGGACACGCAGCGGCGGGTGGTAGGCCGCCGCCGCGCGCAGCCGGGTCGGGTCACCCGGACGGAACGCGTTGGCCCAGTCGACCGCCTGGTCGGCCGCCAGCCGCTCGGGCGGCACGTCGAGCACGACGAGGCGGTCGAGCGCCGCGGCGGCGACCTCGAGCAGGGCGGTCACGACCGGCTCCCCCTGCCCGGCCGGCAGGTCGCCGTTGAGGTCGGGGGCGGCGACGATGGCGATCTCCGGCTGGTCGCCGAGGCGCTCGACCCCCTCCAGGTAGGCGTCCACGCCGGGCGGGCCGTCGCCGTCGCCGCCG
>Ga0137379_10005310_pt1 | contig 12145 bp, 10 predicted proteins | sample SagtaG_18_FD_104812 | JGI IMG/M metagenome (GOLD analysis project Ga0137379, IMG submission 104812) | Vadose zone soil microbial communities from Sagehorn Ranch, Mendocino, California, USA - Sage2_L_80_16 metaG | ecosystem: Environmental > Terrestrial > Soil > Vadose zone | place: USA...
CGGAGCAGTAAACATATCTATTAAGAGGGTCCGGTGTACCGGACTCTCTTAATATTAGAAATTCCCGCCTCCACCGCTGCCAAAGTCTCCGCCACCCCCACCACCGAAATCTCCTCCGCCTCCTCCACCACCAAAGTCTCCACCTGCTCCTCCACCGAAGTCTCCGCCACCCCCACCGCCAAAGTCTCCGCCTGCTCCACCACCAGAGTCTCCGCCTCCATAACCCTGATCCTGCTGGTGACCTTCACGTTCACCCTCAGCTTTTCCTAGCTCATAGCCAATAAGGCCACCTCCTGCTGCACCCAGGCCGCCAGCAACCCAGGGATTTATACCCCCTCCCGAAGCAGGAGGACCATAATAGTTAGGAGGATAACCCTGCTGATAAGGCTGTTGGTACGGAGTCTGATATGGAATTCCCGCTTGACTGCCGACAAACCTGCGCCGCCGAGTCACCGCAAAGATCAGCCCACCAACGACCAGTATGATCAAGCCGATGCAACAAAGCGTACCGAGTGTGTTAGAGAACAGACCGGAAAAGAATCCACCTCCAGAGGACAACGAGCCTCGCAGAGAGTGAATAGCCGCAATGGTCGCATTAGTGTAATTACTATCGCCATTAAAGCTGCTGATGAAGGCGTTCACGGCAGCATCATACTGACTTCTCGTTAGTGGCACACTTGAGCCACCATCAATATACAAATGCTTATGCACTGTGTCGATAGCCATCACTATCAGACGAGAATTAGCACTGGCTAGATTGCGAGTACGCTGATCAAAGGCCGCTTTTGTTCCTGTAAAAGTGTTCGTTGTATAGATGTCCATCGGGTCTGATAGATTTGCCGCCTCACTTTGCACCTGAGATACGTTGAGGACATTAGCTCTATCGTAAACATGAACTGTATCTGCCAACGCTCCTATCGCAGTGACAAACACCAGGCAAAGTGCAGCCACTGTAGCCAGCAGACCCATCCTAAGCCGTCGCGAATATTTATCGGTCATATTATCCTTCCTTCTCTTCACCGTAATCTACGACAATCAAGGTTCCATAATTAGATTGTACCCACATAACCCAGTACGTTTTAGCTTCTCATTATGTTACAAAGAAAGGACTTACCTTCTTCTCCTCCTGTGCTTTTGCAAGCTTTGCTTTGTGTGGCATAGGCCGTTGGTGGCTGCGCCACCAACGGCCTATGCCACACATTTTATGTGCGAGCGACCCAAGGGTCGCGAGTTTTTGAGCGAAAAGGGTCAGGGAGAGCAAACCCCTGCACCAGGGGCTACGCCCTGGGAACCCTGCTAGCCTGAGTGGTACAATGAAAACACCGATTACCTATATTTATCAACTTTAGCATGGAGCGAAAATACAAGATGAATACCACACCTTCTGGTCGGCCTCGCCCATTTGTTTTGATTATCATGGATGGTTGGGGCATCAATCCCCGCAAAGAGGGCAACGCCATCGCCCTGGCACACACACCCAACATTGATGCGCTGGCCCAGAAGTGGCCCCATACAGCGGTCAAAACCTCGGGAGAAGCGGTTGGCCTGCCAGAAGGGCAGATGGGCAACTCCGAGGTGGGACACCAGAATATCGGCGCAGGCAAGCGCGTGCTGCAAGACTATACCCGCGTCAACGAATCGATCAAAGATGGCTCTTTCTTCCACAATCCTGCGCTGCTCAAGGCCATCGAACAAGTCAAGAAGAATTCATCACAACTCCACATCTGCGGCCTGCTGGGAAATGGGGGCGTACATGCACATGAGACACACTTAGAGGCGCTGCTGCAGTTGGCACAGATGCATGATATTGAGCGAGTCTATATCCACTCCTTCACCGATGGCCGCGACACCTCACCTACTGGCGGTATCGAGTTCATGCGGCAACTCCAGGCGCGCGCTCGCGAGATTGGTGGTGAACACGCAGCGAAGGTGGCAACCGTCAGCGGACGATACTATGCGATGGATCGTGATAATCGCTGGGACCGCACAGCTATGACCTATTTTGCGATGACACGCGCAGAAGGCCAACGCGCCAACTCGGCTATAGCAGCAATTCAACAATCCTACGATAAAAAGATCACCGATGAGTTTATCATCCCCACAGTTATCATGGCAGAGAACCAGCCCGTTGCCGTAGTAAAGGCCGGTGACGCGCTGATCCACTACAACTTTCGCCCGGATCGCGCACGGCAGCTCACCAAGGCATTTGTGATGAAGGAGTTGTCGCCACAGGCCGAGGGAAAATTCAATCGAGGGCCACGCCTGGAAGACCTGCAATATGTGATGATGACGGAATACGAGGAAGGGCTTGACGCGGAAGCAGCCTATCGCGCCGACGAGGTGGACATGCCGCTTGCGCGAGTGATCTCCGAGCATGACCTGCGCCAGTTCCACACAGCTGAGACCGAGAAATATGCACACGTTACCTATTTTATCAACGGACGACGCGAACCACCTTTCCCTGGAGAAGGCCGCATCCTGGTGCCATCCCCCAAAGTGCCGACGTACGATCTGCAACCCGAAATGAGCGCAGCAGGCGTTACTGATACCGCCGTCGAACATATCCGCAGTGGAGACTACGATTTCGTGGTGATGAACTATGCCAACGCCGACATGGTTGGGCACACTGGCGTGATCGAAGCAGCGATAAAAGCGGTTGAGGCGGTTGATACAGGCGTTGGGCGCGTCGTAGAGGCTGCACTCGCCGTTGGAGGGGGCTTGCTAATTACTGCTGACCATGGCAACGCCGAGCAACTGATCGAGTATGATACCGGCAAACCATTTACCGCCCACACCACCTATCCCGTGCCGCTCTACCTGGTTGTACCACAGCTCGCTCAGGCGCGATTACGCACGGATGGCATCCTGGCCGATGTCGCGCCTACGATACTGCAGGTGCTGGGGATTCCACAGCCGAAGGATATGACGGGACGGTCGTTGCTTCTGGGGTAGTGTTCCACTCGCCAAAAAACCATCGAAAGTTATCCACATACCATGCTGTAATATGTGGATAACTTTCGATGAATGTGGATAAGCACTACCCGATACGCTCAATTAACGTCATCGGCACCACTAGCACCGACCCATCTTCAAGACGCAGACGAGCTGCGCGGGCGCGTACGCCAGAATCAAATACCTGCTGATGCGTAAAGAGATAGTTCACCTCACCTATTGCACCTTCATGGTCACCACCGCAGACGCGCACCTGTGCTCCAATTGCGAGCAACGGATCGGGTTGCACCGGATGCCAATTCTGCTGTGCCTCTTTCACCGGAAGCGAGATCACCAGCTCGGGGAAGATCCCCTGGCGTACCGAAGTCGCCCCCGAAAGCAGAGCTATCGATCCTTGATACTGGCTGAGCAGATTCATAGTACGTGCGGGCATGGCGACCATACCCAGCCCCTCCGTAAAGAGCAACGTCAGCGGCGGCAGGTGAGCTTGCATCAACTCGATATCAACGCTATCGATAAGTCGCACCAGATCGGTCTGCAGGAAACCCTCTAGATCACGAGAGGAAATACTGCTCGCAACGATGCCAGTGACGCCAGAAACCATCGCCTGGCGCACCATCGAGAAATTTAATGGCCCTGGAACAACCAGGATCGCGCCAGGGGGGATATTTTGTTGCCCGCTGCCCGGAGCCTGCCACAGTGTGAGCACACCCGCTACCTGGTTGCCAGCACCGACAGCACCGTGTACCACAGCAGCCCGGCTCTCAATGATCACTCCCCCGCGACGGGTAACATCCACCACTCGCCCACGCATACCAGCCGGAATCGTCTCACCAATGCTTGCAGGGCTAGCACCATTCATCGCTCTGTGCCTGGGATCTGTCCCACTGGTAGCGTTCATCACTGTCGGCAGTGAGAGGCGTGGAATGGTTTCCATCGCCTCGATGGGTTCCAACTTCTCTAAGCGAATAACGGGTTGATCGGGTTGTACCTCCTGGCCTGGATAGACCAGCGGAGAGCCTTTCGTCTTATACCCACCGGGCCAACGCTCTCTCCTCACAAGTATCTGTGGTATCACAGACCAACCAAGCGGATAGGTCATAGCAGATGCCTCCCACGCTGCAGGGCGCTCCGCTGAGCGCGTTTCAATTCTTTCGGGACCCTACGCACCTAATGCTTGCATCCACTGCAATAGACGCGCCCGGCGTTCTATCTCATCGGAAGGGAGCATCAGCGGCCTACCACGAGCATCAATAATGAGGCCCACCAACCCACCGTCGATCTCTTCAGCAGCACGTGCCCGTTCCCCCGGCCCCAGTCCGACATCCACGGTCGGTGCCGGAAACAACGAAAGCAACGCCTGCTCATTCATCCGTAGTGGGATGACTTCAATGGTGCCACTCATCACATCAAGCGTTACTTGCCGCCCGTTACTGTACTCTACGCCAACACGTACAGCCACCTGACCAGGCGGCAGGGCACCAAAGGGAATCACACAGGTTCCCAGCCGATGTGTGACAGCATCATTCTCATTCACCTGCACAGCAGCAACAGGAGCAACTGTCGCTACAGCACCAAGCTGTGAAATAAGCATAGTCCGATCTAGTACCAATGAAGTCACACCTCGAGGCTGAAGCGCATCAAGCAAGATCATTGCTGCCTGTCCATACTTGGGAGTATGAGCCAGAATGCCGCCCGTCGCTAAGATCAAATCAGCATCAAACCAATCATGCTGCTTTGCAGCCTCAAGTGTCAGAAGGATGGCTTCGCGTGCAAACGCCTGCCCAATTTGGAGATCACGCAGGCTTGTTGGCGTCACCTGCGGATGCAACATTCGATTCAGGACATACTGGCGCAATTCATCTTCAGTGACCTCAAAAGGCAGCCAACGGGCCACCCGCTTGAGGCCAGCCTGCTGCAGAATCGCTCCCACGCTTGGACCTACACCTACTCCCGCGTTCACCATGGGGATAAATTCGCCGCCTTCACCTGCTAGCATGACGCTGGTGGTGGCTCCCCCAACGTCCACTGCTGTTACGTTCATGGCATAGTGCTGGGCAAGGAAACGTACCAGGCTGCTTAACGAGGTTGCGGTTGCCACAGGTGAAGAGCTAGACCAGGATCGTAATCGATCATAGGCCGGAATGTGCTGTATCATCTCGCTCATAGAGCGCACCAGCGGCGATACTGGTCGGGCCAAGCTGAGCCTGTGAGACCAGTGAATCAACACGCGCTACCTGCGCAACGCCACTGAGCATGCGCCGTACAGCTTCAACATATTGGGGCGCACCAGCATACAGCACCGAGAGTTGACGCGCCGCAACGTCATTGGGAGCTACCCCAGCGGAAACACTTGCACCGTGCTGCTCATTCAGTTCCCGTGCTGCGTTTGTCAGTAATTGACAGGCCTCCTGGAGCGGAGTGGGGCCTGCAAGGCCATCTGCCATCCCTACAATCAAAGCAGCATGCGGCTGCAGTTCTCGGATGCGTTCAAGCTGACGCTCCCACTCCAAAGCTACTCGATCGGGCGTCCATGGCCCACTCGCCGCCGTTGGAGTAGGGGAACGACCTGCCCCAACCCCAACAGATATCGGGGCAGACGAAGAAGCCGCTACATACGAAGGAGCCGGTAACGCGTGAGTTTCCGCATAAAGTCCAGAGACAGCCTGAACTGCAAGTTCTTCAACTTCTGGACTGACCGCACCCAAAACAACCAGTCGCATTGGCCCGCCAGCGCTTATGGTTGCAATAATGACGTCGACTCCATCGCCACTAGGCTGCTCAGGGGAAATGATACGCCCATCAGAGATAAAATGACGACCGGTAATAAATTCGATCACATTGATCGCCTGGATAATACCTGTGGTAATATCCTCATACGGAGGAGTTAGCGTCGTTGGGGCCTCACCTCGTGCCATGAGACGATATTGGCCTTCGACAAGGCCAAAGAGTGAGACTTTCGTAAATACTGTGCCACAATCAGCAGCCAATATTGAGTTAGCAGAAGCTGGATTGTGACTATCAGTTGGGCCCTGTCCTCCCTCTAGATAGGGTTGTGTATGCATCTCCGGTATCCCTTTTTCTGCAACTAGCGTGAGAACCAGTCACGAATAGCGTCGAGAAATCCACGCTTGGCAGGTTTCATATTTGGTTTCGGCTGACCAGGCATAATTTGCCCCGACCCTGGCGGCATTCCTGATCGACTCATTGGTGGTGGTTGTGGTACCCTCTCCGCACCGCTATATCGGCCCCACTGTGCTCCGCTCGATAGTACGCTCCCCGCGCCTGGCTGATTATCACCCATTGGATATCCGCCAGGTATATAGCCCGGCGACGCTGGTGGACCAGCAAACCCTGGCGGTGTTCCAGGCATCTCATTGCCCCTCGGTGGCATAGCCTGCTGATTTTGAGGCGGCACTTGGGCACGCCCAGGATTGGGCGACTGGGCAGGGAAATAGGGAGCTACCGAGGCTACACCGAGCATCGATGCAAAGACATTTGCAGCCACTTCACTGTCCTCGTGAGGCCCCAATTCACTACGAGGGCGGCTGGGCACGCGCACATTCTCTACACGAGGAGGAACACCAAACGAAGCGGGCCTTGGATTCCCCGGCATTGGCGACAGGCCACCAGCCTGCCGCGCATCCGCCACAGGACGCAACCAGGCGGGCAACGAATTCATGTCTATAAAAGAAGAGGCAGACAGGTGATCATGCCCGTTGGGTACTTGCAAGGGTTGATTCGGCATTTCCCAGGACTGAGATGGAGGGGACCTATTTATTGCGCCCGATGTAGGGGCTCGATTGATCACGCCAAAGTCATCTCCTGCCTCTTGCTGCCTATTCTCACGCAACCAGGGTGGGATGGCCTGCATATCGAGCAATGAGGCTGCAGGCAGACCTGCTTGCCCAATTTCTGCCGATGGAACCTGTTGACCAGACATCCATGGAGGCAATGACTGCGGATCAATGAAATCTCTTGCTGACAGCCCTTGTGGTGGCAGAACTGGCTCAGCTTGCTGCGCAGGTTTAGGAGCAGCAGACTGAGGGGATTGCGGGGACTGCGGCTCTATATTCCTCATCCAATCTGGTATCGCATCCGGTTGCACCAGGCCCGAAGCTGCCAGGTTCCTTTGAGCCGGGTACTCTGATGATGGCTGCTTCTCCTGCATCCACGCGGGAAGAGAGTGCTCATCAATCAATGAATTTGCTGAAAAACTCGTCGGGGGCAAAATTCCGCCATCTGTATTAGGCGCTGGCATTGAGGCAGGTCGCCATGCAGGAAGTGGACCTGAAGGAGCATCATCCGCACCCTCTGATCGCATCCAATTTGGTAACATCCCTTCATCTACGAGATCGGCAGAGAAAAAATCTGGCTGCTCACTCGCAGATGGGATCGGTTGCTCACCAGCCCGCAACGATTCCAGCCAGGCGGGTAATTCTGGCTGTTCGCGAGCACCCATCCTCGGGTCTGCCCCTCCCGCAGGCGCGCCAGCCACGGGCATACCACAATACTGGCAATTCGCCAGGCCCGCCTGGATTTGCCTCCTACAGCGGTTACACGTAATCACTTTTGCTCCTCACTTTCGCCAGGCCTCGACAATGTACATAGACTCTCGCAGTGTATCACTCTTTACCAGGCTTGGCAACAGCCGCAATCCGTACAATAACACATGTTGGTATGATACAATACGCGCGGTATCACTATCCAAAAAGTACTATCCACAGGAGACATACATGCCTGAGAAGCCATCGAGCAAGAATGCTATACTGCGCCTTACCCTCCCGCTTCCTCCCAGCATCAACGAACAGTATGCTACTGTTCATGGACACCGGGTGAGTTCTATGGTTGCCCGCCGCTTCAAACAGCAAGTGCTAGATACGCTCCGCTCACTTGAGCGACAGGGAGTATTGCACGACGAACTATGCAAGAGTTTGCGCCAAAACTACCTAGCTCTCTTCCTAGACTTCTACTTTTCCACACCACTTAAACGAGACCTCGATGGAGGTCTGAAGATTACGCAGGACGCGCTTTGTGAAGGACTTGGCTTGAATGACAATCGGGTCGTAGATATCCATTTGATGAAACATATCGACCCCTTACACCCCCACCTTTATGTCGAGTTGGAAGCGATCCCCGACTGGCAATTCGACAAGGAATATGTGTTACTTAGTTAAGGGCACAACACCCTTGTCGCCATGCTAGGCCTTCACTAGAATAGAACTGGCAAAGATACCATTCTGTAACAAAATGTGTCACGAATTCTTAAGAGGTACTAGTTATGCCCAAAGAGAGGAAACGCCGCTTGCTCCTCGGTTTACTCTTCAGCAGCGGAATTAGTCTTATTGCCTATCGACGCCGCTCACTTAATCGCAGCGGCGTCGCTGGGGCAATCGTCACTGGCACAACGACCTTTGGCATGGGGGGCTGGGCATGGGGTCTCGCACTTATTTTCTTCTTTGTCTCCTCCAGCCTCTTCTCACATTTCCGTGAGCGAGATAAGGCACGTACTGCTATGGATAAGTTCAGCAAGGGATCCCGGCGCGACCTTGCACAGGTTGCCGCGAACGGTGGCGTCGCCACGTTGATGGCGCTGGGTTACGGATTGATCTCATCCACCTCGTTGCGCCAGTCACTGCAAGCAGGCTTTACAGGTGTGCTCGCAACTGCCACTGCCGACACCTGGGCCACCGAATTAGGTGTACTGAGTCCACATCAGCCACGTCAGATTACAACTGGAAAACCTGTCGCCCCTGGCACATCTGGTGGCATCACACTGCTTGGCATCAGCGCGGCTGCGCTGGGTGCATTGGCTCTGGGTGTGGTCTTTTGGGTGCTGCAACGCTGCCAAAGGTCGCTCGCTTCCTTACCTCTGATTGCCCTGGTGAGCGGGCTGGCCGGGAGCCTTTTCGATAGTCTTCTAGGAGCTGCTGTGCAAGCCATGTACTACTGTCCCCTCTGTGACAAAGAGACTGAGCAGCATATTCACAATTGTGGGACAAAGACGAAACTCTTACGTGGCCTGCGCTGGCTAAACAACGATGTCGTGAACTTTGTCGCGACACTCTTTGGTGGGCTGATGGCAATAGCGATGCATGTAGGGGCCCGATGTATCAGGCCCCAACAACGGTGTTCATAATCTAGGCCAGGTAATCTGCCCATCGACTGAAGAAGGGCAAACGATAATTTGGCCGTACCCATGCCATCAACATCAGCCACAGCCACAAGAAAACCGTCACCCACCACAATGCTGAAAGCAGCAGACCGAGGCCAGCACTCGTCAACCAACCCAAGATGGGAATCCATGCCAGGAAATTTCTTAACAAGCCCACTAAAAACGCGACCAATGATAGCGTACCGAAAGTAATCATCGACTGTGCCGCATGCCAGCGCACAGTGCGGTTTTTCTCAATAAAGAAAAGGATCAGGCCCGAAACCCAGCCAAATGCATACGCCAGAACGCGCTCAAGGCGCTCATCAAGTCCAAGCGTTGTCATCCGATTCATCATTTATATGCCTCTTTCTTTCTCAAACATCCAGGCCTCTGTTCACACCGAAGCCCTATCAGGTGGGCGCAATGAATGAGGTCCTATAGCGTTCTGCAATGTATACGTAGATGCCCGAAACATGTTGCAATATTGCCACAACCTCCCGCCTAGCGTATAATAATGTAGAATTGGGGGCGAAGCCTCCCTACCGGGGTCTGGGGTGTCCCCAGAAACCTCTTTTTCTTCTCATCAACAAAATCGATATACAGGAGGTATAAAATAAATGGATCCTACACTACTCCCTTCGCTCAAAATAAATATAGGAGACCCTATATTCATTGCAGACTTCTTTGGTTTTATCCTGGCACTTCCAGTCTCGCTCTTCCTCGCATTCTGGATGAGCGCAGTGAAAAACCGTGGAGTAGTCGTCCTAGGGGGATTTATCGGTGCATTGCTTGGCTTCCTCGGCATACTTGGCTGGGTTGGCACACTGATCTACGACACACCACTGCCTAATGCGAATGGAGTGGCAACCTTCTTTGGCTCTGTGCTCATCTGCTCAGTTGGAGGTGTAGCCGTAGCAATTATCTTAGACTTGATCATAGCACGCCTGAGGAGCCAGGATTACCGCAGGCAGGCTATTCACGGATAACGCAGAGCAATGTTCTATCTCCTGCATGGCGATGACGAATTCACCAACCGCGAGCACCTGAAGGTGCTCCGGCAAGAGGGGAATTTCGACTATAATTCGGACACTTACAATGGCAGTGAGGTCGGTCTTGCGACCATCACCGCAACTTGTAATACCCTGCCATTTCTCGCTGACCAACGCCTGGTTGTCGTGGAAGGCTTGCCCAAAAAGCGACCCGGCTCAACCCTTGCTGAACGCCGCCAGGAAGCCACTACAAATATATCTCCCGAGGACCCCACAGCGACTGATAAAGAGGGGATAGCGAAGAGCGGCAAGGCAAAAAAAAGCAAGAAAGGCAGCACAGAATCGCGTGCTGGTTTTGAGAAGAGCCTGGCCGAGTATATCTCCATCATGCCAGACACGGCTGTATTGGTTGTGGTAGTCGATGAAGTGCTGGATAACAACAGTCCCTTGCTCAAAGCGGCACAAGAGCATGGGAAGGTGATCTTGAGCACATTGCCCAAAGGGGCAGCCCTGGAAAGCTGGATTCGCAAGCGAGCTAAAAGTATCGGTGTAACGATTACCCCAGAGGCGGCTGCCCTGCTGGCAAACTTTATTGGTAATCAGCTCCGTTTGCTTGCCAACGAGCTTAATAAGCTGGCAACCTACGTTGGTGAGCGTGCAACTATCGATGTTGAGGACGTGCGTAAGCTATCGCCACAGGTGCAGGAGGCACGCATCTTCGATCTTACAGATGCCCTTGCACAGCGCAGCCGCAAACAGGCGCTCGACATATTGCACGACCTACTCACCGACGGTGAGCCGCCACTGCGACTTATCAGCACGATCACCTCACAGATACGCGCACTGCTACTCGTCAAAGAACTCGCCCAAAAAGGTATGCGCACCGCACAGATCGCTTCGACTACCGGCATGGCTCCATTTGTGGTAGAGAAGGCGCTGCGCCAGGTAGGAAAATTTAGTGTCTCTCAGTTAGAGGAGTCCTATCGTCAAATGCTGGCAACCGATGCCGCCCTCAAACGCAGCCGCATGACCCCTGAGATGGCATTAGACCTGCTAGTGGTTAATTTTGGCAATAGCTAAGGAGCACAGGATGGCCAAAACTGGCAAACGCCGAGCTCGCAAAAATGCCCCATCACCAGATAATCTGCGGCCCAAACAACTGATCATCGAGCGTATCCAACGCGAAGGTCCTATCACCTTCGCTGAATACATGCGCATGGCCTTGTATGAGCCTGGCTATGGGTACTACGTCACCAGAGCAGACAGAATAGGCTGGGAAGGGGCCGATTACTACACCAGTACGGATGTCTCCCCCTTTTTCGCCAATTGCACGGGCCGACAGTTATCCCAAATGTGGGAGAAACTGGGGCACCCAGCTCCATTCATCGTACTGGAACAGGGTGCCGGGCGAGGCCACCTCGCTCAGGGGGTACGTGCCTGGGCCTCACAAGAAGCTCCCGACTTCAACGCAGCACTCGATTACCGCACTGAAGACATTCTTGATGCCCAGGTTGACAATGTAGGGGCATCAATACCCTCAGTCATCCTTTCAAACGAACTGATCGACGCTTTCCCCGTACATCTCGTGGAGATACGTAACGAGCGACTATATGAAATTTATGTTGATGTGCAGGATGGTCGCCTGCACGAGATGCTGGACGAACCAGGCTCACCAGAGGTAGCCAATTATCTGGATAGCTATCGCATCCCCTGGCGGAGCTTTGGTGACGGCTGGCGAGCGGAGATCAATCTCGATGCACTCCGTTGGATGGAGCGAACAGCAAACCTGCTACGACGAGGCTTCATCCTCGCCATCGACTATGGCGACAAAGCTCGCGCACTGTACATACGCCATCGACGACGTGGCACGCTCGCCTGCTACTACAATCATCAGATGAACGAGCGACCACTTGCACACCCCGGAGAGCAGGACATTACTGCACATGTGAACTTTAGCGCGCTCATCAACGAGGGACGTCGCCAGGGCCTACGCTTGAGCAAGTTCACTACGCAGCATCTCTGGCTACAGGAGTTCGGGATTTATGAAGAG
>Ga0137379_10005312_pt1 | contig 12144 bp, 19 predicted proteins | sample SagtaG_18_FD_104812 | JGI IMG/M metagenome (GOLD analysis project Ga0137379, IMG submission 104812) | Vadose zone soil microbial communities from Sagehorn Ranch, Mendocino, California, USA - Sage2_L_80_16 metaG | ecosystem: Environmental > Terrestrial > Soil > Vadose zone | place: USA...
GAGCCTTACGAAGTCGTTGTCGCGGAAATCCTCTTGCAGAGGACGACCGCGACCGGGGTTGCCCGGGCCTACAGCGGGTTCGTCGATCGCTACCCATCTTGGGCCTCCCTCGCGCATGCGCCCCCCGAAGGCCTCGAGAACGCGCTCAAGCCACTCGGGCTCTGGCGGCAGAAGGCGTTTGCCTTCCAGCGGCTCGCACAGTTGATCGAGGTGAATGGCGGCGTCGTACCCCGCACGCGCAAGGAGTTGGAGCGCCTGCCGGGTATCGGCCCCTACACGGCGAGCGCGGTGCTGGCCATCGTGTACGGGCAAGCCGAAGCGCTCCTCGATGTCAATATGGCCCGCCTCCTTGGTCGCTACCTCGGCTCGTCCGAGGGCGCCGAGGCAAACTCCAAACGCAGGCTGCACGCCCTCGCTCTTCTGCTGGTACGCGGCAAGCATAGCCTCGAGGTCAACTGGGCGGTGCTCGACTTCGGGGCGCTCGTCTGCCGCGCAAGGCGCCCGCTGTGCCCCGAGTGCCCGTTGCGGGCCAGGTGCCAGTATGCAAGGGCACTGCAGATCCAACCTACTTCCATCGCAGGTGTTCTTTGAGGCTCACAAAGCGCAGATTACCGATGATGATGTGGTCGACCAGCTCGATGTCGAGGATGCGGCCCGCCGCCACGAGCTGCTTCGTCGCCTTGATATCCTCTGGCGAGGGCGTCGGGTCGCCGCTGGGGTGGTTGTGGCAGAGGATGAGGCCGGGACATTTGCGGATGATGGCCGGGCGGAAGACCTCGGCGGCGCGCAGCACCGAGCTGTTGGCGGTCCCCTGGTAGAGGCTCGCCTTCTCGACCAGCTGGCCCCTGGCGTCTAGCAGCAGCACGCGCGTCTGCTCGGTGTCCAGGTAGGCCATGTCCATCATTACCAGGTTGGCCGCATCCTCAGGGGTGCTGATCTTGTAGCGGGTATCCATCTGCACCAGGGCCAGCCTGCGCCCGATCTCGAGAGTCGCCTTCACCTGGGCCGACTTCGCCTCGCCCATGCCGTGCTCGGCGCACAGCTCGCGGAAATCGGCCCGCACCAGCCCGGGAAGTCCCCCGTACTTCGCCAGCAGCTTGTTGGCCAGCTCCAGGGCGTTGTCGCCGCGGGTGCCGGTGCGCAGGATGATGGCCAGCAGCTCGACCGTCGAGAGCGCCTGAGGGCCGAAGTGCTCCAGGCGTTCGCGCGGGCGCTCGTTGCTGGGCAGTTCGCGTACAGTTGCGTGGTAGTCCAGCCGAGCGTGAGTGTAGCAGTCGGCGTCGGTTTCGCGGGAGAGCATGGGCGGATTTCCTCCTTCACGTCATGATTGGTCTCCCTCATCTATTCTGAACGAGACCGGGTAAAAGTGGAAATGCCAAACTCTCTCTACGCGCTCGGGCGCAAGCACATGTGATCGTGAGTGTATCGTGAACTTACGTGAGATGGGGATGAGCATCCCCTGTTATCCTAGCAGAAGACGTTCGCTTTGTACTCATGGGCAGAGCTGTCACTGATCGCGGAAGAGCTGTCCATGCCTCTCGCGCTTGACTAGGCTTTTAACTTGAAGAGGTGTCTTAACTAGGGACAGTTACATGGAAATGTACATAGGGTGTGCCATCATGGCAGCCCCTTTTGGAGAGGTGTATTATGAGCGATGAGCAAGAGCAGAATTCATCTCCACTCATGCCAATTGAACAGCAAACCATCCTGTTCTATGGCAAGCCTCTCGTAGTTGTACGTTTGCCCGATGGTCGCCCTGGTATTGTCCTCCGCTATTTATGCGACAACCTTCAATTAGAGCCGACCAGCCAGGTGAGGCGCATCAAACGAACCGAGGCAATTGCTGAGGATCTGGTGTATACTTTAGTCCAGACCGATGGAGGACCACAAATCATGCCGGCGTTGGTGCTTCGTGCCGCTCCATTTTGGCTTGCAGGCATTGATCCGAAACGAGTGCGAGAGGAGATTCGCCCTGAAATTTTGCGCTACCAGCGAGAAGTCGTTGATGTCCTGTACACCTGGGCACAATCTCCCAAAGTGCCAAACTCACCTGCTACTCTCGTTCCTGCTGAGCAGATCATCAAACCTGTTCCACCGGCTGATGATGCAAGTCTGGACGCTTGGCGCGAATATCACCGACAAATGGTGGCATGGATCGACTGGCAGCACGATATCGAATCCTGGCGTGGGAGTGTCGAATCTCGGTTAGAGTGCCTTGAGGAAGTGACCAACCTGATCCCTGAAATACTGGAGCGTCTGGGTCCGCAAACGTTGACACCTGACCACCAGCGCGCAGTACAACAGTATGTCCAGCACATGCATGAACTAAGTGGTAAAGCTTATGGTACTCTTTATGAAAGTCTCAAAGCAGCGTTTGGGGTTCCCAGGTATGCTGATATCCCTGATCAGGACTGGCCGCGAGTAGTGCAGTGGTTCCGAGCGCAGCTAGAGCAATGGCGAAAAAAGTGACGAGATCGCCATCCCCTGAAAGGAGGCAATTGATGGAAGAGGATACCACTCTGGTGACCCGTGAGCAGTACCTAGAGATGCTCGTTGAGGCCTCATGAGCTTCGCAAGGAGTACGCAGCTCATCCAGAACTCTACGAACTGGCGAGAGAACGCGAACGTCTCCACCCTGACCTGCTTCGCTCTCGTGGGAATACGGACGATCTCCGGCAACGCGCTTCGCTTCGCACGCATTGCGCCCTGAGAAATCTGACCGATGAGTTCGATTTTTCCCTGCTCTCACCCGAATGCTACGTGAGCCTCACCCTGGCTTCTGGTCTCTCCGGTTTCTGTGCGCTTCTGTAGCTCAGGAACACGGTCCGATTTCTGAAAAAGCATCGCAGATCGATCATCCCTTGACAGCCATGGGTTCTTCCAAACGGCTCTCGTTATCGCGAAGTGCACCTGCGACCTCTCACTCGTCCCGCTGCCGGAGGAGTCTGCGCGTGCCTCGCTGGGATGGTCGGATCGGAAGAGACCTTTCTGAATGCCCCTGGGCCTCTCGCTCCTGACCCCGCTGCTCGCAGAAGAGCTGATACCGTTTCACCGAGACGAGATCAGCGACCCCAAGCTGCTTCTGTAAGGCTGCCAGCTCCCCTCCTGCCTGCAAGAAGCGGATGGCATAGACGGGCAGATGGGCGTCCTGGTGAACCCCGCTCGCCGGCTCAGCCGCCTGAACAGGAGGGTGAGGCTATTCTTGGTCAGAGGATGCCGCCGCTCGGTGAGCAAGAGCCGATCCCGTGCCTCTGGCACCGCAGGCTCCCAGGCCGGCGTGAGACGTGCCTGATCCAGGTAGGTGCAGACGGCACGCTGTCCTTCCGCCGACAAAGGGAGGGTGCGAAGGTGTCCTCTTTTTCCGCGCACGGTCACCGTTCCGCCGGCGCGATCTACATCCGCGAGGCGTAAACGGCATAGCTCGGAAACCTGGAGGCCGGTGTCCCGCAAGAGCCAGAGGATGGCTCGGTTGCGCGCCGTCATGCCCGCATTCAGCCCTCCTGGCGAGCCTGCCAGCTGGCAGGCTCGCAACAGACGAACAAACGCCTCTGGCTCCACCGGGTGGGGCAAGCCCTGCTGAGCTTGAGGCACCGCATCCTTCGGAAAGAGCGTTTCTGAGACATACCCCTGTCGAACCAGCCAGTTACAGAACGCGCGTAGGCTGCCACCGTGCCGACGGTTCGCGTCGCTCCGGTCCGAGCTGACAGCACGAGGGGCAGGTCGCTTATCCAAGCCTGTAGGCAGGACCTCGTCAGAGAGCCGATGTCTGTGAGATGGAACTGCCTCCACAGAAAGCGCCGTAAGGCTCCCAGCGAGGTCTGATGCCATCGCAGGGTTTTGGGAGCGCGCCCAGTGGCACACATCTCCTGCACATAGGCCGCGATGGCCTGCTCGACCGTAGTCAGGGCAAGATGACCGGCTTTGTGCTCCCCGGCGGTACTGCTAGGCGTCCCTGGGGTTGGTGCGGGAAGCGGTTGAGCCTGCGCGGCATACTGGTCAGCAGCCAAGACCGCTTCTTCAGGGAGGTGCGGCTCCGTTGGGAGTAGCTCCGCGTGCCCTCCCTGGATGCGTTCTGGTGGCCAGGGTTCTTCCCAGTTGGCTCGCAGAGGTGGACGCATGGGGCCGAGGTCATGCATGAGCGCCTCCATGGGTGCGGAGCCTGCCTGCTCAGGAGCTAGACGCTCGATCTCCTGCAGGATCTGGGTGCTGGTCCAATCCGGATGGGCCCGTTCAGGATCTCCTCACTGCTCGAAGGTGCCTCCTGGTGGTCTGTCCGCTCAGGTCCTTCCTCGCACGTCGGCAATGACCCGGATGTACAGGCCGCCAGAGAGAAGCGGAGCTGTGGCCAGGCACGCCCGTCGGCAACCACCGCAGGGGGCCGCAGCGCATCGAGCTGCTCGCTCAGCACGAGCGGATCGATCTGCTGGACCCGCTCGCGGAGTGCTCGCTGCCGATCCTCCGGCAGAACTCCAGAGGCCAGCAGACGTTGCAGGGGCGTCTGAGCTGCATCATATACCTGGCGCACCCGGTCGCCCTTGGGAACTTCGGCCTGGAGCTTGAGGGAGGGCTGAAAGCAATTGACCACGAGCCGCAGCGCCCGGTAGACCTCGCGGAGTTGGTGGTAGGCCTGTACTCCCAGCCGTGTATGGCCCACCGCCTTGCGCACCACGGCTCCGTTTTTCTGCTCCACATGGCATTGATCGTTCTTCACCGCCGGGCGCCCGCGCGTGAAGGTCAACTGCTCCTGCTCACAGTAGGCAATCAGCTGCTCATTGAGGAACTCAGAGCCACTATCGGTGTCGATTCCCAGCAGGGGAAACGGGAAGAGTTTGCGGGCCTGCGAAAGCGCGGCGAGCACGGCGTCAGCACTTTTATCCAGCAGCGGGATGCATTCGGTCCAGCCGGTGGCGAGATCGGTGAGCGTCAGGGTGTACAGAAACCTCCCATCGAGATTCTCTCCACAATGGGCTACCAGATCCATTTCCACAAAGCCAGGGTGATCCTCCTCCCATGCGCACGGGGATCTGGGCCTTGCACCGGAGACCGGGAGTGGTCGTGGACAGACCATGCACGCGGGGTTTGCGTTGGGTGCGCAAGAAGCGCTCCGCGGTGGACATACTCATGGCGAGCAACTGGCGGCGCTCTACTTCCGTGAGACACAGGTGCCCATGCTGTTCCAGCAACGTCACCAGCCTGGGCAGGGACGGCAGGAGCCGTTTGGCACACACTTAGTGTGCGGCCTTCCAGGCCAGAAAGAGGGCCTGCTGCACCGGCGGACGGTACTGCGGCTGACGGCGGCGCTGGATGGTCTGCTGGCCGTGCTCCCCATGGTTGAGCAGCTCGATGGCATACTTGCGACTATAGCCTGTCCATTCCACAAACGAGTCCAGCAGGAGCGTTTTCTGGGCCGGGGATGCCTGCAGGTAGCGCGGAGCCAGATGCCTGAGCAAAGCACGCCGGACCTGAAAGGTACGAGAGAATGGCTGAGGCATAACAATGTGTCCTCCCTCCAAACAGCCAGGTTTCCTTGGGAGAAGACGTGGCAAAGAGGCTCGTCAGCATGCCGACGAGCAACGACGCGTGCGCTCGCTTCGTACTCCCGTCACCCAGATCCTTCCCAACTGGTCAGACGCGCAGGTGGCCCTCCAGTCACACAAGCAGATGGTTAGCAAAACTTCGCAGCTTCACGAGAAATCGTACCCGTCCGATCACGAAGAGCAGGATCTTCCCCGTTGCCAGAAATGCGCGCGAAAGCAACGGGCGACGATGGTGGGGACCTCCCATGCGAGGGAAGAGAATGGGGGAAAATCCGACCCGCGGGTACGATTTCTCGTGAAGTAATGCGTGTCCCTGGTGGACAGAGAAGATGATGAAAATCGTATATTTCGTGCATGAACAGTAGTAGTAGGCGATTTTCGGAGGAAGTAATGCGAATATGCAGGATGGTACCAGTTGAAGTATCCATGAACAGTATGTGCTACGTTCTTCTTTCCTCTCCAGGAGGTTCTTCACGTTTGACGTGGGTGAGTTTCTCCCCCGGTTAGCTCTACAAGGACTCTTCCATCTTCACCCTCCTGTATCATTGTCCGTTCAAGCTCTTCCTCTCACTGGATGAGGAGATGTTTCCGCGAGCTTCCGCATGCCGTAGCTGCACAAACCGCTCGATGCCAATCAGCGGAACCACAGCCCGCTCTATCGGAGAGAACATCTGGCGGGCGATTGCCCAGTCAATCACAACCGGCTCAACCATTGGATAGTCAACACCCTTCCAGCGAATGATGCACCCCCCTGCCGCGCGTACGTTTTGGAACCAGTCGGACTGCTCACCAAAGGTGAGCGCGATCACGAAACCATCACGTGTTGGCCGCGCACTCACAGGCGTGGCATAGGAGCGACCGGAACGACGCCCATGGTGTTGGACCACAGCAAACAATGGCAGGTGCCGACTTCCTGCGTGCGCCAGGATGAGCGGGTTCAAGAGACGTGTGAGCCGGGATAACAGAGGACGTCTCTTGACGGCACGTTCCCCGCTAGCTATAACATTGTTCCCTGACATTTTTCCCTTTTCCTTTCTGCAACGAGAGTTCCTAGAAACCCTGATTCTGCTTGACCAGGATGATCGTGCTGCGACCGGACAGATGTTCCCCGATGACGAGCAACAGCTTTTTGATCGCACTGGCCATATACCTGGGGCATGGGCTCGTCCCCCAGGGGAAAGCTCTATTCCAGAATGCGGTAAATCCACTCATCCAAAGGACCCATACTGTGTTGGTAGCAACGCTGTCTTGATCTCTACCAGAAAGATCATCACAACGTAAGAGGGTTGAGAGGTCCCTTTTGTGACAGGCAAATCTTGTCACAAAAGGGACCTCTCAACCCTCTCCTTTCTGTATAGCGATCTTTCCTAAAAGGATCACGTCAACATGTGTAGCAACAGCGGCTTGACAGGCTAGTCACCATGAAATGGGGATGGCAAAGTTCCAGGAGCGGCGACGCACCCAATTACAGGGCTTGAGGCAGTGGCAATCTTCTTTCTGGAAACAGGAAGCATGATCAGGAGCTCGTTACGACAAGGGTCCAAAGTGGAGTTGGCAGAAGTCAATTGTCAACTTATGTTGATGACTCGCTCTGGTTCGCGCATCTTTTGCGCGCTGACGATTGAAGTGGAGGCCGGGCAGATTCGGACCTTTCGTGTCGTGGCTCACCTGGAGGAACTCATGCACGTCTCACAGAATTGATGCGCATCATTCCCAAGAGTGGACAAGTCTACATACCAGTGAATCGTGAAAATGATGAAATGAAGGTGGTAGTATTCAGCCTGAGACTCATCAATGCAAGAACAACAACAAAGAAGGAGAAAAGATCATGATCAACAGAGAAAACTATCAATTGCCTCCCAAAGAAGGCTTTATCCTGACACGCTTCTTGACGGTAGCGGATGTGAAACGCTCGGCGGAGTTTTATGTGCATGTTCTCGGTGGCACTGTTGTTCGTAGCGGCGAACCCACCATCATCCAACTTGCCAATAGTTGGCTAATTGTGAACGTCGGTGGCGGCCCGACTGACGATAAACCCAATGTGACGCTTCATCCTCCTCACAACCCGAATGAGGTTTCCAGCTTTCTGAATATTCGTGTCGCCGACATCAGGGCCTCATACGAGCAGTGGCGAGCCAGAGGGGCCGAATTCCTGACTGAGCCAAAGGACCACGGCTTCGAAATTCGCTGTTACATGCGTGATCCTGACGGCTATCTCATCGAGGTCGGGCAATTAAGCGGTTCCCAAGCCTGAATACCTGTTCCAGGACGACAATCTTTGCTCCGTCCTGGAACACCGGGCATCCTTTGCCCTTTGCGACTGTTTCGCCGAATGAGTACATTGCTCCATCAAACATCTTACCCAAGGTTCTTTGCTCAACTGGCGATCAGGGACTCCTTGTAACTCTCTCTGCTAGAGCGATGGCGTGGGTGCTGGTCCCCTGATCACTTCTTCCTGCCGCTGCTCCTCCCTGGTTTCCAGCAGATGAGCACGGATCTTGCGCATTCCTCACTGCAGAGTACGGATTTGTAATGGCTGATAGCGTTCGGGAGAGCGGCGCTGAAGCTCGCAGAAAATGTCGTCGAGGCTACCATTCAGGATGGGCAAACAGCCAGGACAGGATTTGCTCCCACTCTCCAATAAAGGGGTCTTTGTGGGTTTGCCGCCAGCCCAGCACCCATTTTCTCCGATCCTGCTCTCGATTCAAGCTCTGGAGCCCTGCTTTCGGATCGGGGACACTCCACTCCTCAGGAGGTTTACCCGCTGTACAATCGTCCACGGAAAGAACCAGGTACAGGGGAGAAGGGATGGGTGAAATCACTGGAGAACAATCAGCAGAGAAGCGGAACATGGCCTGTTGCACCTGCTTGAGTTGGTTTAAGAGGCTGATATAATCGAGTATCCCGGTTACCTCGGTTAGTGCTTGCCACTCTAGGGCAAAGGGAGGACTTGCACTATCAACCCTGGGAGCCCGTTCATTCCCGGCACTCGATGTGGATTGGATCGCTCGCGCCAACGACAGAAGACTGCGGTTCTTCATTGACGTGGAGTTGGAAGATGTCGGGCCGCGCATAGTGGCCCACGACATCGAAGTCGTATTTACCACGCGCAATGTCCCCGAGGTCCAGGTCCGCCGTCATAATATCTTCCTCGCTGAAATTGGGACCGGCAAGCATCTGCCCCAGGGGATTGACAATACAACTGCCCCCGCGCGAGAGGACGGTCTCCGGTGCATCCCCAAAGGGCGTGACGTAGGAGGCGGGGTAGTCGGAGCGGCGCGCGAACTGGTTGCAGGACAGGACAAAACAGCGGCCTTCCAGCGCGATATGCTGCATGGAAGCAATCCAGCTATCCCGCCCATCGGCTGTTGGGGCACAGTAGAGCTGGATGCCCTTGCGGTACATCGCCATGCGCAAGAGCGGCATGTAGTTCTCCCAGCAGATCACCGCTCCCAGGCGCCCGATGGGCGTGTCGAACACCGGCAGGGTCGAGCCGTCCCCAAAGCCCCAGATCAGGCGTTCGGAAGCGGTCGGCATGAGTTTGCGGTGTTTGCCCAGGTAGGAGCCGTCTGGTGCAAAGAAGACGACGGTGCAGTAGAGGGTTCCGCCGTCGCGCTCAATCACGCCGATCACCAGATACACGTTATTCTGCGCCGCACTAGCAGCCAACTCTTGCATGGCCGGGCCGGGAATATCGACGGCGCTCTCCCAGTAGCGCCGGTACTCCTCGCGTCCTTCGGGTGAGCGATCCCCGACCACCGCGCCGAAACTGAGGCCACGCGGATAGGCCGACACAAACGCTTCGGGGAAGACCACCAGCTGCGCTCCCTGGCTGGCAGCATCCCTGGTCAGTGCGCCTACCTTTGCCAGGGTCCTCTCTCGATCGAATGCGATGGGTGCCGCCTGCACCACTGCCGCGCGGATCACGTGTGATTGTGCTGTCATGAGCTCTCTCTCCTCCCTGTGAACTATGCCCTCGCTGCAAGCGTACTCGATTCGTGTTCAAAACACAAGCCATGCTAGAGTATGTCCCGTTTCTGCTACAATAGACAGAAGGAGCAGCAGGAAAGGGACCACGCAACATGGCATGGAGGAATGGCATACCCGAGTCTCGCTCCATGAGTTCAAAGAGGAAATATGACTGAGCATGTACTCCCACTGGCAGTCGCCCACCGAGGTGGCAACGAAGTGGCGCACGAAAACACGCTTGAAGCCTTCCAGGATGCCATCGATTTAGGGTACCGAAGGATTGAGACCGATGTTCACTATACTCGTCATGGCGAGCTGCTGGCGGTCCACGGTCAGACCATCGACGGCTCAGAAGCCATTCAAAAAGGCGTCGATGCGTATGTGCACCTAGGTGAACGGGCCATCCGTATCGCCGATCTCACGCGTGCCGACCGTCAGGCCCTAGCTCATGACGGCTTGTCTATCCCGACGTTGGAAGAAGCACTGTCTCTCAACCGCGAGGTTTACTGGAACATTGACGCCAAACGACAAGAAGCAGTTGCGCCCTTACTCGCCGTACTCCGCCGGCTTGCTGCATTCCCGCGTGTGACATTGGCTTCGTTTCACGAGAACAGTATTCGCAAGCTGCGAGCGAGGGCACCTAAAGGAACGCAAACGTCGCTCGTAGCACGTGAAGTTCGCAAGCTCTATCTGACAAGTTTTCTTCCGTGGGATCCAGTACACTTTCCGAAGCATACTCGCGCGCAAGTGCCCTCGACCTACGGAAAGAGAAAACTGGTCACGCCGGCGTTTGTGAGGACCGCACATCGGCATGGCATCCCAGTTGACGTCTGGACCATTAACACCCAGCAAGAAATGGAGTACCTGCTAGACAGTGGCGCAGACGGCATTATGACCGATGCGTTGCGCACGCTCAAGACCGTGTTAGAGGCTCGCGGTCTGTCACTCTCCTATCCTTTGTAAGAAAAGCGGTTCGTACTTGATTGTGGAACCCCAACAGGTGCGGAGGAATACTTTGAAGGATCATAAACGCTCAACATGTTGAACGACAGGAGAAGAGGTGGTAGATAGAGAGGAATGTGTGATTGTGTCAAGGAGAAAGACTAGGTCGGTGAGCGTTCATATGTGCAGGTAACCGCCCTCTCTCTGCGGTGTCATAGTGGGCACACTCGTTCCGCTGGAAGTTAAGCTAGGCCGGGCCTCCTCCCACTCCTGCTCTGGTTGTGGAGAAGCCGCGCTGGCCTCGTGTGCGCTGGGAAGGCGAGCCTCGATCGGCTGTCACAACGCTCATGGAAAGCAGTTGCCAGCGGCACTCCTCCGTCAGGTGAAGATGCTCAAGCCGCGTAAGCCGCTTCGACCAGCGTGGGGAGAAAGGGCATGAGGCGTTTCGCACAAATCCGGTTGGCGGCGTTCCAAACCAGGAACAAGGCGTGTTGGACTTCTGGTCCGTAATGGCGTGGCCGGGTGTACTGTGGTCTGGATTGCCCCACTTGCGCATGGTTGAGGAGCCATATGGCATATTTGCGATTGTATCCTGTCGATGCGCGTCGTGGCATCGAGCAGCTTGCTCTTCTTCTTGACCGTCGTTGCCTGGCAATATTGCGGGATCACTTGCTGAAGGAATGCGCGCCTGGTTTGCAGGCTCAATCCGCTTTCCACATTTGCCTCCCTTGGCACTATCCTGCGCGAGATACCTCTGCTGACACGAGAAACCCTGCTTGCCTCACCAGGAATCTGACCCTTGCAACACATTATAGGGGCTTCCTGTGTTTTTAGCGAGGGAAAATCGGTGCAGTGGTGGGCTGATTGCAAAACTCAACACTGATCCGCAAAAAGAGAGTTTCTTGAAAAACGCAGAGTCAGATTCCAGCTGAGGCAATGCGCAGTGCGAAGGCAGGATGTCGCGTGCGCCGGGGCAGGATGTCACCTCCACGTGAAGGCAGGATGTCACGCGCACCGAGGCAGGATGTCACCCCAAAACGAGGCAGGATGTCGCTGTACACCTTTGTGCACATAAAAACATCGTCTCCTTGCTTTCCCTAACACTGCCTGGTTGTCGCCAGGCGGCTTCTCACCGGCCTGCAGAGAGACGATGTAGATACGTGGGAGCGGGAGACGGGGCTCGAACCCGCGACAGCCTGCTTGGAAGGCAGGAACTCTACCAAGAAAAATGCATTAGAAATACGTAAAAAGCAGGATATCGTATACGGTTGAAAGAAATACGTTCCCCAACAGAAGGACAAGCCCACCATATTAGAGGATGGTATATTTCCGCAAGAAAGATGAGGTAATGGCTTGCAATACTAGATTATTCCAGCTCTCTGGTATCCTTTCAGGAATGTGCCTTCTGTTTTGCATAGCAGTTACGGAGTCACAACATTTTTTCGTACCATTTCCCTCACTTTGACTTCCCAGATCGAAAACGAGCCTGGACATTCCCTGCTAAGCCGAAATACAGAGCCTTCTGGCCTCATGTGTTAGGACTTGCTCGAGAGAGAGATGAACAAAGCCAGTGCAGCGTTGACCTGCGGCACCGAAAACAGTTCTGGCTGAAAATGCTTCCCCACCCATTGTCGCATTTCCTGATGCTCTGGGTGGCTTCGCTTGCGCCACGCTTCCAAAAAGTGCGCGTACCCGC
>Ga0137379_10005314_pt1 | contig 12139 bp, 13 predicted proteins | sample SagtaG_18_FD_104812 | JGI IMG/M metagenome (GOLD analysis project Ga0137379, IMG submission 104812) | Vadose zone soil microbial communities from Sagehorn Ranch, Mendocino, California, USA - Sage2_L_80_16 metaG | ecosystem: Environmental > Terrestrial > Soil > Vadose zone | place: USA...
GACGAGCGGGCCGGACGGATTGGAGATGCGGCCAACCATGATCTCGCCAGGCGAGCCGTTCACGAACGCGACCGTGTCGCCGCCCAGCGCCGTCGCGAAGGCCTGCGTGCCGGAGCCGATCTGGATCGTGTTGTGGCTGACGACGTCGTAGACCATGCACGCCCGTACGCCGGTCGAGGGGTTGTAGCGGGCGAACGCGATGTGAATGCCGTTCAAGTCCGAGAGCGTGTCGATGTCGTCGGGAGTGCTGGGAGGAATCGCAGCGTTCGGCGAAACGGGGTTGAGGAAGTCGTAGTAGCGGATCAGCGCCTGCCCGCTGGGGTCGCTCGCGTCGGTGTAAGCAGCGATGTTCCCGCTCACGTGGGGGTCGAGCTGATCGCCCGCCGTGTTGTCCACCACGATGGTGGTGCCGCCGACGCTCCCACCATTTGCAGGCGTTACCGCGAAAGCCACTGTCGCTGCTACGCCGATCGCAACAACGCAGATCGCGATGGCGAACCAGCGTAGCCTCTTTCTGACAATCTTCTGCGATGCCGCGCTGGTGAGTTGTTGCTTTTTGTACTTCTGGTGGTTAGTTAACTTCATGGTGCCTCCTTTAAAGCCTCAGTTCGACAGACTCTATGAACCTTCAATCATTTCCTTCTCGCCCGTGGGCAACAGCTTTGACCTATTCACCAAAGAATCCCGACAAACAAAAACTCTTTCGGCTTCAACAAAATGAATCTCACCGATTTCAATCAAACGGAAAATCTCGCGCTCCCCCAATCCGGTCAGCGCGGCGGCGGCTTCCGTCGGCAGCATCTCAACGAAGGCGTTGCATTGCTGGCAAAACCCTTTAAAACCACGATGGACTTTGACCGTGGTCAACTCTTCGGTTTCATAAATAACTTCAGTTGTTCGTTTCATCCTTTTTATCTAAATTCCTAAAGTTGCCTTGGGTACCTCAGCGAGACTAAGATTCCAGCGACGTTTTCGTTTGGCCCATTCTTCCCCGAGGCCGCAAAAACGTCTTGGAGTTTTCCTGACTTTGTTCTGAATCTTTTCTGCCGTGAAGGAAGAACCCGCAAATCAACGAATCATCTACGAATTCGGAAAGTTCGTTCTGGATCCGCGGGAGAAGACTTTGCTGATGGACGGCCAACCAATTCATCTGCCGGCGAAGGAATTCGACACTTTGCTGCTGCTGGTTGAAAACAATGGCCGGGCTTTGAGCAAGGAAGAGATGCTGGAGACGATTTGGCCGGGTATTTTTGTCGAGGAAAACAATCTGGCCAAATACGTTTCGCGCCTGCGAAAACTCCTCAATTCCGGCGGGGAAGTAACCATCGAGACGCTGCCGAAGCACGGCTATCGTTTTTCGGCTGAAGTAAATGAAATCATTCAGCCGGCAGAGGAAACGATTCTCGAAAAGCGCACGACACGGCGCCTGACCGTGCGAGTCGAAGAAGATCTTGGCGAAACGCCACTCGCTCTGTCACCGGCTTCCACCACGCTCTTAACTAAACCTGCGGTTGTTGCGGGCAAGAAACCGAGAAGATTTTGGCTGATTGCGCCGGTGATCCTGGGATTGGTTTTCCTGGGAGTACTCGTCGCTTTAATTGCTCGGCGCACGCGCTCAACCGGAACGCCGAAGACGATTGAATCGGTCGCCGTGATGCCTTTCGCGCATGCCGAAGGCGATCAGGAATTGGAATATCTCTCGGACGGACTGACTGAAAATCTCATCAACGGTCTGTCGCGGGCTTCTCGTCTGAAGATGATCGCGCACAACTCCGTCTTTCGTTACAAAGGCAAAGAGATCGATCCACAGAAGGTGGGCAACGAGCTGGGTGTGCAGGCGGTTCTGATGGGGAGGATTTCGCAGCATGGCAACGATCTCTCAGTCAGCGTCGAGTTGATCGACGCGCGCGACCGCAGCCACCTCTGGGGCGAGCATTACGATCGCAAGGCGACCGACCTTTCGTTTTTGCAGCAAGAGTTGGCGCAGAACATCGCTAACCATTTGCGTTTGCAGTTCGCACCTGAAGGACAAGCGTCAGGTCGCAAGAGTTACACCGACAATGTTCTGGCCTATCAGCTTTACGTGAAAGGCCGTTACTTCTGGAACAAGAGAACTGAAGTCGGCCTGCGCAAAGGAATTGAGTACTTTCATCAGGCAATCGAGCAGGACCCAAACTATGCGCTGGCCTATGCCGGCCTGGCCGATTCCTACATCATTCTCGCGAACTGGAGATATGCGCCACCCAGCGATTCGTATAGCAAGGCGAAGGCCGCGGCGCTCAAGGCGTTGGAACTCGATGATCACCTTCCGGAGGCGCAGACATCCCTGGCTTATGTAACCTTGCTCTACGAGCGCGACTGGAAGGCTTCGGAGTCGGGATTCCGACGGGCCATCGCGCTCAATCCAAATTACGCTTCCGCTCATCACTTCTATAGCATCTGCCTGGTGAGTTCCAGCCGGCAGGCGGAAGCTGTCGCGGAAATTAAACGCGCGCAGGAACTCGATCCGCTGTCGCTAATCATCAATTCCGTCCATGGTTGGATCTATTACCAAGGCCGCGAATTCGATCAGTCGGTTTATCAATTCACCAAGACTTTGGAAATGGATCCCAAATACGTTCCAGCCTTACTGGATTTAGGAGCCAGCTACCTGAGAAAGGGTGAATACAGCAAAGCAATTGCCAAATTCGAAGAGGCCAAAACCATCGCCGGCGAAACCGAGAGGATTCTGGCCGACTTGGCCCAGGCATACGCGGTCTCGGGACAGAAATCTGAGGCAATCAAAATTCTGCACCGACTGGAAGTTCCATCAGATGCGACCTTTGTTTCGACTTGGGATCTCGCCTTGGTCCATACCTCATTGAACGATAAGACCAGAGCGATTGAGTTGCTGGAGAAAGCTGCGGATGAGCGAGCGGGGTGGATAATACTGCTGGGAGTGGATCCGGCCTTTGACAGTCTTCGCGGCGAGCCGCGCTTCGAGAAGCTGAAGCAGCGAGTCGGAATCCCATGAGTTGCCCTCCGCTGGATATCGATTCAACAACATTGCCAGCAGGAAACCGATTGAAGCCCATGCGAGACACAAAACCACAGCGCCGGTGAGATGCGCGAAAACCGTGCGGGAGATCTTGTCGCGTCTTAACGGATAACGATGGGCGAGTGCAACGGTGATAGGCGTAAGCTCTCCAAAGAAGATCCAGTCACCACCAGCGAACAGGACGTCACCCCAGTGTGTGCGCTTCCGTTCCCGCTCAGACGCCAGTTGATATAGGTGCTAAAGGAACTGACTAGCGCCGGTATCAAGCAGGCAGCGGCTATCATTAACCAGTACGGACGTGATTTGATGAATCGTGCCACCGCGTTTGAAGTCACAACGACAGTCTAACGCGGTATAGCTGCGTATCAAATTACTTGCAGTTGGCGGTCGATCATTTGCAGCTAGAGGCGAACGCGAGCCTTCGACTCACTTTCTCGCGCTTTGGCAGATCTCTCGGGTCTCGCCCCTGATTAACCGTTCCCTGCGGAACGAGTACCGCCGGCTGATTATTTCTTGTCAGTCAATTCTTATCCATATAGGTTAGCGATGATTAAGAAGGAGGACAGAGGGTTGCACTAATGACTAACTTCCCCGCATTCGTTGAGTTGGACAAAGTTCGGCCAACATAATTGAGCGAAGCCGCCTAACAACAGCTTCGACGGGCCGCAATTGCGCGCCGGTTATTCTTGCGATTCCAGTTTGGCTTCGTATTCGTGCAGCCAACAACGTCGTTTTTCTACAATTCCCGTCGGCCCGGCAGTTGCTAGACTAGCTGCGTCCGAGGGGTCAAAACAATCGAGAGAGATCCATGAACAAGGTGAAAATCATGAGTTTGCTCGTGCTGGAGCAGGACGCGGCGATCGACATGTTTTTCAAGTTTCGTAAACGGAAGATAAAATGTTGCATATCCTGGACGGCGATTCGTCGGCAAACACTCTGAGACAATCGTCTGTTGAAGGCGACATAATCTCCTGCCGCGAGGCTCTTGTAGCAGGTCCGGCACCAGCGTCCGTGGAAGGAGAAGAGTGGCTGCAAGTAAGGGCCCGCCATCTTTCTTCGTACTATGGCGTCCCTCTTTCTGAATGCGAGCAGGGACTGCGCGATCAGGAAATCGCGCTTGCGAGTTATCCCGAGCACGATGAGGTGGTGCTCTGGTTTGAGCATGATCTCTTTTGCGAAACCAACCTGCTGTACCTGCTCAACTGGTTTGCATCGCGGGAACTGGGGACGACGAAGCTGAGTTTGATCTGTATCGGAGGCTTTCCAGGCATAGCAAAGTTTCGCGGGCTGGGTCAGTTAAATGCTGAACAGCTCGTTTCACTCTTTCCCTCGCGGCATGAAGTCTCATCTGGAGAACTAAAATTGGCCACTGCAGGCTGGGCTGCTTACCGTTCGCCCGATCCGACGGAAATTGAAAAGCTCCTCGAGGGAGATACCTCGGCAATGCCTTTCCTGCGGCCCGCACTGGAGGCCCACCTCAGACGTTTCCCCTCGATGCTGAACGGTCTGGGTGGTATCGAAAATACCACCCTTCGATTAATCCAAAGTGGAGTGAAAAAGTCTACGCTCCTGTTCCCAGCTTTCTTCGATGCTGAGCCGGCCTTCGGTCTTGGAGACTTTCAATTCTGGCTCGCCTTGAAAGGTGTCAGTGACACGCGAGAACCGCTACTCCAAATTGCAGAGGGCACGGGTGCCGGTCAGCGGCCGTCGTCAAAAATTCGAGACAGCAGCTTTGAGATAACTGAAGTAGGGAAGGCCGTGTTGACAGGCGAAGCAGATTTCGTGGCACTGAACGGGATCGATCTCTGGTTGGGAGGCGTTCACCTGTATGGGCAAGAGCGTATCTGGCGTTGGAATGAGACGAGTGGAAAGCTCGTATTTGTGTGATGTCTTCACTGGGAGCGCGGGCGGCGGGCTGCCCGGCCGGGGTGCTGATCTCGCCCGCACGCGCGGGTAACGCTCGCGCTGAGTTTCGTTAGAGGCTCGCTCTGCGACCAACACTCGGGCCTGACGGCCCTCGCTGCGGGCGCGTGGCTTTGATGATTTCGAGGTTGTGCGCGCGCCCGGTTAATTCGGACGTTGGGTGGCTAATTTGAGCGTAACCTTCAAAAGAAGGGGGCCGAAGAATGTTTCGTAGATTTTATCGCCACGGCGCGTTTGTATTTTGGATTCTGGGGCTGCTATTGCTGCCGGCATCAAAATCAGCGCAACAATCTTCAGCCGTAGCTACGCCCACGCCACTCGGCAGCTTGGTGAACGTGGACGGCCATCTGATGCACATTAGTTGCTCCGGCAGAGGAAGTCCGACGGTTATACTGGAAGCGGGAACTGGCGCGTTCTCTTTCGACTGGGGCTTAGTTCAACCGGAGGTCGCCAAGTTCACGCGCGTCTGTAGCTATGACCGCGCCGGACAGGCGTGGAGTGAGCTTGGCCCGCAGCCGCGCACCATTAAACAGAAAGCTTATGAGTTGCATACGCTACTGACGAACGCCAAAGTTTCGGGGCCATACGTGCTCGTCGGTCATTCGGGTGGGGGTTACATCATTCGCCAGTTCCAAACTAAATACCCGAACGAAGTTGCGGGGATGGTGCTGGCCGAGTGCGGGCACGAAAACAGTCTGTTCCTGATCAACGGCAGGCTCGTCCGAATGCCAGAACTTTCCAAAGATAGACCAATCCCGGAAGCGCGCTCCGAGATGAAGGACGGCGAGCGAACCATCGCGCCGGATGTCTTACAGCAGATAGAGAAGCAGCTACAACTCTTCGGGCCGGCGACGATAGACCCGCCCTACAATAAGCTGCCTCCGAACATACAGCAGATTCGGCTGTGGGCTTTGGCGCAGCCAGCGCACTTGCTCGCCGACAACAATCCGTTCGAGGGCGAGGAGATGGCCGCCATGTACAACGAGCGTCGCAGCCGCGAATACACGCTCGGTGATCTGCCGTTAATCGTCTTGCACAGAGAGGTCGGCGGATATAAGCCGATCCCGAAGATGATCAGCCCGGAGCAGGTCACGCAGTTGGAAGCGGAGCGTGTCGCGCTCAATCGCGAGTTGGTGAGCCTGTCCAGAAACAGCGCGCATATCATTGCCAGAAACAGCACGCACGACATACATCTGGACCGCCCGGAGCTTGTGGTTGATGCTATCCGAAAGGTCTTTGAAGCTGCGCGGCACCACAAAAGCGTTAAGCACGCCGAGATTGTGGGATAAACGCGACCGCCGCCTTTCTAGTTAGGCGGCTGACCTTCATATCCACTGGAGACGAGAACCCACGAGACTTATTTCCACTAGCGTGCTGTTAGAAGACAGGGATGCTGGAATTGAACTATACACTGCGAGCAATTCAGAAGAGGCGTGCGAGAAAATAAGAGTGCTCTGTGCTCATGTCTCTGCTTCGCGCCCAAGAAATCGTTGGACGCGTCGGCGGGAGCAAGCGTAAGGACGAAGGATGAATTATGAAGGATGAAGTGATGCGGCGGAGAGTGCTTTGATGCGCCACGTCCACTCAACCGTTCGTAAGACAGACAGGAAAGATTATCGAGCGCGAACTGCATTCATTACAAGGGTGTGCTCACCGACAACAGCTGGAGGGCTACGGAAAATCAGATGAGTAACGTTAACGTATATATCGATCCGAGAGTTCAGAAGGTGATTGAGCTATACGCGGACTTATTCGGCAGAGACTTTTATTCGTTGCCGATTAGAAGACAGATGGAGCTTCAAGCAGACCGGCTGACGGAAGCCCATCACAATCGAGATGACTCCGTCTGTTTTCAGATTGGCTCTTGGCATCCAGATTTGGTTGCAAAATCCGATGAACAGATACTGAACCACGTCTTCAGTATCGACGATGGGAAGGTCACCATCATTAGAGAACACGGGTTCAAGGACTGGAATGAGGTGGAGTCTATTGAAGGACGAGAGTCAGACGTGGCTTTGAGAAGGCCGTCGACACGATGCTATCCGGAGACCTGTCTTCATTGAAGGCACAGATTAGAGAAAAACCCGAGCTGTTGAGTTCCGGATCGCTGTACGGCCACAGTGCAACGCTGTTGCATTATGCGGGCACGAACGGAGTGGAATCCTACAGGCAAGTTGTCCCTTTGAATCTTGCCGAAATCGTGGATTTCCTCATTACATCGGGCGCCGATCAGAATAGCAAAGCTGACATCTACGGAGGGAGCACTCCGCGCGAACTATTCGAGAGCAGCAAGCACTCGTATGAATCGAAAGTGTATGAGGATGTCGTTGGCGTCTTCAGTAAGCATGGAGCCAAGCGTGATCGCTGACTACTCCATTTTGACTGTTAGCGCTCTGTTGACAGACATCTGCTGCTTGAATCTTAATTTGAAAGCCCGACTTTCATCGTACCGTTGGAGGCGAGCGCGAGAGGGCCTCTCGCAACTAGCTTGCTGCAGCGGAGGGTGCTTTGATTCGCGCCACCACGTCCACTCAACCGTTTATGCCGCATGCTCTTGTTGTGAGATCAGCGTTGGCTGAATTCAAAGACTCATTAGTAATGGAGAACATCGAATGCGTCTGTTTTTCTTGCGATTCGAGGTGGACGGCAGAAAACTGATTTATGGCTCGCCTTCTTTCGTGATCCCAAAGGCAACATTCTCTCGGTGATCGCAGAAGTAGGATCATGGACAGGTTTGATACTGCCAATTACAACGAGGCTACGAACAAACAAATGACAACTGAGTACTTGGAACAGCTCAATGCGGCGGCGTCATACTTAATCGCTCAACCCGAGATTCGTAACCTGATCAGTTTGCTTAAGGAAAAATTGAAACGAGTTCCGGAACCCTTTGTCTGGTCCACGTTCGATTTGGAGTCCGTCGGAACATGCCCGCCGGAGAAAATTAAATCGGGTTGGATTTTCGTTCTCAAGAAAGACGTGCCCTCTGGCTGCCACTATCACCCGAACAGCACACAGCACATGGTAATGATCGAAGGGCAGGGCGAATCAAATGTAGGCGGGGTTAGGAAGCGGATGATCCAGTTTGGATCCGATCAGCATTCACTCGACCATGTATGGTACGTGATTCCGGAACATACTGAGCATGAGTTTTTTCCTCAAGATAGAGATATGGTTGTCATTTCGTTTCATACGTGTGCGGCAACGCAGCTTGAAGAGATTAACTGTAATACCGGAGCGAACCGATTATATGAACCTGGCTAAGTTGGAAGGCCAATTAGGTAATTGCTAACTTGATTCTGTTGGCACATGTTTTCGGTTTCAATCAAGGGCGTCCTCTCTTGTGAACCTAGCAGAGTTGTGCTGTTACTCAACGACCGTCACAATTGATGGTGACCAAATCTGGAACTCGGATGATCGGCATCAATGCCCTGAGTATATTTTTCGTATTTGGTGCCTGTGCCAGCTTCCTGTCTTTCGTATCGCTGCTCTTTCCGGGAAGTTTCCTCGAACCGATGTGGCGCCTGAATCCTCGGGCGCGAATCGCCTTCTTCGGTATGGGGAACTGGGCACTAATTCTTTTGTGCGTTGTGTGCATCGCGTGCGCGATGGCTGCCGTTGGTCTGTGGCGACGCCAACGCTGGGCGTACTGGCTCGCGGTTGGGCTCTTGCTCGTCAATCTTTTCGGCGACTTGGCAAATGTCGCTCTTGGAAACGAACCACGCGCCGCGATCGGTATCCCTATTGTGATTGCAGTGCTTCTGTACCTGACGCGACCAGGAATACGGACTGCTTTTGGGATCAATTTGATTAAACCCCACGGCTGAATGTTTGCGCCAGAACAAACGTATGTACCCGACGCCCTTTCAGCACGTCCGTCATTATAGTTAACGATGGACGTGGGCGATGTCAGGCGTGACGCGGATGGACGAGATGGGAGAGCGATCTTTATGAAGAGAGGGCGGTTACAGTGGAGAACGTCAGTAACCATCCGGGTATCCAAAGACCGGGTGTGGGCGATTGTCGGCGACATATCGCTGATCCCGAAATATCATCCAGAGGTGACGAGGGTTGACTTGCTTTCGGGCCAAGGCACGCGAGGGCTCGGCGTAAGGTACCAATGCACCGTCTCGAAGGGGAGGAAAGGCAGCTGCGTTGAACAGGTTGTGAATCATATTCCAGGCGAGCGCACAGCGACAGCGTTTCCAGAAGACACTTGGGGCCTGAGCGAGATGTTCTCCGACTTTGTCGTGGAGACGGTCTTGGTGCCGCATGGCGACGGCGACACAGCCTTGGTGCTTGAAGCTTACTACGAACCGATCGGCTGGAAAACGAGACTGCTGAATGTTCTGTTTCTACGGCGACTCATGGCGCGGAGAGCACGTCGTACCATTGAGGTATCAAGCGCTTGGCGGAGACGGCGTAAGGATCTGCGTTACAAACAATGGGCCGCGCCCAACAATTCTTATGTTGGACAGACAGCATACAGGAGACTCTGGCATGAAAGCATCAGTCTTTATCGGGACCAGCGTGGACGGCTTTATCGCGCGACCCAACGGTAATCTTGATTTCCTGCCGCCCGGTGGCGGAGAACCGCACGGCTATGATGAGTTCATGGACTTGGTGGATGCGCTGGTCATCGGCCGCAAGACTTTCGAGACCGTTTTGAGCTTCGACACGTGGTTCTATGGCGAGAAACCTGTTTTCGTCCTAAGCACTCGGCCACTCGCTCCCGCCCCGGTCGGTGCGATCGTAGAAAATATGTCAGGACAGCCGGCGGAGATCGTATCGCGCCTTGAAGCTCGCGGCCTTCAACACATTTATGTGGATGGAGGGATTACGATTCAGCAGTTTCTCCGAGCCGGACTTATTCAGCGCCTCATAATTACGCGGGTACCGGTGCTAATTGGCGATGGCATTCCGCTGTTCGGCAGCTTGCCGAACGATGTAAGACTTCGCCACGTAATGACGCGCCATTATCCAAGCGGTTTGGTTCAGAGCGAGTACGAAGTTGGGTAATCCTAAAATGTCGATCATTGCAGAAAACTCCAATTCGCATCTTTCTTTGGAAGCTTCACGTTTGTCAGATGTTGCCGTACTTGATGATACCGAAGGAAAGCGAGAGCAGCCTCATCTGGTTTCTGGAACGAAATCTCTGTGACGAGAACAAATTCTTGAGGGCATGGTCATACAATGGATTTCATGAGCTAGCCAGGCAACACCGCGAATACATTGACTATGCGATCGAACAGATAGAGCGCGGAGAGGCGGATAAAGCGGCCTCAGTGAAAGCGCGAATTCGCAATATCCGAAAGGCTATGAACAAACTGCCGACAATGAATTGATTGCGTCTCACACCTAAGGAGGGATACTGATATGCCGTTCAAGTTCGGGAAAGCTTTCGTCTCTGCTGTTTTGCTCTGGGTCATCGGCTTTGTGTGGGGCAGCATCGTGTTTATGACACCGGCTTTGAAGGCTGTCCCGGCGGTTCCTTATGTCTCCAGCAATCCTGCCATTAGTTTTCCCATTTTATTCATTTGGCTCATTGTCACCTACCTGCTTGCGAAGAGTTATTTGAAAGCCGCTGGTGATAAATTCAGCGAAGGGCTGAAGCTTGGCATTATGTTTTCCGTTGTGAACGCCGTGCTGGATTTGTTGGTATTGGTATTTTTGTTGAAGGCTGGTTTCAGTTACTTTATCTCTGTAACGGTCTGGCTAGGTTACTTGATGCTGTTCATTATTCCCTGGATAGCCGGACGTTCTTTGCAAAAGAAAGTGGTATAGCGCGGCGCCGCCGGACAAATCGTTTGGACGCGAGCGGAATGAGCGGGCTTATCATCGACAACTTGCGCCCAGCCCAGTTGCTTCCCGCCGCGTCAACTCAACCGTTGGGCTGCTAAGCTAGTAATTAATTGGAAAGGACAAGCCCGGTATGAGAAATATTTCAATTGTCGTGTTGGTTATTACCGCTTCTGCCCTTGCGCTCGCGCAAGTGAAGAACAAGGATACCAATCAAAAGACTGAGGTTGCACGGGAGACAACAAGTATGCGAAAACAGGCAAAGGCCACATTCGGCATAAAATCTTGGGACGAAAAACCCTTCAACGAGATGAACGGTACGCCGAAGCTTACACGCGCTAGCGTGACCAAGTCTTATCAAGGAGACATCACGGGAGAAGGAAAGGTTGAGTACTTAATGATGTACCGTGAGGACGGCACGGCCAGCTTCGTCGGTCTAGAGCGAGTAGTGAGTAGCGTTGGTGGTCGCTCGGGTAGCTTTGTACTTCAGCATAGCGGCACCTTCGAGGACGGCGTAGCGAAGGTAATATTATCCGTGGTTCCCGGCTCTGGGACTGGGGACCTGCGCGGCATGAAGGGAGAGGGTGGATTTAACGCCGGGCACCAACCACCATACGCGATGACGCTCGACTATGACTTCGAGTGACGCCTTTCAAACGATACGGTGCGAGGGGTCTCTCTCGACTGGTTGATTCTGAGGCGCAGACCCGACATACAGGTGTCTCAATTTATTGCCTCACAAAAACCAAAGAAGTTCTTCGGAATTAACCGGCGCGGTTCTAACTGCGAACCCTCGCTGGATCCGTCAACCGTTACGATGAGGCGTGGTGCGCTGGCGCGCGTTTATCTGCATCCTTAAGAATTCGCTTGATCCAACGAACCTCTGCCTCCAGTTGCTCGATGGTTAATTGCAACATCCAAACTGCTTCGTGATAGGGATGTCCGACTTCGGTCAGAACGTCCGCGAGAGTCGCGCGCTCCTCGACCAGCTTCTCTTCAACAAAAATCCTCCGGGCGGCCAGCTGCTTCCGAAATGTGCGCGGCCGCGCTTGCCATGACAACGCTAGCCAGGTGAGGAAAGGCTGATGAACCTTCGTATGGGTCCAGCTTTTTGCTTCTAATGCAGCGGCGAGTCGCTCTTTGCCAAGCCGAGTAGTTTCGAGCACGCGTCGCTCAGGGCCGGCTGACGGTGAATCTTCAGAAGTCACACGGATAAGTCGCAGTTTAGTCAGCTTATCCAGTGAATAATAAATCTGTGGCCTTGACACTGGCGCCCAATCGCGTATTTTGCGATCCTCAAGCGTGGCATTTACCTCATAACCGTGCATGGCACGTTCAGCCAACAGGCTGAGAATCACTAAGTCCGGAACCGTTAACCGA
>Ga0137379_10005315_pt1 | contig 12137 bp, 12 predicted proteins | sample SagtaG_18_FD_104812 | JGI IMG/M metagenome (GOLD analysis project Ga0137379, IMG submission 104812) | Vadose zone soil microbial communities from Sagehorn Ranch, Mendocino, California, USA - Sage2_L_80_16 metaG | ecosystem: Environmental > Terrestrial > Soil > Vadose zone | place: USA...
AAACCCAATTCCAATTCCCAAACCTAGTCCCTATGTCCCTAGTCCCTGCTTCTTTCCGGTCCAATAATCCGAAACTCGCCGCTAAGATGCATCAAGCTCATCAGGTAGAGCATCCCGTCGTAATAGCGATTCTGCCCTGAAGGAATCGGCGTATTCCACAACGCCTCGGTAAACTGCTTCGCCCTGGCGCGGTCCGTAGCTGCAAGTCCCGCCACCGCGTTCGTCCCCGCCAGCCCTGCCGGATGATCCTCATGCGTCAGCCCCGGCGTCGCGCCCATATCTTTGCCATCCAGCGTGTACACCGGCCCATACTTGTCGATACCCTGCGCCGCAAAAAACTTCTGGATGCGATCGCTCAGTTGTTGCTCCGCAGGCGCCTTGTGCCACCACGACCAATCCACCGACCAGTTGCTTGCCGTGCGCCACGCGTCATAGCCAAACTCGCCCGACTGCGGAAAGCGATTGGTGTGCGGCGACCCATCGAAGTTCGCGTAGGTCGGCGCAAGCCCCGTCTCCGGATTCGTAGTTTTCACAAAAAATTCGCGGCTCACCGCGGCTGCCCGAGTCCAGAATTCACGATCCTCCTCCGGTCCCCATCGCGCCCACAACTCATAAAACGCCGGCAAGTGATACGAAGGATCCGTGAATGGCTCCGGCATGATTCCCGGAACAAAGAGGATCATCGCATTCTTCTCGTTTACCTCCGGACCCACTGTGCGCGGCCCGTGCTTCGTCATTCCGCTCATCACCACACGATGCCGCATCGCCGTCAGCAGCTTCTCCGCCTCCGCGTGGTAATCGTAAATCCCATGCCCACCCGGCCAGCGATTGCCGGCGAACAGCAGCGCCATCGCGAAATATTCCTCGCCATCCGGCGCTGGAGTCTCCTCATTCGCCGCTCCATCCGTCTTGCATGACCAAGAGAAATACTCATACGACGGATGCTTCGGGTCGCTGATGTACATGTACGTCATGGCCCAGTTCCAGATCGCGTCGAACTCCGCCTTCTTGTTCAGCTCGACCGTGATCATCATTCCGTAAGACATTCCCTCGGTCCGCACATCGTGATTCGCCCAGTCAGTCACATACATCAACGGACCGTTCGCATTGCTGCCCGCCGCAAAGGCGATCGTCTGCGTCTGCTTGTCGCCATGAAATAGCTGCGTGTACGCCGCGTTAACTTTCGCCTGAATCTCGCGCTTCGAGTGCCCATCCTCCGCAAATAGATTGCGATACCGTCCAGTCGCGTAAGCACCCTCGCCATCTCCTGGCTTCGTCCCAGCAATTGCAGCCGTCGATCCGGCAATCAACAAACACAAAATTGCCAGTGGCAGTTTTTCTTTTGTTTTCAGTTCGCTCACGTCTGTCTCTCCACCCGCAACGATACTCAAGCGATTTACTCACGTCCAGAATTATCGCGCTGAATTCTCGGCCCAACCAAATGCGCATCCAGTCAGAGTGGTGTACACCCGGGCCCCCAAAAAGAAAAGGGCACTCCGCAGAGCGCCCTTTTCAATCTAGCAAACAATCATTGCCTGTCCAACAGAAGTGCAAGACCCAGATGCTTCAATCCTTCTCCTTTGCGCTGGGCGTAAGCTTGCGCAGCACAAATTCTTGCACCAGGCTGCTGACCGTGCGTTCGGCCGTGGAGATCAGCACATTATCAAACGTAAAGCTCACGCCGCGATTCGACGCCGGATAGTATGCATTGGATATCGCACTGGAAATCAGATCGCCGCCCATGCTTGAATAATTTGGCTGCAGCTTTCCGTTGTCCCCTCTGCAGATGAAAGGGTTGGAAATCGCGTGCAACATGCGCGACTTCTTCGTCCCTGTACCTTGGTAGAAATAGCGCGGATCTTGGTGCAACAGCGAAGGCAAAATAGCGCCGCCAAACAGGATATCTGTAAGCCCATCTGCATAGATCGCGCCAAACCGCTGCCCGTAGCCTTTCGCCCCTTGCACATAATTCGGAGTATCCGCAGCTTGGTCAACCCCGGCTAGGAACGCCGCCCCAGCAAAGCTCACAGGGTCGATTGACACTTTAAATGCCATTTGAAATTTCAGCTTCGTCGTCAGAGGAACTGCATTCTTCGCGTCATACACAACATAGAAATTAGGAATAAAACCAAATACGCGCTGCTGCTCCTCAACGAGAACTTGCTGTGTAGCAATCTGCTCCGTTGAAGAAGTGACAAGAACTGACTCGACCGCATCCTTCAGCTTCAGCTTGATGCCGGTTACGTCAAAATACTGGCCAGCCGCAATTGCAACCGGGGGCGAAACCCAGTCCTCGAATCCCGGTGCGCTGATTGTGATGTGATAAGTGGATCCTGGCTTGAGGCCCGCGAAATCAAAGAATGCGCTGTCATTTGCTGTCGCGGATTTGCGATCAGCTGGATCTCCGTTCTCAAGAACGACCGTGGCGCCTGGCACGAGGTCACCGTATACGTCGGTCGCCGTACCGCTGATGTTCCCCGGCTGAATCGCAGGTGAAGCCGGCAGAGCAGTCTCACCCTGCGCTGCCGCTCTCTGCTCACCGCTCGCCGGCTCTGGAGCTGAAGGGACCTCGACAGACTGTTTCATCTCGTCGGGCGCAGGTTTGCTTGCTCCCGGTTCTTGCGCCCAGGAAGTTGCATGCACGCCGAATGCCGAAATACCAACGAGAAAGATTGCAGAAAAAAAGCGAGAAGCAAGACGCATCGTTCACCAATAGGGGAGTTTGAGTGCGCCTGCCTTCGATTCACGTTACGGCCAATGGAAAGCAGATGCACCCTGGGGTAGATCCGTCGCTCCGCATCTTCCAGCGGTCGACGGATCCCTGCATAGAAGCATCACTCTACACTTAGACGTACTTGGCCTCTTCTCGGATACAAATTGTGCTTCAGCGATCTGGAATCCACGAAGAATCCCACATCTTATTCTTATGGAAGTGCATGTCGGCTTTTCATCTCCTTCAAAAGCAGCTCGACCTTGTCCTGGCTCTCGAGTGTTTTGAATTTATCCTCCAGGGTCTCCGGAGAAAGAATCTCGCTGGCAGCCGCGTTCTCCGCAGACTTCACGTGAACCTTTGTCCTCATACGTCCCATCGCATGTTCCTGATCGGTGCCCACGGCCTGCCGCGCCTTTGTGGCTCTACCCACTACCTTGGCTCTGCGATGCTCCGCGATCAACATTTCGCTGTGCGCGCGCGTCTCGCTGAGTTTTTGTTCGAGCTTATGCAGTGCCTGGCGCAGACTGTCGGCTTCATGCTTCTGATCTTCGGCCTGCGTCGTAAAGCCGGTCATAAGTTGGTCGTGGCTCAACGCGCGCTCCAGCGCAGCACGCGCCAAATCGTCCTGCCCCTTCTGCACAGCCAACTCGGCCTTCCGTCGCCAATCCGCCGCTAGCTGCTCGTGTTCCACGCGCTTCTTCTCAAGCAAGTGCTGGTCTGCGATTGCGATGGCCACCTGCGTCTTTACCTGCATAAGCTGGTTCTCCATATCCAGTACGATCTGTTTCAACATCCGTTCCGGGTCCTCGGCCTTCTCCACCAGATCGTTCAGATTGGCGCGAAGCAAAGTGCTTACTCTGTCTAGCAATGACATACAAACCTCCGTGTTGCTTTCAGCCGTGAGCCCGCTCCCGGACCCATAGGCAGTTCCAGTGCAATTGGGTTACTTCGCCGCCGGCTTTGTGGGCGTCGCCTTTGCCGGTGTCGGCTTTGCGATCTCCGTCATCGTTGCCAATTCCTTCATCATCTCTTTCGTCAGAGCCTGGCTGCGCTCACTCACTCTCTTCATCACCAGCGGCATATATTCCTTGGCGATGACCGGTTGCTGATCCAGCAAATGCTGTCCGACCGGCGAACTGAAGAAGGCGATCATCCCATCCACGTCGTCGCGGCTAAGATGTTGCTGATATAGCCCGCTCATGTCGTCGATCATCTCTTCCACCGGGTAGATGTTCACCGCCTTTTCAACATACCGGCTTATCAAGCTCTCCATGTCGGCACGCTGTTTCGGTGTGAGCTTGGTTCCCGCGGGCAAGCTCGACTCCATCGCGCTCGTCTGGTCCTTGATCTGCTGCTGCACCATCGCCGGCATCATCTTCCTCATTGTTTGCATCTGTTCCTTCAGCCGCATCACTTCAAACAGCTTGGCCAACTGCTCTTTGGTGGGCTGCTGATCTACGGGAATCACCGTCGACGCCGCCTGGTCCGCTTGCGTCGCTGCTGGCGCCGCGCTCGCGCTTGTTTGCCTGCTCTGCGCCCTGGCAAGCGTGGACACCAACGCCAGCATTGCTCCGATTACTAATACCGAATGAACTTTGCGATTCATGCTTTCCTCATCTTTCGGTTAGTGGCGCAGCGGAAGATCGGAAATTCTTCCGCCGCGTGAACTGTTCTGCCACGACGGCGCTAGCTCTTCGGCGCTTCGCCATTCGCCGGATTCTGTTTGATCGCCTTCACGTTCGACATCAATTGCTTGATGTCCATTCCGCTCAGCGCTTCAAACAAAGCCGGCACCTGCGCCGCGATCCTGGTCATGTCGCCAGTAATCTTGTGCGCCCCCGCGGCGTCGTCATTGCCAGTGGAGACAATGGTGATGTGGTCCACCTTGCTTAGCGGCTCGGCCATCGCGCGAACTACATCGGCCATGTTCGTCAGCAGTTTGTCCACCACTGCGGCCTGGTTCCACTCCTGGTAAGCCTCGGCTTTTACACTCATCGCCTTCGCTTCGGCCTCGCCTTTTTGGAAGATGATGCTTGCCTCGGCCTCGCCTTGTGCGCGGATAGCGGATGCGCGTCCCTCAGCTTCAGTCGTCAGGCGCGCCTTCTCTGCTTCCGCGATATTCTCAATCCGTCGCCGTTCAATCTCCGCGCCCTTAAGCACCGTGGCGATCAGTTCCTTTTCATGGCGCAGAATTTCAGCTTCCTGCACCTTGATCTGGCCTTCCTTCTCCACCTGCTGCACCTTTACCTGCTCGAGGGTCACCTGCTGCAACATCACATTGGTCTGAAGTTCGTAAGCCTTGTCGGCAGTCGCCTGTTGACGACGGCTCTGCTCGGCGTACTCCGCTTTCTTGATTTCAAGATCGCGTTGTGCCTCCGCTTGCCGAGTTGCAGACGCAGTCTCTGCAATCACCCGCTCCTGGTCCGCCTGCGCCTTTGCCACGGCGGATTCGCGCAGTGCCGTGGCCCGTTTGATCGCCGTGTCGCGCTCTGCATCGGCCGTCGCCATTTCCGCATCGCGCTTGATCCGCGCCACATCCGGCCGGCCCATGTTGGAGATGTATTCGTTCTTGTCGCGCACTTCCTTGATCGTGAACGAAATCACTTCCAGCCCCATCTTGCTCATGTCTTCAGCGCAAGTGGCGCGCATGCGTTCGCCCACCATCTCCGGCTCTTTCACGATCTGCTCGACAGTCAACTGACCGATGATGCCGCGCAGGTGACCTTCCATTACCAGCCGAATCAGACCCTCTCGTTGCGTCGGATTCTTGGTCAGGAATTGTTCAGCCGCGGTCAAGATCGAAGCCTGATCGCTCCGCACCTTGATCTGCGCCACCGCCTCGACCGTCACCGCGACGCCCTGTTTGGTGTAGAGATCCTGCTGCGGAGCCACGTCGAAGCTCATCAGCTCCAGACTCAGTTCGCGGCAATTCTCCACCATGGGGAAGATCACCGTGCCGTGGCCCTTGATAACACGCGGCCCGCGAAAACCATAGACGATCAGAGCTTCGTTTGGCCCAGCCTTGCGATACATCCTGGCAAGCAAGCCCATCAGCAGGATCAGTGCCAATACGCCTAGTCCGACAAATAGTACAAGATCATTGGTCATCGTCATTGCATTCCCGGTCCTTTCAACCGGGAGGTGAGTTGTTGATGGTTCACTGCTATCCAAGGGCGGAGATCAGAGAATCAGTTTCTTCCGCGTTCAGCCGGCTGACAGCCGGCGAACTACGGGTTCTTGACTGACCCCTGATCCCTGAAACCTGATCCCTGGTTTGAGTCGGCGTTGCGGCCGCTCTTAGGAAATATCTTCGCCAGCGTTCCCAGCAAAAAGATCACCGCCAGGATCGCCATGTCCGTAATCAGCACAGTCGTATTCGTCATTGCAAACCGGTCCTTCGGCCGGGTAAAGCTTGTTGCAGTTCTTCTTCAGCCGGCAGCTAGATGCCAGCACCAGTCCCTGGGCCCTGACCCCTGGTCCCTGACCCCTGAAGATCTGCCTCCGGCAGATCTTCCCACCGCTTCACGTAGGCAATTCCTTTTTCGTAGCGAACGACGTAAACCTCTTCCTGTTTTTGAATCGGCTCGCCGTCCTCTGATCGCGCAGCAGCGGAACACCGCGCGCCAAGTTGTTCGTACACAATCTCACCCGTTCCGCTCGCGCGTATGGCCGACGACACACGGCCAACTGCGCCCACAATCTCCGTCTCATCCGCAGTCAGCTCCCGCTCATGAGGCAACAGCACTTTGGTCAGGAAGACAAAGAGAATCGCGCCTCCCGCCACACCGCAAATTGCTGCCAGCACCAGCACAACCCCGGCAACAAAGCCTCCATAGCGCGTCAGCAAATATCCCGCCGCGCCAAACCAGCAGAGAAAGATCATGATTGAGAACGCATTCCACCACGGAATGTTCGCGCCCCCATGCATCCCAGCTCCAGCTCCATGCGGAATATGGCTCACATGCGGAATATGCCCCGCGTGCGGTCCATGAGGCAGATGAACATGTCCGCCGAAATGCCCCATTCCGCCCAGCAGCGAAACCGCACTCAACAGCAATCCCACAAGAAAGCAAATTAGATAAAAACTTTCCCAGTTCATCGCTTTGCCCCTCTTACCTGCCCTCGCGCCGTCTTCTGATCCCGATCATGGTTCCTCGCGAGCGATTTCTGTGCACCCGGGTGGCTGTTGTCTGACCCCTGATCCCTGAACCCTGATCCCTCGAGCTTCGGTCGCAGCACTTCAGTCAGCCGCGGCAGCAATCCCGGCGTTTCCAGAATCGCCTCCAGCAGTAGAAGACACTCTCGCGAATGCTGGTTCTGCGCCAGCGTCAGCAGCGCGCCCTTGAGCTCCGGATCGCGCCGAAACCGCTCTGCCCCCGACACCAGCCACAAGTCGAGCTTGTCTTCCACCTGCCGCACTTCGCTCTGCAATTCAGGGTGATAGCCGTCCGGGTCATCCACCAGGTATCCCGGGTGCACCTTGAAAAACTTCGCCAGAATCTGTCGCGTCGTGTTGGTCAGGTGAGGCCGCGCGCCGCTCTCGATCTGCGATAGGTAGCTCTGGCTCAGCTTCGAGCCCGTCTCCGCCTCAATCGCCCGAACCATCTCCTGCTGGCTCAGGTCGCGGTCCAGCCCTCGCAGGCTGCCCTCAACCTCGCGTAAATATCGAATTTTCTCGCCGAGCTTCATGTCCCCGTCCGCAACAGGCTTCGTTTCATTTCATAGTCTGATTGCAAATTGCAATAACACTATCGCAATTTGCAATACATGTCAATGGAAATCGGTTCAGAATCTTTTCAATCCCACTAAGCCATTGATTATTCGATGGTTTTCAACCAGCCAGCTCTAGGCTAGCCCAGCCCCACACGTGGGAAGGCCCTCCAACCAGAAGCCGGAGGGCCTTCAACCTAGAACAATCCACCCTACGCAGTTATGGTCCGCGTAGGTTTGGATCCCCACAGCCCGTAATAGGCGATGTAGAGGTAACAGATCACCGGCAGGATAAACGACATCTGAATACCCACTCTGTCGGCCAGGGCGCCCAGCAGGTAAGGAATCACTGCGCCACCCACGACCGCGGTCATGATCAATCCCGAGCCCTTGCTGGTCATCGGTCCGAGGCCCGCAATGCCCAGCGCGAAGATGTTGGGGAACATGACTGAATTGAAGAAGCCGCACAGCACCAGCGTGCCGATGGCGACTTGTCCACTGGTGAACATGGAAAGAGTGATCGAAGCCGCCGCGGCAAATCCGAAAATCCCCAGCAGCTTGCCTGCCTTGACCTTCGTCATAATCCAGGAGCCAAGCAGGCGGCCAACCAGCGCGCCAAACCAGTAGAGTGATACCAGGAACGACGCTGTCTTCGCGGTACTCATTCCCTGGAGCTTGAAGTAGTTCACGGCAATCGATGCCAGCCCCACCTCAACTCCCACATAGAAGAAGATGCCCAGCGCTCCAAGCACCGTATGTTTGTAGCTCCAGATGCTGCGGCTCAGCACCGGATCGCCTTCTTTGCCGGGCCGGAATGCCTGCGTCTGCGTGATGTGCGGCAGATGCATGAAGGCAACCGCGATGCCCAACAGCAGCAATCCGCCGGCAATCAGCATGTAGGGTACGCGCACCGTGTCGGCCACGCTGGCTGGCGAAGCCAGTTTGGCGGGATCAGTGAGGATGTAGGCACCCGCGATCAGCGGAGCAATCGTTCCACCGATGGAATTGAAAGCCTGAGCCAGGTTGAGGCGGATGGAGGCACTGCTTTCCGGGCCAAGGATGGATACATATGGATTCGCGGAAGTCTGCAGCGCGGTCACGCCGGCGCCCACCACGAAAACAGCGGTGAGGAACAGCGGAAAGCTCACCATCTTTGCGGCCGGGATAAACATCAGGCAACCAAGCACCTGGATGAATAGAGAAACGACCATGGTGCGCTTGTAGCCAATGGTTTCGATCAGCTTCGAGGTCGGTGCTGAAAACACAAAATAGGCCAGGAAGAACGCCGACTCGGCCAGCATCGCCCATGCATAGGGCAGCGTGAAGATTGCCTTCAGATGCGGCACCAGGGCCATGTTCAGGTTGGTAATAAACCCGAAGATGAAGAACAGGGCTGTGACCGTGATGAATGGTACAAGATACCCTGCCGATGTAAGTCCGGCTGACGCTGGTTCGTTAGTTTTTGTTGCCATATTGTTTTGCTCCCGCTTCCTAAAAGAAATTCTGCCCGGTAAGGGCGTTTCCACGAACTCGGCGGCGGTTGGTTTACGCCGGCGGAATCCATAACTCAGGGATATCCCCCAATTTGTTCCACACAACACTATACGGAAAACCCCGAAATGGGGAAGTGATCCCTCTAACACGTTTCGAGTCCCGACCTGCAGCTTCCAGATTTCTTCCAGGCTCCGCAAGTTGCAGCTCCATCCGGCAATCGTTTACTGGCCCGCATGCGCGCGAATTCATCTCAAAAATGCCGTATCCTCAAGACAACGCAAGGAGAAGAAATTGGCCATCGCAATCCTGACCAACATCCGGCTTAAAAAGGTCCTGGCAGCCCTCGAAGCCAACTGGCAGGCTGAGATGGAGGGCTACCACACATATCTGACCCTGGCCGATCGCGACACTGACCCCGTCCGCGCCCAGGTCCTCCGCCACCTCGCCAGCGCCGAGTGGGAACACGCTGCACTCTGGCGTGGCCGCATCATCGAGCTCGGCGGCCCCGAGCCGGTTTATACGGGCAATCCCGGCGGCGACGCCAACTCCCTGGCCAACCGCGCAGGCGGCGTCCGCATGGCCCTCCGCCGCCTTGAGATAGAGGAAAGTCGCCACATCGCCAACTATGGCAAGCAACTCAAGGAACTCGGCGACGAAGGCTCCATCGCCATCCTCGACCACGTCATCGAAGATGAAAGAGATCACCACCGCGAATTGGGCTCCCTCCTGCGCGGCCACTATCAACCCTCCGCCAATGCTCCCAAAGTCGATCCGAAGGCAGTTCTCGATGAACTCCTGGCCAAGCGCAGCGAAGGCCGCAAGCAGCCCGGAGCGTGGATAGGCGATGCCATCTACGGCGTCAACGATGGCCTCGGTGCCATCTTCGGTATCGTGTCCGGCGTCTCCGGCGCCACAGCTGGCGACAGCAAATATGTTCTCCTCGCGGGCCTTTCCGGGATGATCGCCTCCGCCCTCTCCATGGGCTCCGGCGCGTATCTCGCCGCCAAAAGTGAGCGCGAAATCTACGATGCTGAAATGGAACGCGAGCGCGAAGCCATCCGCATGAACGGCCCCGAAGCCCGCGAACTGCTCTCGCTTTACTACCAGGTCAAAGGACTGCCCGAAGCCGACGCCGACCACATGGTCAATCACATCGCCAACGATCCCGAGCAGATGCTCCGTGCACTCTCCAGCGAGCGCCTCGGCACATCTGCTGAGGGATTGTCGAACCCCATGGTCTCCGCCACCTCCGGCGCTCTTTCCACCGCTGTCGGAGCGCTCATTCCCATCATCCCTTTCTTCTTTCTTAGCGGAGTTCCAGCGGTTATCGCCGCGGCCATTGTGTCGCTCATCGCGCACTTCGCTGTCGGCGCAGCCAAAAGCCTCATTACCGTCCGCTCCTGGTGGGCCTCAGGTACTGAGATGACCGTAATCGGCGCAGTAGAAGGCGTAGTCACCTACGGCATCGGAATCCTTCTTGGCAAGGGTGGTATGTAGTGGGGGGTCTGATCCCTCTTGGCGACGCGTCTCGTCCCCCAACCCGCTTTGCAGCCGTCACAATTCTGATCATCCTCCTCAACGCATACATGTTCCTGCAGGAGTTGTCCTACGGCGATCCATACATATGGGCCTGGTCAGCGGTCCCCATCCGCATCATTCACGGCCATGGCTTCGTCACGCTGCTGACCTCCATGTTCATGCATGCAAGCTGGATGCACATCATCGGCAACATGATCTACCTGTGGTCCTTCGGCCGCGAAATCGAGAACGCCATGGGCAGCCTCCGTTTTCTCTTGTTCTATTTGTTCGGCGGCATCGTGGCCATGGCGGCGCAGATCCTCGGCGACCCGTTCAGCAGAATCCCCAGCCTCGGCGCCAGCGGCGCCATTGCGGCAGTGATGGGTGCGTTTCTCATCACCTTTCCTCGCGACCGCATTCGCACCGTCATCTTCTTCTTCATCTTTGTGCGCGTGACTTTAATCCCTGCAGCCTTGCTGATTGGTTTCTGGTTCCTGATGCAGGTCTTCAATTTCGGCGAGGTCGCGCATGTCCGCTCCGGCGGAGTTGCCTACCTCGCCCACATCGCCGGCTTTCTCTTCGGAGTGGTCACCGCGCGCATCTTCGTCGATCCCCGCCGAATAACCTTCCGCCGCGCCTGACGACGTCCTGGCACGTATTCAAGGCGCTCATTGCGACCAACCCCCGCTCAATTTGCTGAGAAGATTCTGACTACTCTCCACCATCCTCTGGCACAAGAATGGCGTTTTCGGCATCCACCGAGAAATTCCTGGCGCACTTTGAGCAATGCGCCGGTCCGCTGAATTGGGTGGGAATTTCAGCTACAGAGCCCCACTCTGACCTCCCAACAAATACTTCGAAATTACAATTCGGGCAGAGTGCATAAAGGCGGCTCATTGGATCTCCTCATCATCTACTCCCAGGCAAAACCAGCGAGGCTACTTGAAGGGATTCATCTTGGTCCAATTTCGTCCTATGGTGAAGATGGACCCCAAAACGTTTCAAAATATTTCAGAAATATTTCCTTGCTGGCAGTCAAGACTCAGTCCGACTTGCTGCCGGTCAAGGCGAGAGCCACCACCGGAGAGCTGGGTGCCCCAGGTCTCGCTTCTGAGACCTGGGAAAACACCAGTCCAAATCACCTTTCGCGTCAATTCCCATATCGACGAAATAGAATGGCAACGGCCTCCGCCAACGAGAAAACTCATGCTCAAACAAGTCCTCTGCCTGATCGTCATCGCCACCGCCACATTCACCGCTGCTCAAACCCCCGACATTGTCATCGAGCGCGGCGTCAGCATGAAGACTCGCGACGGCATCACTCTCCATGCGGACATCTACCACCCCGCAGGCGACGGCAAATTCCCCACACTCCTTCAGCGCACGCCCTACGACAAGAACAATGGTGCCGAATTTGGCCGTCGCGGCGCCGCTCGCGGATTCCTCGTCGTCATTCAGGATGTCCGCGGCCGCTATACCTCCGAGGGCGAGTGGTATCCCTTCAAGCACGAAACTGAAGACGGCTACGACACCATCGAATGGGCCGCCACACTTCCCAATTCCAACGGCAAAGTCGGCATGTTCGGCGGCTCCTATGTCGGAGCGACGCAGATGCTAGCCGCCATCGGCCATCCCCCACATCTCGCCGGCATCTGCCCCGTCGTCACCGCCAGCAACTACCACGAGAACTGGACCTACCAGG
>Ga0137379_10005333_pt1 | contig 12120 bp, 16 predicted proteins | sample SagtaG_18_FD_104812 | JGI IMG/M metagenome (GOLD analysis project Ga0137379, IMG submission 104812) | Vadose zone soil microbial communities from Sagehorn Ranch, Mendocino, California, USA - Sage2_L_80_16 metaG | ecosystem: Environmental > Terrestrial > Soil > Vadose zone | place: USA...
GATAGCCGGGCTGAACGTCGCAGCCGAGGTGGTCGCGATCGAGCCGAGTGCCTTCAGGTACAGGGTGCGGCCGACCGGGTTGGGGTCGGAGCCGGAGAAGTAGCCGCCAGGTATCTTGCATATGTTCGCCGTAGCCGCCGGAGCAGACAGGATCGCCTGGGTGGTGTACGTGTTCTTGGTGACAGCCGCAGGCAGGGAGTACAGCTGCTCGGTCTGCGTGCCGGTGATTCCGCTCACAGCCGCCGCCTCACGTCAGCGAGATCTGGGTGCCAGGCGGCACCACAGGGACGAATAAATACAGCGGATCGCGGTCAGGCGATCCCATCGGGTTAAGTAAGAGAAATTTGTATCCCAGCTGAAGCCCCCGAGCCTCCCGTGACCTGGAACGTGTTGCCGGACCCGACGAGGATCGGCTGGGCGTTGAAGAGCCCGAACCACGCCCGCACTCCCCCGTTCGACACCAGGTCGAACGACACGATCCCGGTGGAGGCGACCACCCCGCCGGCCGAGACGAACGACTGGGTGACGGCCGGCACGCCCACCGCGCTCCCGGCGGACGACACGGCGGACGCGTTGGCCATCAGCCACCCGCCGTTGACGGCGGTGGTGTACCCGGACGTCTGGGTGGGGATCTCCGTGCCCGCCGCGGACGGGCTGGACGCGGTGGTGTTCAGCCGGATCCTCATCGCCGTGGTGCCCACCGGCGTGCCGAGCGCCGTCCCCGGGATGCCGCCGGTCCCGACCGGGGTCAGCGCGTTCAGGATCAAGCTCACGAGCGTCTGGTCGATGGCGGCCATCTACGTCTCCTCGCCTGCGTCCGCGGACGCTTCTGTCACGGTCTGCGGCCCCGCGTCGACCACGTTGCCGTCGGGGTCCAGGACCCGCCAGCCGTCCGGCTGGCCTTCTGCGGCCGGCTCACTCATGGCGCTCCTGCCCGGTGCCGAGCAGCGGGATGCCGTCGAGCGCGCCCAGCGAACCGAGCAGGTCCAGCGTCGCGTGCGCTACCGACACCGGCCCCGCGTCGACCACGTTGCCGTCCGGGTCCAGGACCCGCCACCCCTGATCCGGTTCCCACGGCGGCAGCACTATCTGCGCCACGCCCATCAGGTGCATGCGGCCTCCCTAGACCAGCATCGTCGTTGTCACGTGCGCGGCACCTGGCCGTTGGCGATCAGCAGCCCGGACCCCTGCCCGGGGGCGGGGCGGGGGATGTGCTCCCAGCAGTGCGGCAGCGCCACCACGCCGACGCCGATCACCTGTCCGCCGGGGCCCGGGATCGGCACCGTCGCGGGCACCAGCGTCACCGCCTCCCGCAATGGCTGCTCCGGGTCGGCTATGCGGGCAGCGCAGCACGGATTGCACAGGCCCAGCGGCCCGGAGGCTTTCACCGGCGGAGTGACCGCCAGGATGCGCGGATCAGTCACTGCAGACTCCTCACTGCGGTGGCGCGGACGTCCGCCGGGGACGGCTGCACGTCCACCACCACGCCGGCCCAGCCCGCCTCCGCCAGGACCCGCCCGAGCTCGGCCGGGCGGATGTTGGCGTAATGCTCTCCGGGCAGCAGCCGGAACTCCCCGTCCGCCGCCGAATGCGGCGGGCGGCCCGGAGCCGCGGTGGTGACGATGAGCCGGCCGCCGGGGGCGCACGCCGCGAACGCGGTGCGGCAGATCGCCCGCCACGACGCCGTGTGCTCGAACGTTTCCGCGCAGATCACCACATCCCACACCTGGCCGCCCGGATCCCACATCGCGGCGTCCGCGACGATATCCACGTCATCGCCGGGGCGGATGTCCAGGACCGTATACCGGGCCGCGGCGGGAAACAGCTGCTGAGGAGAGCCGTTCACATCCCTCCCGCCGATGTCCAGCACCGTCACCGGCTCGCTGGTGGCGTACGTCGCGATCCACCGCATGGCGGCGTCATGCACTGGCGTGCTCCGCCCGCCTGGCCTTGAACAGCTCCCGGTCGGCCTCGATGTGCCCGCGGCCCAGCGCGTACGTCTCGTCGTCCTCGGCCAGGCCCCACAGCGGGTGAAGGTGCTCCACCTTGGAGTGGAACGCCATCACCCACGCGCCACGCCGCCTCGCGGCCAGGACGATCTCGTCGTCAACAAACCAGTGCCGGAAACCCTCGTGGGCCACGGTCCCCGGGCCGTCCCAGGAGGCGCCCTGCTCGTCGATGTAGGCGCGGCGGACCATCGGGTGCGGCGAGTGGTCCCCCGCGGTGACCCGAGGGTTGTGCAGGTCGTTCGTGCCGACCACGTCGGCTCCGTCGCGGGCCGCTGCCTGGGCCTGGTCCAGCCAGCCCGGGTGGAACTTCACGTCGTCGCCGGTCAGCAGCAGCCACGGCTCGCTGGTCTTCTCATAGCCGAAGTTGACCTTCTGCGCGAACGTGCCGGGCAGCCAGGCGGCACCGTCCCGCAGCGCGGGATACGGCAGGACGGTCGCCCCGGCTTCCAGCCACGCGTCCGCTGTCTTCGTGTCAGCGTCGTCAGCGATCGCATACACGGCGGCTAGTGGCGCGCCGGACGCCGCCAGGGATTCCATGAACGGCGCCGCGTTACCCGGCCGGCCCAGCACCGGGACGATCACCGCCGTCTCCTCCGTCGCCGCGGGCACCGGCGGGACCAGCTGCGACAGCGCCACCTGCCCGTAATAGTCGTCCTCGGCCAGCCACAGGATCTTCTGGTGCGTCGTCTGCACTCCGGTGTGGACGTGGACGGGGATGCCCAGCGCCCCGGCGCGCAGGCACATCGACAGGTCCTCCGACACGACCTGTTTCGTGGTGGTGTTCGGCACCCGGTCATACCAGGCGGGCCCGTACTCGGCCTCGATCCGCTCGAACACCGACCGGTGGACCAGGACGCACGCCGCGCCGGTCCCGGCGACCCGCACCAGCTGATCCGGCGGGTACTTCCATCGCACCGTGAAGCCCATCTGCCCGTCGTCCAGGACGGTCCAGTCGAACACGGTCGGGGCGGCGCGGCACCGCCACCCGCCCATCCCGTCCGGTTCCTCCTCCTTCTGCGTGAACGCCAGCCCCCCGACCACGGGCCGCTCTACCGGGTCGGCGGCGGCGAGGAGCCGGTCCACGGTGTCCGCGGCGAACCCCATGTCGGTGTCGATCCAGAACAGCCAGTCCGCCAGGTTCTCCTTCAGGAACAGCTTCACGGCCTTGTTCCGGGCGTCGACGAGGCCGTCGGTGCCGCATTTCATCGCCACGTACCCGCCGCGGATGATCCGCCCCTCATGGCACAGGTCGTAGCCGATCAGCTCGATCATCGAGTGGTGCCAGGAGTAGGCGACCTGATGCCCGTTGTAGACGTAGGCGACCGCGACGGCGGTCGCCCGGTCCGCCGCCTCCGGTGCCGCCTGGCGCTCCAGGAACTCGCGTTCCCGGCCGGGCAGCGGTTCCGCGTCAGCCATGCGACGCCCGCGTGTGATCATCGAGCCTGGCCGCGCGCACGATCGCGAAACAGGCAGGACATTCAACCGCGACCGGCGGATCGGTCACCAGTTCGGGCACCTGGAGATACAGCGGCGCGCGGATATCAGCCATGCCCCGCCTGCTTCCCGAACCCGAACGCGCGGGCAGCGGCGGGCGCGCGGTGCGCCGGCTGCCATGACTGCTGGGTACTGGCGGCGGTGCAGTTGATCTCCGTCCGGGCAGGCCCGGTGGCTGGCTGCGCAGGCGGCGCGGCGTCCAGCTTGCGGTACTCGGACGCGACCGCGTGAATCACCGAGGCAATCAGCCGGGCCGGGCTGGGCAGCGTCATGCGCCCGCCCCGCGCCGCGTGTTCCGCTTCTCGCCCGGCGCGGCCGTCGCCTGCTCGACCGGCGGGTCGGCGAGCTCGGCGGGCGCCACCGAGTACGACACCCCGTACCGGGCGTCCGGCGAGAACACGTCCTGGGCGGCCTTCACCACCGGGTCGTCCGCGGGCCAGTGCTGCCCGCCCTGGACGAAATGGCGGCCGCCGTCAGGGGTGGCCACCTGCGTGCTGTACTTCGCGTACACGACGTCCACGGTCCTTCTTCCCAGGTTGATGTGGCGGGCCCGGCACCTGGGGGGCCGGGCCCGCCACGACTAGACTTGCCGCTGGCCCCCGGCTGTAGCTGCGGCGGTCGCGCGCCCCGCTCCGCGAGGAGCCCGTAAACGGTCAAAGAGGGAAATTGCGGGTTCGAGTCCCGCCAGCCGGGGGCTCTTTCACGCGCCGGTCATCGACGCGCCCAGCGCGTTCAGCTGCGTCTCCACCGCGGCAGCCGCAGACGACTGCCCGTTGGAGGTGAAGATCAGCCACTGCGCCATCAGGTTCTGGATCAGGGCATAGCACGAGTCGCCCGCAGGCTGGTAGGTAGCCACCGGCGGCCCTCCCTATTCGACGCCGAGGTCCGCCAGCTGGCCGTCGATGGCCTTGATGGCGTCCTCGTCGCCGTTGCTGACGGCGATGGCCCGGTGGGCGAGGAGGTTCTGCACCACCGGATCCGTGGACGCCGCCGCGTCACCCAGCGGCGCCGGTGCCGGTGCCTTCGCGGGTGCCTTCTGCTCGGCCTTCTGGTCAGCCATGACACTCCTAGATGGTTAGACGATCAGCGCCTCGCGGTGCCGCTCGATGTACTCAGCCGCCGCCCTGAGCCGCGCCGGGTCATCACCGAACATGCCCAGCCCGACATTGCACGGCCTGCACAGGAAACCCCGGACGCACTTACCGCATGAACGCTGGCCAGGGCAGCACAGGTGATCATGGTCGATGTCAAGTCGCTGACCGGTGCCGCACAGCCCGCAGATCTCAGCCATGCCGTGATCCGGCGTCAGGCCCTTGGTCTTCCAGCGGGCGTCCCTGGCTACGAAGATCCTGCGGCAGTCCTCACTGCAGAACCGCTTCTTGCCGCTCTTGTAGGGCACGGGCCCGCCGCATTCCGCACATGCCTTCGGCGCGGGCTGGTACTCCGTGTCACGGCGGCGGCGGAGCAGCGCCGCGCGCTTGCAGTCCGGCGAGCAGTACCGCTTGTTCCGGTGCGCATCCGTGAATGACGTTCCGCACTCTGCGCATTGCTGCGGCGGCAGGGCCGCGAGGTCCCGCTCGCGCATCGCCTGCGCGGCCGCGCGGTGATAGGCCCGGTCGCATTCATTCCGCTCGCAGTGGACCCGGCCACGGCGACGGTCCTGCTCGGTGAACGGTGCGCCGCAGGACCGGCATGCGGGCTCGCCGCGCAGGGGCGGCCTCGGGCGGCGCTCGATGCTCGCCGTGATCTTGCAGGGACGACTGCAGTATTGCTGGTCCCTGCGCCTGGGCCGGAACTGCTCACCGCAGTAAGCGCAAGCGGCGAGCGGCAGTCCGGCAAGATCGCCGAGCTTGGCCAGGCGCTGGTAGTGCTTGCCGCATAGGCCCCGGGCAATGACTTTTCCGGGGCATTCGGCAACTGAGCAAGTAGGGTCACCCATGTCAGGGCACCTCCGTGAAAGGTGTTCTGGCTCGATGCCGGGGAGCGGTATCTCCCCGGCATCACTAGTCTAACAGGTAACCAGCCTAGTTACGAGTTGGCCACCAAAAGGCGGAAACCGGCAGTGTTCGATGAGTCACTGCCTATCCTCGCATAGGCGAACCAGCCCCTTTGACCTGTGGGAACAGCCGGGCCGCCGCCAGCGCCAGCAGTCACCTGCTGGAAAAGCTGGGGTACCAATTCCACGCTCATCCCGCCATTCCGGGCGATCACGAAATTCGAGAAATCGCCGACGATCGCCTGGCCCTCGGCGGTGGTCGTCCAGGTGGTGCTGTCGGGCATGTACGCCGACTCGTAGACCGGCTTGTTGAACAGCTGGTCCGCCCAGCCCTCCGGCAGGTTGACCGTGTAGCCGTGGAACACGTTGGCCGTGCCGAGCTGCCGGATCCCGTTGTTCACCCCGATCGACATGAGCCAGGAGGCGTTCCGCCTGTACTTCTGCGGCAGCGCCTTCCACACGTTGTACGGGTCCGCGGCGGTGAGCAGTCCGGTGCCGCTGGCGAACTTCACCCGGTCCCCGGACACGGCGCTGATCGCGGTGAGGATGCCCTTCGGCTCGCCCGTGCCCGACCCGGTGGTGAACTTGTTGACCAGCAGCTCGTCGTACCCCTGGGCGAGCAGCGTGGACATCTCCGAGGCGAACCCCGGGTAATCCATGCCGATTTCTATGCTATAGGGGATAAAGCCCCTGGCCATGTGCACGAGGACGCTGGGCTGCGCCAGCACCGGGGAGTTGTCCGTGGTGGCCGCGGCCTCAGTCTGGAACGCCCACGTCACACCGGCGGAGGACACGCCCTTCCACTGGTTGGTGTTGACCGTCACCTGCTTGGCAATGGAAAGGAATGGATTGCCGCTTTCCTGTGCGGTCAAGATAATGGACGGGTCGATGAACACGGGGATGCCGAACCCGCCCGCCGTGGTCGACCAGTCGCCCAGGGCCCGGAACTCGTACCAGGCCTGCATCGCCCGGTTCTCCTCCGGGGACAGGACCGGGTGGATGTCGGTGACCATCTTCATCCACGCCGTCCGGTAGTCCTCGTCCTCGGTGACCAGGATCCGGCGGGCGGTGACGTGGTCGCGGCGGACCAGCTTGTCCACCTGGGTCTTCTGCGCGTCGGACAGGTCGGCGGCGGCGTAGGAGTCCAGGACCCGCAGCGCCCGGTCGCGGGCCTCGGAGTTGGTGATGCGGCGGGTGTCGCCGGCGGGGTCGTCCAGGCCGTGGCGGATGTTCGCGTACGCCTGCTGGACGGCCTCGGGGCGGCGGCGGAACACCTCGCTGATCTTGCGGTGCTCCTCGAGCCGGCTCAGGATCTCCTCGCGCATCCGCATGCCGAGCTCGAACGCGGAGGCCTCGGCGTCGTCGAGTTCCCGGAGCTCTCCGTCGTCGGTCTGGTGCAGGCTCTTGAGGTGCGCGTCGAGCACCCCGAACAGCTTCCGGAGCTCGTCGGGGGTCCGGCCGCGCAGGTCGTCCATGCTCCCCGGGAGGAACTCGTCCCGGGTCTCGTTCTCAGGCATCTAGCTGTCTCCTCATGCGCCATACGCGGTCCCGCAGGGCCGCTTTCAGGATGGTGGGGGGTGACGTCCCGCCGTTTCCTGGCTGCACGTCCGTACGGTCACCGCCGGGGGCGCTCCGCGCGCCGTCCCGCCCGGTGAAGTCCATATCGGCTGCCGATTTCCCCGACTGGCGGGGGACCAGCAGCCCGAACTCAGGGAGCGTCAGGCCGGCCGCCCGCATCGCGTCCTCGAACGCGGGGGCATCCTGCTGCCGCAGCCGGTGGTAGAACTCGTCGGTGCCGGACCGGACCCCGGCTGAGGCGCCCGGATTCGCCGGGAACGTCACCGGGCCGAACTCGAGCACCTTCATCGCCGTGATCGTCCGCTCCGGCAGGCCGTCCGGGTTCGCATCCGACCGGGCAGGATGGTCATCCCACTCATCGCCGGTGACCCGCATCCGCATCGACGCCCCGTACACGCCCGCCTTCAGGCCCGGCAGCAGGTCCCGGTTGTAGCTGGTGTCGAACAGCGGCACCTCGTAGTGCGGGCCGTCGCTGCGCTCGGTCAGCGACGCGATCGGGCCCAGGACCTTGTTGCCGATCTGGGCGTCCATCCCGTGGTCGAACAGGACCCGCATCGAGTCCTTGTTGTCGCGGATCGTGTCCGCGGTCGCGCCGGGGGCGACCCGCTCCAGGAAATCGCCTTCCATCTTCGACTGCACCCGGTACCAGCGGCCGAACTCACTGAAACGGCCGGTCAGGGTCCCCAGCGAGCCGTCTTCGGCGGGCTTGAGGTCCATGCCGCCGCCAGAGCGGACGACGTCCAGGTCGGGGGCGAAATGCGTCATGTGCTTCTCCTGCGCGTGGGCCTGTTTCATGTAGCCCGGCATGACCGCCTGGATGATGTTGGTGGCCAGCCCGTCAGCCTCCCCCGGCGGGACGCCCTCTGAAAGCAGCAGGTCACGCAGGGTCGTCCACTTGTGGACGGCCCCGGACCACTTCGCGTACCCCTTGCCGCGGGTCCAGTACGCCCATAGCGCCGACCCTTTGCCGTACTTCAGGTCAGACGCCCGGTCCGCGCCCGCCGGCTCTGTCCCGCGCGGCGGGGCCGCCTTCTTCACCGCGGACGGCTTGCCGCCGCCGGGGGCAGCCTTCGCCGGGGTTGTCTTGGCCGGGGCGTGCGGGACGGTCTTGGCCGGGGCGGTCTTGGCGGCAGCCGGCCTGGCCCGCAGCGCCGCCGTCGTCAGGGGGCCGACCAGCCCGTCGACCTTCAGGCCGTGCGCCTTCTGGAACGCCTTCACCGCCGCCAGGGTCTTCGGGCCGAAGATCCCGTCAACCTTCAGCGGCGGCCTGGCGCCGAGGGTGTTGAGGCGGGATTGCAGGTCCGAGACCCGCTTGCCAGTCTCGCCCTGGCCTACCGGATGCTGATTGGACGGGGTCGGGCGGGTGTCCTTGCCCTTGCCGCCCTTGCCGGTGCCGCTGCCGGACGCGGCGGCGAACTGGCCCCCGGCCGCGCTCCCGGCGGGCGCGTGCATCTTGTTGAACCGCTCCAGCCAGTCTTCCGCCCACCCGGCGCTGTTGCTCTCGCTGACCTGGACGCCGAACTTCGCGCAGGCGGCCTTGATGCGGGCCTTGACCTCGCTGAGGGTGACGCCGTTCAGCGGGTACTTGGCCGCGTTCTTCGGCATCGAGATGTACGCGAGAGCCGCCTTGGCGTGCGCGGCCGTGTCGATCGGGTACTTGCCATTTTTCGGGTCGGCGTACTTGACGTTCCCGTAGGGCTTCGGGTTGTCAGCCATCGCCTGCCCCTCCTGCGCCGTTGGATGCCGGCACCGCCGGCGGGACCGGTGCCGGAGTGGCCGGCGGGCCCGACCCGGGCGGCTGGAGCTGGACCGACAAAAGGCCGCCGTGCTTGAGGAGCGTCACGTCCTGCCCGGTGACCGCCGCCACCGACGACTCCGGGGTGAAGCCTTCCTTCACGTACATGGTGATCGTCGTGGCCTTGACCTGCTCGATATCAGCGGCGTCCCGCGCGTCTTCCCGCAGGATCGGCATGTCGGCCGTGTCGAACCACAGCTCCGCGTCGGCCGGGACCTTCACCACCGGCGCCAGCGAGTTCGCCATGTCCTGCAGGGTCGGGTACACCCACGTGTCCGCGAAGTTCCGCCGCGCCGCGGAGAAGTTCCCCGCGTTCAGCGACGATCCGGCCAGTCCCTCGCTGATCCCCAGCAGCGACGCCGGGACCCGCGACAGCACCGACAGCCGCGTCTCGTTCCTGCCCTGAACCGCCCCCAGGTCCAGCTCGGCGAGATTCGAGCCGATTACTGTCGCGTCGGCACCTTGGGTCAGATAAAGAGTGCGGTACGCGTTCGCGACGCCCGCGTGGCGCTCCTCCATGTCCTCGACCAGCTCCAGGAACGCCTCCCTGCTCACAGCCGGTATTCCCTTGACTACAAGATTAGGAGTGGCGCCCTGTTCGAAATAGCGGATTTTGTGTTCGGATGCGAGCCTGTCACCTTGCATTTCTCTTATCGCCGGGGTCAGCCACGACATGCCCAGGCCCGTCATCTCCGGGTCCGGCAGCGGGGCCCAGTGCGCCATGTCCTTCGGCAGCAGGAAGTGAGGCTCCCCGGCCCCGATGCCCCGGTTCGCGTACACGTAGCCGACCAGCTCGGCGTCCAGGGCGCCCGACGGCCAGTCCGGCTCCAGCTGGGACCCGTGGATGATCGCGGTCCAGTCCGGGCGCAGCAGCCGCAGACGCCCCGGCTGCCGGTATACGAACGCGTTGCCTGCCAGGCCGGCGTGCCATTCCGCCCGCGACACCAGGCCGCCCGTCGTCCCGTTCGGCCACGGCTTCTCCAGCAGCCCCAGGTCCGGGTTCCCGAACGTCCGCCGGGGCGTCGCCCGGTGCCACGGCGGGTTCCGGAACGTGAAACGCACCTGAGACAGCACCAGCGCCCGCACCAGCTCCGCCGCGAACGCCGGCGGGCACGCCTGCAGCGCCGCCCGGTACCCCGGCAGGCTGTTCGCGATCTCCGCGGCCCGGTTCCCCGCCAGGCTGCCCGGCAGGCCCGTCCCGAGCGGGTACGACGTGTTCCCGTAGGTGAACGTCCCGGCCGACGGGATCAGGTAGTCGCTGATCCACGTATCGATGCTGTACCGCTGCTCGTCGCGGCCGCGGCGGTGGCGGGCGTTAACCCGGTCAAGGACGCCCACAGATGGCCTCCTCAGACCGGGTTAGGGTGATCTGGTGAGCGCGCACGCAAGCCATGACGTGATACCGGGCTGGGTGGCGCTGGCCATCTACGCGGCCGGGTTCGTCATCACGGCCCGCGTCATGTTCATGACCAGCGACGGCTATGACCGCGCTGAGGATCGTTTCGGCGCCGTCTGCGTCGGCCTGATCTGGCCGCTCGCGCTCGCGGTCTTCGCCGTGCGGGGACTGGCCGCGCTGCCGACGCTGGGCGCGAAGACCAAGCTGGACCGGCAGGTGCGGGCCGCCGCAGCCCGGCGGGAACGTCATAACCTCGCCGTCCGCACCGCCGAGCTTGAGGCCGAGAATGAGCGGCTGCGGAAGGCGGCGGGCGAATCATGACGCCGGTTTAGGGTGCTCGCTGCCCGGCCTTTGCGGACATCCAGCCTTCAATGACCGCGGAACCGCACCACGCGAGCGCCAGCCACGCGAGCGCGCACGCCTTGTACGCCGCCCAGCCGAGGCCGAACAGCAGCGACGCGATGATGACCAGGACGGCGCGGCCGGGGCGGGCATGCCGGGCACGCGCCTCGATGCGGTCCAGGGGTATGCGCTCGGTGACAGATGTCAACTCCGGGCCTCCTGTCAGCGCCAGGCGCCGAAAAATTGCTGGGATCCCGCCGCGGCGGCCCATGCGGCGAGGGTGATCGCGACCAGGGGCGAGATATCCCCGGCCGCCACGCGGCGGCCCCACGTCCGGCCCGCGTCCCCGACGTCGCGGACCGCCGCAGCCGCCACCGCCGCGTCAAGCTCAGGCTGGCCCAGGTGCCGCAGCGACTTGCTGTCCGTCACCGCGTCGCAGAACTGGCCGAACGCCGCGGCCACGTCACGCGCCGCCGGCTTCGTCACCGGCACGCCCGCCGCCTCCAGCGGCTGGATCAGGCTGCCCTCGTACCCCGCGGCGTCCACCACCACGGTCCCGCCGTGCTTCCGGTGCATCTCCGCCAGCCGCGGCACGATCCACGACGTCCCCGGCCGGTAATCAGCCAGTTCCGCGTGCAGCAGCCCGTCCGCACGGCGGCCCGCCACGCCGATCGCGCCGCGCCGTCCCTCCCGGCCGTCGACCGCCACCGCGAACGCCAGCGGGCCGTCCGGCTGGCTGGCCGGGTCGGCCAGGGCCGTCCACGCCGCCTCGCCGATCACCGCCCACCCGGCGCCGTCCGCGGGGTAGGTTCCCACGCCCAGCCGCTCACGGGCGAACTCATCCGGGCCCAGCGCCGCGCGCTCCCGGGCGATGTACTCCGGGGTGATGCGGATCCCCAGCCCCGGGTTCGCCCGCGCCCAGTCCAGAGGGTCCGCCGGGTCATAGGCGCCCGGATCCACCGACCACTCGAAGAACGCCAGCGACGGGTCATCACCCTTCAGGCCCCGCTCGCGGACCCGGCCCAGCTGCACCGACGTCGGCAGCCCCGCCGTCGAGGTGTACCAGATCTGAGGGTTCGGCCTTGCGCTCAACGTCGGCAGCAGGGCGGCCATCGCCGCATCACCGAGCTCGTACGCCTCATCCAGGATCACCAGGTCCGCCGTGAACCCGCGGCCCGACCCGCCGGTGCGGGCCACGAACCGCAGCCGCTTCCCGTTCTTCAGCTCGATCGACTCCGCGCCCCGCTGCAGGTACACCTGCCGCACACGCCGGGCGAACGACGGGTGATTCCCGATCCGCCCCTCGATCCGGCGGAACGCCTCGCTCGCCGTCTTGAACTCGTGCGCACTGTGCAGGATCAGGTCAGCGCCGAAATCGTCCAGGAACAGCGCCGCCAGCTCCAGCGCCTCCAGGACCGCGCCCTTACCGTTCTGCCGGGACACGATCAGCGCCTTCTCGAACGCCGTCCACTGCCCGCCGTCATCACGGCCCAGGCCCTGGTCCAGGACC
>Ga0137379_10005336_pt1 | contig 12118 bp, 10 predicted proteins | sample SagtaG_18_FD_104812 | JGI IMG/M metagenome (GOLD analysis project Ga0137379, IMG submission 104812) | Vadose zone soil microbial communities from Sagehorn Ranch, Mendocino, California, USA - Sage2_L_80_16 metaG | ecosystem: Environmental > Terrestrial > Soil > Vadose zone | place: USA...
CAGTTCAATGCGAACGGTCTCGTCTTTTGGTTCGTTTGAGTCGGCCATCGAACGGAATGATTGCCACTAAATTTGCTCAACAAACAGGCTGCTGTCATCTCCTAAGTGATTCTCAGTCCAAAAGCTCGGCTTTTTTACCTCCAGATCTCAGGCCAGAACATCGTACCCGCGGCTTCCAGTGATCCTGCGCCAAACGAATTCACCGACGGGCGCCGCTTTGGACAAGACAACGAGCGCATCCACATCCGGGGCATCGCCTTCGCTCCGGGCGATGTGCGGCTGATCGACCAGCAATCTGAGTTCGCTTCCAATTTTTGCGCGAGCAATTTCATACGCGATCCGTTGCTGCATCGACATCGCCATCCGGTAGCGCGCATTTTTGACCTTCAGGGGGACTTGGTTCGGCATTTTCGCTGCGCGCGAACCTTCCTCCTGTGAATATTTGAAGATGCCGAGACGTTCAAATCGAGTGTTCCGAATGAAATTGAGCAGCGTTTCAAATTCCTTTTCCGTTTCCCCAGGAAATCCGACGATGAAAGTCGTGCGCAAGGCAACTCCAGGAATTCCCGAGCGCAATTTGTCTACTAAATTCTCTATGTGAGCGCGCGACGTCTCACGCCGCATGCGCTCCAGCATCAAGTCGTCGATGTGCTGCAACGGAATATCGACGTAGCGCGCGACCTTGTCGCATTGCGCGATGGTCTCAATCAATTCATCACTCCAATGTGCCGGGTGCGTATAAAGCAGACGCACCCAAAATTCGCCATCGATCTTTTGAATCTCGCGAAGTAACCCGGCAAGAGTCGGTCCTCGTGTCGAATCGACCGGCTGACGCGGCCCCGCTTTCTTCGGCCACAAATCCATTCCATAATAGGTTGTGTCCTGGCTGATCAAATTGATCTCACGCACACCTTCACTGACCAGTCCCCGAATTTCTGCGAGAACCGATTGGGCAGGCCGGCTGCGATGTTTTCCGCGCATTTGCGGAATCACGCAAAAACTGCACGGGTGATTGCAGCCTTCGGCAATTTTTAGGTAAGCGGAGTGCGGCGGCGTAAGCCTGAAGCGCGGCGTGTCGTAATCCGGGATGTAAGTGGGCCGAGTGTCCGTGAATGCAAGATTGACCTCGTCGCTTGTCGCATCTGTCCCATCCGTCGCATAGGACTTAACTGACGCATGTGACTGATGCGTTACGATTTTCTCAACGATCTCCCCGAGTTGACTCACCTGGTCGAGCCCAACAAACGCATCTACCTCAGGCATCTCCTGGCTCAGCTCTTTGGCGAACCTTTGCGACATACAGCCGCTTACGATCAGCTTTTGGTTTGGCCGCCTGTTTAAACCGCGCTGCTGATGTGCCTGCAGAATCGCGTTAATCGATTCTTCCTTGGCTGAATCTATGAAGGCACACGTATTAACTACCAGGACATCGGCATCCTCTGCGCGCGCTGTAATTTTCATTCCGCGCTGCAGAACACTTCCGAGCATGATCTCGGCATCGACAAGGTTTTTGGCACAGCCGAGGCTGATCATGCCAACCTTCGGTTTACCGGCAAAACCCATCGCCTTTCTGCTTATCTTCATTTTTTCGAGGTAGAAAAACATCCAACATCGAATGCAGCCGCTAAACCCTCGATGTTTGGCGTTGGATGTTGCGCGTTTCCTTTACTTTATTTAATCGACCGTTACGTCTTCGTCATCCTCTTCGAGCGGCTTACCATTTTTCATGATTTGAACGGCGTCGCGCTCGAGAACGCGAACCGAGACATGTTTGCCGCGAAATTCTACTGTCCCGTCGGCTGGCGAAACCCAGCGTTCGAAAGCGGGACTTTCGCTTTGATCGTCTACTGTGACCTTAAGGTAGGTCCGTTTAAGCGGACGAATCACGATGCGATTCGACGCACTTGATTCCACCGGCGAAGAACTGGTTTCCTCTTGCGCCTTCGCGAGATCCTCCGGAAGCACAGGCTTGGCTCGACGCACTTCTGGCTCACTTGGCACAGGATGAGCCCCCTTAACGGCTGTCGCCTTTGGCGGGGATGTCGACTCGGGCGAAACCGACGGTGCAGTCGCAGGAGATGGTGCAGTCGCAGGAGCGGACGCAACATTGCTTGCCGGCGGCGTTTCAGCGGTGGCTGGTGGCGGACTTGTAGAGATCGGGCTGGACGCGGCGGCCGGAGAAATTTGGGCGGTAGGCTCTGCTTGACCGGGCCCGAGCCGCTGCAAAGTGAGAATTAATTTCATTATCGAAAAGCCGATTACTAACACGAGGACGCCAAAGATGAGCGGCATCGGCGAGATGCGGTCGCGACTACCAGCGGTGCGGCGCCTAACGACCGGAGCACTGACTGGTTTAGGAGGAGGATTGTCCTGCAGGTATGAATAGCCATCGACCGTAACGCGCTCGGAATCCTCAAAGGCGTCGAGATAGGGCGTAACATCGACATCCAAAAATTTGCCGTAAATGAGTAGGAAACCCTTCGCGTACGCCAGACTGGGAAATTGAGAGAAATCATCCGCCTCAATCTCCGCCAGCCGAGCCGGACGAATCTTCGTCATCCGCGCTGCTTCGTCGAGCGTAAGGTCCCTTGCCCGCCTCGCCTCCTGAAATTTTTTTCCCAGCCCTTCGATCGTCATTGCATCAACGCCGGCTAAACGGCGGCATCGAGATCGACCAGAATCTCGCGTGGCTTGGCGCCTTCGCCGGGACCCAAAATACCGCGCTGCTCGAGAATATCAACGATGCGCGCGGCGCGCGTGTACCCAAGTCGCAACCGGCGCTGAAGCAAAGACGTAGAGGCGCGTTTTTCCTGCCGAATGATTTCGAGACATTTTTCGACCAGTTCTTCATCTTCCTCGGTCACTTCTTCTTCCGGCGTCGCGGCGGATTGAAGCTTCTCATGCATCGCCGCATCGAAAGCGGGCGGGCTTTGCTCAGAAACAAATTCAACCAGGCGATGAATTTCATCGTCGGTTACAAGCACGCCCTGGGCACGAATGAGACGCGAAGCGCTGGGCGGCAGATAGAGCATGTCGCCCTGTCCGAGCAAACGATCGGCGCCGTTTTCGTCGAGAATCACCCGGCTATCGATCTTGGAGGCGACTTGGAACGCAATGCGGCTGGGAATATTCGCTTTGATTACCCCTGTGACGACATCCGCGCGCGGCGTTTGCGTGGCAACAATAAGGTGAATGCCGGCCGCACGAGCCATTTGTGTGATGCGCGCGATCGCGCTCTCAACGTCGGCGGGGGCGGTCTGCATCAAATCAGCCAGCTCGTCGATGATGACCACGATGTATGGCAATTTGGGCGGGATCTCGTCCTCGCGCGGAACTGTGATGGGCGTTGTCGTCGGATGGCGCTCAGCGCCCGCGGCTACAGCATCCTCCGCAAAATCAACATCTTTCTTCTTCACCGGTCGCGCGTTGAAACCGACGATATTACGCACGCCGACCCGTGCGAAAATTTTATACCGGCGTTCCATCTCATCAATCAGCCAGCGCAAAGCGAGCAACACCTTCTTTGGATCGGTCACGATAGGAAAGGCGAGATGCGGCAGAGAATTATAAAACTGCATCTCAACTACTTTCGGATCGATCATGATGAACCGCAGCTCCTCTGGCGTAAACCGGAAGAGCATGCTGGCGATCAGCGCATTGATGCAAACGCTCTTGCCACTGCCGGTCGTGCCCGCAACCAGCAGATGCGGCATTTGTGCCAGATCGGTAATGATCGCTTTACCGTAAACATCTTTGCCGAGCGCGAGTGGAATTTTCGCGTGTGTTTTCGCTTCCTCCCAGTCGGCTGATTGCAATAGCTCGCGCAACGTCACCGTTACCTTGCGCGTGTTTGCGAGCTCGATGCCCACCGTGTCTTTTCCGGGAATGGGCGCGAGAATATTGATTCGCTCAGCGCGCGTCGCTCGGGCAAGATCTCGCTCCAGGCTCACGATCTTGTCTACGCGAACGCCTTTCGCAGGATACACTTCGTAGCGCGTAATGGTGGGGCCTTTTGTGATGTCGCCCGGCGCCACCGCAATTCCGAACTGTGCCAGCGTATCGATCAGGATTTGCTGGACGTGCTCCAGTTCCGAGGGATCCGCCGCAGCGCGCCCTTCCAAATTATGTTGGTCCAGTAAGTCCACTCCGGGCAGCACATAATTTTCCGATTTCCATGCTCGACTCGTCAGGTCCGGCGCCGGCCTGGTTTTCTCGCTGCTGGCGCGCAACTCGGCAAGAGAAGGTTTTCGACGAGAAGATTCCTGCTCGCTCGGCAACGCAGTTGTATCGACTACTTTCGGCTTTGGCCGATCTGCGAGTTCGTTGGGCACAATAACCGGCCCCGCCGGCTGAGGCACAACGATGCCTTTCTTTTTCAACTCCTTTTCGTATATCCGCCTCTGCTTGGCGAGGTGCCTCTCGCTGATTTCCAGTTGCTCTTTGAGATCGGCTTTTCGGAGTTGCCGGCGCAATCGCCATTCCTGCAGTGCTGTTCCCCAACGTCTCGTAGCCGCAACCGTCTCGCGAACAAGATAAATCGGACGCAGTCCCGTCACCAGAATCAGGGTGGTTGCATAAACTCCAATCAAGAGGATAAGCGAACCGAACGGGCCAAGAGCGCTGCGGAGTAACCCGTGATGCTCATCGGCGAAGGCGTATCCGATCCAGCCACCCGGCCCCTGGATATTGAAGGCGGCATGCCAGCCGCGCAGATGGTACGGTTGCAGCTGCAGTAAACAAGCGCCCGACCAGATAAAAAGTACGATCCACGCCAATCGCCGCGTCACCCGCAGGCTCGGGTGAAATAGTTTGGCCGCTCCGAATCCGAGCAGAATCGCAGCTAAAAGGTAGCCTGCCGCACCGATCAATTGATAGCAAATCCCCGCGATAATAGCGCCCACGGGCCCGATGAAATTTTGTGCCGGATGATTCGACGGTGAAATGTTGCTAAACCAGACCCAGGAAGGCACATCTTTGGGCGTGTAGGAGATCAGCGCAAAAAAGAGCAACGTGCCGACGAAAAGGAGAACGAGAGCGAAGACCTCGTTCCAAGCGCTGTGTCTGTCCGTGCGAGCCACCGCGTGTGATAGTAATCCTGTGGGCGCTTCTTTCAATCATTTGTAGAGACTGTTGTCCCTTGCGCGATTTCAACGAATACGACGAGGCGAGAAATACTGCGCTTTCATCTTGCACGCGAGGCTAGAGGACGGTTACTGTGCCGCGCATTATGCGAGTTTCGGTTGGGAAGTCCGTGTGCATTCTTAGCGCCGCTGCCGTGATCGCCATTTGTTCCTGCGAAAAACATCCTCTTCCCGAAGAGCGTCAGGCCCAAACGGAACAGGTCTCTCCGGAAAAAGCCTCATCCAAGCCGAGCAAGATAGAGTCTGAGAAACCTTTGTCCTCGCCGACCCCAACCGAATTTGTCCCGGCACATCCGCGTCCCTAACCAGAACCTGCCCATGGCCAAATACAAGTATCTGACATCACCCCCGAAAATCAGCACGATGCCGCCTGGCGTCCCTTACATCGTCGGCAACGAGGCGGCCGAGCGGTTTTCCTATTACGGGATGAATTCCATCCTGACCATCTTCATGACCAAATATCTGTTGGACAAGATGGGTCATTTGAGCGTGATGCCGCCGGCGAACGCCGAAGCGTGGTATCACACCTTCGTTTCCGCGCTTTACTTTTTGCCGATCTTTGGTGCGGTCCTCGCCGATGCGGTTTTCGGGAAATTTCGGGTCGTCTTCTGGCTGTCGATTGTTTACTGCGGCGGGCATGCCACGCTGGCACTGATAGGTTCGCCCGTGGCGCACGCGATCGAGCCGCGCTATTTGCTCGCCGTCGGTCTTTTGATGATCGCGCTCGGTGCCGGCGGAATTAAGCCATGCGTCTCAACGAACGTTGGCGACCAGTTCGGCGATACAAACAAGCATTTGCTGACCCGCGTCTTTAACTGGTTTTATTTTTCCATCAACGCCGGCTCGGCATGTTCGACGCTCCTGATTCCGTGGTTGCTCGAGCCCTACCAGGCTGCTTCGGATGGGTTCATCGCCAAGTTGCCGCCATCGATTGTCAGTTTTCTCGAAAGCCCGCGTCTGCATAGTCCGGACATCGCTTTTGGACTTCCCGGCGTATTCATGGCCATTGCCACATTCATCTTTTGGCTCGGCCGCAAGAAATTTGTGCACATCCCACCGGTCGGCTTGCGAACATATGGGCGCGAGATTTTCAACAAGCAGACGGGCAAGATCCTGCTCAATATTTTAATTCCGGTCCCGTTTATTGCGATTTTCTGGGCCTTGTGGCAGCAGAATTTTTCCTCCTGGATTATTCAAGCCGAGTCGATGGATCGACATCTTTTCGGTATTGAGTGGCTGTCGTCGCAGATCCAAACGGTCAATCCGATTTTCATTTTGATCATGCTGCCGCTCTTTTCTTACTGGCTCTATCCGGCGGTTGAGAAGGTAATTCGTTTGACGCCGCTACGGAAAATCGGCGCCGGCTTATTTGTCACCGCAGGATCATTTTTTCTGGTCGCCATGATTCAAACGCGCATCGACGCGGGCGCACGCCCGGGCATCATCTGGCAAGTTTGGGCGTTCGTGATCTTGACCGCGGGCGAAACTCTGGTTTCGCCGACACATCTCGAGTTTTCCTACACGCAAGGGCCGGTTAAACTCAAATCGCTTGTCATGTGCACGTATTTACTCGCCGTTTCGCTCGGCAACCAATTCACAGCCGCGGTCAATTTTTTCATTCAAAATCCTGACGGCAGCGTAAAGTTGCAAGGAACCAGCTACTTCATGTTCTTCGTTTGGGTGATGCTGGGCACGGCGGTGTTATTCGCGATCGTCACGCCATTTTATAAAGGCCGGACGTACTTACAGGATCAAACCGAAGTCACTGGCGACGCCGAACCGGCGGTGGGATTCGCTGTCCAGCCGGAAGCTTAATCCCCCAGGACGATGAAAATCGCTCTCGCGACCGGGCTATCCCTGGCGTGGTCGATCTTAGCCATGTGCGCCACTCCGCAGGACGACGAGTTTCAAAAAATTGCGCACGATTACATCGAACAGGACTTGCGGGCCAATCCGGAGGAGGCGACCGAGCTTGGCGATCATCGGTTTGATGGCCTGCTGACCGATTATTCGCCCGAAGCGCGTGCGAAAGATCTCGCAGCTCAAAAAGAATTTCGCGACAAGCTAAACGCCATCGACGGGTCGCAAGTCACCGGCGCGAACAATGTCGATTTTCGCATTCTGAAGGAGAACATCGATTACAAAATCTTCGAGGCTGAAGAGCTGAAGGAAACAGATTGGAATCCGCTCGTTTACAATCAGAGCCTCGCGAACAGCCTTTATCTTCTAGTGGTGCGCGATTTCGCATCGCCGGAAAAACGCATTCCCAATCTGCGCCAGCGCATGGAAGGAATTCCGCGCGTAATCGAGCAGGCGAAAGCGAATCTGCACAATCCGCCGCGGATTCACACGGAAACGGCAATCGAGCAAACGCAGGGTGCAATCAATCTCCTTCATGAAGGACTCGCACCGCTTCTCGACCGTGTGCCGCAAATGAAAAAGGAACTGGCGCCATTGCAGGAAAAGACAGCGGCTGCTCTGGAAGATTACAAAAAATGGCTCCAGACCGATCTGTTGCCGCGCTCCGACGGCGATTTCCGGCTCGGCGCGGAGAAGTTTCGCAAGAAGCTGCGCTTCGCGCTCGCCTCCGATTTGTCGATGGAAGAAATCAAAAAGCGCGCGCAAGCCGATTTGGAACAGACGCAGAACGCCATCTACGAAACTGCGCTGCCGCTCTACAAAAAGTATTTCCCGGAAGCTGATAAGCCGACGCTTGCCGACAAGCACAAAGTGACGGCCGCGGTGCTCGACAAACTTGCTGAGCAACATCCCGACGACAGCACAATAGTTCCGTTCGCTCAAAAAGTTGTCAGAGAAGCGACCGATTTTGTGAAGGCGCATAAGGTCGTCACTGTCCCGGAGACACCGCTGGATGTGATCGTGATGCCAGAGTTCAAGCGCGGCCAGGCAATTGCCTACTGCGACGCAGCCGGTCCTCTTGAAAAAAACGGGAAAACCTTTTTTGCGGTTGCTCCCACGCCTGACGACTGGTCGAAGCAGCGCAAAGAATCGTTCTTCCGGGAATACAACAATTACATGGTGCGCGATCTAACAGTTCACGAAGCCATGCCTGGCCATTATCTCCAACTCGCGCATGCGAATGAGTTCCGCGCGCCGACATTGGTCCGCGCGATTTTCCAGAGCGGCACGTTCGTTGAAGGTTGGGCCGTTTACTGCGAGCAAATGATGGCAGAACAGGATTATGGCGGACCCGAAGTCAAAATGCAGCAGTTGAAAATGCGCTTGCGCGCTATTTGCAATGCGATTCTCGACCAAAGCATTCACGCTGGAAACATGAGCGAGCAGGAGGCGATGGATTTGATGATGAAAGAAGGTTACCAGCAGGAAGGCGAAGCGGTCGCAAAATGGAAACGTGCTCGACTCACCTCAGCTCAGCTTTCCACCTATTTCGTTGGTGTAAGCGAACATCTCGATCTTCGCGATAAGGCGAAGGCAAAAGCAGGCGCAGCGTTCGATCAGAAAAAATATAACGATCAGGTCATCTCCTACGGCAGTCCGCCAGTGAAATACGTTCGCGAGTTGATGGGATTATGATGCCAGGCGTCGATGGCGACGCGTTTCGGCGGGTTTTTGTTTTCGTGCCATAACGGGGCGCGGCTTCTTTTTAGCGGATAACCGCACCAGCTCGTCGAGATTGAAAGTCTGGCGTCGATTCGTTCCCACTTCCCGGAAATCAATCTGATACCAGCCGTTCATTCGCTCCACGCGATAACGTTTTTGCCCAATGCGCATCGGCTCGTGTGCTAAGACGCGATGGATAACTTTTTCATATCTCGAACGCGACCATCGCCGCATCCGGCGCCGTCCCCAGTCAATTGTACGCCCGACGTCATCATACGCCTCGGGGCGCTTCGGGAAATCGAGCAGCGAGCGGGCGTCTCCATCAAAAACCGCCGCGATATGTTGAAGCGTGCTCAAATCACTAATGCGCAGAATCTGCCGGCGAAACAGCTTCAGGCTCTCTGCTGCGACTCCGCGCAGGCTGAGCATGCGACCATCGCGCAATTTCCAAAGTGGGGCGTTGATATCGCCCGTAAATGGATTTTGGCCTAATGAATCGCCGGTGATTCGCCACCCGCGCCGCGACGAGTGTTTTCGCAAACGAAACGGCGTTGGGCGCAGAACGCCACGGCGACTCAGTTGTCGCAGGCCAAAATCTTTCCAGTCCAGTCCAGTTTTCACGACACCGGCGATGAAGGCGCAGGTTGCCAGCATCAACGCTGGATCCGGCGTGAAATCCGCAGTCACTTCCAGGCGGTTTTTGCGTGGGCGAACGCCGACCGCGCCACTCTGCCGGTTTGCCGCCAGCAAAATCACCGGTACGGGAAGAATGTGTGCGAGAAGAAAGGCCAGTTTGGTCGCATTACGCGATTTCGATCTCCGCCCATCGGGAAATGAAAAGTTGTAGTGCGTGCTAAAGCCTTGCAGCCGGCATTTGTGGCCGCGGACTTTACCCCAGTGATCCAGCTCCGCTCGCAAATAACGAATTTGTTCCCAGAGCAACCGTGTTGCGCGATGACAACAGCCACGCTCCAGTTCAACGATCGGCGTGGCGACTTCGATCACACCTGTATCAAAGTAAATCGCGCCTCCGGCGGGCAGCTGAAATGATTTCCCGGTCCTGGGAATCATTCTTCTACGCACTAGGCGGCTGGGGTCGCCAAAAACTTTTTCCGGCCGCCTTTTTTTGCCATCAACGAAGAGATTAAACTCGGCTTCAAGGCCAATCACCGCTCGCGGCGGCGAGGCGCGAAACTTCTTCTCGCGAACGTAACGACCCGGTTCTGCCCCTAAATTTTTCACAGTAACAGCAAGAGATCAGCTCGCTTCGCTGCATTGGCGCGGAGTCAAGCTTACAAACCCTAAATCGAGATGGAGATGGTCATCGGTTTCCCCTTTCCTTGATCCGAAGGGCCGGACAAGCACGGCCCGGCTCAGCGAAGACGCGGTCGCGCCATATTTTTCAATTGATCTCGCGTCATCGAGAAAGGTGTCGCCTATGCGGTAAATATTTGCCGCTGTTCCCCAGGCATGAATGCTTTTAGCTCTGCCAATCTGGTGCGCCGGTGACCGATAGCCGCCATTCGCACTGATGAAAACCGGCGCGTCGACCTCCCGGCGAAAGTTTTCCAAAAATGTCGCAAGCAAAATAACCGCGCACGGCACATAATGCGGGAATTGGCGGAGCAACAGTTCGGCTTCCCGGCAATCGACGAGCATCAATTCCGCAAGCGTGAAGTGCGGCGCCAGCCGGATCTCGCGCGCGTCCTGCCAGCTGCCGATTTCATAAAAGAAACGTGGCAGATGGTGCACATTCCCGCGCGAGTCGCTTTCTGCTTCGCCTGGTCGCAGCAAGGCGCGGTATTCGGCAGACAGGCTCAGGCCGTCGATTGGGCGAAGTTCCTCGACACTCATCGCGGTTTCGATTCCAAGCCGAGAACGGAGCGATAGAGCATTTCGGAAATGGCAGCAACGGTCTCGCGGCGGCCATTGTGTTCCGGATCAAATTCCGTCAAAATAACGGCAATGTACGGCTGGCGTTCCGGCAAGTAGACGATACCTATATCGTGGCAGGCGGTCGAAATCTCGCCGGTTTTATGTGCCACCGTAGCGTGTGCGGGAAGACCGGCAGGGATCATCGACTTGAACCGCTGCGCAAGCAAAATGCGAATCGCGTGTTCCCGGCTTTCATTGCTGAGAAAATTGCCGCGCAAGGCGCACAGCAGCGTGAGTAATCCGTCCGCGGTGACTTGATTATCAATGCCTTTTTCGTGTGCCGCGTGATCCTCGACACCGCGGCGCAGCTCCACGCCGTTCACCTGTGCGTCCCGCAGCACGTTTCGCGCGTATTCCACTCCGACAAGATCGAGCAGCAAATTGGTTGCGAGATTGCTGCTCGAAGCAATCATTCCTTCAGCAAGGTCGGAAATCTTTACTGTTCGTCCGATGGCCCGGTACAATTCGGGCATCGCGTCAGAATCGGGATCGACGCGAAAAGGAAATCCGTCGGCTGCACCGATGAAACGGTTTCGCACGTGAAGTGGATCTTCCAGCCGAAGGCGGCCTTCGTCTGCTGCGCGAAGAACCGCTAGGAGCACTGCGACTTTGATCGTGCTGGCGGCGTGAAACCAGCGATCGCCGGCAAGGGAAAATCGAAAACCGCTCTCGAAATCGAGCAACGCTACCGCGACCGCGCGTGCCTTGCTCTGTCGAGCTGCTTTTTCCAGCTCTTCGCTCAGACTTACCGAAATATCGGCCAGGGAAGCCATGGGACTGCTCTTTACATACGGGGAGGGAAGTCGCAAATTCATCGATGCCCAATCTGGCGACCTGGATTCGACGAAAAGACGCAAAATCGTTCCGCGCCATTTTCGGCAAGCATCCTGAAATCAAAGTCTGGAACGCACTGAACCGGAAACTGCCGTTCGAACAAATGGACGGCCTTTTGCTGACGGGCGGTTCCGATATTTCTCCAGAATTTTTGCGCCAGGAACATGTCGATCCTTCACTTCTGGATAAAGGCGCAGATGCGGAACGCGATCGATGGGAATTTGAGGCGGTGCGGGAAGCGCTCTCACGCGGGTTGCCGATTTTTGCTATTTGCAAAGGTCTTCAGGTATTCAACGTCGCCCTCGGCGGCACACTGAAGCTCGACATCAATGGGCACAATTTGCCTGAGCAACGTGATCGGGAAGTTCAGCCACTGCGCCATGCGCGGCGCGCTTCGCACCGTTTTTCGAAAGTGAATAGCGCGCACCATCAAGCGATCGACCGGCTGGCTGACGGCTGCGAAGTCGAAGCCTGGTCCGCCCACGATGGCATCATCGAGCAAATATCTCTGCGGAAATATCCCTTTGCTCGTGGTGTGCAATATCATCCAGAGCGCAGTCCCGTTTACGGATCGCTCTTCGAAGATTTCTTCGCGCGGCTGAAGGGTCGTTAAATCGTTGAAGAGA
>Ga0137379_10005338_pt1 | contig 12116 bp, 11 predicted proteins | sample SagtaG_18_FD_104812 | JGI IMG/M metagenome (GOLD analysis project Ga0137379, IMG submission 104812) | Vadose zone soil microbial communities from Sagehorn Ranch, Mendocino, California, USA - Sage2_L_80_16 metaG | ecosystem: Environmental > Terrestrial > Soil > Vadose zone | place: USA...
CCGGCTAAGTGCGGCGCCGGTAGACCCGGACGGCCAGCGGGGCGAACACGACGAAGATGCCCAGCGCCCACAGCAGCGACTGGACCGCGGGAGTGGCCACCGGACCGCCGGTAAACAAGCCGCGCTCCGCGTTAGTCAGCAGGGTCATCGGGTTGACCTTGACGAACGCCTGCAGCCAGCCCGGCATGGTGCCGGTCGGCGCGAGCAGGTTGCTGCCGAACACGAGCGGGAAGAAAGCGATGAACCCGAAGGCCTGCACCCCTGCGGGGTCTTCACCAGCATGCCGATGAGGGCCGAGGCCCAGCACAGGGCCAGCGCGAAGGCGAGCAGCAGCAGGCAGTCGGCCAGGGCGGAGAGCGCGTTGGTCGTCACCCGGAAACCCAGGATCATCCCGAAGCCGATAGTGATCGCGACCGAGATGAGATAGCGCACCATGTCGCCGAGGACGGCCCCCGCCAGCGGCGCCCAGCGGGCGATCGGCAGGCTGCGGAACCGGTCGAAGACCCCGCTGGTGATGTCCTGGTTGAGCATGAGCCCGGTGCCCAGGGTGGCGAATACCACGGTCATGACGAGCAGCCCGGGCAGCTCGTACTGCAGGTAGTCGTGCGTGCTGCCGTTGGCGATGGCGCCGCCGAAGACGTAGGTGAACAGCAGCAGGAACATGATCGGCTGCAGGCTCAGGCCGATCACGTCCTCCATGTTCGTCCTGATCTTCAGCACGCTGCGCCAGGTGAGCGTGAAGGTGTTCCGCATCCCGCCGAGCGGGCTGACCCTCCGCGCCGGCGCCGGAACGGTGGCGGAAATCGCGGTCATCGTGTACTGCCTTCCAGTTCGCGGGTGCCGCTGTCATCCTCGCTGGCGCGGCGGCCGGTGAGGGTGAAGAAAACCTCGTCCATGCTCGGCTTGCGCAGGGCGAACTCCGCGAGCTCGATGCCCCTGTCATCGAGCTCGCGGAAAACATGCCGCACCAGGGCCGAGTCGCCCACCTGCGCGGTGGCCACGCCGTTCTCGGCGTCGGTGCCCACATCGCCCCGGATCAGCTCCGTCATCAGCGCGGTAACCTCGGCCATCCGGGCCGAGTCCGCCGGCGCGACCTGCAGCACCTGGCCTCCGGTCTTCGCCTTCAGCTCGTCCGGCGTCCCGGTCGCGACCACCCGGCCATGGTCGAAGACGACGATGTCGTGCGCGAGCTGGTCGGCCTCGTCCAGGTACTGGGTGGTCAGCAGGACCGTGACCCCGTCCGCGACCAGCTCGCGGATCATGCCCCAGACATCGGTCCGGCTGCGCGGGTCGAGCCCGGTGGTCGGCTCATCCAGGTACAGCACCCGGGGGTTGCCGACCAGGCTGGCCGCCAGGTCGAGCCTGCGCCGCATGCCGCCCGAGTAGGTCTTGGCCGGCCGTGCGGCGGCTTCGGTCAGCTCGAAGCGGGCGAGCAGCTCGCGCGCCCGGGCCCGGACGTCCGCTCGCGGCATGCCGAGCAGGCGGCCGATCATGATGAGGTTGTTGGTCCCGGACAGGCCCTCGTCCACCGACGCGTACTGCCCGGTGAGGCCGATGAGCTGCCGCACCTGGTGGGCGTCGCGCAGCACGTCGTAGCCGCAGACGCTGACCTGGCCGCTGTCCGGCCTGAGCAGCGTGGCGAGGATCCGGACCGCCGTGGTCTTGCCAGCCCCGTTCGGCCCGAGCACCCCGAGTACCCGGCCCTGCCTGGCCGCCAGGTCCACCCCGTCCAGCGCGGTCGTCTTGCCGAACCGCTTGACCAGCCCGGTGGCCTCGATCGCATTCGCTGTCGCGTCATATCGCATGTGTCCATAGTGGCCCATGCCACTGTCAGAACGCGCACAAGAATCTGTCAGCACCTCCGAGCCGCTGTGCGCGTCCGGCCAGCGCCGCGCCAGCGCCTGTAACACCCGTACCGGATCATAGTGAAAGCCCGGGTTCCATGGCGTCCGGCAGCGGACCGATCTTCATGATCAAGCTAAAAGCGTCAGAACAGCTGGGCTAGTCTCGCTGGCGCGAGTTGCCGAACATGATCTCGTCCCAGGACGGCACCGAGGACCGCCGGCCGCGCGCTGCCTTCCGGCCCTGGCGTGCCGTCTGCTCGCCCGCGGCCTCCGGCTGAGCCTGCTGAGCTGACGGGGTCGGCTCGGCAGGGGGCACCGACGGGACAGCCGGCACTGTCGGCGTGGCCGCAGCCACCGGAGCGGCTGCCGCCGGGGCCACCGTGGCGGAGGTTCCGCCGGCCGGCGGCGGCGTCTGCTGACGCGCCTGGGAATCCTGGGCAACCCGCGACTCCTGCGCGATCCGGGGCTCCTGCGCTGGCCGCCCGTGCCGCCCGGGTGGAGCCATGCGTGCAGGCGGGGCGAACTCGCCCGACGGCGCGACATGTGCCGCTGCCCTGGAGACCTGGGCGGCTACCCGCGCCGGGCTGGCTGGCGGAGCGCTCGGCACCGGCGGCGCGGCGGCAGCCGGAGCCTCGGGCTCGTGCCGCTCTGGCTCGCGCGGCTGGCTCTCCCGCGGCTGTGACTCTCGGGGCTGCGTTTCCCGGGGCTGGGATTCCCAGGGCTGACCTTCACGAGGCTGTGTTTCCCGGGGTTGGGAAGCCTCCCACTCGGCGACCTTAGGCTCGGGGTCGGTCGGCTGTGCGGCGGCGGGCCGCTCATACCGCGGGCGCCCGCCGTTGCCCGCCCCGGAGGGGCCGAAGCCGGATGCGGTGTTCAGCCGCGGTGCCAGTTGCGTCACGGTCGCCTCACCCGGCGTCGGCGCAGCAGGCTGCGGCGGCTCGGAGCCCGGCAGCGACATCCGGGCGGCGTTGTCGTCGGCCGGAAGCACGTGTCTGCGGCGCGGATCGAAGATCCATTCGGCGGCGTGCAGCCGGCCGCCGGTGATGAAGGTGAGCTGGACCAGCCAGCTCCCGTCGCCGCGCTTTTTGGCATCCCATTGCGCGTCGTCCGGCTCGGCATCGAAAGCCTTTATCCGTTCGGCCACGATCTCGCCCAGCCGCGGGCCCGGCGTGGCGTCGCCCTGACGCCGAACCGAGGCTTGCTGGGCCTGATCGGCCATGTAGGCACGCTCGGCCAGGACCGGACCCTCGAACCAGCGCACGCGTTCGACCGCGATGCCGGCCGCGTCCGCGATTTCCTCGACCGTTTCCCCGGCGCGGATTCGTGCCTGGATCTCCTTGGGTCGCAACGGGCTCTCCACTTCGATCTCGTACTGCGCGAGCCTGGAGGTCTGGCCGAGGGCAACCGCCCTGAGCCGCTCGTCGATCGGCAACGTGAAGCGTGCGCTGCGCCCGGGCACTCCGAGGACGGCGTACTGCCCGTCCTCGCTTACCGCGACGAAGCGCAGTTCCTGCATCGTCGTCCCTTCCGCTCCGGCCCGTGCACGTGCCGGTCCTGCCGCCGTCGGGTTTCGTGCTATCGAGGCACTTTCCCGGCGTACTCTAGCCGAGCGGCCGATCCGGAGGCCCCGGACCACTCCACTTCCCTGAGTCTGTCTGGTCCCGAACGCCAAGGCCAGCACCGCGCCCGGCATGTCCGGAGTTAATGCTGGCAAACGTTTCACCGGTAGTTCGCTTACAGAAGCATCTTGTAGTCTTGTCTCAGAATGTTCGCTTACAGAAGTATTTTGCGCGAGCCGCCGAGGCCCACCGTCATCAGGGAGAACCCCCGGGCTCCGTGGCTCGCGGTGAGCGTGGTCTGCTTCGGCGCGTTCATGGGCCAGTTGGACGCCAGCATCGTCACGATCACGTTCCCGGCCATGCAGCGTGAGTTCAGCGCCCCCGTCGCGGCCGTCCAGTGGGTGTCGCTGAGCTACCTGCTCGGCCTGATCGCGATGCTCGCCCCGGCCGGGCGCCTCGGCGACGCCGTCGGCCGCAAGCTCGTGTACACCTACGGCTTCGCCGCCTTCACGGTGGCCTCCGCGGCCTGCGGGCTGGCGCCCTCGCTCGGGGTCCTAGTGGCGCTCCGCCTGGTCCAGGCCGTCGGCGCGGCCATGCTGCAGGCCAACAGCGTGGCCTTGGTGACGACGAGCGTGCCGAAGGCGCGGATGCGCTCCGCGCTCGGTGTCCAGGCCGGAGCCCAGGCCGTCGGGCTCGCGCTCGGCCCGACACTGGGCGGGCTGCTGACCGCGACGGCCGGGTGGCGCGCGGTCTACTGGGTGAACGTTCCCGTCGGCATCGCGGCCGTGGTCGCCGGCCGCTACCTGCTGCCGCGGACCCGGCAGTTCAGTCCGCCGGGCAGGTTCGACGGGCCGGGCGCCGCACTGCTGGTGACCTCGACCAGCGCGCTTCTGCTCGCGCTCTCCGCGGTGTCCGGGCTGAGCCTGCCGGCCTGGCTCGCCGCGCTGCTGGCGGTCCTGGCCGTGGCGGCGGCGGCCGCGTTCATCCGGCGGGAGGCCCGCACCGGGCACCCGCTGATCCCGGTGCGGCTGCTCAGGTCCCGGCCGCTGGCGTTCGGCCTGGCCGGTGCCGCCTGTGGTTATCTTGCGCTGTTCGGGCCGCTGGTGCTGATCCCGCAGGTCCTGGCGTGGGGGCCAGGCAACGCGGCGCGGACCGGCCTGCTGCTGTCCGCTCTTCCGGTCGGCTTCGGGCTGGCCGCGCTCCTCGGCGACCTGCTGCTGCCGAAAACCTGGAACGACCGGCGCCGCAGCCTGGTCGGCGCGCTGCTGACCTGCGCGGTCATGGGCGCGTCGGTCATCGTGCCGGTGACCCAGGTCACCGTCGTGCCGCAGCTCGCCCTGGCCGGCCTGGGCCTGGGCATCTTCGTGCCCGCGAACAACACGGTGATCATGCGCGGTGCCGCCGATTCCTCCGCCTCCCTGGTCGGCGGCCTGGTCAGCATGGCCAGGGGGATCGGCACTACGTTCGGCATCTCGCTGATGGCGCTGGCCTGGCACCTCGGTAGCCATAGTTATCAGGCCGGCAATCCTGGGTACTCTGGGTCAGAACAGGCACGGCCCGCGTTCGCCGTGCTCGCGGTCGTGGCCGCGACGGCCGCCGCGATCGCGCTGGCCAGGCGTGCGCGGGCGCGGGGACCAGCGGAGCGGCCGAGGGAGGGAGGCCCGTCAGGTGCGGACCACTGAGGGACACCTAACACAGCAGCCCGGCCCAGATCAGCCCGGCCCAGTTGATGTTGGCCCAGATCAGCCCGGTCGGATTGATGTAGGCGCGGATCAGGTCAGCGGCGAGCAGAGTGGCCCGGAGCTGGCCGATATCGTATCCCGGCTGCGCCGGGCCATGCGCCGGGCGGCGCGCGCCACCGACCCCGCCCTCGGCCTTTCCGTGGCCCAGCTCGAGCTGCTTTCCTGCATCACCGAGCACCCCGGGATCAGGCCAGGCCAGCTCGCCCGGATGCTCCGGCTGGCGCCGAGCTCGGTGGCCACCCTGCTCGGCGGGCTGCAGTCGGCGGGGTACGTGATGCGCACGCCGGGCGGCGACAGCGACGGCGACCGCCGAACCGTCAGCCTGAACCTGTCCGAGGCAGGAGCGCAGGCGGTGTCTCGCTGGCACCGGGTGAACGAGGACATCATCCGCGCGGCCCTAGCCGAGCTGCCGGACCGCGACCGGGCCACCCTGCGCGACGCCGCGCCTGCCCTGCGCGACCTGACCGCCTCCATCGACGCCCAGGCCGACTAGCGCCCCCCCGTCCCGCCCAGCCGCCCCCGGGTGCCTTCATGATCATGGGCAGTTTCGGTCGCCCCCCATGTGGTCGAAACTGCCCATGATCATGGCCAGAACGTCACGCCGGCACCATCAGCATCATGATCCGGGTGCGCCGGACCAGCTGGAACGCCATGAAACCCCGGTTCCACTGCGTTCTGACGCAGTGAAAGCCCGGTTCCAGTGCGTCCGGCGGGTGACCGATCTTCATAGCTGATGGGGATCTTGAGGCCCGCGGGACACAGATGATCTTCTGAAGCGATCATCGGCTAACATCCAGGTTACCGAGAGGTAAGTTTCAGTAAATCTCCAGCCAGGTCACTGATTATTCAGATGGCTCCTTCCGGTGCCACGCCTTTCGAGGCGCGCCGGGAGGCGGCCATGAGCGTGCCCCGCCGGTAAGCCCCTCAAGCGCCCTGCCGGTGGGGCACGCTCGCCAACCTGATCAGGGACGGCGGGGCGATATCGTTCGGAACCATGCCGTTGATCAGTGTCGTCATCCCGGTGCACGGGGTCGAGGACTACCTGGATCGCTGCCTGGACTCGGTGCTGAGCGACCGCAGCGCTGCGGTCGAGGTGATCGCCGTCGACGACGCGTCCCCCGACCGCTGCGGCGCGATCCTGGCCGCCCGGCAGGACCCGCGGCTTCGGGTGCTGACCACCACGACCGCGGCCGGTCCCGGGCCCGCCCGGGACCTGGGCGCCAAGGAGGCCACGGGGGAGTACGTCTGGTTCGTCGACGGGGACGACGAAGTGGCGGACGGCGCCCTGGCCGCGGTGGCCGGGGCGCTGACCAGGCTGCGGCCCGACGTCCTGGTGATCGACTTCGAGAGCCTGTACCCGGACGGATCGGTCAGCCCGAGCGGCAGCGCGCGGTACCTGCGCGGCAGCGCCGCCGAGCCGCTGGTCGGCAGCGCCGCTGAGCCGCTGCGCGGCGGGGAGGCCGGGACACTCGCCGATCATCCCGCGCTCATCCACCTGACCATGACGGCGTGGAGCAAGGTGTTCCGCCGCGACTTCCTGGCCGGCCTGGGCGTCTCGTTCGGCTCCGCGGGGCCCGCCCCGCACGAGGACGTGCCGGTCACCACGCTGGCCCTGCTGACCGCCGGGCGGATCGGCGTGCTGGACCGCGTCTGCTACCGCTACCGCCGGTCGCGCCGCGGCTCGTACCTGGCCGCGGTCAGCGACGCCAACTTCAATATCTTCGGGTCGTATGAGCAGGTCTTCAAATATTTTGCCGAACGGGCCGAACTCCGCGCCCCGGTAACGCCACCCGGTGTCTATGCGGCGGTATTCGAGCGCGCCATCTGGCACTACACCACGCTGATTCCGCTGGTGCCCCGGCGCCGTCGCCGGGAATTCTTCCACCGGATGTCGGCCGACTTCCGCCGCTGGCGCCCCGACGGGTTCCGCTTCCCGCCGGGCCCGCGCGGGGTGAAGCTCCGGCTGGCCGCGCGCGATGCTTACTGGGCGTACGCGCTCCTTGACCCGGTGAACCGGCTGCGCGTCGGGCTGCGTTCAAACACATGACAGGCTGGCGCAAGGTCCATGATCTCGGGCGTTCTGCGCCGTAAGCTTGCCGTCGATGAACCTCTAAGGGGTTGAGCGATATGCGCCATCTAGTGGGTGTGATGCTCGCGATCGTCATGGCCGCCGCGGTGTTCTTCGCGGCGTCATGGGGTTACCTGAAGCTGCTCATCGGGCCCGCCGGGCTCGGGCGGCTGCCCGCCGGCGGCGGTTCCCTCCTGCACAACCACGCCGTGCTGGAGGGCTTCGGTGTCCTGCTGGGGGTGGGCCTGCTCGCCGGGCTGCTGATGGCCGTGCCGCGGATCTCCCCGCTCGCGGCCGGGCTGCCGGGTCTCGCCCTGCTCGCGTGGACCGGGCTGTACCTGTTCAGCGTCCGGCACGCGGTCCAGTACATCCCGCTCAAGTCGCGGGCCTACGGCATGGGCTTCGAGGCGCTGCTCTTCGACGGGGTGCTGGCCCTGGCCGGACTGGCCATGGTCGTCCCGCTGTTCGTCCCGTCCCGGTGGCGGGGCCGGCGCGAGGTGAGCGAGCCGGAGCCGTACGCGGGCACCACGGCCAGCTTCCCCGACCTGCAGGCCACCCAGACCATGAACACCGACAGCGGCCTGCTCTCCGACTGGACCCAGACCAGGCCGCAACAGCAGGCCGAGCCGGGAAACCCGAGCCCGCCCAGTTCCTCGCAGGCACCCTGGGGGCCCGCCGACTACAGCTGATCCCGCTGGGCTCAGCGGATGTGCAGCAGTTTCCTGGCCTTGGACAGCGTGAAACCCCGGTTACACGGCGTCCCAACACCGTGGAACCGGGGTTTCAGTACGTTCGGCCGGACGTTGCCGCCCGGGCTGGCCGGGTCAGGCGGCGTGGAACTGCTCGGCCTCGGTGGAGCCGGACAGGGCCACGGTCTCGGCGTTCGGGGAGATCGCCGAGGTCACCCGGTCGAAGTAGCCGGTGCCGACCTCGCGCTGGTGGCGGGTGGCGGTGTAGCCGGACTTCTCCGCCTCGAACTCGGCCTGCTGGAGCCGGACGTAGGCGGGCATGCCCTCCATGGCGAAGCCCTTGGCCAGGTCGAACATGGAGTGGTTCAGGGCGTGGAAGCCGGCCAGGGTGATGAACTGGAACCGGTAACCCATCGCGGCGAGTTCCTTGCCGAACTTGGCGATGGTCTCCTCGTCCAGATGCGCGCGCCAGTTGAACGAGGGCGAGCAGTTGAAGGCGAGCATCTGGTCCGGGTAGACGTTCTTGATGCCCTCGGCGAACGCCCGGGCCACGTCGAGGTCCGGCGTGGACGTCTCCATCCAGAGCAGGTCGGAGTACGGCGCGTAGGCCAGGCCCCGGGCGATGCACGGCTCGATCCCGTTGCGCACCCGGTAGAAGCCCCCGTCGGTCCGCTCGCCGGTGACGAACGGCTGGTCGCGCTCGTCGACGTCGGCGGTGAGCAGGGTGGCTGCCTGCGCGTCGGTACGCGCGATGATCAGCGTCGGCACGTCGCACACGTCGGCCGCCAGCCGGGCCGCGTTCAGCGTCTTGATGTGCTGGCCGGTCGGGATGAGCACCTTGCCGCCCAGGTGCCCGCACTTCTTCTCGGACGCCAGCTGGTCTTCCCAATGCACGCCGGCCGCGCCCGCGGCGATCATGGCCTTCATCAGCTCGAAGGCGTTCAGCACGCCGCCGAACCCGGCCTCGGCGTCGGCCACGACCGGGGCCAGCCAATAGGGCGAGCCGGTCGTGGCGCCATCCTCCGACTCCGACCAGGCGATCTGGTCGGCGCGCAGCAAAGCGTTGTTGATCCGGCGGACCACCTGGGGCACCGAGTTGACCGGGTAGAGGCTCTGGTCCGGGTAGGTCTGCCCGGCCAGGTTGGCGTCCGCCGCCACCTGCCAGCCGGACAGGTAGATGGCCTGCAGGCCCGCCTTGACCTGCTGGACCGCCTGGTTGCCGGTCAGCGCGCCGAGCGCGGTGACCGCGTCTTCCTCGGCGAGCAGCTTGCGCAGCCGTTCGGCGCCGCGGCGTGCCAGCGTGAATTCCTCCGTTACCGTGCCGCGCAGCCGCACCACGTCCTCAGCCGAGTAGGCCCGCTCAGTGTCGCCCCAGCGGGGATTGGACTCCCATTCGTTCTGCAGGCGGGCCGCTTGCTGGCTGATCGTCTCCACTGTCGTGCCTTCCTCGGGTGCTGGTTCATCCGGTGCTAACCCAGGTTGGACACGCGGGAGCGAAAAACCTAGGGACCAACGTCCTAAAGAATCTCGCTTTTTTCCAATACGAGAAGATAGACTGACATTCATCATGAAAGATTCGCAAAGTTTGGTCCAGACCGATGGTATAGACCTTGTGACCTTCGGTCAACGGCTGCGGCACCTGCGCCGGATGCGCGGCCTGACCCTCACCGAGCTCGGCGAGCGGATAGACCGCGCGCCCTCGGTGCTCTCGCTCATCGAGAACGGCCGCCGTGAGCCGAAGCTGTCGCTGATCGAGCAGCTGGCGACCGTGCTGTCGGTGCCGACGACCGAGCTGCTCAGCCGGCAGCCGCCCAGCCGCCGCGCGCAGCTTGAGATCGCCGTGACCGAAGCCCAGCGGGATCCCTCGTACCGGCGTCTCGGCCTGCCGCAGCTGAAGATCGGCGCGCGCGTTCCCACCGACGTGCTCGAGCATCTGGTCGCGGTGGCGACCGAACTGCGAGTCCAGCAGTCCAAGCCCGCCGCCACCCCGGAGGAGGCCCGGGCCGCTAACGCGGCGCTGCGCGAGGCCATGCGGGAACGGGGCAACTACTTCGAGGTCATCGAGCGCGAGGCGGCCGGCTCGCTGCGCACCGTCGGCTACTCCGGAGGCGCGCTGTCCCAGGGCATGCTGGTCTCGGTGGTGAACCATCACGGCTTCGCCATCCGGTACGTCCAGGATCTGCCGCGATCGGTCCGCTCGCTGACGGACCTGCGCAACCGCAGGATCTACGTCAAGCAGGAGCCGGTCGGCGCCGATTCGCCGCGCGCGGTCGTCCTGCAGGCGCTCGGCCACTTCCTGCTCGGCCACCAGGTGCCGCGCGACTTCGCCGACTTCCTGCGGCAGCGGGTAGAGGTGAACTACTTTGCCGCGGCCGTCCTCATGCCGGAGACCGCGGCCGCGCCGCTGCTCGACCGCGCGAAAAAGAGCCGGGACCTCGCGGTCGAGGACCTGGTGGACCTGTTCTCGGTATCCTACGAGATGGCCGCGCACCGGTTTACCAACCTCGCCACCCACCACCTGGGCCTGCCCTGCCACTTCGTGAAGAACGACGCGAGCGGCATCATCTACAAGGCCTACGAGAACGACGGCGTGGTCTTCCCGGCGGACCCTTCGGGTGCGATCGAGGGGCAGCGGCTGTGCCGTCAGTGGTCAGGACGGCAGGTGTTCGGGGCCGCCGACCGGTTCTCCCCGTACTGCCAGTATTCCGACACCCCGTCCGGTACCTACTTCTGCGTGGCCCAGGTCGATCCGCGGGCCGATCGCGGGTTCGCCATCACGCTCGGCGTGCCGTTCGAGCAGTCCCGCTGGTTCCGTGGCCGGGAGGCGACCACGCGGACGCGTTCGGCCTGCCCGGACGGCGAGTGCTGCAGCCGGCCCCCGGTCGCGCTGGCCGAACGGTGGGAAGGGCAGGCCTGGCCCTCAGCCCGGGCGCACTCGCACATCCTGTCCGCGCTGCCGGCCGGCAGCTTCCCCGGCGTGGACGACGCCGATATCTACGAGTTCCTCGACCAGCACGCCCGGGCCGAGCGCGACTAGGCGGAACCCTCCAGGAAGCGGATGAAGGGTGTCCCGGTAGGGTGAACCCGGAAGGAAAACCTTTTCGCTGCGGCGGGGCCGCGGCGGGAGCGGGAGGAAGCGTGCAGTATCGTCCGCTCGGCAAGACGGGCCTGCCGGTCTCCGAGATCGGGTACGGGGCGTGGGGCATCGGCGGATCGGGGTGGATCGGCGCGCAGGAGGACGAGTCCGTGCGCGCCTTGCACCGGGCCATCGAACTCGGCGTGAACTTCATCGACACCGCCCGGGGTTACGGGGAGAGCGAGCGCATCGTCGGCGCGGTCGTCCGCGAGCACCGCGGCGATCCGCTCTACGTGGCGACCAAGGTGCCGCCGAAGAACCGGATATGGCCCGCGCCGGACGGTGTCGACCCGGCCGAGGCCTTCCCCGGCGACCACATCAGGACCAGCCTGGAGAAGAGCCTGCGCGCGTCCGGCCTGGAGGCGTTCGACCTGCTCCAGTTCCACGTCTGGAGCGACGAGTGGATGGGCCGCGGCGACTGGCTGGAAACCATCGAGGACCTCAAGCGCGAGGGGAAGATCAGGTTCTTCGGCGTGTCGATCAACGACTACCAGCCGGGCAACGCCCTGGACCTGGTGCGCAGCGGTCACGTCGACGCCGTGCAGGTCATCTACAACGCGTTCCATCAGGCGCCGGAGGAGCACCTGCTTCCCGCCTGCGCCGAGCACGGCGTCGGCGTCATCGTCCGGGTCGCCCTGGACGAGGGCGGCCTCAGCGGCCGGATCACCCCCGACACCACGTTCCCCGACGGCGACTTCCGCAACAGCTTCTTCGGCGGTGACCGGAAGTCGCAGGTCAAGCAGCACGTCGACGCGCTGGTCGCGGACCTCGGCATCGAACCGGACGAGATCGCCGAGGTCGCGCTGCGCTACGTGCTCAGCCGGGACGCCGTCTCGACCGTGATCGCGGGCATGCGGACGGTCCGCAACGTCGAGCGGAACGCCGCCGTGGGCGACGGCCGCGGGCTGAGCGCCGGGCAGCAGGCCATCGTGGCCAGGCACCGCTGGGAGCGGAACTTCTACGCGTCCTGACGGCACGGCCCGGCCCGCCGTCGCTGGTGCCGGCGCGGGAGCGGGTAACCCGGTCCGTTCGGGGTAAAAAATATTCGACCGCCGAACGGTCGGCTTCCCGCGGCCCG